>Ga0137409_10001176_pt1 | contig 28418 bp, 25 predicted proteins | sample CZODoug1_16funga_FD_122059 | JGI IMG/M metagenome (GOLD analysis project Ga0137409, IMG submission 122059) | Vadose zone soil fungal communities from Angelo Coast Range Reserve, California, USA - CZODoug1_16fungal (Hybrid Assembly) | ecosystem: Environmental > Terrestrial > Soil > Vadose zone...
CGGTCGGCCAATGGTAGGCCACGGGAATCGGCAGGATGAACGCCAGCATCCCAATGTAGTGCATGGACCAAATGCCAGTCCCCATCGCACCGGCCCCGCCGAGCAGCCAAACCGTGCGAGTCCAACCGCCCGCGGCAGTTACGCGACCTGCAAGATCCAGGGCCGCGTACGACGCAAACACGGCGATCAACACCGAAAGTGCCACAAGTGCGTAGTTGTACGAGCCAATCAAGTTCACGACAGCCACGCGCCTCCCTTTGGTTGCCGCGCGGCGAATGATCGGACCTTCACTTCCTCTGGAGCCTCAATGTATCGGTCGATCGGAGCAATAACTCCGACGAAAATCCGCTGATCCGGTTTCAGGTGTTTGCCTATGACTCTTAGGACTCGCCGGGCGTCCTGCTCACCCGCAAGCGCGATGTAACAATTTCCTGCTTTCAGCTCAAACAAGTTGGGCACCAACTCTGCATAGTCAACATCCGCGCAGTCGAATCGAGATCACCCCCCGGCAGGTATGGACCCCGATGCGCCTGCGATCTTCTGGTGAGAACCGTGACGGCGCGAGATTGTTTAGGCTGCCGGACTTTGTTGGCGAAGCCGCTCTTTGGCGCAAATGCTATGTCAATGATTCTGCCTATCGCTGCGTTCCCTAATCTCTATATTCTTCTCCGCACCGCGAATCAGAATCGGGAGACGTGGAAAGACGACCTGAACGAATTGCGACGCGATTCTGGGCCGATACAACAGCATTTTGCAAGAAACTTATTTCTCACGACGATCCGTTTCGGGTCACAAAAAAAACCTCCCATTTGAGCTGCGATCCCTCAGGTTTGTTACCACCGGTTCTTCATTTCAGCCGCTCCTCGTAAGAATGTCAACACTCCGGCAGGATTGCATTACGACTCGTGTCGCCAAGGCGCTCATGAATCGGTGTAACCTCTTGTGTGGATAGATCAGTTCGATTCCGCGCTGCCGCAAGCGCGCCCGCAGCGGATCGCTGTCGTAGGCTTTGTCGGCAATCACGCGCATCGGCTTTTGTCGCGGACGGCCCGAGTGATGGCTCCGTCCTACTCGGATCGTCGCGAGCGTCGTCTCCGCGAGTTTGACTTCGTACGGCTGCAGCGTATCACGGCAAACCCAGCCACATGATTCAGAATCCCCACACTTACTTTTCCGATAGGCCTGGAACATGTGAGGTCTTCCCTGAGCCTGTCACGCGACGCCCATCCGAGATGTAATAATTGGGGTATTTCCATGCGCCCCGTACACTACAGACTGGCTGATGAGTCTGACGTCCCCACGATGGCACGCATCCGTGCCGCAGAATGGGAAACAGAAGAGTATTGGAAAGCCCGCATTTCGCGGTACATGAAGCTAGAGCTCCATCCGCAGCATGCGCTGATACCTCGGGTAAGTTACGTTGCGTTGGAAGGCGAAACCCTCGTGGGGTTCATTGCGGGACACCTGACGCGCCGGTTCGCATGTGATGGTGAATTGGAGTGGATCAACGTTGTTCCGGAGCATCGAGGGAGCGCAGTGGGTTCGGACTTGCTTCGCCTTTTGGCCACCTGGTTTGCTGAGCAAAAAGCGTTGCGAATCTGCGTGGATGTTGACCCGGCCAACACAACCGCTCGACGTTTCTACAAGCGACACGGCGCTGACAATCTGAACGAGCACTGGCTGGTTTGGAATGACATCAAAATTGTTCTTGGCCAGCGATGAGTTGGAAGCGCATTGGTTCAATCCAATCTTGTCGTTCACGGCCTCTCTCAATCGCTGTTTGCAGCCGAGATATTTTTCCGTCGTCTGCACCGAGGCGTGGCCCAGCAGAAACTGAATTTGTTCCAGCTCGCCCCCAGCACTGTGGCAGAGACGAGCACACGACCGTCGAAGGTCGTGTGGCGCGAGTTTTAGAATTCCGACTTTGCCCGCGTATTGCTTAACGACATGCCACACCACCTTCTCGGTCATTTCGGTGCCCCAAATCGTTCCCATCCTACACACACAACGAAATAACCGCCCGTTGTCGATTCTCGACGCTGCGAGCCAATCGTCAACGGTTCCCTTAACCCACGAGGGTACCGGTATGGTTCGAACGTGGCCACCCTTCCCTATCAAATCAACGATGGCCCAGTGATCCTCGCGACGTTGGAAGTGATCAATCGTGAGTTCAGTCAGTTCGCGACGCCTCAGGCCACAACCCAATAGCAAAGCAAGAATCGCCCGGTCCCCCTTGCCCTTCAGAGTGCTAGGGTCAGGGAGTTGCCAAAGCGTTCGAGCTTCCTCGGCCGTTAACCAGTTCCCGAGTCGGCACCCAAGTTTCTTTGCGCCCTTCACGCGACGGATACCAGCGGCCAGGTCCGGGCTCAGGAGCCCGGTATCTGCCGCTTCATAGGCGAGTCGTCGGACCGCTGCCAGCCTGACGTTTATAGTCCCGGCAGCCAAGTGACGATCTTCGAGATGAAGTCGATAACGGAGAACGACCGCCTTGTTGAACGATAGTCGCGGAGCGGAGCAATACCAAGTCACAAACTCATCGATCGAGTGTCGATAGCTGCGCTGCGATTCAAATGATCTTAGGCTAACAATCCCGCCACCTTGGCATGCTCTAAATCGGGCAGGCCGAGCTTTGTCTTCAGTCGGGTCTGCCTGTGCTTGGTTTTGCGCTTCATGGTCAGCCGCCTCCCAACGGCAAGCCATAGACCGCACAATTCGATCCATCCCTCAAGCTCTCGACTTCATAGAGGCAAGGGAGTGTGAAGGTGCTTGTGGGGGTCAAAATTCAAAGATTCGGTCTCTCGCGACCCGGGACTGTAAGGTGGTGATCGATGGACATTGATCAGGAAAAAGTTGAACAGACGGTTTTGGCACTGCTCTATTTGACTTCCTTCAAGGACAAATTTGGGTTGAGAACCTGGAAGGGCCACGACTGGCAAGTGATGAATTCCTTGCATGAAAAAGGCTACATCTCAAATCCGGCAACGAAGGCCAAGTCAGTCGCGCTTACAGAGGAGGGAGCCAAACTATCACAGGAACTGTTCGAGAAACGCTTCGCAATGAAATGAGGCCCGCTCATTTTGATCAAAGCACATTCTCGGGCCGTCCCGGGCCTTGGTGTCGGTACGGTCCGGTAATGCGTGCGGGCACAATCGCGTGAAATGGATTAGAATGCCGGAATCTGTTTGGCCGCTAAAGTGGGAGAGCACTATGCGCCTTGGGCTTGTGGCGATAGCGTTGCTGCTTTTTGCGACAACAGCGTGTCCGCAAAAGCAGGAACAGCGAACGTACCTAACCCATGCTGACGGAAATGTCCCCTTGATACCCACGAGCCACAGCGAACTGCCGCAACTCCCGGGAATCAGAATCAGTTGGTATCACGGCTCTACCAAACAATTAGTGATGCTGCGGCTGGACAACGTATCCGCCAAAAACATAAATGCGTACAACATATCGATCAGGCTCAAATTCACTGACGGCTCTACCAATCCTTTTTGCACCGATGGACGCCCTTGCTTCCCCGGTGAACACATGGAAGTGTTTGCGCTTGTGGGAATCAATGGTATGGAACCGCGCAGCTTTGTAGCAGGGACAAACCGCGATGACGTGCTTTATCAAGGCGACCAGGAGGTATCTGACGTGGAGGCTGTACCCGATATGATCGTGTACGCGGATGACACAGCGGAAGTGAAAAACGAGCGAGCGTTCAAGCAAATAATGGCGATGCGTAAAGGCGACGTGATGGCCATGCAGAAGGTCAACCAAGTTATCAAACAAGTGTTGGCCGATCCCACCGTCGAGAGTCCAATCAGCGCAGCAAGAACGGAACTAACAGGACTTGTTCTTGCTGGAGTCGGTAGGCAGCACATCCCCGAGGAACCGGAAGGCAACGAGGAAATGGGGTTACGCAACGCGATTACAAATCTGAGCAACGCACCACAGGCTGCGAAATTCTCGAAGCAGAGCGAACGTGAATATCTGACGAAATATGTAGAGGAACAGGATGCGCGGATTGCGGCGATGGCACCTCATTGCGAGGTCAAAAGGTTGGATTAAACAATTAATGGCACATGCCTGCGGTTAGCGCGCGGCGAAGTTTTAGTACCCAAATGTCCGGTTACCCGCACGACTAACCAGGCACAATCATCCGAGCTCACATCAGTTTAGGCCGTTAACCTTGAATAGAGACACGTGTGGCCTTAATGTTTATAGACTTCCGGTTGGGACTGGGACACAGCGTCCACCGCCTTGTCACTAATTTGGAGCCGCAACCCAAGACACGCCCAGACAGCGTTAGCTACTTCGCTCGAATGCTTAAGGCTTGAGTGATTTTGAATCAGGTCGTTTGCAATTTCTTCCATGTGCCCCAGAATAGGGCCAGCTCCGGCATTCCTCCTTACGATTATTTGCTCAAGGACGTATGGAAGGCAGGCGGGCTCAGGAATGACGCAAAGCAAGAGAAGCTTTTGAAACATCGGCCAGTTTGCGGGATCAATGTTGACTGAGCGCAAGCAAGCGATGGCAAATTGCAGAACAGCGTCGCCGGGATGCTCGTTGTGAAGGGAGAAAGCCTTGCTGAAATAGTTCGACAAATCCGCAGCTTGCCCAGCTTGAGAACTGCGGAACCTGAAGAGCCTCAGCTCTATCGCCCATGCGAAGATCGTCAATCTTGTCCATGATCCGCTTTTCGAGGATCGGCTAGGCAACAGTCCGCGCAAGGCTGCCCGTCAAAGTGTGACCTGGGAAGAGCCGAGAAGCCTGCAGCCGCCGGAAAATTCAATTCCGCGGGTATTCGCCCGCCCTTGCATCAGCCAACGACGCAAGGGTGAGGCTCCCAGCAGTATAAACGGACTTACGCGGCCGGAGGTTTCTTTGGAAACTCTTTAATCGATTCCCCAATGAATTCGAGATAACTGCGAACATGGCCTTCCAGCTGATCCGTGAAATGGCTGGAAATCTCGGCAGCTCTTTCTTCCAGGTTCTTATTGCCTTCGTCCGTAGCCGACGCGATCATGTTCTGTGCGCTATCTCGCGCAATCTTCTCGAACGCTTGCGAAAGCTCAAGCATCTTTTCGTTACACTCGTTCACAACGGAAGTGGAGTTTTTCTCCAACTGGTCCTGAGTCTGAAGCAATCGTGCGTTCGCGTCACTTTCCAGTTGGTCCGTGACTTGCCTGTAAATTGCCAGCGATTCTTCCTTGAAAACGGTCTGAGATGCCACCAGTTTCTGAACGTCCGCTCTCGCTTCTTCCATCACAGGCGCAACCTGCTCTCGCAGCCGCAATACGAAGCGCTCCGTTGCTTTGGTGCGTGAGGTTTCGAGGTTGCGTTGCACCCGCTCAACCGTGCCAGTCGCCATAGTGTCGAGGTACTGGTTCAGTTCGTTCCTCTGAGTCATCATGTTCTGCTGGGCATTTTCAATGTGTCGCTCGATAGCCCCAACTAAGCTCCCTTGGCTGTTTTTGACTATGGCCTGCGCCCCCTCGTTCAGTACTTTCAGCGCGCGCCGGGCCAATTCATCTTTCGAGGTCGCGATCACATGCTCAATCGTCCCGGTCGCCTCGTTCTGAATCTGAAAACGAAATTCGTCCAACAGACGCTTCCTTTCATTGGCTAACGTCACTGCTGCAATTTCAGAGACCGCTATTTGAACCTGATTGCTTAAGCCGTTCATCAGGTTGGCAAACCAAGGTGACAGTACAGCGGCCGCCTCATTTTTCTTCAAGACGGGAACCGGTGTAGCAGCTTCGGTCCGGGCCAGAGCCCGTTGCGGTTCGGTCCGCGCTATGAGCCGCAATTCTCGTCCATGACTCGCGGACTCTACTAGATTGCCCGATTGCCGGGGAAACCAATCTGCTGGCGGCGACGAAATCCCCCAGATATTGCCGGCGATTTCGAGCTCCACGCCGACGTTGTACGTTGGATCGTTGGGGGTGTTTAGCCTCTGTATCGATTTCACCCGTGCCCGACTGGGGAATCCAGAGTGGCCTGTCGAGCCCGATCCCGTATCTAGGACCACGATGTCACCAGGACGAGGCTCACGTCTCATCTTGTAGGTGCAACCGTGACAATTAATCGAGCCTGTCGTAACTTCCTCCCGATAGGGTGCACGGGAGGCATCTACGCTCTGCACTGCCAGCATTATGGCTTTGGAAATGCGCGAGCTGCGCCGTTTTGGTGCGTTTGCGACCTGATTAGATGACACTGGACCCTCCTACTCCCCCATCCACATTGGATAAAGGCCGTTGTAAGTCATCCCTCGAATTCTGGAGAACCGCTGGAATAGTCTCTCAGAGTCCGCGGAACTTCAACTGGTCGAACAGCCAGAAGCGACTTGTATTTTCGCCTGCCCATGTGTCCCACGCCCTGGAGTACCAGTCGCTTTTCGGCTGCCTTTGGCCGAAGTCCTCGCGGCTCAAGGCATGCCGTCCAACTTTTCCGAACTGTTCCCTCGACCAGTAGACCTGCTTTGGACGCCGGCGTAAATTGAGCCTAGTTATTGCGCTTCAGGGCAAGGACACCAAAATGACTGAAACATCCACTGCCGAGCACACGGATCGCCGCGCGACGAGCCGGATTGATGCCCATCTCCCTTTGTTCATCTACGGCTCTCTGCTAGGTGGCGATCCGTTTTACGAGGAGACCTTTACAATCTCCATCAATGGAACTGGCGGATTGATCTTGATGGCGAGTAGTGTCCAACCCGGCCAGCGAATAATGGTAACGAACCAAGGAAACGATCAGACGCAAGAGTGCGTCGTCGTTTCCGTTGCGGCGCAGCCTGCGGGCAGTTATGTTGCGTTTAAATTCCCCACCCCGATGCCGCAGTTCTGGCACGGGTTGGAAATTGGCAAGGGTACGCTGCGTAGCTGGATCGAATACTTCATTGAGGCACTTATTCTGCAAATCCGTGGTGATCGCACACCCGAAACGCCAGTTCCTGATAAGTTCTATAAGAGGGGAAGTCAAGAAAAAACACAACTGCATCGACCGGAGCTTTTCTTGCTTCCCAGCCCACGTGAATGAGCCTGAGCGGTTCGAACCTTCCGCGCCAAAGACTCGGGTGGCCCAGGCTTTGCGGTTGAATTTCGGGTGTCCCAGCGAAGATCGTGAAGACGAACCAGGAGACAATCCCTGGGTTCGCGATAGTCGACACCCCAATAAGAGCGTCCGCGCGAATTACGCCTTCTGCGAACGCGGGTCGACGTGTTCCAAGAAGAAGCCGGAAGATACCACTGTCAGCCCCATCTACGCGGTGTGGGAGAATCCGGCACAAGCGACCAACTGAGATTTTTCGGCTTCACTCCAAAAATGAATGCCGATGCTCCACGGCTTCTTTGCTTTTTGGGTCGTGGCCTGGTGCCGATTCGTACTGAGTCCAGTAGGCTGGGCGTGGCTCTTCAAACTCAAACCATCGCGACTGGATAACGCGCAGTGCCCGCTACGATGTGAATGTCACGGAAGTTGTAATCGTAGGCAGTGTGGGAAGAGGTATTGGAGCAGTTCCCGCCGCGGTGGCACGACTCTGATCATAGAAAAATACTTTCCGGGATTTTAGGAAACCGAAATTAGGGTCTGCAGCTACATGATCGGTTCCGCTCACACTGGGTAGCCAGCCCTTAACGTTGGCTTCATAGGCGAGTAACCAGTGCTCGTCGTAAAGCACGTCTGCACTCATATGCGAACTCCAGAGCGTTTTGTCGAGTGTTCTTGAGACAAGACCATGTTGCTCACAATGTTGTGGCCTTTGGTACATTTACCCGCTTCAAGAGCCCTTTAAAAGCACTGTCTCAGACAGGTTATGCGTCGCGAAACGAGAATTCCGCTCTCGTTGTGTTGCGAAACCCTCTGAAATCAGAGGGATATCAAGGGCGAAGCCCTTGGCTAGTTAGAGACTGATCTTTTCCGGCCTTTGGCGACCGTAGTAAAAACGTAGTATGCGTCTTCGGATTTCCAGACGCGAGCCGACAACAACATCGCAAAAACCCAATGTTTCTGTGTAAGCGCTCCGCGAAAAGGTCCAACCCTTCGGTTCGTAACCGAATGGTGGGATATTTTTTCAACCGATTGATCCACCGCGATTTGGATTTGGCCCGTAATCCAGGAATTTCCGCTCCGCGCCACACTCGAATGAGCCTGGATGGGAAGAAAACCAGCAGTCTGGATATGGCGGTCCGCTCTGCGAATGGGTAAAATCCCGGGCCTATGGTCCAAGTGCTCGTTCTTTACAACACTCCAGCGAACCCCGCCGCCTTCGATCGCTACTATCACCAGGCACACATTCCGCTTGCCCGAAAGATACCCGGTCTGCGTTCGTATGTGATCAGCAACGGTCCGGTGCAGGCTCTCGCCGGGATCGCGCCGCATCTGGTCGCGATCTTGCACTTTGACTCATTGTCAGACCCAAACGCGGCGCTTGAATCTCCCGAAGGGCGGGCGGCGGCGGCCGATTTGTCGGACTGCGCATCCGCGGGCGCGACCCTGCTGATCTACAACAGCAAGGCGGTGTGAATGAATCAAATGCATGCGCCCGATTTTGCTCGGCAGAAGGTCAAAGAGCTTGCAAGTGTAATTGCAGAAGACAACTCTTTCTGGAACGGATCGCATGGCAACTCGTGACAGTCACTAGGACCGTGAGCCGGGAGAGGATCAGTAATGGGCATCGCGGGAAAATGGCGCATCGCCGAAATGGATCTCTGGGATCAGGATGCCCTCGAGTTGCTTGGCCCCGCTTTCATCGAATTCGGCAAGGGCCGATCCGGTCAGTTTCGATTCATCGCAGTCGAAGGCCGAATAGACTGCGTGCACAAGGGGCGAAACGGCCGGCCGTACGTGGAGTTCACCTGGAATGGCCATGACGAGTGCTCCCCGGCTAGTGGTCGTGGCTGGGCCAAACTCTATAGTGACGGCTCTTTGAGCGGCCGCATTTTCATCCATCAGGGCGATAACTCGGGTTTCAAGGCAATCCCCTTAAAAGAAGATAGGCCTAGCGCAGCGCTTGCAGCGAAGCGAAAATCACGATGACAATGGCACCTCGCAACCCGACGACCCAGGTGGAACGACGGATCGAATCCGCGCTCGCGCCGGGCCGCTTCATCTCCTACAAGGTCAACTTCGAATTCGTACGTGAGCTGGAGGCCGCCGAAAAGCAGATCGCCCGCTTGGTTCTAACCGAGCCAGGTCGGGCGGCTCCGCTCTACGAGTCATTTCTCGCAGGTTGTTACGCGAAAGCGGAAGAGATCGACGACTCGAGCGGCACCTTCGGCCAATTCATTGGCAAGCTATTCTGCGGCTGGATTATAGCCCGGCAGGCTGCTTGTGCCGACCCTGACGATACAGTAGCGAGACTACTCGTCTGGATGGACAACGACCCGTACGGATTCTCCTACCAGCTAGAAACGGACGCGGCGAAGGTCCTCGACAAGGCTGGGATCGCTGCGTTTGAAAAGCTGATTCGAGCACGATTCGAGTCTGCGGGGACCGCACCATCGGTTCCTGGGCGATCGCCGCGGCGTAACCTTGATTACCAGTGCCGGCGCTCGAGCAAGATGCTCCGGGCCGTCTACGTTAACCAAAAGGATGTCGAAGCCTACGCCACGCTCTGCCAGGCAACCGAGCTCACGGAACGTGACTGTCACGCCCTGGCAAAGATGCTCGTTGCTCGCCGCAAACCCGAGGACGCCCTCTCTTGGGTGGAGCGGGGCCTCACGCTCGGCAGGCAGGGCCCAAGCGGTTCGATGGGAGGCGAAGACCTCGCCCGACTCAAGCGTGAGCTCCTTACTAAGCTTGGGCGTGGGGATGAGGCAACCCAGGGGGCGTGGGCGGAATTTTACAAGCATCCGAGCAAGTGCTCCTATGACAACCTCATGAAACACGTGCCCCGAGCCAAGCACGCGACTTGGCACAAGAAGGCCATCGATGGGGCGATGGGAACAGACCTGCGTTCGCTCATGCAGCTGCTTCTTGAAACGAAGGAGCTGGGGCGGCTCGCAGAACTCGTCGGCCGGAGCAAGGATTGCGCCCTCGAAGGCGTGAGCCACCACACCACCGAGCCGGCGGCGAAGAAACTGCAGAAGACCCACCCATCGATAGCGGCACGGCTTTGGCGCGCCCAGGGCATGCGCATCATCAATGCGAAAAAGAGCAAGTACTATAATGCGGCCCTCGAGAATTTCGAGCAAACGCGCCGATGCTACGAGCGAGCCGGGCTCGCCGACGACTGGCGATGCGTTGTGGACGAAGTACGCGCCGACCACCGCCGCAAGACCGGTTTTATGTCGGGTTTTGAGGAAGTCGTTGCCGGCTTGGTTCCCAGTAAGAAGCGCTCGTTTCTGGAACGTGCGAAAATGTGCTGGGGTATGCCACAGGCTGAGGGCAAGCAATAAAGCCACTCCACGGTGGCCGGTGGGAGGGGATCGAAATGGATTTGAAGGCCTTGAAGGATACTCCACCTTGGGACTGGCCGGAAGGCACGGCAGAAAAGCTGGTCAGTGTTCTTCGGGATGAGCAAGCGGCCGAGCCAGATCGCGTCCTAGCCGCGGAGATGGCGGGCGATTTTACGGTGGTCAACGATGAATTGGTTGAAGCGCTGCTCGCCATCCTACGGAACAGGGAGGAATCCCAAGAGGTGCGGGCCCGAGCGGCGATTTCGCTAGGGCCGATTCTTGAGTATGCAGATACCGAAGGCTTTGAAGATCCAGACGATGTACCGATTTCGGAGCGGCATTTCCAACAGATTCAGGAGTTACTTCGCAAGCTTCACATGGATGCGCAGATTCCCAAGGAAGTTCGACGGCGAATCCTTGAGGCGTCTGTGCGCGCCCCACACGACTGGCACAAGAATGCCGTTCGTGCCGCTTATTCGAGCGGCGATGACGCGTGGAAGCTCACCGCGGTCTTCTGCATGCGCTTCCTCCGCGGGTTCGATGAGCAGATTGTGGAAGAGCTCGACAACAAGAACCCAGACATTCAGCTCGAGGCTGTCCTTGCCGCAGGAAACTGGGGCGTCGAAGCTGCTTGGCCACACATCGCTGCCCTCATCCATTCGGGCAGAACGCCCAAGCCTCTCCTTCTGGCCGCAATTGAAGCAGTACCCAGCGTTTGTCCACAGGAAGCCAGTGAGGTCCTGAGTGGTCTCGTCGAGTCCGACGACGAGGACATCATCGAGGCAGTCCAAGAGGCGCTGGCCATGGCAGAGGAACCGTCTGGTGAGGACGAGGATGGCGAGGACGACATTTTCCCGGAATGAAATAAAACGGAAGCGAGGCAAATCGCGTGGCGAAGAAAAGAAAGCCGAACCAAAAGATGCAGGAGTGGATCGACGCGCGAAAGCGCGCTTTTTCTCCCATGTACAAAACGTAGTACAGACGTAGTATCAGGCGCGGCGAATGGCGGCGAAAAGCGAATAAAACGTGAATAAAAACTGAGGAAGTGACTCGTTGGATTTTGCCGCAATTCATTAGCTTCCCTCGATTTAGCTTAGCTCCGGGGAATTCTGATTAAACAAGAGCTGCTACAAGAACGTAATAATCCCTTCGGATTCTGGGCGGAACCGTCGCTGGCGGCTTCTGCCGTGACAGTCAACGGGTGAATAAGCGTCTTCAACGAAATCGAAGAGAACGGACGGCACTGCAGGTATTTGGAAGTACGCGTCAGAAAACGTTGTCGTGCATCGCGACGCGTATCGCGCCATTGTTGGATTGCTCACGCACCACAGTGAGATGCGATTTTCCCCAATGGGTGGCGGCTTGAAAATTGCATGTGTGACGGTGTTTTCGCCATCCAATAGAACCGCAAATTCCAAGTTCGCTTAATTGTTAGAGACAGGGGTAATATCGGACATGTGACATGCGATCTTTCCCGGCAGCCAGTCTGATGCGTTCCTTTTGCGCGGCTGCGTGCTGGGTTCTTCTCGCGCTCCAGTCCGAGGCATCAGAACCTAACAAGCCCCTGACCGAGTACACGCATACGGTCTGGACCCACAAGGACGGCATCCCATCGGCGTTCATCTACTCGATCGCACAGACTCAGGACGGCCATCTTTGGCTGGCCACGACGGACGGACTTGTCCGTTTTGACGGAGTCCGATTTGTCCACTGGCGTCCCAAGACTGGCCATACGGCACTTTTGGGCGTTGTGCGGAGTTTGTGCGCAGCGCGGGATGGAAGTCTCTGGATCGGGACTGCGGCCGGTCTGGTCGGCCACATTCGTGGGGATGACCTAACAACCTTTTCCGTTGGGGCGCAGGCAGAAGCAATGCTGGAGGACCGCGATGGTACGCTTTGGGTGACGACGGAGGATCACGTACTACCATTCCGCGCAGCAACGCAAGAACAGATTGGCACTGCCATCACGCTACCCGGAACTTTCTTGTCCGGACCGTTCCAGGATGGGAACGGTTCTATATGGCTCAGCACGGATAACGGCGTCCTCCGTCTTGACTCGCGCGATCCGCAGCTTCGGTTCGTGATTGTAACCAAAGGCAAATACTGGTTGAGTGAAGACACACGCGGAACCATTTGGACTACCCGTCCTGACGGGTCTACACGACCGGTCAATGATGGGCAGATGTTCAGCGGGACTGGCATGATAAAGACTCTCAACATCCAGACGGTGCTACGCGACAGCAATGGAAACATATGGATCGGAACTCTTGGACAGGGACTGGCCCGGCTACGTGCGGATTCGAATGACGTGCGGAAGAGGGAAAGATTTTCGCAACTCGACGGACTGTCGGGAGATTTTGTCTGGTGTTTGCTAGAGGACCGGGAACATAACATCTGGGTTGGAACGCAAAACGGCCTGAACCGTTTTCGCGACGAAAAGGTCACCACATTGACAGGGCGCGAGGGATTGGCGAGCGACAGTGTCGGTGCACTCGCTGCTGGGCCGGAAGGAGCTATCTGGGCTTCGACATCGGTTGGGATCAATCGTATTGATGGGCAGCATCGCGACCTTTACCTTGATGGCGCCTCCGCGATGGGATTGTCTTTCGACTCAAAAAACACGCTGTGGGCCGGAACAAATCGTGGAGTGGTGCGCTTGGAAAACGGGAAGTGGTGGAACCTTCCAATGCCTGCGGGGATTCACCTGCAGGACGTCACAGCAATTACGGAGGACCAAGAAAAGGGCGTCTGGCTAATTGATGCTCACAAAGGTCTGTACCGCTGGGCCAGCGGCCGTATCACCGATTTTTCGAACGAGCCTTTGTTGAAGGGGAAATCAATTCTGGCCGCACGTGGAGACGGCAGAGGAAAAGTGTGGTTTGGGCTCTATGAGGGAGGCGTCGTTGTCTTCGACGGCAACCGATTTCACGCTTACTCGGAAACCGATGGCTTGGCTGGCGGATCGGTAAATGCGGTGCACATCGACGACAAGGCCGCTGTCTGGATTGGAACGGAGCGCGGGCTGAGCCGGCTGGAAGGCCAGAAATTTGTGACCTGGAACATGGCAAACGGCCTTCCAGGAGAACGCGTGCTGTGGATTCTTTCGGACAGCGGAGGGCGAATCTGGCTAGGTTACAGCACCGGAGTCGCGAGCGTCAGCCGGTCCGAACTCGATCGTGCGGCGCGAGAACCATCGCACCGCGTGGCTTACGACTTTCTCGACGATGGTGACGGCCTGAAGGGCAACCCGGAACGAGGCTGGCAATCGCCAGCCGTTCGAGCAAGTGATGGCAAGCTTTGGTTCAGGACTTCAGAAGGAGTGGCGGTCGTTGATCCGCAAGACCTGACAAGGAATCTGGTTGTCCCACCGGTTCACGTAGAACACTTGGTTGCTGATGGCGCGGCGGTTGACGTCACACAGCCTGTCCGATTGCAGCCCCTTACCAGGGACATCGAGGTAGATTACACGGCTCTCAGCCTCGCCGAGCCACGCAACGTTCGTTTTCGTTACAAGCTCGAAGGATTCGATTCAGACTGGCGGGACGCTGGGACGCGGCGCCAAGCGTTTTATACGAATCTGCGTCCGCGCGCCTATCGTTTCCGTGTGCTGGCTTGCAACAACGACGGCGTTTGGAATGAGTCTGGCGCCACCCTGGATTTCGATCTTCTTCCAGCGTTTTATCAAACGCAGTGGTTCCGTCTATTTTGCGCATTGGTTCTGATCATTCTCGCTTGGGGCGCTTATCGCCTGAGGGTGTGGCAAGTGACGACACACGCGCAAGAGCGCTTTGAAGAGCGTCTAAAGGAACGAACTCGGATAGCCCAGGAGCTGCACGATAGCTTGATTCAAGACATCATGGGCATCAGTTTGCAAATCGAGGTTTCCGATGAGTTGTTGCCAGCCGATTTGCCGGCTAAGCAATCGCTGGCGCGCGCGCTGCGTCTGTGTAGATCGGCATTGGATGCTGGGCGCCGCACGCTAAATGACCTGCGCAGCGCCCCATTGAGCTCTGCTGATCTCGTCAAATCCTTCTCGCAATCGGCAAACGAATTGGCAAGAGACGCCGGGACCGTAGTGGATGTCATCGTCGAAGGCCGCGAGCGCCCGCTGAACGCGCTGGCCGGCAATGACGTGATGCAAGTTGGCCGCCAGGCCATCATAAACGCGCTTCAGCACGCCCATGCCAGGAAGATTCATGTGCTATTGAGCTACGGCGAGCGACTCTTGCAGATTCGGGTTCAGGATAATGGTTGCGGCATAAACGAGGAGACCCTAAATTTACGGCGTCCAGGTCACTACGGAATAGCAGGAATGAAAGAGCGAGCGGAGCGCCTAGGCGGCAGGGTTTCCGTCAGAAGCCGCGTAGGCGAAGGTACGGAAGTTAATTTGACTGTTCCGGCGCATCTCCTGTACCAGGATGATGTGCGTCGATGCGGTTGGCGCCTGGGAGACGGGTGGTATTACCTAACTGGAAGACTGGGGATTCGAAAGCTAAAGCCGAGCAAAGTGCCGCAGGGCACGCCCACGGAGAGTGGTTCCGAAACACGTAAACCGGACAAGACAAATCCATGAAGGAAACCGGGAAAATACGAGTGTTATGCGTCGACGATCATCCCGTCGTCCGAGACGGGATAGCGGCAATTATTAATCTGCAACCGGACATGGTGTTAGCGGGCGCTGCTGCGACCGGCGGCGAAGCGCTGGAACGATTTTTCGAGTTACGCCCAGACGTGGCTCTCGTGGATTTGCAGTTGCCCGACATGAGCGGCTTCGACTTAATCAAGAAAATCAAAGACAAGTCTCCAAACGCACGCATCATTGTCCTAAGTTCCCACGAAGGTGACGTCGACATACAACGCGCGCTGGAAGCGGGAGCGCAAGGATATGTTGCGAAGGGAATCGTTCGCGGCGAACTACTGGAAACCATCCGCAGCGTTCACACGGGGAAGCGGCGCCTTCCTGCCGCGGTAGCCCAAAAGCTGGCCGAGCACATGGCTGACGAGCCGATCAGCCCGCGCGAACTCGAGGTGTTGTCGCTCATGGCCGCCGGAAAGAGAAACAAAGAAATCGCCGGCGAGCTCTCGATCGCGGAAGACACTGTAAAGATGCACGTGCGAAATATTCTTTCCAAGCTTCAAGTCAACGACCGCACGGAGGCGGTTACGAGCGCACTCCGTCGAGGCATCATCCACCTTTAACCTCCTTCCGAGTACCTGCCCATACACCCGAAATAGCTATCGGCTAGACACTCGCTTTGGCGTTTTAGCGCCGCGGCAAGACAGGTAACTTTACTTCAGACGCGAGTTCTTCAAGAGGGTTCGCGCCACAGGAGGCAGACGTGGACAGGCTTTACTCAAGGTTTCCAGCCGGCAGCGTCGGTTTGGCTCTGCTTCTCTTGAGGCTGGTCGATGGACTCGGACTAATTGCGGAAGGGATACACCTGTTTACCCACGCAGAAACCTCATTGGAACCCAAGAGTGTGCTGCTCCTTGGCTTTGTGCTCGTGGGCAGCGCGATCCTGTTGATCCTCGGTCTGCGAACATCCCTAGCAGGCAGCGCTGCCGCTATTTTCACTGCCGGAGCGGCCCTGTACGACAGCCATCACTTAAGAATGTTGGGGAGCGTGACGGATGCGTGGTTATTCCTATTCACTCTCATGTTTTTTCTATCGAGCTCGCTCGCATTGCTGGGCCCCGGCGGCTATTCGCTGGATGCGCGGTTCTCCGGCTGGCGAGTGATCAAGCTGTCATCCGGGCAATCGACTTCAAAGGACGCAGATTGACATGAAGGCGTTTCCACAACTTTGTCGGCGCCTTCGGGAGCTTGCCTCGACGACAAGCAACCAAAAAGAAGGCGCATATGTGGATCGTCAAACTTGCGCTTTCGCGTCCCTATCGATTTGTCATGCTGAACACAGTCGCCGAAAGTCCGGGCTGCGCCAAAGGAACGACAGTGAGCGGAGCGAATCACACGATGGCATTGCCGGAGTAATCGGAGCAAACGGAGCAAACGGAGTTTAAGAGGAGGATAAAAATGGCTTCAGTCGCTTATAGTTACCAATCTTCATCACCCGCAAGGTGGTTCGGAGAGTTGAAGACCGAAGAGCGCGCGGCGAGTGAAATCGCCCGCTCGGAGGAAGTGGTCGCGGAGCGCGATGCTTCTCCGGCCACCGAAGAATCCATTCCTCGGGCATTTGAAGGAATAATCGGCGAGAGTGAGGCGCTGCAGCGCGTGCTGGCTCACGTGAACACGGTAGCCTCGACGGATTCGACGGTACTGCTCGAGGGTGAAACCGGCACCGGCAAAGAGTTGATTTCGCAGGCTATCCACGCTCTTAGCCGCCGAAGGGCCCGGAACTTGGTGAAGCTCAATTGTGCGGCGATTCCGTCGGGGTTGCTGGAAAGCGAACTCTTCGGCCATGAACGGGGCGCGTTCACCGGAGCGATCACTCGCAAGATCGGCCGTTTCGAAGTGGCCGACAAGGGGACCCTCTTTCTCGACGAGGTCGGCGATATTCCTCTCGAGCTGCAGGCAAAACTGCTGCGCGTTCTCCAGGAGCAGGAGTTCGAAAGGCTCGGCAGCACGCATACCCAACAAGTCAGCGTGCGACTCGTCGCGGCGACCAATCGAAGTCTCGCGCAAATGGTTTCCGACAAGGAGTTTCGCAGCGACCTTTATTTCCGCCTTAACGTCTTTCCCATCGTGATCCCTCCGCTTCGAGAACGCCGGGAGGACATTCCGTTGCTGGCGGAATTCTTCGTACGGGAATTCTCGCGGCGGATGGACAGGCAGATTGACACAATCCCGGTGTCCACGATGGAGCAGCTGACCGACTATCCCTGGCCCGGAAACATTCGCGAACTTCAAAACTTCATCGAACGAGCGGTGATCTTGACAACCGGATCGACACTCCGCGCGCCGCTGGGCGACTTGAAATCTCCCCTCGAGACTGAGCTTGCCGGGACCACTCTGAAGCAGGTGGAGTCGGGTCACATTCTGAAAATTCTTCGCGAATCGCGCTGGGTGGTGGGAGGTCCGAGGGGCGCCGCTGCCCGCCTGGGCCTCAAGCGCACCACCCTGATGGGCAAGATGAAGAAATTGGGACTTTCACGCCCGGAGTTCGAAGTTGCGATCTAATCAGCCATCCTCGATTCTCGTTCCTTTTCCTCTCGCCTCGGGAGGCCGATCCGGTCGTTCAACTCCGGGTAAACGGTCGCTGAATCTGACAGCGGTGTCAGCATCGTGGCATCGAGAGCAAAAGAAAAACCGTCCAGACACCGTAAAGAAAGGACTTGGGAGCAACGTCCGCTTGGCAAAGCAATTGCCCTAACAAGTCGCTGGCTTGGTAGAGACCAACGAATTCGGAGATACAACAAAAATCAGAAAGGGTGAAGGAGGAATTATGAAGCTTCAATCAAAAATCGCAACATCGGTGGGACTCATGCTGTTTCTAGCGTGCGTCTCGTTCGCTCAACACGTCAATATCGACTACGACCACAGTGCAAACTTCGGTCAATACAAGACCTACTCTTGGGAAAAGGTCCAGACGAAAGACCAGCTCCTGGTCGACCGCATCAAGAGTGCTGTGAACAGCGCTCTGGCGGCAAAAGGCTGGACGGAAGTCTCCTCGGGAGGCGACGTCGAGGTCTTTGCCATCGAGACGACTCAGAATCAGCAAACCCTGGACACGTTCTATAACGGGTTCGGAGGCGGTCGCCGTTGGGGAGGATTCGGCGGTGGATTTGGCGACGCGACCACAACGGTTGAAACCTACAAGGTGGGGACCTTAGTGGTCGACCTCTTCGACGCAAAAACGGAGAAACTGATCTGGCGAAGCTCATCGAGCGATACGCTCTCCGACAAGGCGGACAAGAACACCAAGAACCTCGACAAAGGCGTGAACAAAATGTTCCAGCATTTTCCTCCCGCCCCGTCGGCGAAACACTAAGGGGATGGAGATGAATCGCTATCTGACGTTTTCACTAGCCATCTCGATGACCCTGAGTACCCTGGCCATTCCTCTGCGCGCGGCAAACAAGCCGCGCGCGGGGAAGTCGGAAGGGGCAACTGTACTATGGACGAACGAGGACCTCGAAAAACTTAGCGGCCCGGGTCTCATCTCGGTCGTAGGCCAAGCCCCGGAAGAAGCGACAGCGGCCGTCGCGGCGCCTTCACCGTACCTAGAGACACAGGATCCTGAGTGGTACGCCGAGCAAGCCTCGAAGCTGCGGGCTGAGCTCGAACGGCGGGAAGCTAGACTTCAGGAGTATCGTCAGGCACTCGATGATGTGCGGAGCCTTAAGACCATGACCGGCGGTGTAGATCTGGACCGGGGCGACATCGGCATCACGCCCGAGGCTGGTATTGAGATCCTGCAGCGGCGCGTGTACGAGATCCAAAGTGAGCTCGATGATCTCGAAGACCTCGCGCGGCATAATGACATCCCCCCCGGCATGCTACGGGGCCAGTGACGCCTGTTCGTCTGCTTCTGAAACAATGCACGGTTAGTGCCTTAAGAAGTTTCGCGGGAACTGACGGCAACACTCTGCGAAGGTTTAGCTCATGCGATGGAGAACCCGAAAATCTTTTAAGATCTTTGCGGCCGGAAGCTCATTGCGGAAAAGAGTTGCCTATAGCATGGCGATCGCCAGGTTGATTCTGGTCCCCGTTATTTTCCTGGCTGTTTATTATTTGTTTGTGATGGGCCGGATCGTGGACCGCATCGTGAATGTCGATGCGCCGGCGGCAAAGCTCGCAGAGCAAGCCTCCATTGAGATCTTAGAGGCTCGGCGTGCGGCGCGAAACTATCTTTTGTTCCAAGACCCGGAATATCTTCAGACGAACCAGAAATCACTCACCAATGCGAGGCAAGTCCTGGTTCGTATTGGGGGACTTGAGCCTGGCGACGAAACCATCGTTCAGCAGGGTCTCGAGGAACTCAGCCTATATCAGCAGCAATTCGCTGGCGCGGTTTCGGCGATGACGGAGTCAAGGCAAGAACCCGCCCAACGCATTCGGGAAGCCGTGCTGGCTTATGAAAAAGACTTGGACGATCTTGTTAGAAAGGCCAGGCACGAGAGTCGAGGCCAGCTCATTCAAGAGCTTCGCACTCGAGTCGGATCGTTTGATACTCGGGTTACAGAAGCTATTCAGGTAGGAAGCCCCGCGTCACGCCAAGTCGCCCCGGACCTTCGGGCATCAAGTGAACGGACCCTGCAACTCGCGTCCGAGCTGGAAAAGCGCAATTGGGGGCGCGTCCAACTGGATCACCAGGAAGCCCGCCAACTGATTCATCGTGCTGAGTGGCGCTTGAGCATTGTGTCGGCTCTCTCTCTCGTATTTAGTGTGTGGGTCAGCTTCATTCTGCCTCGCGAAGTGATACACCCGCTCGTCAGCCTTAAAGAGGCCGTTGATCATGCTGCGACAGGGAATTATGAAGTCGAGTTCGAACTCCATGGAGGTGGTGAAGTCATGGAACTTGCAAAGAGCGTCCAAAACCTCATCTCCTTGTTGCGGAGAAAACCATAAGACACGTTGTCGGCGAGTCCAGGCCGCTGATAAAAAACCCGTCCGCATTCCAGCACTGAAGTCCGCCGGGGGAAAGCTTACCGCGCACGACCTCAAGCAGAATGATTTCAGGAAATCGTAGTTCTGAAAAACACCGCCGTTGCCGTGCCTGCGGTGTCAGTAGAAGTGTCAGAGGGATGTCTCTGCCTCCGACACTCCGACACACGGATTCGTCTCTGCCTTCGAATCCTCCTTCTAAATCAACTACTTGCGGTGACGTAAAGCGCATCGGGTTTGGTACGAAGAGTGCCCTTACTCGTGGTGAGAAACGGGAGTGCCCCACAGCAAAGATCGCGGCCCCCAGGACTTGAACATCTGGAGCGGCTAAGGAGTGCCGGTCAACGACCACAAGGCGCACCTGATCGGCGCCGCTGGGCGAATTGAATCCACGGGTCTGAAAACAGAAAGGCGAAGAGCTATGTCACTACAGACGCTTGATGGAGCTGCACTACAGAACGATCGGTGGGCCGGCGACCTGGAAGCCGGGCAGGGCAATGACGCGCGACTGTTGGCCGCGGTGAAGAGCGGCCATTCGGTCGCCTTTGGCGAGCTCTTCAATCGCTACAAGCGGAGAATTTTTCACCTCTCACGACGCATCATGCGAAACCACGAGGACGCCGAAGACGTTGTGCAAGAAGCGTTCCAGCTCGCATTGGTTCATCTGCACGATTTCCAGGGCGACGCTCGATTCTCCACCTGGCTCTCGCGCATTGCGATCAATGTCGCTCTTATGAAGCTCCGCAAGAAGGCGCGGAAAGCGGAGACTTCCATCGACGAACATTCTGAATCGGATGACATGTCGTTTCGGGATGCCGTAACAGATTCGGCGCCGAACCCCGAGCAGGACTGCTTGCGCCAAGAAAGATCGCGAATGCTGAGAGAAGCGCTTGCCGAGCTTAGGCCGAATGCGCGCCGCGTCCTTGAACTCTATGAATTGGAAGGGCGCTCGATGAAGGAGATCGCAGCAGGCATGGGCATTTCCGTCGCAGCCGTAAAGGCGCGGATCTTCCACGCCCGGCCAAAAATGCGGCGCGAACTGGATCAGTACTTCATCAAACGAGCGGATCGACGGAAGAGATTGCGCCTCGGCTCGGCAAGCATTCGGAAGGATTGCCCGCGGCATGGAATCTGTTCGTTACGGGCTGTATGAGTTTCTAGATTGTCCTAAAGGAGTTATGGGCGCGTTTTTCGGACCTGCGCATTCCAAAGAACTTAGAAGAAAGTGGGCGGTGATCAGTGGACGGTGGTCAGTGAAGAGAAAAACGGGAAGTAACGACCCCGAGCCGGTCGGGGCAGGTGCCGACTGCCGTGGGTACCGAGTCAACGGAGCCAGACGCGGAAGTGGCATCCCCACTGAGGCGACGGTGCTTTGAATGGATGGGTGGCTAGTCATGTGCGACCGAGGGAATCCCTAACAGTTTAGACCGGGCACATACCTGACACTTTCTGGTCCGCTCCGGTAGGGGGATGGGGCACAGGGTAAGTTGCGCAAAGTAGATGGTGAACCAACGGTCGTCCTCAGGCAACAGGCCCACGCGCTCGCGGGGAGCGAGCACGCCGCGCCCGAAAAGCGGAAGAACCACCGAAGGAGAGAGGCGCTCCTACGCGCTGGCGGTGGCCGTTTTTGCGGCGGCTTCCGCAGTGTAGACAATGACGGCCTTTTTACCGCCCTTGGCGGCGGTGGCGTGGATCGAGTTCAGGTTGACGCCTTTGGCCGCGAGTTTCGCCAAACATTGCGCCAGGGCACCGGGCTTGTTGGGCAAATCGCAGGCTTCCGCGGGAGTTTCCTGGTATGCGATGCGGGCCGCGTCAAGGGCTTTCTTTGCGCGCCGGGCATCATCCACGATGAATTGAACGCTGCCGGCCGTGCCTTGGGCGGTTCCCAAGAGAGAGAGAATATTCACCTTGGCGTCCCCAAGGGCTCGCGCGATTGCGGCAACCGCACCAGGCTGATTATCAATGGCGATCGTAAACTGCTTGGTTTTGGCCATGTCGGCACCTCCTGCCGTTTCGCGGAGATTATACGCCCAGACGGGTTACGCAGCGGCGGCGATGCGGCGAATCAAGTCTTCCTGCTCGGACTGGGATTCAGCGCCGATGGTGAAGGCGTCGAGGAGATTGAGCGAGAGGGCGAAACGAAGGGCTTCGTCCTGGCGATGGCGAAGCTCGCCCTGGCCGAGGATCTTCATGCCGACGATGCCTTTGCCCACGGCGCGCATCTCGCGGAGGACTGCAAGGACGGTGTTGGGATCGGCGTCCATGTACGCGCCAACGGGATTGATGCGGACGAGATCGACATCGACCCAGGGAGACTTGGCGGCGGCACGGAGCGCTTCGATGCTATGGCACGAGCAACCATGAGCGCGAATAATGCCCTTCTGCTTGGCTTCAGAGAGGACATCCATAACGCCTTGGTAGCGCTCGGTCCAATCGCCTTCGGTGAGGCAATGCATGAGGCAGACGTCGATGTGTTCAGTGCCGAGCTCGCGGCGAAAACGGTCGAGATCGGCGCGGGCGGAGGCAGGGTCGCGCGCCCACGTTTTGGTGAGTACGGTGACTTTGTCTCGCGGGACGTGCTTGAGCGCTTCGGCAACGTGCGGATGGCTGCCGTAGGAATCGGCGGAATCGAAGAAGCGCAGACCATGATCGTAGCCATTGAGGAGCAGGTCGGAGAGGCCTTTGATGCCGAGGGCAGTCTGGTGGGAATGATGACCGCTGCCAACAGTGCCGGTGCCCATGGCGAGGCGGCTGGTCTGGATGCCAGTCTTACCGAGGGTCACAGTGTCGGCGGCGCTGAACTTGCGCGAGAGCGCGGTAAGAGCGAACGAACGCCGCGCGAAGGCGGCCGTATGGATCCAGGCGGCACCAGCGGCGCAAGCAGTGCGATGGATGAAATCGCGACGTTTCATGCGGCCTCCTTGTTGCAGCGTTTCCGGGGATAGTCTACCCCTTAATGGACGCGCGAAGCGGGCCGTGGGTTATCAGGTGCAGCGCTAGAGTGAAGGTCGAGGAACTTCATAATAGAGGAACTGCACGCCTACGCCCAATTTATCGCTTGTGGCCCCCAAAGGTTCGACATGCGCGACGCGGCCGGTGAAGCACCATTCCGTCACGTCGTCCCCGACCACTTCCCGGGGCATTTTCAAATGCACTTGAATCATCACTCCCTTGGGCACCCTCTGTTCCGTGGCGAAATAAACGCCTTGGTTGCAGATATTCATGGAGGCGGCCTCCCCCTCTGAATCGGCCGGGGCTTGCAGGGGGCGAAACTTCAACGGGACTTTCATGATCATACGGCGTGTACAACGGCGCTCCGGTGCCGGCATGGTTTTCCTTTTGGACCTGGGAGGGAACCAAGTTGAGATTAGGGAGGGCATAGGTTAGTTTTACGAATAGGACCCGGCGTGGTCAAGCACTATTTCATCTTTCGAACGGTAATTCTGGAGATAAGTGCCGTCGATTCAATATTAAGCGAGGAGCAGGCCTTTGGGGACATGGAGCCGGTTTTCGGGCCGATCGTGATGTGCCCACCAATCGCGCCAAGCGGCGGGGTCTTTGCCGAACGAAGCGCCCGTGATGGCTTGCAAAGAGGCGCAGACCAAGTCCTGCGTCGCGGGCTCGAGAGAATCGTCGTCAAGGAGATTCAGGAGCTGGGGAACGGCGGTGAGGCGCTGCTCATCCGTGAGCATGCCGGAACGCGCAAGGTTGGAGGCAGCGCGTTCGCGGACTTGCTTGGCGGGATCGTGGGCCAAAATGGAGAGAAGAGGATCGATGGATTCCTCGGTGCCCAGCATTGCCAATCCTTCGACGGCCCAGAAACGTATTTGCTGGTTCGGATCGCGAGAATAGCGAAGGAGTGTGGCCAATACCGTGGCGGGTTCAACGCCGCGATTGCCGAGAGCGCCGAGCCTCCAGAGCGCGAGATAGCGGCCGTCGGGATCGTTATGAATTTGATTGAGAAGCTTTGCGAGACTTTGCGGGGACTTCCTCAGGTTGTTGGCGACGAGTTCGATTTCCACGGCGGCGACGCGCACGCGAGGATCGTCGGAGTTGAGGGCTGCAAGCACCAGATGGAAAAGCTGATCAGTTTCTTCGAGATGGCCGCGCCAGGAATCCAAATTCGTGTGGATCAAACCGAGGGACTGGTCGGGCCGGTGGATGGCAAGTTCGAGAAGGCTCTCGGCCTGCTGTTGGGGCGCCAGGTGGCTGATTGCTTCGATGTCGGTGTTATTAGCGCGGGGATTGGAGGCTGGCACTAGAGCGGGCGCCTGAACAGCATCGGACGCCAGCGACGGGGCAGTGTGGAACCAGCCTGCTCCAGCAATTTCAAGGCGCGCGACTTGATAACCAACGCCGGTGGAAGTAGCGGCGAGCACGATCAGCAATGAGACGTAACGAGGCAAGCGATTCGGAATTTCCGATTCGCGATGAGCGGCCCGGTCCCTGTGCGGAGCGGGCGGAGGAGCCCCGGAGATGTCTTCCAAAGAATCGTTCATGGGTCACGCGAGGCGGGCCGTCTTCGGCGCACGCTAAGGAGCAAGTTAGGCGGGGGGAACGAGGGCAACAATGGTACGCGCGGCCAGCGAAACTCTTTCTTGCTGGCAAACCCTGCAGCTTCAATACGATTGGAGGAGTTACTGGTACGACGCGTGCGTTCGAATCCCGTCCGAAAGAACAGGGCCTGAGGAAGGTGGCAGCGCCAAGAGATGAGGCAAGTCGTCCCGGAGAACCATCCGGAACCAATTGGCGCGTGCAGAACCACCCGGGGTGCAAGGGGTGCAAACGGCGATTTGGCAAAGCCCAGCTCTGAGGCGGTCTAAAACCCTTAGCTACATGGTTTTCGGGATCCGGCATTTTCCCTGTCATTTTTGCAAAGTTGTTCCATCGATGCGATTTGGCTCAGAGACGGGCGTATCAATTTATTGTTACCCCCCAGCCGGATTCCAGTTGAAGCCCGCTACAATTGAAATCCTCTCCGCCCCTCGGTGTGGGCGCCCCGTACGCCCCTCTATTTTCCCCGCCGGAGGCCCCGCCGCGGCCCTCTCTGATGTCTTTTTCCTCCTGCAAAAACTCCCGACCTGGTCGCACAAGGCCAATGCCTGCGGAATCAACCAATTATCTACTCTCAGTGAATGGAATTGCGAAATCGCTGGGGTGCAAAAGGCGCGCTTTGCCGGAGGTGGAGGGTCTGCTAGAATGAGGAGCTTGGTTTTGTGACAGTTCGAGCAGGAAATCCAAGCCCAAATAAAAATTGAAGCAGGAAGAAAAATGGCACTGAAGTGTGAGTTTTGCGGCAAAGCGCCGCATTTTGGAAACGTGATCAGCCACGCGAATAACACGCGGCGGCGCCGGTGGAATCCGAACCTGAAGCGCGTGCGCGCGGTCGTGGCGGGCGTGAGGAAACAAGTCCGCGTTTGCACCGCGTGCATCCGCGCCGGCAAGGTACAGAAAGCAGCCTGAGCCTCCAACCTTGAACTTGACCGTTGCGAAGCTGCGTCCGTGGGGCATCCGATGAAACATTTAAAAGGAGTGAAGCGCGCAGCAGCATGGCTGCCCCTGGCGGCGATGGTGTTTGCCGCCGCCGCGGGCTGCAACAAGGAAACGCGGCATGCCCCGGATGTGTGGGCGGTAGTGAACGGAAAAGAGATCAAACGGGATGAAGTCGACAAGTACTATCGCACGCGGGTAAACCCAGAGGGGCAGGAGCCTTCGCAGGAAGAATCGCTGTCGCAGAAGCTGAACGTGCTCGACGAGCTGATCAACAACGAGATTCTGCTCGAAAAGGCAAAAAAGCTGAACCTCGAGGCGAGCGACGGCGAAGTGGAAGACAAGTTCACCGAGCTGAAGAGCCCTTACACCGAAGACGAATTTCAGCGGCGGCTAAAAGACCAAGCCATGACGGTGGAGGATCTGAAGCTTGAGTTGCGGCGGCAGCTTTCGATCCAGAAATTGCTGAATCGTGAAGTGGTAGCGAAGATTTCGATCACCGACCAGGACGTCACGGATTTCTACAACGCAAACAAAGCGCAGTTTAACGTGGCGGAGCCGCAGTACCACATTGCGCAGATCCTAGTGACGCCCAGGAAAGAACAACAGATCCGCAACCGGAAGAACGACGACGCCAGCAACGAGGGCGAGGCCCAGCGGAAGGTGAAGATGCTGATGGACCGGCTGAACAGCGGGGCGGACTTCGCCCAGTTGGCGATGGATTATTCCGAAGACGCGAACACCGCGGGCACGGGCGGCGATCTGGGCTACGTTCCAGAATCGGCGCTGAATCAATCCGACCCGGCGCTGAAAAAGGTTGTGGTTGGACTGAAGGCCGGGCAGGTAAGCCAGCCGATTCAGGTTCAGCCGAAAGATGGTCCGCGCATCCTGATCCTCAAGCTCATTGCGCGTGAATCCCCAGGCCTGCGTGGCATAGCCGAAACGCAGGTGCAGCAAACTATCCGCGACACGCTGCGCAACCGCAAGGAACAATTGCTGCGCCTCGCGTATCTGGCGATCGCCCGGGATGGGGCGCGGGTGACGAACTTCCTGGCGGAGCAGGTCATCGAGGCGGCAGGCAAGTTACCGGACGCAGCGAAGACCACCATGCCGCAGCGATCCATCGGGCATTGAAAAAACTAAACTCTTCCCCTCCTAAATTCCGCGCTTTCCAATTCCGCGCGGAATGAAATTCTTGAAATTGATTACAGTTTAGGCGACCACACACAGGACTTCGCCGACATTGACGGGCTGGCCTTCGCTGGCGAGGACGCGCTCGACGGTGCCGCGCTTGGGTGAGCGGATTTCGTTCTGCATCTTCATGGCTTCGACAACCAGAAGGCCCTGGCCGGCTTCGACGTGGTCTCCCGCTTTGACGAGAAGTCGCACGACCTTACCGGGCATGGGCGCGACGATCTGCTGACGGCCTTCGGCTTCGACGTTGGCATGGCGGCGGCCGCTCCAGGCGCGAGGATCGATGATTTCGGCGGTGAATTCCTGCCTGCCGGTCTGGAGCTTCAGTTTGCCGTCGGGAGACGGCGTCACTCTGATTTCAAAGGATTGCCCGTCAAGCAAAATGGAGATTGTGTTGGGAGCGATCTCGACAGCATCGACTGCCACTGGCCGGCCATCCAGCGTCACGCGCCAGCCGGAAGCATCGCGTTCGAGTTCGATAACGTAGTTTTTTTGCTCGGAGGAGGACGCGAGTTGGACTTCGTATCTCACGGCTGGCGGTCCAGTTGCTCACGACGGCCTTCCTGCTTCCAGCGAGAAGGCTGGTCTGCGGAAGAGGACGGACAAGAATGTCTGTCCCATTGGTTTGTCTGCCAGATTGCAGCGGCGATGGCGGCGGCATCGGAGGCGGAGCTTCCGGGCTGATTTTGGTCCGCAGGATACGCGGCGGAACGCGGACGATGGAGCAACTCGTCAAGCCACCTGGTGTGGATCTCGCCGCGGAGAAAATCGGGTTCAACAAGGATGCGACGGAAAAGCCCCACATTGGTCTTGATGCCGGTGACGGTGTACTCCTCAAGGGCGCGGCGAAGGCGGGCAATGGTTTCCTCACGGCTATTGCCCCACGCGATGAGTTTGCCGAGAAGCGGATCGTAGTCGTTGGGCACGGTCCAGCCCTCGTAGACGCCGTCATCCAGGCGAACGCCTGGGCCGCCGGGAACCTGTCGCGAAATAATTTTCCCCGGCGAGGGGAAGAAATTATTGTCGGGATCCTCGGCGTAGAGACGAACTTCCATGGCGTGGCCGCGGGGAGTGATGGATTCCCAGGCGAAGGGCAGGCGGTGGCCGGCGGCGATGGCGATCTGAAGTTTTACGAGATCGAGGCCGGTAACTTGTTCGGTGACGGGATGTTCGACCTGCAAACGCGTGTTCACTTCCAAAAAATAAAAATTGAGATTGGCGTCCACGAGGAATTCGACCGTGCCGGCGTTGACGTAGCCGCCGGCACGCGCGAGGCGCACCGCGGCGTCGCTCATCTTCTTGCGTAGATCTGGCGTGACGATGGGCGAGGGCGCTTCCTCGATCACCTTTTGATGGCGCCGTTGGACGGAACATTCGCGCTCACCAAGAGAGACGACGCGGCCGTGGGCGTCGGCGAAGATCTGGATTTCCACGTGATGCGGCCGGTCCAGATACTTTTCGAGGTAGAGGCGATCGTCGCCGAAAGCATTCATGGCTTCGGAAGAAGCATCACGGAATGCGGATTCGAATTCGGCATCGCTGTAGACGAGGCGCATACCCTTGCCCCCGCCACCGGCGACCGCTTTGAGCAGAACGGGATAGCCCAGGCGGTAGGCGAGGGCTTGCGCTTCGCCGGGTTTTTCGATGGGGTCGTTGGTCCCGGGAACCGTGGGAACATCGACGCGGCGGGCAAGCTGGCGGCCGGCGGTTTTGGAGCCGAGAGATTCCATGGCGTCGGCTGGCGGCCCGATGAAGGTGAGGCCCGCATCCGTGCAGGCACGCGGCAA
>Ga0137409_10001177_pt1 | contig 28401 bp, 20 predicted proteins | sample CZODoug1_16funga_FD_122059 | JGI IMG/M metagenome (GOLD analysis project Ga0137409, IMG submission 122059) | Vadose zone soil fungal communities from Angelo Coast Range Reserve, California, USA - CZODoug1_16fungal (Hybrid Assembly) | ecosystem: Environmental > Terrestrial > Soil > Vadose zone...
TACCTCGCACCTCGCACCTCGCACCTCGCACTGTCTTGTCCTCCACCCCACCCCCCCCTCCCTGCCCTACCCGCCTCCCACGCGCTGTGAGAGACTCTGTGCTATAAAGTCCTTGTCGATGGTCGAGCGTCCCCAACCGATCCACGCGCACGCGGTCGAGGACCTCCGGTTCATCCGCGAGGCGATGGCGCGCGCGACCGAGTTCACCGCCGTCCCGGGCCGAGGCGGCATCGCGATGGGAATCACGGCGATCGCGGCGGCGGTGGTGTCGGGTCCTCCGGACAACTCGCTGCGCTGGGTGCTGATCTGGTTCCTCGAGGCGGCGATTGCCGCGGCGATCGCCCTGGTGACGATGACCATCAAGGCGCGGCGATCGGGCACGCCGTTGTCGTCGGCCGCGCCGGCCTATCGGTTCGCGCTCGCGTTCGTGCCGCCGCTCGTTGCCGGCATGGTGCTTACGCCGGTGTTCGCGACCATGGATCTGATCGCGCGGCTGCCCGGATGCTGGCTGCTCTTGTACGGCACGGCCGCCGCGACCGGCGGCGCATTTTCCGTCCGCATCGTCCCGCTCATGGGCGTCTGCTTCATGACGCTCGGCGGCGTCGCCTTCGCGGCGCCGGCGGCGTGGGGCCACTGGCTCATGGCCGCAGGCTTCGGCGGACTGCACATCGTCTTCGGTTTCATCATTGCGAGGAGATACGGTGGGTAGACCAGTTGTCAGCCGGCAGTCGGTGGCCGGCAGTCGGCAGGCGGCGGCCGGAAGTCGCCAGTCGTCGGCCGTCAGTCCACAGACCGCAATCCGCAATCCGCAATCCGCAAAGCGAAGCCCGCTCGAGCTCGACCGGCTGATTCACGAGCGCCTGCGGCTCGGGATCGTCAGCGCGCTGGCGGTCAACGATCGCCTGACCTTCAACGACCTCAAGCGGCTGCTTCAGACGACCGACGGCAATCTGAGCGTCCACGCGCGCAAGCTAGAAGAGGCACAGTACATCGGGTGCGAGAAGACGTTCGAGGGACGCGTCCCGCGCACCGAATACCGCCTCACCGCGGCGGGCCGCCGCGCGCTCGAGAAATATCTCGCACACATGGAAGCGATCATCAAGGCCGCCCGCAGCTGACGACGTTCAGGCAAGGGGCCGGCCTTTGACTCGCTCGAGAACGCGAAGAGGCGAGCGTTCGGGTTCATTCATCGCCTCGACCGGCAGCAGGAAGGTCTGCTCGAGCTGGTACTGCCCCGACATCGCGGCGTGGCTCACCTGATCGGTGAAGGCCAGCCACGTGCTGCCCGATGGAAAATCGACCGCCGTCTGCGGCGACGCGCGCTGAAATTCCTCGTCGGCCTTCATTCGATCGTGCAGCTGCAGCATCAGCGCGTCGTAGGGGGCGCGCGGTGACTTCGTCACGCGGAGCAGCGCGAGCAGATGCCCGCTGCCCGGCAGCGGCAGCCGGAGTTGTGGCGCAAACCGGCGCGCGACTGCCTCGAAGTCGTCCCCGATCCGCCACGCGCGCGCGCGTCCCTCCGGATTCACGTTCGTGAACGCGCGCAGAATGCGGCGGCCGCCGGACGGCGTCGCCGGAAAGCTGTCCACGTGGAGCCGCGTGTCGTCCTTACGCCATGTCGACGCGCGGCCCGCGATTTCCGCGGGACGGAAGCTTGCGCGCCCGCGAATCAGCCGATCGCGATAGCGCGGCAGGAGCCGGGCGGCAAGCAACCCCGCCGAGTCGCTGAAACGGTGGATGAAGCCTCGCAGGGCCTCCGCATCACGGCCCGTGGCGGATGTGCCGCCGAGCCGGCCCGAAGAAGGATCGAAGCTGGCGTTCTTGGAGCTGCCGAGTATCGCGGGCGTGAACAGCGCGCCTTCCCTAGATTCGATTTCGAATGGAAGATCGGGCAAAAACAGCACGTTTCCGGCCTCGAGCGCGCGGACTGCAGAGTCAGCCACGGTGGCCCCGGGAGTCACGTCCCACGCTCGATGCTCGAGTTGTAACGCGATCGCCATAAGTTTTCCGCAAGAGACATGAAATGACGTACGACACGTAAATATGCCCGGAGCCCCCTGAGTATTTTGCCTGTTAGAGGATCATGTCCAAACGCGTGCTTCTTTCGACTTTCCTTATGCTGTCGGCCGTCACCCTTGCCGCCTGCGGCAGCAACACCTCGGCGGCAGGACCGGGCGCAGGGGGCGGCCGAGGCGGCCGCGGGCGCGGTGGCGACGGCGCCGCGGCGCCGGTGGTGACCGCCAAAGTGGCCGAAAAAGATGTGCCCGTGGATATCGCGGCGATCGGCAACGTCGAAGCGTACACGATGATCTCCGTGCGGTCGCAAGTCACCGGCCAGCTCACCGAGATCGGGTTCCGTGAAGGCGACTCGGTCAAACAGGGACAGCAGCTTTTCACGCTCGACCGCCGCCCGTTTGAAGCGGCGCTCGCGCAGGCGGACGCGAACCTCACGCGCGACAAGGCGCTGCTCGCACAGGCCGAGGCGCAACTCGCGCGCGACGCGGCCAACGCCGAATATCAGCAGCTCTCCGCCGAGCGTCAATCGCAGCTCAGCGGTCGGGGCATCATCTCGAAGGATCAGGCCGAACAGACGCGCTCGCAGGCCGACGCCACCGCCGCGGTCGTCAAGGCTGACCGCGCGTCGATCGATAGCGCTCGCGCCCAGCTCGCCGCGCAACAGTCCGCCGTCGAGGCTGCGCGCGTTTCGCTCGGCTACACGGTGATCCGGTCGCCGATCGACGGCCGCACCGGCAGCGTGGCCGTGAAAGTCGGCGGCCTCGTGACGGCGAACCAGACCGAGCTGATGACGATCGCGCGCGTGCGGCCGGTCTACGTCACGTTCGCGGTGCCGGCCGTGCACCTCGCGACCATCAAGAAACACATGGTCGGTAGCGCGCTCAGGGTCAGCGCCGTGCCGCAGGACACCGAAGCCCGTCCGGCCGACGGCAAATTGACTTTCGTGGACAACGCGGTCGACATGACGACCGACACGATCAAGCTCAAGGCGACATTCGACAACACCGACTTCCGGCTCTGGCCAGGCCAGTTCGCGCGTGTCTCTCTGCGGCTCGAGACGCTCTCGCACGCGACCGTCGTACCTTCGCAGGCGGTGCAAACCGGACAGGATGGCCAGTACGTCTTCGTCGTCAAGGACGATTCCACCGTCGAGCAGCGGACGGTGATCCCGGGCCAGCACGTGGCGGACGATGTGGTGGTGGAGAAAGGACTCACGGTCGGTGAAACGGTCGTGACCGAGGGGCAGCTGAGGCTCGAGCCGGGCTCCCGTGTCACCACGGATCTCAACGCGATGCCCGGCGGCGGACGCGGGCGCGGCGGACGGGGACAAGGGGGGCGGGGCGGCCGCGGCGAGGGCGGCGGCCAAGGTCGCGGCGCGCGGCCGGGACAATGAACGTTTCCGAGATCTTCATCCGGCGGCCGGTCGCCACCAGCCTGCTGATGGCGGGCATCGCGATGTTCGGCATCGTGGCCTACCGCGCGCTGCCGGTCAGCGATCTGCCGCAGGTCGACTATCCGACGCTGAACGTCAACGCGAGCCTGCCGGGCGCCGATCCGCTGACGATGGCGTCATCGGTTGCGAGCCCGCTCGAGCGCCAGTTCACGACGATCGCGGGCCTCGACTCGATGACGTCGCGGAGCGGATCGGGAAGCACCAACGTCACGCTCCAATTCGATCTGGACCGCGAAATCGACAGCGCGACGGTGGACGTGCAGACCGCGATCGCCGCGGTGATGCCGCTGCTCCCCTCGGGCATGCCGTCCCCGCCGTCGTTCCGCAAGAACAACCCGGCCGATCAGCCCATCATGACGGTCAACCTGACGTCGAACACGCTCCCGATGTACGTGCTCGACGACTACGCCGAGACGATGATCGCGCCTCGCATCTCGATGGTGAGTGGCGTCTCGCAGGTCCAGGTGCAGGGCTCCTCGAAGTATGCGGTGCGGGTTCAGCTCGATCCGGAGAAGCTGCACGCGCAGCGCATCGGCCTCAACGAGGTCGATCAGGCGCTGCAGAACTGGAACGTCAACCTGCCGACCGGCCAGCTCTTCGGCCCGACATCCACGTTCAACATCAAGGCGGGCGGCCAGTTGATGAACGCCGAGGCGTTCAGGCCGATCGTCGTCACATATCGGCGGGGCGCGCCGGTCCGCCTGGAGCAGGTGGCCAACGTCATCGACAGCGTGGAGAACGTGTTCAACGGCTCGTGGTTCTACACCAAGCCCGACGGCAAGCCGCTGAAACAACGGGCGATCACGCTGCAGGTGATGCGGCAGCCGGGCACCAACACCATCGAGGTCACCGACGCGGTGCGCGCGCTGCTGCCGACCTTCGAGTCGCAGCTGCCGCCGTCGGTGAAGCTGATGCCGCGGCAGGACCGGTCCCGGACGATTCGCAAGGCCTTCAAGGACATCCAGGTGACGATGCTGGTCACGCTGGCGCTGGTCGTCGGCGTGATCTTCCTCTTCCTGCACAACGGATCGGCCACGCTCATTCCGGCGCTCGCGCTGCCGTTCTCGATTCTGGGCACGTTCGCGGTGATGCAGCTGCTGCACTTCAGCCTGAACAATCTGTCGATGATGGCGCTCATCCTCTCGATTGGCTTCGTCGTCGACGACGCGATCGTGATGCTCGAGAACATCGTGCGCCACATGGAGAACGGGGAGGGGCCGCTCGAGGCCTCGCTCGCGGGATCGAAGGAGATCGGCTTCACGATTCTGACCATGACGACGTCGCTCGCGGCGGTGTTCATCCCGATTCTCTTCATGGCCGGCATTCTGGGCCGGTTGTTCCGCGAGTTCGCGGTGACGATCACGACCGCCATTCTGATCTCGGGTGTGGTGTCGATTACGCTGACGCCGATGCTGTGCAGCCGGTTTCTCCGCGTCGTGCACAGCAAGAAAGGCTTTGCCGGCCTGATGGACCGGGCGTTCGACGCCCTGCTGCACGGCTACGAGTGGAGTCTGGGGCACGTGCTGCGCCACCGCGTCGCGATGCTGGCCGTGTTCGCCGGCGTGCTCGCCGCGACGCTCCGCATGGCCTACATCATCCCGACGGGATTCATTCCGGATCAGGACAACGACTCGATCTTCGTGAACCTGAATGCGGCGCAGGGCACCTCGTACTACGACATGTCCAAGTGGGTGCAGCAGGTCGCGGACATTGTCATCAGGAACCCGTACGTCGACTCGTTCCAGGCCGGCGTGGGCGGCGGCCCGGGCGGGGGCGGCGGCGGCGGCGGGGCCAACGGCGGCAACCTCATGGTGCAGCTGACGCCGCGCGCCACACGCGACAAGTCCGCTCAGCAGATCGCGCAGGAGATCAGGCCGGCGCTGCTTCGGTTCCCGGGCTTCCGCGGATTCGTCAGGCTGCCGCCGTCGCTGCAGATCGGCGGGCGTATGGGCAACCAGAACTTCAGCATCATGATGCAGAGCCTCAACACCGAGGAGCTCTACCAATGGGCGCCCCGGCTGGAGGCCGCCATCGCGGCGGAGGTGCCGGAAATCCAGGATCCCTCCAACGATGTGGAAATGAAGAGCCCGCGGGTCAACCTCGTGATCGATCGCGACAAAGCGGCGGCCGTGGGCCTGAACGCGACGACGGTCCAGAACGCGATGTATGACGCGCTCGGGCCGAAATGGGCGACGACGATCTACGGCGACACGGCGCAGTACCGCGTGCTCCTCGAGCTCGACCCCAAGCATCAGGGTGAGGTCGACTCGCTCCAGAAGGTGGCCTTCAAGGCGCCGTCCGGCGCGCTCGTTCCGCTCGAATCGGTCATCACGTTCAAGGAAACCGTCGGCGCGCAGTCGATCAATCATTCGGGGCAGCTGCCGTCCGTGTCGGTCTCGTTCGGCCTCAGGCCAGGCGTGTCGCTCGGCTCCGCGACCGCGCATGTGAAACAGATCGCCGATCGGGTGCTGCCGCCGACGATCACGACGAGCTTCGAGGGACAGGCAAAGGTCTTCCAGCAGTCGATGAACAACCTCGGGCTGCTGCTCTTCGTCGCCATCGGGGTCGTCTACATCGTCCTCGGCGCGCTGTACGAGAGCTACATCCACCCGATCACGATCCTTTCCGGGCTGCCCTCGGCCGGCCTCGGCGCGCTGATCACCCTGTATCTGTTCGGCAACGAGCTGAACATCTACTCCTTCGTCGGTCTGGTGATGCTCATCGGCATCGTGAAGAAGAACGCGATCATGCAGATCGACTTCGCGCTCGACGCCGAGCGCCAGCGCGGCAAGACGCCGACAGAAGCCATCTACGAGGGCTGCATCATCCGCTTCCGGCCGATCATGATGACGACGATGGCGGCGCTGCTCGGGTCGGTGCCGATCGCGCTCGGGTACGGCTCGGGCGGTGAGGCGCGCCGGCCGCTCGGCCTCGCAGTCGTCGGCGGCCTCGTCGTCTCGCAGTTGATCACGCTGTATCTGACGCCGGTCGTCTACACGTACATGGCCGGCATGTTCAAGACGCGCAAGATTCCCGTCACAAAGACGGTGACTGCATGAACGCGCGCCGGAAAGGCTCGCGCTCCTCTGTCGCAGGAGGACGAGCCGACGCACGATGCAGCGCGACGGCCTGAGCCGAGCGAAAGGACTCTCGTGAACATCTCTGAGGGGTTTATCAAGCGTCCGATCGCGACCAGCCTGCTGATGGCGGCGATCGCGCTGTTCGGACTGGTGGCGTACCGCTCGCTGCCGGTCAGCGACCTGCCGAACGTCGACTTCCCGACGCTACTCGTCACGGCGCAGCTGCCGGGCGCGAGCCCGGAGACGATGGGCGCCTCGGTCGCGACGCCGCTCGAGAATCAGTTCTCGATGATCGCGGGCCTCGAGTCGATGACCTCGGTCAATTCCCTGGGATCCACGCAGATCACCCTCGAGTTCGATTTGAACCGCAGCCTCGACGGCGCCGCCGTCGACGTGCAGGGAGCGATCACGCAGGCGGCGCGTCTGCTGCCGCAGGGCATGCCGACGCCGCCGACGTTCACGAAGGTGAACCCGGCGGACCAGCCGATTCTGTACCTGGTCATCACCTCGACGACGGTGCCGCCGTGGACGCTCGATGAGTACGCCGAAACGCGGATCGCGCAGCGCATCTCGATGGTGAGCGGCGTCGCGCAGGTGCAGGTGCTCGGCAGCCAGAAGTTCGCGGTGCATGCCCAGCTCGACCCGCACGCGCTCGCGGCGCGCCAGATCGGCATCAACGAGGTCGAGGCAGCGCTCCGCGCCTGGAACGTGAACACGCCGACCGGCTCGATCATCGGACCGCACAAGTCCTACACGCTGCAAGCCACCGGCCAGCTGATGACGGCCGACGAATACAAGAAGATGGCCGTGACCTTCCGCAACGGCGCGCCGGTGCGCCTGGGCGAGCTCGGCACGATCAAGGACGGCGTCGAAGACGAGCGCACCGCCTCCTGGTTCTACACGCGGGACGAGCAGCAGCGCGCCATCACGCTCGGCATCCAGCGCCAGCCGGGCACCAACACGATCGCCGTCGCCGACGCGGTGAAGGCGCTGATGCCGCAGTTCAAGCTGGAGCTGCCGTCCAGCATCCACATGGACGTCCTGTACGACCGCTCCGACACGATTCGCGAGTCGTACCGCGACGTGCAGTTCACCATGCTCCTGACGCTCGCGCTCGTCATCATGGTGATCTTCGTCTTCCTGCGGAACGTCTGGGCGACCGTGATCCCCAGCCTCGCGCTGCCGTTTTCCATCATCGGCACCTTCGCCGTGATGTACATGCTCGACTACAGCCTCGACAACCTGTCGATGATGGCCCTCATCCTCTCGGTCGGTTTCGTCGTCGACGACGCGATCGTGATGCTGGAGAACGTCTACCGTCACGTCGAGATGGGCGAGGATCCGCTGACTGCGTCGCTCGTCGGATCGCGCGAGATCGGCTTCACCATCGTGTCGATGACGCTGTCGCTTGCCGCCGTATTCATCCCGGTGCTCTTCATGGGCGGCGTGCTCGGCCGGCTGTTCCGCGAGTTCTCGGTGACGATTTGCGTGGCGATCCTGATCTCGGGCGTCGTGTCGGTGACGCTGACGCCCATGTTGTGCAGCCTTTTCCTGAAGAAGCCGCACGCGCACGGCAAGCGCTCGACGTTCGGCAAGGTGACCGAGCGCGGGTTCGACAGCCTGCTGCGCGGGTACGACCGCACGCTGAAGGTGATGCTCCGGCATCGTCGCGCGACGATGGCCGCGTTCGTGGTGGTGCTGCTGCTGACGGGCCTGCTGTTCGTGCTGGTGCCGAAAGGGTTCATCCCCGAGCAGGACACCGATCAGATCGCCGTCACGACCGAGGCGGCGCAGGGCACGTCGTACCCGAAGCTCGTCGAGTATCAGGGCGCGGTTGCCGACATCATCCGCCAGGATCCGAACGTCGAAGGGCTCGTCTCGACCATTGGCGGCAGCGCCGCCGCCACCCTCGGCGGACCCAACCTCGGCCAGATCGTCGTGCACCTGAAGCCGCGCGGCGATCGGAAGCAGCTGGCGAGAGATATCATCGCGAAGTTGCGGCCGCAGCTTGCCGGAATCGCCGGCATCGACGTCTACATGCAGAATCCTCCGACGGTCCGCATCGGCGGCCAGGTGAGCAAAAGCCTGTATCAGTACTCGATGCAATCGCCGAACCGCGAGGAGCTGTACGACGCGTCGCGCACGCTCAAGAGAGCGCTCGGCGACGTCGCGGGCCTCGAGGACCTGACGAGCGATCTCGAGATCACGAGCCCGCAGGTGAACGTCGAGATCGACCGTGACAAGGCGGCGGCGCTCGGCGTCACGGCGAACCAGATTGAAAACGCGTTCTACGACGCGTACGGCCCGCGCTGGGTCTCGACGATTTACGCGCCCGTCAACGAATACAAGGTGCTGCTCGAGCTCGCGCCGCAGTTCCAGGCGGATCCGTCGGCGCTCTCGCTTCTGTACTTCAAAGCGACTCCACCGGCGGGAGGGGCAGGACAGGCAGGAGGTGTTGGAGCGGCCGTTGCCGCCGCAGGCGGCACGCCCTCGGGCGCCATCGGCGGCGCGCTCGGCGGTGTGGGGAGCGCCTCCGCTGGTACGGTCGTGCCGCTCGACACGCTCGCGAAAACGACACAGGTCGTCGGGCCGCAGACGGTGAACCATCACGGACAGCTGCCTGCGGTGACAATCTCATTCGGGCTCGCGCCGGGCGCGTCGCTCGGCGACGTGCTGAGCCGCGTGCGTGAGGTCGCCGATCGCACGCTGCCCGAAACGGTGAGCGGTCAGTTCCAGGGCGCGGCCAAGGCGTTCCAGAGCTCGCTGAGCAACCTCGCGGTGCTCCTCCTGATCGCGGTCATGGTCGTGTACATCGTGCTCGGGATCCTGTACGAGAGCTACATCCATCCGCTCACGATTCTGTCGGGCCTGCCATCCGCCGCGTTCGGGGCGCTCGTGACGCTGATCGTGTTCGGCATGGATCTGAACATCTACGCGTTCGTCGGCATGATCATGCTGATCGGCATCGTGGAAAAGAACGCGATCATGCAGATCGACTTCGCGCTCGAAGCCGAGCGTGGCGGCAAGACGCCGGAAGAGGCGATCTACGAAGGCTGCCTGATTCGCTTCCGCCCGATCATGATGACGACGATGGCGGCGCTGCTCGGCGCGGTGCCGATCGCGGTCGGATACGGCGCTGGCGGCGAAGCGCGTCAGCCGCTCGGGCTGGTGGTCGTCGGCGGGCTGTTGTTCTCGCAGCTCGTGACGCTCTACCTCACGCCGGTGGTTTACACGTATATGGCCCAGCTGCAGTCGTGGATGAAATCACGGCAGCCCTCACGAAAGCTCGAGCCGGTGATCGTCGGCAAATAGGTCCGTGGCGCGTTCCCGCTATATATGTCTCCTTGTACCGCCGGCCTGTTAAGGTCGGCGGGCGGTACACGTCCTGCACGAGCGGTACGTGATGACCTCACGTACCGTTCAGCTTGCGGCGTGCTTCGTCATGTTCGCCGCCTTTGGCGGCGCGACGCCAGCGCAGCGCAGGAACACAGCCGCGCCTCATCAGGAGGCAAGGAAGATCCTGCCGAAAAAGGAGAGCCACGCCGCGCAGGCGCCGCTGCCGTGCGGCGACTACATCGGCTTTCAAGTGCTGCTCGATCGCCAGGGGTTCTCAAGCGGCGAGATCGACGGCAAACCGGGCGTCAATTTTTCGCACGCGCTCGCGGCGCTGCAGGCGGCGCGGCATCTGCCAACGACCGGCCAGCCCGATTGCGACGCGTGGCATGCGCTCGGCGGGGATGGCGCACAACCGGCCGTCACGACCTACATCGTTACCGACGATGACGTGAACGGGCCGTTCGAGAAACAGATTCCGCGCGAGTTGAGCAAACAAGCGTCGTTGCCCGCGCTCGTGTATCGGTCGCCGGCCGAGCTGCTCGCGGAGCGGTTCCACATGTCGCCCGCGCTGCTGCAGCAGCTGAATCGCGGCGTGCCGATCGCGGCGGGCCGCGAGATCCGCGTCCCGGCGGTCGCGCCGTTCAATCCGGACATGAAGCCTGGCCTCGATGGCGCCGCGACCGACGTCAGCATTCAGGTATCGCGCGACGACGCATCGCTGCGCGCCACGCGCGCCGACGGCACGATGGTGTTCTTCGCGCCGGTGACGACCGGCAGCCAGCACGACCCGCTTCCGACCGGCGACTACAAGGTGACCGGCGTGCAGTGGCACCCGGTGTTTCACTACAACCCGGATCTGTTCTGGGACGCGAAACCGAAGGATACGAAAGCGACGATCAAGGCCGGGCCGAATAATCCAGTCGGCGTCGTGTGGGTGGCGCTCAGCCTGGAGCATTACGGTCTGCACGGGACGCCAGAGCCGGGCAACGTGGGCCACACCGAGTCGCACGGCTGCGTGCGGCTGACCAACTGGGACGCGGCGCGCGTCGCGGCGCTCGTGAAGCCGGGCACGGCGGTGCTCTTTCGATGATGAAGACGCCTGCGCGACACGTCCGGCCGCTCGCCGCGGTGATCGCGAGCTTCTGCGCCGGCATGTTCGTCGACGGCTGGCTCCGGACACACGGCCCGCCAAAGCCGGCACAGCCACCAGCCGATGCGATCATGACCGCCGCGCCGCCAGCGCCGCTGTTGCCGACGCCGCGCGCGAAATCGAGCCGCGCGCCGGTCTCGGTCGCTACGACCGGCGACATCCCGGGCGGACCCCTGCGCATGCCGATCGACGGCTTGGATGTCGAATCACTCAAGGGCGGATTCGACGAGCGCCGCGGCGGTCGGCCCCACGAGGCGGTCGACCTGCTGTCGCCGCGCAACACACCGGTGCACGCAGTAGAACAGGGCACCGTCGCCAAGCTGTTCGACAGCAGGGCCGGCGGCCACACGATCTATCAATTCAATCCCGACGGTCGGCTCTGCTACTACTACGCCCACCTCGAACGCTATGCGGACGGCCTGCGCGAGGGCCAGGCCGTGTCGAAGGGCGACATCATCGGCTACGTCGGTACGTCCGGCAACGCGCCGCCCAATACGCCGCATCTGCATTTCGCGGTGTTCGAGCTGGACGAGGACCAGCGGTGGTGGAAGGGGCAAGCAATCGATCCGTATCTGGTGTTCAAGAGGAGAGGCTAGGGGCTAGAATCGATCGTCGTGTCGTTTCGACGAGCGTGTCATCTCCTCGGCATTGCTGCGGCGGCGATCGCCTTCGTCGATACCGCCGCGCATGCCGCTCCCCGGCCTTCGGCCGCTGCGGCGCGGAGCGATTCCCGGCGCCACAGCGGGGTTCGGCTCGCAGAGCGGCGCGACCCAGGCCTCGAGACTCTCGCCACTGATGCCGCCAGCCTCCCGCCGGAGCTGGCGGCTGACGCGCTGATTCGCATCGCCTCGTCTGCGCGCGTGACCGATCGGTCGTGGAAGCGCGAGCTGCTCGACGAAGCCTTCCTCAAGGCGTACGGCGCGCGCGATCAGTACCGCCGCGGGACGCCGCAGGCGATTCAACCGGACACCCGGCAGGGCGCGCAGCTGCTCGCGTACGCGATGTCGCTCAACCGCGTGTCGCTGCAGGTGCGGGCGTCGCAGCTGATGACGTTCGTCGACCCGGGGCGCGCCCGCGAGCTGTTCGAGTGGATCGATCTCGACATCGCGCCGGCCGCCTGCGAGGACCTGCTGGTGCCGGCGGTCGACGAGTACTACAGCGCGCTCAGCCTGGTCGCACGCACGACTTTCGCCGATCGCGCGGAGGCGCTGCGCTTTTTCGAGCTGTTTCTGTGGCGCGCGCGCCTGCCGAGCGAGATGCCCGCGGTCGCACGCGCGGTCCAGCGCTTCGACGCGCGTCCGGACGAAGCCGCGTACCTGGAAGGGCTCTTCAGCGTCATCCTCGAGGCCGGCGCCGCCGACGCGCGCGGGTTCTCCGCGTCCGCGCTCGACATCGTGTCGCGCACCGCGGATCTGCAGTCGGCGGACCTCAAGTTCGGCCTCCGCGGCCTGCGGCTGATGGAGGCGGTGCGTGCGTACCTGATCGCGCAGCTCAAAGGCCCGCGCTGCAGCGACAGCATCGCCGAATCGATGACGCCCGCCACGTTCAACGGCGCGCTCGTCAAGGCCGGGCTGTCGTTCGACATCAAGCCGATCGACGCCGATAACCTGCGGCCGTCGCGCATGCTGGGGACGGCGCGAATCGAGCCGTTCTGGCAGACGGGCGACGCGAGGCGCCTGCACGAGGACGCGCTGCATCTCCGCGGCTATGACAAGGAGCCAGTGTCCCTCAAGGTGCGGCGGACGGAGCTGTGGAAGAACGACGCGGAGCGGCTGCTCGTCGCAGTCGATCAGTGGACCGGCGCCAGTGAGCGTGTCCGGCGCGACTACTTCTACCAGAAGTCTGCACTGTTCCTCGGGCTGCTCGATCTGATCCCGTCATCGACGCTGCGCACGCGCGTCATTCGCGCCTTCGTCGATTTCCTGCGCCACGAAGACGACGACCGCGATCGGCAGGCGCTGTGGTTCGCGTTCGTGAACCGGCTGCTCGAGCTCTCGCGCGGCGAGGACCGCGGCGAGATTCTCGCGGCGTTCGACGATGCGCATCACCCCGTGTTTTCGGTGTACGCGCAGCTCGAACGGCTTATACCTGTCAAAAGACAATAGCAATTTGGAATAATTTGGAATTGTGAATTCAGAATTTGGAATTCGGAATTAGAGTCTGCAAATTGAGCACGAATTCCAAATTCCAAATTCCAAATTCTTAATTCGTTTTACCCAGCAGACACACCGCCGACCACGGCCGTCGGCCCTGCGGGCCGGACGACTCCGGGAGCATCGCGAACATCCGCAGCGCCAGCGGCAAGCGTCCGAGCTTGCCCGCGGTTTTCAGGATCGAGCGGACCTCCAGCGGTGTCCAGCCGTAGGAGGTGAAGAAGGCCGGGCCCTCCTCTGGTGCAAAGAGAAACGGCGCGCCGGCTTCCTTCAGGGCATTACCCATCGCTCCGCCCTTCAGCATCTCCAGCAGGCCGGGGGAACAGATGTCGACGACCCAGTGCCGCACGCTCGGAAGCGCCGCGAGATCGTGCGCCAGCGCCCCGACCTCCCCCTTCATCAGATACACGACGAGCCCCTCCGACAGGACCGCTACCTGTTTCGCGCTGCGGCCAAGCCGATCGAACAGGCCGCGCCGCGCGTCGGGGTTCGATAGATCAAGCGCCACACGCTCGAGCGCGCACGTCGGTTTTGCATCCGCGAGCACCTCTTTCTTATAGTCGAGGATCTCGGCGAGATCGACTTCCACCCACCGCAGCGATGGCGGCAGCTCCATGCGATACGGCCGTGTGTCGAGCCCCGCCGCCAGATTGACCACGAGATCGGCGCCCTGGCGGACCAGCTTCGCGACGAATTGATCGAACAGGTACGTGCGCGCAATGAAGGGCCAGGTGTCACGTTCGCCGAGTGACAACGCTTTCGCGATGCGCTCGCCCCGCTCGCCGGCGAGCGCGCGCGCGTACGGATCGCGGAAGGCCGCATCCTCGCGCGCCGTTTCGTCGGCGCGATACACGGCCATCCACCGTGCCGTGTCCGAGATGTCACGGATCAGCGGATCGTCGGTCATTTCACCGGTTTGCGACGCTGCGATCCGGCGCCGGCGACGTAATGGGCGGCAGCTGCGAGACCCTCCGCGGCTCGTCCTTCAAATCGCCCCGAGCACGCTCGCGCGCGTCTTCCATCGCACACCTTCTGACCGATCAGCATCTCGTGCAGCATTTGACCGGTCAGCATCTCGTGCAGCACGCCGCCGCACGCGGTACACCCCGCCCATCCCGCCCGAGCCGGCGCGCGACACGATCTCATGCGGCCCGAGGCGGGTTCCTGGTTGCACGGAGATGAGTGTCGGAGAGCGGATTATAGCGGCATACGGCAATATCTTCTGGCTGATCAACGAGTGACCCGCCGCAACGTTGACCTCGCCTCGTCCTCCGCGCCGCGATTCCGCCCCCGGGCGGAGGGCGGCGGCGCTATACTCCGCAAAGAAGGAGCGGTACATGCGTTATCCGTACAGGGGCTCTTGCCGTGTTCTGTCCATCGTGCCCGGGCTTGTCATCGCCGCGGCCGTGTCACTCCACGGCCAGTCGCAGAAGCCCGCCGTCAAAGTCTCGAAGCCGGCACCGGATGCGACGGCGCCGCGAACAGCGGACGGCCGTCCCGATCTGCAGGGCCTGTGGGACTTCGCCCAGCTCACGCCGTTTGAACGACCGGGCGACTTCGCCGGCAAGCAGACACTGACCGATGAGGAAGCCGAGGAGTTTGCCCAGAAGCGAATCGAGACCACCCACAAGGACAAGCGCGACGGCGGAGCGGCCGCGGACGTCGAGCGCGCGTACAACGACTTCTGGTGGGATTTCGGCACGAGAGTCGCGAAGCAACCCTCGCTGGTCGTCGATCCGCCTGACGGCAAGATCCCGCCGCTGACCGCTGAGGCGCAGCAGTACGCTGCGCAGCGGAAGACGCTGTACGAGAACCCCGAAGAGCGTCCGCTCGCCGAGCGCTGCATCCTGGGCTTCAACTCCGGGCCCCCGATGGTACCGAGCGCGTACAACAACAACGTGCAGATCGTGCAGACGCGCGACCACGTGGTGATCCTCAACGAAATGATTCACAGCGCGCGGATCGTCGACCTGAGCGGGCGGCCGCATGCGCCGAAAGAGATCCGCTTTCTGACGGGCGACTCCGTGGGGCGCTGGGACGGCGACACGCTCGTGGTCGACACGACGAACTTCCTGAAGGAACGCGCGTTCAGGGGCGCCAGCGCGAACATGCATCTCATCGAGCGGTTCACGCGCGTGGACAAAGACACGCTGCGCTACGAGTTCACGGTCGATGATCCGGAGACCTGGACCAAGAAGTGGTCCGCCTCGATTCCCATGACGAGAAGCGACGAGCTCATGTTCGAGTACGCGTGCCACGAAGCCAACTACGGGCTCGAAGGCGTCCTGAAAGGCGCGCGCTACCAGGAGCAACAGGCAACGGGCAAGACGCAGAAATAGATCGCATGACGCATGACGCATGACGCACGAGGTGCGAGGTGCGAGGTGCGAGGTGCGAGGTGCGAAGTGCCGAAGTGCGAAGTGCGAAGTGCGGTCCGGCTGACACTACGTACGCGATGCACGCGGTCCCGAAAAATCAGTCGGTCAGCTGGAGACTCCGCTTCAGCGACTCCCGGACGTGGTGCGCCGAATTCCGATCGCAGCGCAGGAGTACTTCCACGGCTGGCGCGCCGGTGAACTTGGCGGCGAAGCCGATCGTCCAACCGCTATCGGCGGGGACAATGGTGGCGACCTTCATCGGCACGCCGTAGTCCCGCAGCACCGAATCCGCCATCCGCTGAACATCCGAGCGCTCCATTAGGAACTCCTCGTGTCGACAGGGGGCGTCGCACACTGAGGCGCCTCGCAATGCCGTGGCCAACTAACTCAGCACTCGAAAATAGGCGCAAAAACGTCTGTTTTTGAGTCGTCTAACTCAAGGAACGTCCAAAAACGTGGCTTCGAATCATACGTCGACTGCCATTTTGTACTGTCTTCATTCACGAACTCATGGGCAAGACACTGGGCATTTCAGGCCGGCGTCACGATCACCTTGCCTGCACGCCCGCCGGCCGGCCTGCCGCTGTCCCACACCAGCTCACCGCCGACGAATACCTTCTCGATGCCTGCCGGCAGCACGGCCGGATCGCCGAACGTCGATCGATCGATGACGGTCCGCGCGTTGAACAGAACGACGTCTGCGATCGCGCCCGCCTCGATGCGTCCGCGATCTTTCAGCATCATCCGCGCCGCCGGCGCCATCGTCATCTTGCGGATTGCCTCGGTGAGCGTCAGCCAGTGCTGGTCGCGCACGTAGCGGCCGAGCACCTTCGGAAAAGTGCCCGCGCCGCGCGGGTGGCGCGTGCCGATGCCGCCGTCGCTCCCGACCATCACCCACTCCTGCCGATAGAAGGCGCGGATGTCCTCGTCGACCATCGACGCGCAGACGATACCTGCGCCGCCGTCCCTGACGATCTGAATGAAGAGATCGACCGGCGTCATCTTCTGATCTTTGGCGACGGCGTCGAGGGTGCGGAACTCGTACTCCGGATGGCTGGCGTGGCGGACGATCAGGACGTTCGCCGCGCCGCCGACGTCGGCGAGCGCTTTCTCGACGCTCGGCGGGTAGTCGTACCGCTTGTCCGGCACGAGCACCGTGATCGTCGAGCTCCACGCGTTGTACGGATAGCAGTCGGCCGTCACGTCGACGCCGCGCCTGCGCGCCGCTTCAATCAGGGCGATCGCGTCGGCCGCTTTGCGCCAGACGCTCACGGTCCCGAGCTTGATGTGCGAAATCTGGACCGGGATGTGCGCGCGCTCGCCAATCTCGATCGCCTCGCGCAGCGCCTCGAAGCTCCTGTCCGCTTCGTCGCGAATGTGCGACATGTAGAAGCCGCGATAGCGCGACACGACCTTGCCGAGCTCCACGAGCTCGGTCGTCTCGCTGTAGCTGCCGACCTCGTACTCCAGGCCGCTGGACAACCCGATGGCGCCTTCCCGCATCGCCTGATCGACGAGCGACGCCATCCGCGCGATCTCGTCCGGCCGCGCGGCCCGCTTGAAGTCCTCAGCCATCACCATCCGCCGTACGGTCGCGTGCCCGACCATCACGGCGACGTTCACCGCGGCCGGCGAGCGGCGGCGTTCGGCCAGATACTCTCCAATCGGCCACGGCGATCCGCCGTCCGGCCCGAGGACAACGGTCGTGATGCCTTGCGCGACCTGCGACTCGGCGGCAGGGTCGCTGGTCAACTCGCTCGCCGAATGATTGTGGATATCGATGAACCCGGGCGCGACGACGAGCCCTTTGCCGTCGACGACGGTGTCGCCACGTCGCGGAGTGACGCTGCCCACCGCCGCAATCCGGTCGCCGACGATGCGGACATTGGCCTTGCGCAGCGGCGCGCCGGTGCCGTCGGCGAGATCCGCGCCGACGATCGTCCACGCGCGCCTATCGTTCCACGCGCTCGCGCGCTGGCCGGACACCAGCGCCGCCGAGACGATCGTCGTCGAGACCCAGAGCGCGAGACGCGTGCGCGCGGAGGCGGTCACGTGAGGCTCCTCTTGTGGCAGCAGTCAGAATCCGCTGGGACGAACCCAGAAGCGTGCCTCCCACGTCCCGCCTGGAGGAATGCTCTGCAACTCCTTGTAGAGGCCGCGCTGCGCCAGATTGAGCGCGTCGGTGATGCCGGCCATCGGCTCGACGCAGATGAAGTCGCGGTCTTTCGGCGAGTACAGGACGACCGCCCGGTAGTTCTCGCCAAGCGTGACGTCGAGCCGCTGCGACTTCCCTTTCACCGATATCACGGCGCGGCCCGACGCGCGGATCAGATCGCCGAACACGTGATCGAGATCGTGGTCTCTCAAGAGCGCCGCGTTCGGATTCGGAAATCGCTGGTCGATCGGCCGGGTCTCTCCAGTCGGAATCTTGTCGGGCGACAACACCCATTCGGTGCGGGCGCCGACCGAAAGGGTCCACTGGTCGCGCGTCGAATCGGTCAGCTGAAAATACGGATGGAATCCAACCGCGACCGGCATCGCCTCGGCGCTGAGGTTCTGGATGCGGGTCGTGACCTCGAGCGCGCCGTCCTGCAGCCTGTGCGTCATCTCGATCGTGTGCGCGAACGGAAACTGCGCGATCCACGCCGGCTGCCGGAAGACCTCGAGCCGGCTCGTCACCCAGGCTGACGCGCCATCGGCTTTCGCTTCGACGACCTGCCACTCTCTGGCATAGCTCAGGAATCCGTGGATTGGATGCGCGCCGCGCACGTTGCCGAGTTCCATGTCGAACGCATATTTTTTGCCGTTGGCGTAGAAGGCCTGTTCATCGAGCCGATTGGCCCAGGGCGCGAGGAACGGAATCCCGCTCAAGGCCGGCCTGCTCCTGAACTCGTCGAGCGACCCATAGGGAAAGCGCAGAACGTTCTGGCCCTTGACCTTCATCTCGAAGACCACGTTCCCGGCCGCGGGCGCGACCGAGACGACGATCTGGCTCGTGGCGTCCTCGAGCTGAATCACGTCGTCGTGCCGGCGGATGGAGTACTCCGCCGCGGTGGCGGGCGCCGCCAGCGCGACCAGGATGCCCAGAATGAGCGCGACGGCTGCGTGCTTCATGGATGAGTACTCCGGCAGGGCGAAGCTGTCAGTGCAGATTGGGCTCCGGCCAATGCATTTTCCGCGTCGCTGCCGGGCCGCGTCAACGGGCAATTCCGTGCGACACTGTAGCGGACCATCCCCTATCGGGAGTCCGACGACCATGCCGATACTCTTCGGCCGACTCCTGGCGTTCGGGCTTGCGTCCGCTGTAGTGATGTGCGAGGTCGAGGCGACGTCGGCCGGGCTCCGCGACTTCGCTCAGGACACGCCGGTCACGTTCGCCAGGGACGTCGCGCCGATCATCTTTGACCACTGCGGGATCTGCCATCACCCGAATGGATCCGCGCCGTTCAGCCTGCTGACGTATCCGGCCGCCAGACAGCACGCGACGCAGATTGCGGCGGTGACGAAAAGCCGGTTGATGCCGCCGTGGAAGTCGGAGCCCGGTTACGGCGAGTTCATCGGACATCGGCCGCTCAGCGACGTCGATATCGGCGTCGTGCAACGGTGGCTCGCAGACGGAGCTCCCGAAGGTGATCCCCGGGATCTTCCCCCGCAGCCCCAATGGACCGACGGATGGCAGCTCGGCAAACCTGACCTCGTCGTGACGCTGCCCCAGCCGTACGTCCTTCCGGCGGACGGAACTGATGCGTCCCGCGTTTTCGTGCTCCCCCTTCCGGTCAACACGATGCGCTACGTCAGGGGGCTGGAATTTCGACCCGGCAATCAAAACGTCGTGCATCACGCAAACATTCGGATCGATCGCACGCCCGCATCGCGCCGCCTCGACGATCAGGATCCGGCTCCAGGCTACGACGGACTGCTCTCGCACTCCGCCGTTTACCCGGACGGCCATTTTCTCGGCTGGACGCCCGGCCAGGTCGCCCCGTTGCTGCCCAAGGGCCTGGCGTGGCGCCTCGCTCCCGGCACCGACCTCGTCGTCGAAGTGCACATGAAGCCGAGCGGCAAGGCGGAAGTCGTCGAGCCATCGATTGGTCTCTATTTCGGCAGCGACCCGCCCGAACGAACGCCCGCCATGCTGAGGCTGGGGCGCCAGAGCATCGATATCCCGGCCGGAGAGAAGGACTACGCGATCACCGACTCGTTCGTGCTGCCAGTCGACGTAGAAGTGCAGGCGGTTCAGCCGCACGCGCACTACCGTGCGCGGGAGGTCAGGGGCATAGCCACGCTTCCGGACGGAACGACGAAATGGCTGATTTACATCAAGGAGTGGGACTTCAGGTGGCAGCACGTGTATCGCTACGTCACGCCCTTCGTGCTGCCCAGGGGCACGACTCTCTCGGTGCGTTACACGTACGACAACTCGGCGAACAACCCGCGCAACCCTCAGCAGCCGCCGAAGCGCGTCCTGTGGGGTCAGTGGTCAAAAGACGAAATGGGCGACCTGTGGATTCAGGTGCTCACGCGAGACGATCACGATCTCCAGGTCCTGAACGCGGCATATCGACCCAAAGCGATCGCGGAGGAGATCGTCGGCTACGAGAGCATGATTCGACAGGATCCTTCGCGGATTCAGCTCCACGACGATGTCGCGTTGCTCTACCTGGACCTGGGTCGGGCGAGCGAGGCAGCCGTTCATCTGGAGGCCTCGGTGAGATTGAAGCCCGAGTCGGCCGCCGCGCACTTCAACTTCGGCACGGCCCTGACGGTTGCTGGAAGGCTCGATGAGGCGATCGACCACTATCAGAAGGCGCTGCAGATCAGACCGGACTACGGGCTCGCGCACAATAATCTCGGGAACGTCCTCCTGCGACTCGGGAATGCCGACGAAGCGCTCGAGCATTTTCGTGAGGCGCTCCGCCTCGAGCCCTCGAATACGGAGGCTCATTACAACGTGGGCAGCGTGCTTCGCTCGCGCGGCGATCTCTCGGCAGCCGCCGGTCAATTCCGCCAGGCCGTTCAGCTCGACCCGGCGTGGATACCTGCAGTGGCGAGCCTGGCGTGGCTTCTCGCGACGGCTCCGGACGCCGCACTCCGGAACGCGAACGAGGCAATCCGGTTTGCCGAGCAGGCCGCGGATTTCACCGGGCGACAAGACGCGAGCGCGTTGGACATTCTTGCTGCGGCGTGCGCCGCGGCCGGTCAGTTCGATCGCGCGGTCGCCACGTCTCAGGCCGCGCTCGGGCTGAACCCTGACGCCGCGCTTGCCGCTGCGATCCGCCGGCGTCAGGAGCTATACAAGCAGCACAAAGCGTATATAGGCCCTCTAGTCCCTAATCCCTAATCCCTCCCGTTCTCAGAACTCGACGCTCATCCCCAGCTTGATCAGTCGGCCGCGCTGGATGCTGCTCACTCGCCCGTAGGTCGGTCCCAGTTGCGTGATGCGGCCCAGGATGGTGGCGGCGTTGGTGACGTTATACAGATCCACTCGCGGCTCGACGGATCGCCCGCCCACCTTCCAGGACCTCCTGACGCTGACATCGAGAGACGTGACGGCCGGCAAGCGTGTCGTCCCGCGAGGCTCGACGGTCAGAATCTGCGTGCCCTGCGTGAGGGCCACCGTATTGTTGCCAACCGAGACGGTCGTGGTGTCCGGGAAGCCCTGATAGATCTGCCCGGTCGCGCTGACCGAAATCTGATAAGGCAACTCGTACACGCCCGACATCCGGTACGAGTATGGAACATCGTTGCCGACCACACCGCGGCGGAACGTGTTGTTGGGATTATTGAAGTCGACCGTGGCGGCGGTGGCGTAGATGTCGCCCACGGTCTTGCCGAAGCTGGCGCCGCCGGTCATCGACCAGCTGTTGCTCAGGCGTTTGTTGACGGTGATATCCACGCCGTTGAAGTCGGTGTTCAGCTCGGGGAAGTTGTCCCACAGGTTGTCGGTCCTGCCTCGCAGCGCCGGGGCCTGGTTGTAGACGGTCAACTGCCTGCCGCTGTTCACTTCGGTCACCTGAAGAGGAATGTAGCTCTCCAGCGGAACCGCCACGTTCTTCGAAGCGATGTTGCGCCGCGTTTCCCGACGCGTGAAGCCCACCGAAACGACCACGTTGCCGGGAATCTGGCGCTGCACCTCGATGTTGTACTCGTTGGACACCGGCCACTGCAGATCCGGGCTGTATCGGTTGTTCGTCCCAAACGGGAAACCGCTCGAGACACCCAATTCGTTCAACTGCGGAATCAGATCGCCATTGAGGTCGCAGCCGGACGTCTGACCAGGCGCGCAGACGGTCCACGCGCGGGTGTCGTTCGTGGCCCCGAGCGGATTGAGCCGCTGCACGTTGCTGAGGGTGATGGGCTGGTCGTAGCGGCTGGCGGAGATTTTCAGCGCCGTCCTGCCGTCGCCGAACAGGTCGTAGACGGCCGACACGCGCGGCACGAGCCCCTTGAAATCCGGAGCCCCTTGGATCTCATCGAAGCACTGCCCGTCGACGAACGTGGTCGACGGCCGGCACGTCGCGGGCAGCCAGCCATACGTGGTCTCGAACCGCAATCCCAGATTCAGCGTCAGCTTGCGGGTCGGCGTCCATTTGTCCTGGATGAACACGCCGTGGTCGCGGGCCCACGGCTCGAACGCGACGGGGATCCTGGAGGAGGTCGACGTAATCGGCACGTTGTACGTGTTGACCGAATCGGGACGACCGGTGCGATACACGGCCCGCATTCCGGACGTCGACCAGTTCGACGATTTTTCGCCGCCGTCGATGAACTGGTAGCCGACCCGGATGTCATGACGGCCGGTGAAGTAACCCACGCTAGTCAGGACCTGATCCCTGAACATCGCGTTGTCCCGGTAGTTCGGCAGCGCCACCGTGTAGGTGTTGGTCACCGCGTCGAAGCGTGAGATGTCGCCGGCCTGCACCTCCGGCTCCTGGCCGAATTTGTCGTCGGCGCGAAACCGGCTCCACGACGCGTCGACGACGACTCGCGAGCCAAGCGGCGACGTGAACTTCACCTGATGAACGTCCGGGTACTTGTCGTTGAGGTTCCTCGCGCGGCTCTCGGCAAACGTTCCCCCGCCATTCCGGTGACCGATCAGCTTGTATTGCAGGTTGTTGAAATACGAGAGCTGCGCGCTGCGGGTCACCTGCCATGCGACCTTGGCCGAGGTGGTCCACATCAGATTGTCGTCCAGCACCTGCGTGCCGTCGGGGTTGTAGTTGCCGAGCAGGTACTGATCCAGCCGCTGATCGTGGGCCGAGAACGAGAACCACAACTTGTCGCGCACGATCGGCCCCGCCAGCCATGCACCGACATCGTAAATCTTCAGGATGTCCGCGCCGGGCACGATATTGGGATTGGCAGCGAGCGCGACGGCGGGGACGGCGGCCAGTAACTGGGTGCGCAGGTCCGGCGAGTAGTTCGCGGATCCCATGCCGCGATTCGCGCCATTGAACATCGCGCCGCCGTGAAACTGATTGGTGCCCGTCCGGGTGACCATGTTGAACAGGAGGCCGCCCTTCTGCGAGACCGCGGTGCCGCCGCCGCTCGTCTGGTAATTGGTTTCCTGGAAGGCGTACGGATCGAGATACAAGACCGCGCCCGTTCCATTCCCATCCAGGTTCGAGACGTCCATGCCATCGATCAGGAATCCGTTCTCGTTGTTGCTGCCGTGCACGGTGGCGGTGGACTGCAGGAAGGACTCCGATCCGCCCACGTCGACCTTGCTCAGGACGACGCTCGGGATGACGCGCGCAACGGCCCACACGTCGATTCGATTCGGCAGGCTGTCCAGGACCTCGCGGGACAACACCGTCTGCTTCAACGCGGACGTCGTATCCAGCAGGGGCGATTCTCCCTTCACGGTGATGCCTTCCGAAAGCGTGCCGATCTCGAGCTTCAGATCGACGCGCGCGGTGACGTCGGCGTTGACGATGATGTTCTCTTGAAGGGCAGAGCGGAACCCGGCCAGATCCGCCTTGACCGTGTAGACCCCCGGGACGAGCCTGATGAATTGAAACGCCCCCCGCGCGTCCGTGACGGTTTCCTGATTGCCGCCGATGCTGCCCCGCGGATTGGAAAGGGTCACGCTCACGCCCGGAAGCACCGCACCGGACGGATCCGAAGCGGTGCCGCCGATGGCTCCGACGCCCTGCGCCGTCGCGGGCAGCGTGGAGCACAGCCAGAACGACAAGACGACGATGGTTCTGCCGACGAAGTCCCTAGCGATCATCGTCACTCCCCTCTTCGACACGGCACGACGGGTTCCCTGCGACTGCTCGGATGACCGAGAGCATACACCCGGCATCGTCGGCGAGCGGAACAGTCGCCAAAAAAGCTGGGGAGGAGGAGGCAGGCGATCGGTGACGGCTACTCCACGATCGCCTGCATCACCGCGTTTTCGAAATCCCGGCTCAACTGCCCGACCGGCTCCTGAATCATCAGCAGGCCGACGAGCTGCTCTCTGCGATCGACCCAGAAGTGCGTGCCGAACGCGCCGTCCCACCCGAAGCTGCCGATCGACTCGCGCCGATTCGCGGCGACGTTGTCGAGCACGACTTCCACGGTGAGACCGAAGCCCATTCCCTTCAACCGCTGGCCGACGCCGCTGTACAGATCGCCGACGTGGTTGGAGGCCATCAGGTCGACGGTGCGCGGGCTGAGCAGCCGCTTGCCATTCAGGCTGCCGCCGTTCACGAGCATCTGCGCGAACAGCATATAGTCGTCGGCGGTCGACCACAGTCCGCCGCCGCCAGAGAACAGCGTCTTCGTCGCCAGCCAGCTGGGAGTCCCGGCACGCGAAAGCTTGCCGTCCTTCCGCTCGTAGAGCGTCACGACGCGTGACATGCGATCGTCCGTCGGGTAGAACGCCGTGTCCCTCATGCCGAGCGGATCGAAGATGCGCGCCTTCAGGAACTGATCGAACGTCTGCCCGGATGCGACCTCGACGATGCGGCCGAGCGTCTCGATGCCCGCGAGCGCGCTGTAGCGCCACTGCGTGCCCGGCTGGAAATCGAGCGGCACGACGCCCAGCGTCGGGATGTAGGCGGCCAGGGTGCTGCTCGTGTTTCTCGGCGCGACGCGCGCGCCTTCTCTGGACCCCGCGCCATTGCTCTCGAGGCCCGACGTGTGCGTCATGAGATCGCGAACCGTGATCTCGCGCTCCGCGGGCACGGTGTAGATTTCCGGCTCGCGCGCCGGTTGGCCGGGCGCGGGCGGCAGCGCAGGCGTCGCAGATGTTTTCACCATCGCGACCTTGGTGTCCTTGAACTCCGGGATGAACCGGGAGACCGGATCGGTGAGCCGGACTCTCCCTTCCTCCATGAGCATCAAGATGGCGACGCCGGTCACCGGCTTCGACATCGACGCCATCCGGAAGATCGCGTCCTTGCGCATCGCCGCCTTCGACTCGATGTCCATCAGGCCCTGCGCCTCGAAGTGCGCGACGCGGCCTTTGCGGGTCACCATCGTGACGGCGCCCGAGATCTGCCCCGAGTCGATATAGCGCTGCACCGTCTCGTTGATGCGCAGCAGGCGTTCGGATGAAAAGCCGATGTCTTCCGGCTTGCCCCCCGGCAGGGTCGCCGCCGTCAACGACAAAGCCAGCAGGAGGACGGCGATACGGACGCGCGTCAACACGGTGATCACGGGCGCTCCTTTCGGTTCGGTTCCGGCTTGGTTGGGGGAACTCCCGAGCCGACGGAGATGATACTGCGCTGGGCCAGGAGCGTGTCCGAGAAATGTGAACACGCTCAGCCCGCGGGGGCATTACTCAGACGGGCTCCTCGGCGTGGCGTGTGATACCGGGGTCGCGCGTCAGCAGATCGGCAGTGATCGGGTCTCCTGAAGCCCCCATGAGGAGTTGTCTGCCTCCTCGGAGCAGCACGGCTTCCGGACCCGGGCGCGGTCGCTGCATGAGTGGCCGACGATGTGAATGGCGTTCAGTCGGTAGAACAGCCCCTCATTGAAGGTGCCCTGCTCGACACGATTCAAGAGGCAGACGGACGAGGTCGCGATGATGCGTCGGTTTCCGAGTTCCTCTCCGTTGAAGAACAGCAGCATCAGCGCAGACTGTTCGGTGTCGCTCAACTCGTGCACTTCCCGAACGACAAGGACGACATCATCGTCGGTCGTTCCGCTTTCCCGGCGGTCCCCCAGCGCCGCCCTGACGATGGCGGCGCCATCGCACACCACGAGTGGGGGCGTTTTCGTTCTGTTCTTTTTGCCGGCGACAATTGCGCGCGCGATAGCAAGGGCGCGGTCGGGCGGAGCGGTAATCAGAACTGGAACCCGGGATCGCCTCGCAAGTCTGATGTCGGTCTCCAGTTTTACTGGTTCGGTCATGGGCACCACCGTGTCAGGTCGGCCGTTCGCTCGACCGCTCTGAGGGATATACGCTCGATTCCGGGGAAGCAGCGTTCGCGAAGCCTGAGCATAGTCAGGTCATGTGCCGAGGGCCTAACCTCATTGGCTGGAACAGTTGTGAGGTTTGATGAGCTGGCGGGCGGAGTGATAGGCTGTGCATGCGTGACTACCAGAGCCCCCGGGGTGTCAGCCCCCCACATCTTCCGCTTCGGCATCTTCGAGCTCGATACCGACGCCGAGCAACTGGTGAAGAACGGCCGCGTTGTCCGGCTGCAGCCGAAGCCGTTCAAGTTGTTGTGCCTGCTGGCCGGACAGGCGGGGACGCTCGTGACCCGCGAGGACATTCGCAAGGCGCTGTGGAACTCCGACACGTTCGTCGATTTCGAGCAGGGTGTGAACTTCGCCATCAAACAGGTCCGTGAGGCCCTAGGCGAGGATGCGGATCGCCCCGTCTACATTCAGACCGTTCCCAGGCGCGGATACCGGTTCGTGGCGCCGGTCGACCGCGTGGCGGTGAACGCCAAGGCGACAGAGCAAGTGTATCGCCCGGCGACGGACGGCAGTCTGAACAAACTGCTCTGGACGCACATTGCCGAGATGAAGCTCAGTGAACGTCGCCGGCAGAAACGCCGCAAGATCTTGATTGCGATCTGCGCCGGCGCCGCAGCCGTCCTGGCTCTGGCCGGGGCCTTTCTGCTGCTCCGCTGAGAAGTCTCGAGCGTCAAGCTTGCCGACTTTACCTTCTGAGAACAGTCACCCGTTTCACGCCGTGTCCTTCAAGCATCCTTGCGGATGGACGCGGCGCGGGAATCGTGCGCCCCCTTGTGCTCGTACATCCGCGCATCGGCCGACGCCATCAGCTCGTGGTACGTGCGCCCGTCATCCGGATAGATCGCCACGCCCGCGCTGGCGCTGAGCGGCAACGGGCAGGAGGGCGCGATTTCGAATGCCAGCGCGGCTACCGCGGCCGTGATGGCTTCAGCGCGCCGCCCGGCGAGTTCGCGCGAGCAGTTGCTCACGACCACCGCGAACTCGTCGCCCGCGTATCGGCAGCACACATCGTACGAGCGGAGCGCGCCACGCAGGCACGACGCCACGAGCGTCAGCGCCTCGTCGCCTTTCTGGTGGCCGAACGTGTCGTTGATCGCCTTGAAGCCGTTGAGATCGATCATGATGAACGCGAACGACTCGCCCTGGCGTTCGGCGCGCGCGATCTCCTGCGTCGTGTGGTTCGCGAGGAAGCGCCGATTCGGCAGCTGCGTGAGGGGATCGGTGACCGATTCGGCCTGCGCGCGCTCCATCTCGACGTGCAGCTCCCGATTCGCGCGCGCGATTTCGTCCATTCGAGCCAGGTATACCTTGTAGAGACGGTAGGTCAGGAATACCGGTGCGATGAAGAGCACGACCGACTTGACGCCGAAGCGATTCAGCCCCTGGACGGCGACGGTCGCAGCCACCGCGCCGATGAAATAGTTCGGCGCACCCCAGATGAACTCCCGGTCCCAGATCTCGATCGGCGATCGCCGCGTCGAAAGGCCGATGGCCAGCGCCAGCAGCGTCGCGTTGACCAGAAAATAGACGAGGGCCGAGGCGACGATCGCCGGCAGGACGACGTCGGCCGGGCCGGTCAGCAGGGAGCCGCCGGTCAGCGTGAGCGTCGCGCTCGCCGACAGCATCGATAACGTCAGGGCCGACATACTGAACACGGTGCGGTACCAGGGATTCCGCTGTTTCACGTTCAGCGTGCATTGGGCCCACCCGCCTGATGCCATCGCCCAGACGGTGACGGCCGGGCCGAACGCCAGCAGCGCGCCGAAGCAGACCCCGTACCCGATCGACAGCGTGGAAATGGAGGTGCTGAACGGCAGGTCGGTCTTGAGCGTGTGCGCCGCGCTCGAGGCGAGCATCAATGTGACGACCACGAGCGGTTGGGCAAACGCCCCTGCGGCGACGGACCACACGCACGCCACTACGCCGGCGCCGATCACGACGCCGACGTGAATCCGCGCGGCGCGCGGCAGCTCACGAAACGTCATCGATTGCACGCAAATGCATGTGGACGCATATAGACATGCCTGGGGAGAGGGATAGGGGTTTGATCGTTTATCGGCATCGAAGGGTGTGCAGTCCACTGTCGGGCCAGCGCGGCGAGATGAGGGGACGATTCGCGTGTCCAGCCACTGGCGCACCATCGCCTGACCGTCCCGGGCGTCGGAGCCACCGCGCGATCCCGGTCGCCGCCGACGTGTAAACGAGCAAATTCGCGCTCGTCGTCATGAGTGAGGCCAGCGTCAAAGACCCTGAGGGTCTGCGGAGTCGTGGCCTGGCCATCCGAGGCAGCAGATGCCAGGTCATCACCGGCAGCCGGGCTGAACGCGGCTGTGGTCCGTGGGTATCACCATCGGAGAATACGACGGTGTCTGCGAGCAGATCCGTTCTTTCCAAAATGACTGTGCAAGCTGTGTGATCT
>Ga0137409_10001179_pt1 | contig 28391 bp, 27 predicted proteins | sample CZODoug1_16funga_FD_122059 | JGI IMG/M metagenome (GOLD analysis project Ga0137409, IMG submission 122059) | Vadose zone soil fungal communities from Angelo Coast Range Reserve, California, USA - CZODoug1_16fungal (Hybrid Assembly) | ecosystem: Environmental > Terrestrial > Soil > Vadose zone...
CAACCCCGTGACCTACCGGGCGATCGCAAAAACGTCCTGAACCCAATATGTAGTGGTCGGTGGAGCTAAGTGGATACCCCATTTATACGTCCAGTACCGAGCGATTTCCCAATAACTTCCGGTTACTTACGCTCGAAATCAAGCAGCTCGGCTCGCGCGGAATCTCCGGTCACAGGTCCTCGAGCGCCGGGCACTTGGCTGTGATGCGGATGGCGACGCCGTCCTTCGTCTTGCCCTGAAACGACAGCTCGGCGCTCTTGCCGTTCCTGGTGAGCACGAGCGGGCCGGGGCTGTCGCCGGGGATCGAGATCGCGTAGCTCAGCGAGGAGCTCACCGCGGCTTGGCCCTGCGCCGCCGCAAAGCTCACTTGCACGGATCCCCGCTTGGCACCGGCATCGTCAGGATTCGTGACGCCGATGGCGGCCGTGCCGATCTTCTTCGGGTCCCCGCCCGCGTCGAAGTCCTTGTACGAGATAGCGACCGTATTCTGCGTCTTGAGATGGATGCAGAAGATGTTCTCGGACGGCATTTGATACGTCCCGGCCTTCGGCCCTCCGCCGATCACGATCTCCATGCTCTCGGACTCGGCGGAGATCGCGGAGCCGAACACGCTCGCGCAGCCCAGAACGACGAGAATTCGCACGGGATTGATCATGGTCGACTTCCTTGGAGCTGCGTCAGCAGGTGGCTGTTGGGACGCACGCGGCGCACGCCGAGCATACAGCGGCACGAGCTCGATGTATTGCGAGCGAGCGAATCGCGGAACGGCTCACGGTCCGACTCTCCCTTCAGTCGAGCGGATCCTAGCGCAGCGCGCTCGCGAGCTTGCGCCGGAACTCGGCCACGAGCGCCGGCTCCAGACCCGCAAGCGCGAACAGGGCCAGTAGCTGCTCGCGCGCCGCGTTGGCCTGCGCGTCGCGCCCGAGGCGGACGACCTCGAGCAGCTCCTCCATGGCGCCGCGGAAGCGGCGTTTGCCCGTCAGCACACTCGCGAGCTTCATGCGCGCATGGTGATCGAGCGGATCGACCGCGAGCGCTTCGCGCAGCTCCGCTTCGCTGGGCCCGTCTGCGCCCGCTCTCGCGAACGAGATGCCCCGCTCGAGCGTCGTGATGCGCTCGGTGAACGCGACGTCGCGTGGCACCTGCGCGAGGAGCTCGGCGGCGCCGTCGATGTTGCCGGCCGCGAGCGCCGCCTCGGCCGCGCGAAGCATCTCCTCGCCTGGCAATGGGACGAGCTGCCCGAAGAATGCGCGGACTTGCGGCTCGGGAATCGAGCCCATGAACTGAGCCACGGCGCGTCCTTCCTTGAACGCAATGACGTTCGGGATCGAGCGGATATCGAAGGCCTGCGACAGCTCCGTATTCTCATCGGAGTTGATCTTCACGAGCTTGACGCGGCCGCCGAACGCTTGCGCGACTTTGTCGAGAGTCGGTCCGAGCGCGCGGCACGGGCCGCACCACGGAGCCCAAAAGTCGACCACGACCGGAACGGTTTTCGAGGCTTCGAGGACCTCGCGCTCGAAAGTAGCCGTGGTGACGTCCATGGCGGCCCGCCGCGCTCGCCGTCAGTCGACCGAATAGGGGCGAGACAACCGGTGCTGCGGGTTCTTCGCGAGCCAGGCTTGCAGCCGGTCGGTGCGCGCGATCGCCGTCGGGATGAACTCGAGCGCCTTCTGCAAGCGGTCGTTCGGCTCCGCGCAGCTGAAGCGCAAGAACCCGGCGCCGGCTTGGCCGAAGCACTCCCCACCCAAGCACGCGACGCCGAACTCGTCGTCGGCGCCCTGCAGCAGGAAGAGCGCCAAGCCGTGGCTCGTGACGCCGAGCCGGTTGCATATCGGCGCGACGTTCGGGAACACGTAGAACGTGGCCGTCGGGTCGAGCGTGCGGAAGCCGTCGATGCGATTGAGGCCCTCCGTCAGCAGCACCACCTTCTCGCGGAACTTGAGCATCGCCTCGTCGCGCTCCTTGCGGTCGCGCTCGAGCGCCGCGGTGCCGGCGAGCTGCACGATCGGCGGCGTGCACGACAACGTGGTGTTGATCATCTTGCCGATGACCTCGGCCACGTCCACCGACGCGACGGCGAAGCCGAGTCGCCAGCCGCTCATGCTGTACGACTTGCTGAACGTGTACGCGGCCATGGACTGCGCGAGCATGCCGGGCTGAGAGAGCAGCGAGTGGTGCGAGCCCTTCCAGACCATGTGGCAGTACGGCTCGTCGCTGAAGATCGCCACGTCGCGGCCGCGCACGAGGTCGGCGATCGCGCGCAGATCCTCTTCGGTCGTGACGCCGCCGGTCGGGTTGTGCGGCGAGTTCAAGAAGATCGCGCGTGGCGACGGGTCCTGGTCGAGAAACGCCTCGATGTCGGCGATGTCGGGTCGAAACTCGTTCGACTGGCGCAGCGGCTTGAGCACGGCGCGCGCCGCGCGCCGCTCGATGTTCGGCAGGTAGGTCGGAAAATACGGGCTGAACACGAGCACGCCGTCGCCGGGGTTCAAGAAGGCTTCGCAGAAGAACTGCTCGAAGATTTTCGCGCCGGGCCCCGCGACGATGTTCGCGGCCTCGGCCGGGATGCCGAACTCCGCGCGCACGAACTCGGCCGCGGCCTGGCGAAACTCGGGAATGCCCGGCGACGGGCAGTAGTGCGACTGGTTGTTCCTGATCGCCGCCACGCCGCCCGCGCGCGCCGCCGCTGTGCTGTCGAACGGGCTGTCACCGATCTCGAGCTCGACGACGTCCTTGCCCTGGGCCTTCAGCGATCTGGCGATCGCCAGCACGGTGAAAGCGGTTTCGACGCTCAAGGAACGAGCGAATTCACTCAGTTGTGCGGACACGGCTGGACCTTGCTCGGCTTCAAGGGGGTAGGACTCGCGGACCGTTCCGGTCGGGCAGCATCGGCGTCTTGCGGCGGCGGCCGGACCGGGCGCGCAGCATAACACGTCGCCCCCTGCCATAATGTGGCCGCGCAGAACCCTGCCAAGGAGAAGATCAATGATTGGGTACGTCACGATCGGCACGAACGATCTCGCGCGCGCCGGCAAATTCTACGACGCGCTGCTCGCCGAGCTCGGCGGCAAACGCCAAATGGAGAACGAACGCTTCATCTCTTGGTCCGCCGGCGAGCACGGCCCGGGCCTAGGCCTCATCAAGCCGTTCGACGGCAAGTCCGCGTCGGTCGGCAACGGCACCATGGTCGCGCTGGCGTGCGATTCGCTGGAGAAGGTCAAGGCCATCTACGACAAGGCGCTCAAGCTCGGTGGCAAGGACGAAGGTCCGCCCGGCGTTCGCTGGGGCAACTTCTACGTGGCCTACTTCCGCGATCCCGAAGGGAACAAGCTCAACGCGTTCTGCATGCAGGGGTGAGCGCGCGTCTCGGTTGGTATACGGAGCGCGGCGGCGCCCCGCGTGCCGTTCTCTTCCTGGTCTAACTCGGGATGAGACTCGGCGTCATCGTTCGCACTCTCGGCGTGCTGTTCTTGCTGTTCAGCGCGACGTTGTTGCCGCCGATCGCGATCTCGTTCTTCTACGGCGACGGCGAGCTCGAGCGCTTCTCGATCGCGTTCGGGATCTCACTGCTCCTCGGCGTCGCCTTCTGGCTGCCGTTCTACAAGCGCTCCGCCCACATCCGCAGTCGCGACGGGTTCGTGATCGTCGGGCTGATGTGGAGCGCGATGAGCGTGCTCGGCGCCGTGCCGTTCATGCTCGCGCTCGACGCGAGCTTCGCCGACGCATTCTTCGAGTCCGCGTCGGGCTACACGACCACAGGCGCCACCGTGTTCGTTGGGCTCGACCAGATGTCGGAGTCGATCCTGTTCTACCGGCAGGAAATCCAGTGGCTCGGCGGCATCGGCGTGATCGTGCTCGCGATCGCGCTCCTGCCGATGCTCGGCATCGGCGGCATGCAGCTCTACAAGGCAGAAACCCCGGGCGCGTTCAAGGACGAGCGGATCACGCCGCGAATCACCCGCACGGCGCGCAACGTCTGCGGCGTGTACATCCTGCTCACCGCGATCTGCGCGCTTTGCTATTGGCTCGCCGGGATGAGCGTGTTCGACGCGGTGGGCCACAGCTTCAGCACGCTGTCGACGGGCGGCTACTCGCCGCACGACGCGAGCATCGCCTATTTCAATAGCCCGTTGATCGAGGCCGTCGCGATCGTTTTCATGCTGATCGGCGGGATCAGCTTCAACGCGCACTTCGTCGCGTGGCGTACGCTGCAGCTACAGCGCTACGGCCAGGACTCGCAGACGCGCGTGTTCGCGATCATCGTGATCGTCGCGACGGTGGCGACCACCGCCGTGCTCGCGGGCACCGCCGCATATCCCACCGTAACCGAATCGCTGCGCTACGGCCTGTTCGAGGTTGCCACCGCGATCACGACCACGGGCTTCAGTCTCGCCGACTTCTCGCTGTGGCCGCTCGCGCTGCCCGTGCTGCTCACCTTCATCGGCTTCATCGGCGGATGCGCGGGCTCGACGTCGGGCGGCATCAAGGTGATCCGCTTCATGATTCTCGGCAAGCAGGCCGGGGTGCACGTCCATAGGCTGATCCACCCGCAGGCGATTCGCCGGATCAAGATCGACGGGCACGTCGTGCCCGACTCGGTGATCGAGGGCGTCGGCGGATTCTTCGCGATCTACGTGGGCGCGTTCGTAGTGTTCATGACGCTCGCGATGATGGACGGCATGGACCAGGTGTCGGCGTTCGGCGCCGTGGCGGCGTGTCTCAACAACGTGGGCCCCGGCTTGGGCGCCGTCGCGAACAATTTCCTCACGGTGAGCGATCAGAGCAAGATCGTGTTCGCGGTGGCGATGCTGTTCGGCCGGCTCGAGATCTTCACGTTTCTCGTGCTGCTGACGCCTGCGTTCTGGAAACGCTGAGCTCGGCGGGACCGGGCCGAGACCGCTGAATGAGGGCCTCCGTCCGGGCTGGGCCCGCCTTCTGGCAAGTGCCCGAACCGTGAACTATCATCGCTACGGGCCCTTGGGAGCCGAGGGCCGCGACGGCACAACCGCGCTGCTCCGTTCGACGAACCTAGAAAAAGAACATGGCGGACCACGAGCCTCGACAATCGTCGATTGCCCCCCATCGCAAGAACACGCTGATCCTTCCGCCGCCCAAACTCATGTTCCGTGAAGTTTCGGTAGCCACGGACGAGGGCGGCGCGCCGATCGTCGACAAATGGATTTACGTCTTCATCGAGAAATCGGGAGAGCTCTACGCGGAGATCTACGCTGAGAACGAAGATCTCTGGCGAGTCGAGTACAAACCGGAGAAGAAGAGGAAGGCGGTCGAGCGATTCGCCCGTACGGACGGCGACATCACCATCGACCGGAAGCGGTTGCACAACGGTGACTACCTAGTGTTCTTGAGCCCCGTTAGGGCGAGCGACGATGCTCTCGCGCTCCTGAAGAAGCATGTCGGCGAGCTCACGGTGGCGGTGGCCTTGGGCACCAACTCGAAGGGCATCCCGTACGCCTATGTCCACGATGCGTTTCGGGCGGCGGAGTTCCAGCACGAGCAATACCTGTTCGCGTACGAGAAGTGGACGAGCTACGTATCGAACCGAGACCGGCAGGCACGGCTATTCATCGCCGGCACGGTCGACAGTTGGCTCGCGGACGGCGATCCCGCCAACGTCGGCAAGTTCCTGCAGAGCAGGGAGGGTCCAGCCAACGTCGTCAAAGACTACGAGACGTCCGAGAAAGAGACTCGCACGGAAGCCGAGCAGACCCTCGTGCCGGCGCTCGCGCTGATGGATTCCATCGAGCACGGCGCGATCGATCTATCCGCGCAGCAGGGAGGCAAGAAAGAGCTCGCCGTCGGATTGCTTCACTGGGGGATCGTGAGCCAGAACTTGCTCTGCGTCGCGCCGGGCCGTGTTTATGCCAACAAGCTCATGGAGGAAAACAAAGCGCTGCCGGCTGCGGTTCTCCTGGGCGACGCCACTCCGCCGAACCTCTATGGCGCCTACGCTACCTTCAAGAAGGCCTATGAGGCTTCGGCCTACACGGTGTTGCATCTGCTGGCTGCCAGGATCAAACAGTTGCGCAAGAGCGCCGGCGGGGCGCGCGGGGTCAATGAGAAAATCATCCTCTATCTACGCAAGCTCGGTCTGGAGACGGAGCTCAAGGGGAACTACAAGCGGATCCAAGAAAGACTCGAGGCCGGCGACAAGATCACCAAGCGCTTGAAGGGCACGCAACGCAGCAGCGTGATTAGGTCGTACGAGAAGCTCGTGCAGAAAGCCGGGACGCAGATTCCCGACTACGGCAAAGACGCTCAGACGGTCGTCGACACCGCAGACCGGCTCCACGCGAAGCACCTGAACGCCGAGGCCGCCGCATCGTTCGCACAGGTTCTGTTCTATGCGATATCACTGATGGATGCCATCGAGGACTTTCGAAATGCGTTCCCGGAGGACAAGGACAAGCAGATCATCGCGATCGCGGGTGTCGGCGGCGACGTGTACAAATCTGCCGCCGAGCTTGCAGAGAAACTGGGCGCCTCGGGGGTCTTCTTGAAGGTCACCGGCGGTGTCGCGGGACTCGTCTCCGGGATCGTCGACATGCTCGACGCCGAGGACAAGGCCCTCAATGCCGCGATGAACAACAAGGACTATTCGGCCGCCGTCGGCCACAGCATCACGGTCGTCGGCGCTTCGATGACGGCGTTCTCGGGCGGCCTGTTGCTTGCGGAAGGAATCGCCGTCTTGCTTGGCCACGGTGTCGCCGAAGGGGCTCTTCTTGGCGGTCCGTTCGGCGCCATCGTCGGCGCGATCGGGGCCGGGCTGATGGCCCTGGGGATGCTGGTCGTCGCCTTCTTTTCCAAGAACGAGTACCAGACGTTCGCTCGGCACTGCTTTCTCGGCGAGAAGAGCGACACGTCGGTCGATCCCGATTGGGCGACGGTTTCATTCGGCGGCGGCGTAATCATTAACGAGTTCTATGCGCTCTACGACTTGATCTATCGCTACAAGGTCAATTTCCTGACGGTGGCGAGGATCATCCCCGGGTTGCCAGACAGTCGGGACGAATGGTCAGCGGTCAAGTTGATCATTCATCCACAGTACGGATTCGGCAGCGATTCCCGATACCACGTGGACGTGGCGATGGTCCACGATCTCCCCCAGATCGAAAGCAAGTTTGAGGTGAAGGGACTTGTTCTACCGGACGCGCAGACGGCAACGAACGCCGATGGAAAGCTGACCACGTTGGTTCGACGTTGGAATGCCGACGAGGTAGTCAACAACATGCTCGCCCAGAAGCCTAAGCCGAAGGCGGGGCCAGGATTGCCCCAGCATCTGCATTGGTACACCGGACGTTTCACCCTCACCGTTCAGTTGACGGTTGGCGGAATGGCGGTAGGCAAGCCGACGAAGTTGAGCGGAAAGATCGGCGGCACAAGCGATAAACCGATCTCCAGCCCATGGGGGCAGCGGGACTTCGAAGAGCACCACATAGAGTTCGAATGAGCGGGGCTGTCATCGATGCCGAAATACGTCGTCAAACACGGAGACTACTTGGCGCTCATCGCGAGCCGGTTTCGAGTTCCCGATTGGAGAACGATCTATCACCATCCCGAGAATGCGGACTTTCGTCGGAAACGGCCGGATCCGAACGTCATCAAACCCAAAGACGTGATCTTCGTTCCGGATGCTGTCCCGAAAGCCTGCGACTGTGCGACAGACAAGAAACATCGATTCGTCGCGAAACGCCCACCCGACTTGGAGTTCGAGGTCGTGCTGAAGGACGAGAACCGCGAGCTGTTTTCGAACGCGGCATGGACGGTCCGCGCGGACGGTTTGGAGCTGCACGGAAAAACGGGTGCGAGCGGCTCCTTGTCCGTCCGCCTGCCGCACGGCACCCCCCATGCGGAGCTCGTTCTCGATGCCATGCCTTGGGCACGATGGCGGTTGACCGTCGGCGGGCTCGATCCGGTCGGCGACGCGGTCAAGCCGGTAGTCACCGGAATACAGGCGCGGTTGAACAACTTGGGTTTTCCGTGCGGTGATGTCGACGGGGATATTGGACCAAGCACGGAGGCCGCGCTCGCAGAGTTCCAGCGAATCGTGCTGGTTCGCGACAGTCCGACTGGCCGCATCGACTCCGAGACTTTGACGAAGCTCGTCTCCGAGCACGGCGCATGAGACGCCGCTCGGTTACGTTTCCCGAGCCGCGGGCGCCCTAGTTCGGGAGGCGTCGGCGGCGCGGCGCGTCGCACGTTCGAGCTCGTCCGAGCGGATCGCGAACACGGCGATCGCCGCAATCGCGAGCGGCAGGGCGAACACCTTGAAGATCGCGACCATTCCCAACCCGGCGCCGACCAACTGGCCCACGAACCAGGGCGCGATCGCGCCGCCGGGCCGCCCCACGCCCATCGCCCAGCCGATGCCGGTGGTCCGGATCTCGGTGGGGTAGAGCCGCGCGCCGACGGCGTACAAGCCGATGAACCCGCCTTGCAGCACGCCGAGCACGCCGAGCCCCGCGAGCATCACGTTGGTCGACTGCAGATAGACGAACAACAGCAGCACCACGGCCGCGAGGCCGAGGTAAGTAGCGATCGTGCGCCTGAGCCCGAAGCGGTCGGCCACGTAGCCGACCGACGCCATGCCGATGAACAGGCCCGCGTTCAGGATCGTGCCGGACCAATAGGCCTGCGCGTCGGTGAGGCCCTGGTTGCGCATGAGCTGCGGAACCCAGGTCTGGAGGAAATAGAGCGCCGCGAGCGACATGAAGAACGCGACCCACAGCAGCAGCGTCGGTTGGAGGTAGCGGCTCGAGAACAGCGTCGAGAGCGTTTCGAGCGGACCGCCGCGCTTGACGGTGGCCGGCGCCGCAGGCAGCGCGGCGAGCGCCGGATGACCCATTTTGCGCAGCGTCGCGTTGAGCTGCTCGAGCGCGCCCGCGGGCCGCTTGCCGAGCAGGAAGTCCGGCGATTCGGGCAGGAAGCCGAACACGACTACGATGCCGGCAAGCGCGAGCACGCCGCCGAGCGCGAACAACGACTGCCAGCCGAACGCCGGGATCAGCCAGCTCGCCACCACGCCGGTGAGCGCGGCGCCGAGCGTGTAGCCGCCCTGCACGAGCGTGACCGAGAAGTTGCGCGAGCGCAGCGGCGTGAGCTCGGCCGCGAACGCCGCCATCGCCGGCACGACGCCGCCGATGCCGCAGCCCGTGACGAACCGCGCGGCCACGAGCTCGCTCACGGAGCCGCAGGCGGCGGCGCCGAACATGCCGGCTGCGATCAGCGCGAGCGCGACCATCAACACCTTGCGCCGGCCGATCGCGTCGGCGAACGGCGCGGTCACGATCGAGCCCGCCATCATCCCCACGAGCACGGCGCTGCCGACGGCGCCCATCGTCTGCGGGTCGATGCCCCAGTCGCGCGACAGCGTGAGCTGGGCGTTCGCGTACGACAGGATGTCGAGCCCGTCGAGCATGTTCAAGAAAAAGCAGATCGTGACGACGCGCAACTGCAGCGCCGTCATGCGGCCGTGATCGATGACGTGACGAATGTCCACCTTGCGATCGCTCCCCCTGCCCGAGGCGCTGGCACAGTAGCACCGCGGGCCCGAGGCTGGCGAATGTCGGGGCCGGCGCTAGAACCGCCGAGATCCCGCGGGCTCCGGCGGTTGGCAAACGTTCGGAAAACTAGAGCTTTCTCGACGTGTGGGCCGTCCACGCCGCCGTGGTCGGAGCGTTGTGCGTATCAGGGTTGCGCGGTTGCGCGACCAGGTTATTCGAAGGAGATGCACCATGAAGACGTTATTGATCGCGGGCGCGGCGGCGTTGCTCGTTGCCGGCGCGGCCTCCGCGCAGCTGAAGTTCGACAAGGACGGCGACGGCGCGCTGTCGCTCGACGAGTTCCGCGCCGCACGCGACGCGCAGATCGAGCAGCGGTTCGCGCAGCTCGACGTGAATCACGACGGCAAGCTCACGCCCGACGAGCTCCGGGCCGCACCGCATCGATTCGGAGTCGCGTGGCGCGAGCGCGCGGCGAAGATCGACACGAACGGCGACGGCGCGTGGTCGTTCGACGAGCTTCAGGCCGTGCGGCCGGACCTCACCATCGAGCAGTTCAACAGGCTCGACAAGAACGGCGACGGCCTGATCACGAGCGACGAACGGGCGATGCGCGGCCACGGCGGCCACCTCGGCGTGTTGCCGCACGATCGGGTATAGGGAGAATGCGCCGCGGCGCCGACGCTAGCCTTTGGTTTTCACGAGCGATCTGCGCGCCGCGGCCTTCGGGCGGCGACGCGGCGCCGGCTCCGCGGCCTCTTCGGTGAGCGGCACCGCGCCCGGCTCCTCTAGCGCCTCGATGCAGCGCTTGAGATAGCTCTCGAAGCTCGCGACCTCGGCCGCGTCGAGCGAACCGAGCATTTGGTCGAAGATCGCCTGGCCGACGCCGCGCGCGCGCTCGAGCTGCTCGAGCCCTTCGTCCGTGAGCGACCAGCTGTCGGCCCGCAGGCTGTCCGGATGCGGGCGGCGGGCGATGTAGCCGTCTTCCTCGAGCCGCCGGAGTACGGAATTCATGGTCTGGGCCGACACGAACGCGCGCCGCGCGAGCTTGGCACCATTACTACCAGGCTCGCTATACAGCCCGAACAACGCCGCGAAGTGCGCGAACGATAGCTCGATGCCGTTCTTGCGCATGGCCTCGTCCATCGTCTGGCGCAGCGTGTGCTGCAGCGACTTCAGCAAGAAGCCGATGATGTGCTCGGGTCTTTCGAGCTTCATCCAGGACCCGTAAGCTTCAGCGTTCTTTGGCATTCTGCCGGTTGATAGTTATCAGGCAACTGATATCATATCAGCAAACTGATACCTTTCAAGGACGATCGTCGATGGAACTCCGGTCTCGTTCGTCGCGGCTCCGCGCGGTCGCCGCGCTCGTCGTCGTGCTCGTCGCGAGCGCGCTGGTCGCGTCGTGCTCCCGAGGCTCCGCGGGGCGCGGCGACGCCGCGAACGCGGGCGGCGGCAAGCGCGACGCCGTGCTCACCGTCAGCGCGGCGATGCTCGAGCCCGTGGAGCTCGCGCGCACGGTCACCGTGAACGGCTCGATCTATGCGTGGCAGGAAGTGATCATCGCGCCCGAGGTCGGCGGCTATCGCGTGGCCGAGGTCAACGTCGACGTCGGCGATCGCGTGAAGCGCGGCCAGTCGCTCGTCGAGCTGTCGACCGCGCTGCTCGAGGCCGACGTCGCGACCAAGCGGGCGATCCAGAAGCAGCGCGAGGCCGAGCTCGTGAACGCCGAGTCGGCGCTCGAGCGCGGCAAGTCGCTGTCGACCATGAACGTGCTGTCCCAGGCCGACCTCGACAAGCTGAATTCCGACGCGCTCGCCAAGCGCGCCGGCGTGGACTCGGCGCGCGCCGATCTCGAGGCGTCGTCGCTGCGGCTCAAGTTCACGCACGTCACCGCGCCGGACGACGGAGTCGTCACCTCGCGCACGGTTACGGTGGGTCAGATCGCACAGGCCGGCACCGAGATGCTGCGAGTGCTCCGCAACAACCGGATCGAGTGGCGCGGCGAGATCCCCGAGGCGCGGATCACCGAGCTCCGCGCCGGCCAGCCGGCGACGATCACCACGGCCGACGGCAAGTCGTTCAAAGGCACGATCCGCGTCGTCGCGCCCACCATCGCGAGCAGCAATCGCACGGGCCTCGTGTACGTCGACGTGGTCGCCGACGAGCGGCTGCGGCCGGGCATGTTCGCCCGCGGCGAGATCGAGCTCGGCCGCGCGCCGGGGTTCGCCGTGCCGCTGCAGAGCGTCGTGAGCTCCGACGGCTATAGCTACGTGTTCGTGCTCAAGAGCGGCGACACCGTCGAGCGGCGCCGCGTCGAGACGGGGGCGGTGCGCACCGACCAGATCGAGGTGATCGAGGGTATTGAGGCCGGAGAGATGATCGTCGGCAAGGGCGCCGGCTTCCTGAAGGACGGCGACGTCGTCAACGTGAGCTCGGAGTCCGGCTCGTGAACTTCGTAACCTGGTCGATTCGCAATCCCGTCCCGGTGATCGTGCTGTTCATCGGCCTCACGATCGCGGGCCTGATCAGCTTCCCGAAGCTCGGCGTACAGGACCGGCCGGACATCGAGTTCCCGGCGATCAACGTCTCCGTCGGCTACTCGGGCGTCGCGCCCACGCAGATGGAGTCGGAGGTCACCCGCAAGGTGGAGGACGCCGTCGCCACGATCGCGGGCATCGAGCAGATGACCTCCACGGTCAACGAGGGCTCGTCGAGCACCAGCATCGAGTTCCGCTTCGGCACCAACATGTCCCAGGCGCTCGACGACGTGCGCGACGCGCTCAGCCGGATCCGCAGCGACCTGCCGCTCGACGCGAACGAGCCGATCATCTCGCGCAACACCACCGCGGGCGGCGCGCTCGTGACCTGGACCGTAGCGTCCGACAGCATGAGCGACACCGAGCTCTCGTGGTTCGTGGATCTCACCGTCACGCGCGAGCTCTCCGCGGTGCAAGGCGTCGGCCGCGTCACGCGCGTGGGCGGCGTGTCGCGCGAGATCCGCGTGGACCTGGACCCCGACCGCATGGCCGCGCTCGGCGCGACCGCGAGCGACGTGTCACGGCAGCTGCGCCGTATCCAGGCCGAGTACCCGGGCGGCGAGACGCGGCTCGGTGGGCTCGAGCAGACCGTGCGCACCACCGGCATCATCACCTCCGTCTACGACCTCGCGGGCCTGCCGATCTCGCTGCCCGACGGCCGCAGCGTGCGGCTCGACACGATCGCCGACGTCCGCGACCAGGCCGGCGAGCAGCGCGCCGTCGCGCTCCTCGACGGCAAGCCGGTGATCGGCTTCGAGATCGTGCGCACCTGGGGCGCGAGCGCGCTCGACACGGCAAAGGATGCCAAGCTCGTCGTCGACGAGCTCGCGAAAGAGTATCCGAACGTGAAGTTCGCCGAGGCGGTGTCGACGGTCGGCTATATCCAGACGTCGTACGACTCGTCGATGGAGATGCTGGTCGAGGGTGCGATTCTCGCGATCATCGTGGTGTTCATCTTCCTCCGCGATTGGCGCGCGACCGCGGTGTCCGCGATCGCGCTGCCGCTGTCGATCATCCCGACGTTCTGGGCCGTGTGGTATCTCGGCTTTACGCTGAACATCCTCACGCTGCTCGCGCTCACGCTCGTCGTCGGCATCCTCGTCGACGACGCGATCGTGGAAGTGGAGAACATCGTGCGCCACCTGCGCAACGGCAAGCCGCCGCGCGAGGCCGCGATGGACGCCGCGATCGAGATCGGTCTCGCCGTCGTCGCCACCACGCTCACGATCTGCGCCGTGTTCATCCCCGTGGCCTTCATGAGCGGCATCGCGGGGCAGTTTTTCCGGCCGTTCGGCTTCACCGTGACGGTGGCCGTGCTGTTCTCGCTGCTCGTGGCGCGGACGCTGACGCCGATGATGGCCGCGTATTTCCTGAAGCCGCACGACGAGCCGGTCACGACGCCGCGGATCATGACCTGGTATCTCGGCCGGGTGCGCTGGTGTCTCGAGCACCGCTGGAAGACGCTCAGCGCGGCCACGGTGATCATCGGTTCGATGCTCGTGGTGTTCAAGTTCCTGCCCACCGCGTTCTCCCCGGCCGGCGACAATGGCTTCTCGCGGCTCTCCGTGGAGCTTGCGCCGGGCTCGTCGCTCTCCGACACCGTCGCGGTGGCCGAGACCGTGCGCAAGCGGCTCGTCACGCAGCCGGACGTCAAGGCTGTTTACACGGCCATCGGCACGCAGGGCCGCGGCAACGGCTTCAGCGGCGGCGGCGGAGCCGGCAGCGTGCGGCGCGCCGCCCTCACGATCACGATCCAGAACACCACCGGCACGCGCGGCGCGCAGCAGGCGTTCGAGCGCAAGGCGGCGGGGATGCTGCGCGACATCCCGGGTGCGCGGATCCAGTTCGAGGGCTCGGACGCGGACCGCCTCGCCGTGACGCTCGCGGGCGACGACGCATCGGCGCTGAACCGCGCGGCCCAGAACGTGGAGCGCGAGCTTCGGCAGATGCCGGGCATCGGTACGATCACGAGCAGCGCGTCGCTGCAGCAGCCCGAGATCGTGATCCGGCCGCTTTCCGACCGCGCCGCGGAGCTCGGCGTCACGACCGAGACCCTAAGCCTCGTCACCCGCATCGCCACCAGCGGCGACGTGGACACGGGCCTCGCGAAGTTCAACCTCGACAACCGCCAGATCCCGATCCGCGTGCGCTTGAACGACAAGTCGCGGGGCGACCTCGAGCGGATCAAGCTGCTGCCCGTGCCGGGCCGCTTTGGCGCCGTGCCGCTGATGAACGTGGCCGACGTCTCGCTCGGCGCCGGACCCGCGCAGATCACGCGCGTCGATCGCAGCCGCAACATCTCGCTCAACGCGAACTTAAACGGCCTCGCGCTCGGCAATGCGCTCGACGCGATCGACCAGCTGCCGTCCATGCAGTCGCTGCCGGAGGGCGTGAAGCCGCTGCGCACCGGCAACGCGCGCTGGATCACGGAGATCTTCACCCAGTTCGCGCTCGCGATGGCGATCGGCGTGCTCTCGATCTACGCCGTGCTGGTGATGCTGTTCCACAAGTTCATCCAGCCGGTCACGATCTTGACCGCGCTGCCGCCGTCGGCCGCGGGCGCGGCCGTCGCGCTGTGGCTCGGCGGCTACAGCCTCGCGATCAACTCGCTGATCGGTTTGCTGATGCTCATGGGCATCGTGACCAAGAACTCGATCCTGATCGTCGAGTACGCGATCATGGCGCAGCGCGATCAGGGCCTGTCGCGGTTCGATTCGCTCATCGACTCGTGCTCGAAGCGCGCGCGGCCGATCGTCATGACGAGCATCGCGATGATCGCCGGCATGACGCCCGTCGCGATGGGCTGGGCGGGCGATCCGTCGTTCCGCGCGCCGATGGGCGTGGCCGTGATCGGCGGCCTGTTCGTGTCGACGGCGATGAGCCTGTTCATCGTGCCCGCGGTGTTCACGGTGTTCGACGACTTCCAGCAGTGGCTCGGGCGCGTGTTCGGCAAACGGCACGAAGCCGCGTCCGGCGGGACCGGCGCACCCGTTCCCGCAAACGCCACCCAATCCCCCGAAAAATAGGGACATGCTGGATTTTTCGACGCGACGCGCGACGACCCTCACGGGTCGCCGAAAATCCAGCATGTCCCTATTTTTCGGGCGCGCCGCATTCATGACAATCGGTGGCGGGCTTCTCGGGTAGGATTCGGCGGCTGCAGTCATCGCGTCGGGCCGCTCGATGTCGTCATCCACAACCCGCCTGATCGTCGTCCTGTCGGTGGTGTACATCGACATGCTCGGCATCGGGCTCGCGTTTCCGATCCTGCCGAAGCTCGTCGAGCAGTTCCAGAGCGGCGACATTTCGCGCGCGTCGTATATCGTCGGCGCGCTGGCGGCCGCGTACTCGCTGGCGCAGTTCCTGTGCGCGCCGACGATCGGGGCGCTGTCGGACCGGTTCGGTCGCCGGCCGGTGATCCTGCTCGCGCTCGTGGGCATGGCGGTGAACTACCTGCTGCTCGCCTTCGCGCCCTCGCTGTGGCTGTTCGCCGTCGGCCGCATGGTCGCCGGCGCATTCGGCGCCACGTTCTCCGCGGCCGGCGCGTATCTCGCGGACATCACGCCGCCCGAGAAGCGCGCGCAGAGCTTCGGGTTGATCGGCGCCGCGTTCGGGTTCGGCTTCATCACGGGACCCGCGCTCGGCGGACTGCTCGGCGACGTCGACCTACGGCTGCCGTTCCTGGTCGCGGCGGGCTTGAGCTTCGCGGACTTCGCGTTCGCCTACTTCGCGTTGCCCGAGTCGCTAGCGCTTCAGAACCGCAAGCCGTTCGCGTGGCGGCGAGCTAACCCCGTCGGCGCGTTATTGGAGCTCCGCCGCTACGCGTCCGTGCTCGGCCTGATCGCGATCTTCGTGATGGCCGCGTTCGCGAACCGCGTGGCGGAGATGACCTGGGTGCTGTTCACGTCCTACCGCTTCAACTGGAGCACGACGGAGACCGGATTCTCGCTCGCGATGGTCGGCGTGATGTTCGTCGTGGGGCAGGGCGGGCTCGTGCGCGTGCTCGTGCCGAAGCTCGGCGAGCGTCGGGCGATCTTGATGGGTCTCGCGGTGAGCGCCGTCGTGACGACGCTCTACGGCATCGTGCCGCAAGGCTGGATGATCTATCCGGTAATGGTGCTGGCGACGTTCGGCTGGACGATCGCGCAGCCGGCCGTGCAGGCGCTGATGTCGCGGGCGGTGCCGGCAGACGAGCAGGGCCTGCTCCAAGGCGCGCTCGCAAGCATGTTGAACCTCACGTCGATCTTCGGGCCGCCGATTTGGACCGGGCTCTTCGGCTACTTCGTGTCGCCGGCCGCGCCGGTGATCGTGCCGGGCGCCGCGTTCTTCGGGGCCTCGCTCGTCTTCCTCGCGGCGTTCGCGCTCGCCGTGCGTTGGCTCGGTGCCATGACGCCGGCCTCTGTGGACACATGAAATAGACGCCGGACGACGGCCACGTCATCGACGTTCGCGAGATCGACGTCGTCACGCTCAAGGACTACGTCTCGTGAAGGAGCGTCTCTCGACAGCCGCGCAGCGCGACGTCGTGCAGTGAGCGGCCACCAATCGTCCGCGGCGCTCGAGTGATGCCGTTTCCTGCCGCATTAGGTGGTCTGCGAGTTGAGCTATAGTGGCATTCGGCTATTAACTGACGGGGCCGTCGATGCGCGTACTGTTGATTGCCACCGTCTCGGCGATCGTCACCTTGAGCGGCTGCGTCCACCCACAGCCAGAATCACGGCCACACCCGCCTATCGCAGCGCCGACAAGCGAAGTTCCGCCAGCAACTGTCACACACCCCGCACCTATAGCAGCGACGCAGAGCCCTGTGACAGCGGAGACAGGCAACACTGCGACAGTCGCCGCACCAGCACCGCCCAAAGAGAGTGCGGTACCGGCAGCCGGCACGCACCCCACACCCGCGCCATCGACGGTGAGTCCTGTCGCCGCGGACGCAGGCACGAAGCCGCCAGTCGCGGCGCCGGCGTCGCCCAAGGACAAAGCGTCGGTTGCCCAATCCAGCCAACCGCCGGCGGCCGTGAGCCCCCCACCTACGCCGCCCGCGCCGGAAGAATTGTCGACGGCTGCCAAGCCGCCGGTCGCGGCTGCTACGCCGGTGGAAGCGCCGGCCTCGCCGACGTTGGATCTGGCCGGGCTCGAGCAGCGCTTGCGCGAGACGAACGCCATTGGCATCTTGACCAAACTCTCTCTCAAGAATCAGGTCGACGACCTGATCGATCAGTTTCGGGGATTTTACAAGGGACAGATCAAAGTCCCGTTGGAAGAGCTTCGGCAACGGTATGAGCTGCTATTGCTCAAGGTGGTCACTCTTTTGCAGGATGAGGACCAACAGCTGGCCAACGCGATCAATTCCTCGCGGGAAGCGATCTGGGGCGTTCTCGCCGACCCGCAACAGTTCTCGAAAATCTGACTTGCCGCGCCGGAGAAACGATGATGAAACAGCCGCTATCGGTTCTGTCTCTGATGACGCTCGCCGTCGTCGGTAGCGCCCCTCTGCTTGCCGCCGACGACCCCGTGGCGAAAGATCTGAGGGCGACGATCGCCTTGCAGGGATATCCCTGCGATCAGATCGTCAGCTCAAAGCGCAACGCCGACAGCGACTACACGGCGAGTTGCAAAGACGGCAATCGCTATCACGTTTTCGTCAATTCCCAGGGACGGGTGATCGTAGAGAAGCTGTGATCGACGCTCAACGAACGGAGCGATACGATAATTCCTAGGTTGGGGCTCTTCGGTCCTGGTCGTCGCTCGCGGGAGTGAAGTAGCTTTCGGTCTCGAGCACAGCGCCGGTGTTGACGGGCCGGTTCACGCGGCGATCGCTTTCGAACAAGCGTGCCGCGCGCGACGCCGTCGTCTCGAGCGACGAACGCACCAGCTTTTCGAGCTCCGGTTCCAATACGAACGGAAACTCCGTGAAGTCGGCGTATTTGGGATGGGCCGAGCTCGACAACGACGACATCGCCAAGAAGAGCGAGACGAACGTAGCGCTTCTTGCCGGAAATTCTTCTCCCATGACGGCCGCCCGAGCGGCGTCGCGCATGTTGTGAGGCCCCGTGAGCCTGTACGAAGCTTGGTTGAAAGAACAGCACCAGAGCTTCGCCAGCAGGAGCGGGTCCGCGAGAAGCTCGCGCGTGTCGGGAAGGCAGCCGATCTCCTTGGCGATCGAGTCGAGGTACAGCACCTGTGACGGTATGGACTCGACGTGCCGGGGGCTGTATTCCGTGAACCACTCCTCCCATTCCTTCTCTCGCTTGATCCGCTCTCTGACATCGTCAGGCAGGTCGAGCTTGCGGCTGCACAGCAGAGCGAAATAACGCGCTTGCATCTCGGCGCATATCGGGATTCCGCCGGTAAACGGCCTCGTGAAGCCGATCAACGCCAGCCGGCCGTGGCACGCCGGATGAAAGGCGTGCTTGTAGAGATTCCGGACGTTGTTGCCCGGGATCTCGACATCGCGCAGGACCGAGAAATTGGCCTTGAACCCCGTGCAGAGCACGATTGAGTCGAACTCTTCGACGCGGCCGCTCCGGAAGTGGACCATGCGGCCCTCGATGCGCTCTATGCCCGAATCGTCGACACGAATCTTCCCGTTCGCGATGTTCGGGAGGAAGCTCACGTTCTTGCAGTAGATCACCTTGGGGATGTAGGAACCCGTGCCGTTGTTGCACTTTCGGTTCCACTCGTCGATCAACGAGATGTGCTCCTTGCTCAGGTCGGTGCCGAGATCGAGCTTGAGAGGCCACATGGGCTCGCCGAGATTGTTGATGGCATCGGGCGCTTCTTCCGCGGCGCCGTTCGTCGATGGTTGCGTATTGCCGCCGAGCGAGCCCAAGCCGAGAAGAACCAGCCCGGATAGCCGGGCCGCCTCGAGAAATTCCGATCGCGAGGCGTGCTCGTCCTCGAAGAAGCTCGGCATGGCGAACGGCACGTCCGCGGCGCGCACGAAAAATTCGTAGTGACTTGCCCTGAACGTGAGCATGTCGGTCGAATACTTTCCCGCGAACAGGCGCGGCACCAAATACGACCGTGACCGGATCGACAACGTGCATTCGTGCGAGACGTCCGAAATTTCCCTGACGATGTCCGCCCCGGACTCGGTGAGCCCCACGACGAGAACCTTCTTGCCGCGATACTGCTCGTTGTTGCGATACCGCGAGGAGTGAACGACGTCGCCTTGGAAGTTGGCGAGTTGCTCGACGTCCATGTTGGGCTCGCGGAACGGACCCGAGCATATCGCGACGGCGTCGAATAGGTGCTCGGTCGTTGCACCTTCGGAGCGGACCGCTACGAGCCATTCGGAGCCGGCGGGGCGAATGTACGCCACCTCGGAATTGAGGCGCACGTGCCGCTCGAGATCGAATTCGGCGGCGTATCTATGCAGATACTCGAGATAGCCCTTGCGGCCGACGAACCGCCTGTCCTCGACCATGAAGTCGGAGAACGACATCAGCTTCAGCGAGATCGACAAGATCAGGTTGTCGTAGGCTTTCATCTCGCCGTCGTCGTCAGGGTGGCGGTGCCAAATTCCGCCGATGCTGCGGCCCTTGTCGAAACAGACGACTTCGTGGCCTTCGTCCAGAAGCTGCTTGATGGTGGTCAGGCCGGACGGCCCCGCTCCGACGACGCAAACTTTCATTGTTGTTCTCCTCGCGTGCAGTCATCGTGGTCTTGTTCGTTTTCGAAGACAAGTCAGGCGCTCGCGATCGGGACTTCCGCTAGGAGGGCGCCCGCGATTCCCCGATACGGCGGCTCCAACGACCTGGCGCGGATCTTGCTCTCTGCCACGAAGCTCGTTCGAAACGACGGAGGAACGCCGTGCCGACCAGGATTTGGACAGGGATGCTGTTGGTGGTGGTCATTGCGTCGATCCTCGTGCAGCTCGCCGCGCCCGGCTCGCCCGTGGTGGCCGCCGCCGCGGGTTTCCTGCTGGTAGCCTGCGGCACCGTGCTCGTTGCGCGCCTCTCCCACACGCCGGCGGCCTTGCGCATGCTGCGTCTCACGCTGCGAGAAATGCGCGCTGCGCGCCATTCGCCGAACGGTGACGAGCTGCAGCTGCAGTGGTTCCTGCGGGCGGCAAACTTTTTCCGCTACGGCAACATTTGGCCGGCCGAGGAAGCGGCTCGGAATATTCCGGACCCTGTCCTTCGCCGCGGCTGCGAGCTCGTGCTCGACGGCTTTCAGCGTCCCCAGCTCGCGATGGCGCTGCAGCGGCAAATCGCCGAGCAGCGAGAGCGGCTCGTGCGCCCCGTGGAGCTGCTGCGCGCGATGGCAGGTTACGCCCCGTCGCTCGGCATGTTCGGCACGTTGCTCGGTCTGCTCCAGATGCTCTTCGGCACGAGCGGCGGTGACACCAGCCACATGGGCGCAGCGATGGGATTCGCGATGATGACCACGGTGTATGGTCTCGTGCTCGCGAACCTGGTGCTCAAACCGCTCGCGACGAAGCTCGAGCAGCGCAATCGCCGTCACCTCACGCAGAACGTCGTGGCGATGCAGGCCGTGATGCTCTTGTACGAGCGCCAGCACCCGGAATACATCCGCGACGTGATCAACGACGTGCGCGTGCCGCGCGCGTCCGTGCACGACGCGTTCGCCGCCGCAGCGGCTGGGATCACACAGTGATGCTCGGGCACCGCCAGCGTAACGATGACGCCGAATTCATTCCGGCGCTGCTCGATCTCGGCTGGGAGGCGGAAGACCGTGACGATACCTGGCTCGTGTCGTTCGCCGACTTGATCAGCACGACGCTCGCGATGGTTGTGCTGATGTTCGGCCGCACGGCCTTGACGGCACCGGACGCCGCGGCGGCGACGGTGCCGGGGACCGTCGTTGCGGGTGCGCCCGTCGTGTCCGCCGCGCCCGTTGCGGCGCCATCCTTGGCCGCGAGCGAGCCCACACCCGAAAGCCGTCTCGCGGCGCTCGTCACGGCGCGGTTCGCCGGCCGGATCTCGGCCGAGCAAGAACAACGAGGCGTGGTGCTCACGATTCCCGAAGTCGCGCTGTTCGGTTCCGCGCGCGCGGAGCCGCACTCGTCCGCGCTGCCGCTGTTGAATGAGCTCGCGGGCACGTTGCTCGAAGTCGGCGCTGCGCAGATCTCGGTCGAAGGCCACACCGACGATCGGCCCGTGCTCGGCGGCGAATTCCGGTCGAATTGGGACCTGGCCTCCGCGCGAGCGAACATCGTCACCGAGTTCTTCCTAACGCACGGCTTCGCGCCGCAGCGTCTGCACTCCGTGAGCTACGCCGACACGCGCCCCGTTGCGGACAATGGCAGCGCAGACGGTCGCGCCGCGAACCGGCGCGTGGAGCTCGCCATCGAATTTGCCGCAACGCGTTGAACGAGCGGGCAACCGCCGACTCCGTACCGTGCCGTGCCGTGCTAGACGTAACCGGCTTCGAGCCGCAGCACGCCGATCAGCCGTCGCGCTGGTCCGCGATGAACTTGCCGAGCTCGCGAAACTCCTCGGCGCGCACGCTGCCGCGCCGCCACGCGAGCGCGACCGTGCGATAGCTCTTGTCGCCGAGCGGATAGGTCTTCACCTGCGTGCCCTGCAGCAGCGCGGACCCCACGGCCATCTCCGGCAGGAACGTAACACCCAAGTCGGCGTCCACCATCTCGATGAGCGTGAGCAGGCTCGACGCCGACATGCGGCTCAACTTCGGCGTCTCGCGGATCCGGCAGGCCTCGATCGCGTGATCGCGCAAGCAGTGACCTTCGCGCAGCAGCAGCACGCTGCCCGCGTTCAACCGGCTGAAACGGTAGTGCTCCGGGTCGACGAGCTTCGTCCCCGCGCGGGCCGCGAGCCGAAATCGGTCGTCGAAGAGCTCCATCGTCTCGGCGCCGCGGAGGTCGTAGGGCAACGCGAGCAGCACGGCGTCGAGCGTGCCGTCGAGCAGCTGCTCGTTGAGCCGCTCCGTCAAGTCCTCGTGCAGGAACAGCTTGAGCTCGGGATACCGTTTGCGCAGCAGCGGCAGCACGCGCGGCAGCAGGAACGGCGCGACCGTCGGGATGATGCCGAGCTGGAGCGGCCCCGTGAGCGGCCGGCTGCGGCCGCGCGCGACCTCGACGAGCGTCGTCAAGTCCTGGATGCAGAGCTTGGCGAGCACCGCGATCTCTTTGCCGACCGCCGTGATCGTCACGCGCCGGTTGGTGCGGTCCACGAGGTTGGCGTCGAGCAGCGACTCGAGCTCCTGGATCGCGATGCTGAACGCCGATTGCGACACGAAGCATTGCGCCGCGGCGCGGCCGAAGTGCCGCTGCTCGACGAGAGCGACGAAGTAACGCAGCTGCTTGAACGTCGGAAAGTGGGCGGCGCGCGGCGCATCCATCCGCCGCGTCAGTCCTTCGCCTTCTTGCCGAATTTGAAGCGGAACAGCTCGATGTAGCCGACGCGCTGCTGCTCTTGGTTGAGCACCCAGGTGTTCGGAAACGTCACCGGATGCTCCGGATCGTAGACCGGCAGAATGGTTTTTCCGAGGCGGCGCCGCTCGTCGCCGCCCTGGTCGCGCCACTCGCTGCCGAGGTCGGGGAGGCGCCGGCCGCCGATGACGACGATCTCGTCGGGTGCGTCGCTGTGAGCTTCCGCGATCGCCGGAGGGAGCGGCGCGAGCCGCGCGGCGTTCGGCGGCCGGCCGAAGGAGAACGCCGTGAGCGGCTCGCGGGCGCGAGCGGAGCGCGGTGCGATCGGCTCGGTCACGATGATCGGCGTGGGCGCATCACGGCCGGCACTCGGCGGCGCCTTGGCCGGCGGCCGATCGATACGCGGCGGAAGCGGCACGTCGGACGGCTGCCCCAGCGCGGCCCCCGCCGCGAGCAGCAGCAGCGCCGGCGCGATCCCTCTAGCGATGCGGCCCATCACCCAAGCGGTCCCTCCAACGCAACGACTTGAACCAATAGGCCTCCGTGGTCGGCAGCCACGTGTCGGCGTCGCGCGCCACGATCCACGCGTTCAAGAACGCCAGGAAGTCGGCGTCGCCTTTGATCACCGCGAAGCCCGCCTTGCTGACGAGCAGGGGCCGGTCGATCGGCACGTCGATCGTCTGCGGGTTCTCGAGGGCGAGGAAGGTGGGCACCGGCTCGTCCTCGAGATAGGCGTCGACCTCGCCCTTGAGCAGCGCGGTGCTCGCCGCGTCCACCGATTCGAAGGGCTTGAGCTCGGCCCGCGGCAGCAAGCGCTTGGCGAGCTCCTGGGCCACGGAGCCTTCGACGGCCGCGACCTTGTAGGCCGCGCTGTTCAAGTCTTGGAGGTTCGCGACGTTCGCCGTCTTCTTGGAGTGGGTGGCGAGAGCGATGCCGCCTTCGGCGTACGGCGCGCTGAAGTTCACGTGCAGCGCGCGGTCCGGCGTTATCGTGAGGCCCGCGGCGATCACGTCGATCTCGCCCGACTCGAGCGCCGGGATCAGCCGGCCGAGCTCGTAGGGCAGCACCTCGGCCTTGACGCCCATGTCGGCGGCGAGCTGCCGCGCCACGTCGACCTCGAAACCGATGAGGTCGCCGTTCGGCGCGCGCGCGGCCCACGGCGCGAACAGGGTGACCCCGACGCGCAGCGTCCCGGTATTGCGCACGTCCTGCAGCGTGCGGGCCGGCGCCGCATGGGCGACGGAGAGGGCGGCCAACAGAGCCAGGATGGGCGAGGGCGAGATCCGCATGGTCGGTCCGGTTTCCGCTCGGTTTTACATCAGACCCAGGCACGCGGCGTTGGTTCGCCGTGCGGGTTCGGCAGCGTATGATGGACGCTCACCGGCGACACCATCCTACTCGATCCCGATGCCCTCCGACGCGACCCCGCAAGCGACTCGAAACCGCCCCTCGCGTGCGCAACGCATCGCCGTGGCGGGCTTCCTGTTCGCGTTCGGTTTGACGCTCTTGACGGTGCTGCTCACCGGGCTCGCAACGAAGCGGCATTCCGACGGGGCGGCGCACCCGCCGGCGTCGGCCGCGAGCGGCGCGGCGCCGGAGCGCCCCGGGGGGCCGTGAAGGCTTAGTACGAGCGGGCGATCGCGAGCGCGCTTCGGTCTTGCGGATCGAGGCTCGCCGGCTGGCCGGCCACCGAGCGCGTCCAGTCGCGCGCGTTGCCGCGGCAGCCCGTGTCCTGCTCCGCGCACACGACCCACAGGTACTGCGAGTTCGGTGCGCGCGACAGGACGAAGCTGTCCGCGTAGGTGAACGTGCGGGACCCCTGCGGCATCGCCAGAGTGACCCGGCCGCCGGCGCGGCGATCGCTGGCGGCGACGATCACGCTGCCTTGATCCTCGGTGTCGTTGCACACCCAGCGCTCTGCATATCTGCCCGTGCCCCGCGCGCAGCCGTACACGTGCAGCGGCTCGCCGCAGACGTTGATCATGCCCACGTCCACGCTCTCGCCGTAGTTGTACACGGTGTCCTCGCGCATGCACTCGTTGCGCGGCCCCACGGGACGGAGCGTTGCCGCGACCGCGCCGGTGCGCGCGACGTCGGGCTTGAACTCGATGCGTTGCTGCACCGTCTGCGGCGCGCGGTCGGGGACGGCGGGGTAGCGCCAGCGGGCAACCGCGGCAAGCGCGGCGCTGTCGAAGGTGGCGCGCGGCTCGGAGGCGACCACGTGCGCGTTCTCCACCATGCCCGCGGCGTTCACGGTGAACTCCACGTCGACGTGGCCCTGCGCGCCCCGTGCGCGGGCCGCGGCGGGATACTCCGGCTGCGCCGCGAGCAGGGGCTCGAATTTCTTCTCGCCTCCGTCGGCGGCCGGCGCGGCGGCGGGAGCTCGCGGCGCGAGCGGTCGTGCGGCCGGCGAATTCTCGCGGCACACCTGGCAGCTCTGCACGAGGATCTTCGGATTCGTCGTGCGCGCGGGCCAGTCCTGCCGGTCCTCGCCGTCGACCACCACCGAGACGAACGGCTGGCCGTCGACGAAGTAGTCGACGCGCGAGCACTGAGCTTTGTTGGTCTTCACCTCGAGGAAGCTGCCGCGTGCCGCGACCTCGGCGGTGCAGGTGTCGACCACGCTGGTGCAATCGCAGCGTAGATCCTGAGCCGAGGCGGAGCCGGCCGAGCCGAGTGAGCCGAGTATCAGCAACGCAGCGGCGTGGATTTTCATGCTGGGCATTGACGTACTCTCCGCGGTCTTTCTTGGCCGAGACCTCTGCCTGGAATCTTAGCCTAACCGGGAGCGAACGGAATTGCGGCTTTGAGCGTTATGTCGAATCCCAAACGATCGTTCGCCTGGGCGACGGCCGCCGCACGTCACTGGACGAAGCGCATCCGCGTGTAGGAGCGCTGCGGGATCGGCCGATTCATGAAGACGCGCGGCTCGAACCGCCATTTCTCGACGGCCGCCACGGCTTCGCGGCGGAAGTAGTTGTCATGCGAGGCGTCGGCGACCTTGATGTCGTGGGTGCTGCCGTCGACGGCGACCGTGAACTCCACGTCGACCCAGCCCTCGATGTGGCGCTCGAGCGCGCGCGCCGGATACTCCGGGGCGACGTAGGTCGTGATTTTCAGCGCCGAAGCGGGCATCGGCTTTGCCGATTCCATCGCGATCAATTGCTCGGTGAGGTTGTTGCGCGCGGCGCGCACGCCGTTCGGGTCGGCGCCGACGGCCTCGGCCTCGTCGATCCAGATGCGCGCGGCTTCGCTGTCGAGCGCCTCGAGCGACTGGGTGGCGCGCGACAAGAATTCGCTCGTCAGCCGTTGCTGCGCGTGGCGTGTGGCTTCGTGATTCGGATTCGCGGCGACGAGCACGTCGACGAAGTGCTTCGCGCTCTGATCGGTGGGCGTGAGGAGGCGGCTCGCGGCCATGGCCTTCTCGAACGCGGCGCTCGCTTCGACGACCGGGTCGACCACCGGCTTCGGCGGCGGTTGCGGGGCCGCCTCGACTTGCACGATCTTGGGCGGCGGCGGCACGGGCAATTCGGGCTTGAATTCCGGTTGGATCTTCGCGGTCGCCGTCGCGACGGGGAAGATCTTCTCCGCGAGCGCCTTTGCGCCCGGATGCTGCGGCAAGACGGCGCGGACGCGCTCGATGGTGGCGCGCGCGTCGTCGAAGCGGCCTTGATCGAGCGCGGTCTCGCCGCGGCGTACGAGGTCGTCGGCGACCTTCGTGATGCCCTCGATCGCCTCCGCGTTGTTCGGCTCGCTCTTGAGCACTTTGGTATAGAGCGTCCAGGCGCTGTACTCCGCCGGCTCGACGAGCATGCCCGCGTCGTACGCGAGCTTCGCCATGCGCAACGGGTTGTCGAGCCCGTTGTCGATTTGGCCGGATGCCGCGGGCTCCTCGGCGGGCGGCGCGAGGCCCGCCGTGGCAACCGTGATCGTGGGCGCCGGCGTCGTCGACACCTGTTGGGTCTCACCGGATGCCCAGGGGCGCAGGATCACGAGCCACGCGACTCCGACCGTCGCGATCACTCCGCCCGCGACCCAAAGCATCAAGTCGCCTTGGCGCGACGCGCTCTTGCTGCTGCTCTCGGTGCTCATGCGTTACCCCACAGGCGCTTCATGTTCTTCAGCTTGGCGAGCATGTTCTCGACGATGCTGCCGTCGGCAGTCGCGGTCGGGTCCACTTCATGGCGCTTGATGAGCTCCGGGTTCTTCAGGAGCAGGCGGTGGTGCTGCAGCGCCGCCTGCAAGCTGATCGCGCAACGGCCGGCCGACAGCGGTTTGCGCAGGAAACGGAAAATCTGCCCGTGATTGATGAGCCACACCATGTCGAGCACGTCGCGGTGCTGGGAGACCGCGATCGTCACGAGCTGCGGCAGGTGTTCCTTCAAGCGCGCGGTCAGCGACTGGATCGTCGCCTTGTCCTCGGACACGTCGGTAACGAGCACGCCGGGGCGGTGCTCGTCGATGATCTTGATGACATGCACGATGTTGCCGGCGTTGTAAACGGGCAGCCGGCCGCGCACGGCTTTCTGCACCGTGTCGATGACTTCGTTGTCGCTCGAGAACACGACGACGCCGAGTCCCGTGGCCAGTTTCTTGGCCGTTTCCGTCGTGGCGGCAGCCTCCGGGGCTGCGGCGGGCGGAAACTGCGGCGCTTGCATGATGTCGGTGCTCGACGTGCGGTCCGGCCTTTTCGCGGCCTGCGCCGCGGCCGCGCGACTCTGGCTCGTGATTTCCTTGACGGTGTCGCTCTCCATCACGATCTCGAGCGTGTCCTCGGCGCTCAGCGGCTCCGACGCCTCGAACGCCGGCGCCTCGCGCGCCAGCTTCGCCGCGAGCTCGATCGTCTCGCGCAGCTGCTTCGGCGCACAGGGTTTCGTGAGGAACCGGAAGACTTCGCTCTCGTTGATGGAGCCTTCGACCGCGTCGAGGTCGGCGTAGCCGGTGAGCAGGATGCGCACCGTGCGCGGCGACATCGTGCGGACCTTCGACAGCACCTCGACGCCGGTCATCTTCGGCATCCGGTGGTCGGCCACGATCACGTCGATGTCTTTGTCCTTGACGATGTCGAGCGCCTCGGCGCCGTGCGACGCCAGGAACAGATCGAACTGACGGCGGAACATGATCCGCATCGAGTTCAGCACGCGCTGCTCGTCGTCTACGAACAGCAGGCGGGGGCGGGCGGCGTCGACTTGCGCTTCCATTCCGCTAGACGGCCTCCGCCAACGGCTCTACATATTCGTCACTCGGGGCTGCGGCGGGAGCCTCGGCCGTCGGCGCCGCGGTCTGCTTGATCGGCAGCACGACCGTGAACGCGGAGCCCTTGCCGACTTCCGACTCGACGATGAGATCGCCGCGGTGGCTCCGGATGATCTCGTCGACGATCGACAGTCCCAAGCCCGTGCCCGTGCCGACCTCCTTGGTCGTGAAGAACGGGTCGCGGATCTTGCTCAGGTTTTCCTCCGGGATGCCGCAGCCGGTGTCCGCAATGCGGATCGCGATATGCCGCGGGTCGTGGAGCCTGGTCGTGATGACGATCTCTCCATGGTTCTCAAACCAATATGCAACGGCCTGGTTTGCAACGGCAGAGACGGTTTTACCACTGGCCTTCGCATATCTCTCAAGCCTGCCCAGGGTAGTGCGATTTAAACGAAGCGGGTTCATATATTTTTCCTTTTGTGACGGATACGCTCGTCTTTGCGCCCCTGTATGTGATTGCCAAAAATGTTTATAAGACCTGTGTATCGAATGCGGACTCGCCCGGCAGATCATACTTGTCACACACGGTCATCGTACCGCGTACCAAGCGGGACCAGCCGGGTGCGGGTGTGATGAGTGAGCTGTGAACTTTTGCGGGAGTGTTGCGGGTTCTCGATCTGCGGGAAACGAGCTGGATAGACGAAGTTGAATGGGTAATATTCATGTGGTGCTCCTTTGCACCTAGCGGTTAGTGCCACCATTGCGGGTTACCCT
>Ga0137409_10001180_pt1 | contig 28385 bp, 24 predicted proteins | sample CZODoug1_16funga_FD_122059 | JGI IMG/M metagenome (GOLD analysis project Ga0137409, IMG submission 122059) | Vadose zone soil fungal communities from Angelo Coast Range Reserve, California, USA - CZODoug1_16fungal (Hybrid Assembly) | ecosystem: Environmental > Terrestrial > Soil > Vadose zone...
GCCGGGCCCACGCCTCGAGCGCGCGCTCGACCAGGTTCGACACGATCATCGACCCGGCGACGACGGCCAGCACCGCGGCCAGCAGCTCGGCCGCGACCGTCCAGGTGAGGGGGACGCCGAAGAGGCGGATCACGGGGCGGCGATTCTAACAGGAGCGCGCGGGACCGAAAGCGCCGGCCGCCCGTTGACACGGCGGACCGGTTGCAGGAAGAGGCCCTCATGCGATCCGGGCTTTTCCGTGCCGTGAGCGCACTCGTCCTCCTCGCGACCGCCGCGATGGCCGCCGAGTGGGACCCCCGCACCTTCGCCACCGCCAACACGCTCGAGCTGCGCACTGTCGGCGTCGCCCGCGCTGTCCTCGCGCGTCACCATAGAGCGTAAATTGGGAAATGACGAGGGCGGCACCTTTCACGTCCAGAAGCGAAAGGTTCATTTTCTGTTGCGGATCTTCGAAGATGCGCAGGTTGGCGACTTTTTCCGCAAGCGAGGCAGTGATGGCGCTGGAATCCTGTTTGCCAACGCCGAGCAGGATCATGAGACCAGCTGCAATTTCGCCGGTAACTTTGCCGTGTACGCTGACGCGCGCACGGCTGACTCGCTGGAGGACGGCACGCATTTCACGCTACATGCCGTCTTTGTGGATGGCGCTAGCGGGCTTGCGCGGAAGCAAATCAGGAAGTCGCGCGACGTTATAAGCGAAGACGGCGAGAACTTGCGCGCCTTCGGCGAGGTCGTCCCAGCGCACGCGTTCAATCGTGTCCGCTTGCGAATGATGCGTGCGGTCGTAGTCGACTGGATCCTGCACGCACCAGAATCCGGGGACGCCTTCCGCGTCGAACGGGACATGGTCAGTGCCACCCATTTCACGGAGCGTGGGTTCGGCGAGGCCGATTTCCTTTGTGCGAGCAAGCGGATTGAGCACGTAAGAAAGAGTTTCACGCGCCGGATAGTTGCCCATCAAGCCGATGGTGAGCGTTTTTCCGGTGCCGGTGTCATGAACCAGCACGGCGGAAATTTTGCCTAGTTCGGACTTGTGCTGCTTGACGTATTCCTTTGAGCCATTTAAACCTTGCTCTTCGCCGGTAAATAAAATGAAGCGAATGGTGCGTTTGGGCTTTACTTCGGACTTCATCAGGGCACGCGCCGCTTCCAGCACAGCCATAGAGCCTGTGCCGTTGTCCGTGGCGCCTGTGCCGAGATCCCAGGAATCAAGATGCGCGCCGATGATGACGACCTCATCGGGTTTTTCGGTGCCGGGAATTTCGGCGACGGTGTTGTACACCTCGACGGAGCCTTTGCTGAAACTGGTTTCGATTTTGACTTCGGCTTCGACGCTGCCCGTGTCGACAAGGCGCCAGAGCTGGCGGAAACTTTCTCCCGTCACGTAGGCGGCTGCGAACGAAGCGGGTTTGTACTCGCGAGAAACCGTCGACATGTTTTCGAGGCCGTAGAGTTTTTCCGAACTGAAAAGAACGGCTCCGGGCTTTTCTTCGTTGAAAAATGCCATCTCGGCGCGAATGGTTTTCATGTATGCGCGGAAATCGAACGGCTTGTCGCTCTTGGGGCGAGAGATTGGAATCGCGTCATCGTTCCACGGCGTGGCTAGCGGGTTCATGGGCGGTTCCATATCGCGCGGACGTCCGAGGAGAACGATCGTGCCCTTCAATTTGCCTTTGTATTGTTGGAGCTGATCGGCATTGTCGACTGCTACGCCAACAACTTTTGCGCGAAGCGCGCCTTTGGTGCTGGGCGACCATGCAGCGGCGGCCAGAGCCAGTTCGTGCGGGGTGGGCGAAATAATTCTACCGGATGCGCCGGTGCCAGATCCGCGCGTCCAGCCTGTGGCGATCTTCCACGGTTCCTGATGGACGTTTGAAAGGCCGAGCGCTTTGAACTGTTCGGCGGCCCACTCGTTCGCGTGCTTGACCTGGGGCGTGCCTGTCACGCGCGGGCCGATGTTGTCGGTCAAGTGAGTGAGGTCGGCTTTGAGTTGCGGCTGATCTTTTTTTACTTGCTCGATTATTTTCTTGTCCACATCCGAAATGGGATCGGGAATGGATGCAGCGGCTTTGCGGGCTTCAGCGTCCGGTTGATAGGGCAGCGGACGGCGTGGCAACATTTCCGGGAGTTGCGCGGTGTTGTACGCCCACGCCGCGAGAACTTGCGCACCCTGGTTCAAGTCATCTTTCCAGACTTTGTCGAAGGTGTCGGACTGGCTGTGATGCGTCTTCGTGTACCCCGCACCGTCCTGGACGCACCAAAAACCGGGAACGCCGACGTCGTCGAAGGAGGCATGATCGGTGCCGAAAGTGCGAATCATCGTCGGCTCGAGCAATTTCAAGTCGCCAAGCGGGGCGAGAACTTTGTCTACAATTTCACGGTCTTGATAATTGTCGTGAAGGCCGAGCGTGAGGACTTTGCCGGTGCCGGTATCGTGAACCAAAACGCCGGAAATTTTGTCGAGGTCGTCCTTATGCGACTCGACGTAGCGTTTGGAGCCGACCAGCCCTTCTTCTTCGCCGCTGAACAGGACGAAACGAATTGTACGCTTGGGCTTCAGGTCCAGCTTCGCGAGCGCGCGGGCGGCTTCGAGGACGGCCGAGCTGCCAGTGCCATTGTCGGTCGAGCCAGTGCCAAGATCCCAGGAATCCAGATGTGCGCCAAGAATGACAACTTCATCGGGCTTTTCGGTACCGCGAATTTCGGCGACGGTGTTGTACACATCGACCGCGCCGTCACCAATCGTGTTGGTGATATCCAATTCAACTTCGACGGGGCCATGTTGCAAGAGGCGATAAATCATGCGGTAGCCTTCGCCGGTGATGAATGCATTGGGAATCGGGCCGATGTCGAATTTTTCGCCGCCGACGCCAGTCATGTTCAAGAGAGCGTGCGGTTTGTTGGAGTCGCGGAGAATCGCGGCGACGCCTTCCTGCTTGAAAAAATCGTTCCGTTCACGAGCCGCTACGCCAAAGTTTGCGAAGGGCGAGGGTGGAATCGGATCACCCTTGCGCGGCAACGGCGCTTGCATCGGGCGAGCCACGTCGGCGAAAGGCGTTTCTTTTTGCGGCGGCGAAAGCGATTCGGGCTTTTGCGTGATGACGATGGCGCCTTTCAGTTTGCCGCGGAATTTCTCAAAGTCTTCTTTTGTCTGCGCGTCAAAAAAAACAATCGGGCCGCGCACTGGGCCGTTCGTGCCGGGCGCCCATCCGGCGGACGCGATCGTTAAAGGATGCTCTGCCGGCGCGACGATGCGGGCCTTCGCGGTGCCGCGCATCCAGGTGTGAGCAATCTTCCAGGACTCGAGATGGACGTTCGTGAGGCCGTATTTCCGGAACTGCTCGGCGGTCCAATCGTTCGCCGCTTTGAGTTGCGGGGAACCGGTAAGGCGCGGGCCAATGTTGTCGGAAATGTATTCGAGATTTTGCGCGGCTTCGCTGTGATCGTGGATTTCGGCGAGAATTTTGGCGTCGGCTGCCGCGAGCGGAGAAGTATCGTCGGCCTTCGACGATAACGATGCCTTCGACAAAAACCCGGCAAGCAATACTGCGCACAACACGACCACTCGTTTTGCGTTCATTCCCGCCTCGTTTTGCGTTTCTTCCGAAAGAAGATTCTAAATTTGTCGAACGAACCGACCGAAACTATGCCCTGCGTCTAAGACGCACGCTTACCGCGCCGCGTTACGGCCTTGCGCCGACTTGAAGGCTTGCGGGCCGCTCGCGGAGCAAGCTGGCATTTCGGGCAGAAATAACTGCTGCGGCCCGCCACAATGACGCGACGAATCGGGGTTTTGCAGCGGTAACACGGCTTCCCCTCCCGCCCATACGCCCGATGGCGGCGCTGATATTCTCCCGGCTCGCCTTCCGCGTCAAGAAAATCGCTGATGGAAGAGCCTCGCAGAGCGATGGCCTGGCGGAGGATTTCCTGGAGGGCTTTTCGCAACTTGCGTGTTTCACCGCCCGATATTTTCGCCGCGATCCGCGTTGGATGAATTCGCGCGCGCCACAAGCTCTCGTCCGCGTAGATGTTGCCGACGCCGCGCAATGCAGTTTGATCCAGAAGGAGAGCCTTGATTCTAGATTTGTGCGATTTCAGCAGGTCAAGAAATTCAGGTTCTGATATTTCCAGAGGGTCCGCGCCAAATCGCTCAAGCTCCGCGGGCAAATGGGCCGCGGAAAAATAAGCCATGCGACCGAAACGGCGCGCGTCGGTGTAACGCAGCTCGCGTCCATCATCCAGGAGAAAGCGCACGTGAGTATGCTTTGGGAATGGTTCGGCGGCGGCGTGAGGCGAGAGGTGGCCGGTCATGCCCAGGTGAACGAGGAGCGAGTCGCCCGAAACCGAGGCCGATGTGTTGTCCCCGTTGGCTTCCCGGCTGAGGCGCATCAACATGAATTTTCCGAAACGTTCGACGCGCGCTATGCGTTGGCCGGGGAGATGTTGTTCGAGATCTGCGGGATTATCGATGAAATCCGTTTTGCCGAGCGTAACGGAGACGATTCGCCTTCCGGCGATTGTCAGCTGGAGGCCACGCGCGACGGTCTCGACTTCAGGAAGTTCGGGCATAACACGCAGCAACCACGCTAGCACATCGAATCAGGAGTATTCACTGCTCCGGATTGCAAAAGAATTTCGCTACATCTTTTGATGATAATTCGGATAGGGCGGATGATCCGGAATCACCACAGGGTTTTTCTTGAGCGCATCGAGCGTGACCTGAACGGCTTTTTCAAGCTGCGCGTCGTGGCCTGCGGCGACGGAAGCGGGATCGTTTTCGACTTCGATGTCCGGCGCGATGCCGTGATTTTCGACTTCCCATTCGCCGTGTAATCCGTAAATTGCCGCGCGTGGCGCCGTGACACCGCCGCCATCGAGAAGCGACGGATAGCCGCTGATGCCAACGAGTCCACCCCAAGTTCGCGTGCCGACGAGCGGGCCCAGCTTCTCCTGGCGGAACATCCAGGGGAGCGCGTCGCCGCCCGAACCGGCCATTTCATTGATGACCATCGTTTTCGGGCCGTAAATTTGCTGAAGCGGCGAACACCATTTGTCGCCTTCTCGTGTGATAGCGCAGTTGCGCAACGGGCGGCCGAGCAAGTCGATGATGTAATCCGCGATAGCGCCGCCGTGGTTGTAGCGTTCATCGATAATTGCGGCCTGCTTGTCGGTCTGCGCAAAATAAAACCGGTTGAAATTAATGTAGCCGCCATTGGCCGTGTCCGGCACGTGAACATAAGCGAGTTTTCCGCCACTCAGCTCGTCGACTTTGCGGCGGTTGTCCTCTTCCCAAGTACGGGTGCGCAGATTGCCTTCGTCGTCGACGGGAACAACGGTGACCTCGCGGGCATCTTTTCCGTCAGCATTCGGTCCAACTCTGATGCGAATCTGTTTGCCCGCCGTGTTTTCAAAAAAGCGGAAGACCTCCGCGGTGGCGTGAACATCCGCGCCATTGACTTCGAGCAGATAGTCTCCTGTTTTGACGTCCACTCCCGGCTGCGTCAGCGGGGCGCGCAAATCCGGATTCCAATTTTCTCCGTTGAAGATGCGCGCGAAGCGGAAGCGTCCATTTTCAATTTTGTAATCTGCGCCAAGCAGACCGACTTTCACCTCAGGCGCCTTGGGCACGTCTCCGCCAAATATGAACATGTGGCCGATGGTTACTTCGCCAAGCATTTCCGTAAAGAGATGATTCAAATCAGCACGACCGCCCGCGGCTTTTACGTACGGAGCGTATTTCTTTTCGGCTGCGGCAATATCCAGACCATGAAAGTGCGGGTCGTACAAGAAGTCCCGTTCGATGCGCCACACTTCGTGGTACATCTGTGCCCACTCCGCGCGCGGGTCGGAGTAAACCTGCATGTCGTCGAGTTTCAGCGCCCCCTCGCCGGGCTTCGGCACCGCAGCCGTTGCTGCGATGAACCACGACGCTGGCCCCATGCGATAAAGAATCTTTTCTCCATTCGCGGAAAGGGAATACCCGCTGATTCCGTTCAAAAATGGTTCGGTCTTGCGTGTGGTCAAGTCGAACTTGCTCATGGTCAGTTGCGGGAATGGAGGGCCGTCCAGTGGTTGAACCAATGGCGTCTCAGTAACATAAAGAGTTCCCGCTTTGCCCGCATCGAGCGAGGCGTAGTTCGCCGCTTTAATGGGCAGAGAAATAACGCGCTGTCCAATCCCGTCAAAGTCGATGGTGACGGTTACGGGTTCTTCCTTTTTGTCATCCTTCTTTTCCTCTTTTTTGTCGTCTTTCTTCTCTTCTTTCTTGTCGGCGTCTTTGCCCTTGCCTTTGTCTTTGTCCTTGCTCTTGTCCTTATCCTTGTCGGCGTCCTTTGCCTTGTCTTCGGGCTTTGCGACTTTTTCGTCGTCGCTCTGCGGCTCTACTGGATTGGGATCACCCTTCTTGAGCACCACGGCATAGACGCTGCGCGTGACCGGTCGCTGGAATCCGGAAAGATCGAGCCACGTTCCCGCCAATCCAAGATCGGTACTTGCGGCAAAGAAAAGATACTTGCCGCCTTTGTCGAAGACTGGAAATTCCGCATCGCTCAGTCCATCGGTGAGCTGCGCGCTCTTACTCGATTCGAGCGAATAAACAAAGATCGCGCGCTGGTGGTTCGTCAGGAATCTCGAATACGTAATCCACTTGCTGTCCGGCGACCACGTTTGCGAGAAACGAACGCCCCACGCATCGTAAAGATCAGTGACGACCTTCACCGGGCCTCCCTTTTCGATGTCCACGTACCAGAGATTCAGTCGCTTATCCGCAAATGCGATCTTCTTGCTATCGGGAGACCAGGTCGGGCCGTAAAAAAACGAGGACGGATTGCCTAGACTGACTTTCTTAACTTCGCCGAGGCCGGATTGATCCACCAGATGCAACGCATATTCGCCCGACTCGTCGGAGAAAAATGCAATCCACTTTCCGTCAGGCGACCAGGCGGGATCGCGCTCCGCAATCGTGGTTGTTCTCGTCAAATTCCGAATATCACCCTTTTCTCCAGGCACAGTAAGAATTTCGCCGCGCGCTTCAAACACCGCCCGCGCCCCCGACGGAGAAATTCCCGCATTTTGAATCTTGTCGCCGACTTTCACCCAGTGCGGCCGAGTCGCCGGCAAATCCGCGGCAATTTGAATATTCACGTGGTTCGATTTACCGGTTTTGGGATCAAATAGATAAATTCCGCCGAACTGTTCGAAGACAAGAACATCCGGTCCTGCGTTGACCGATTTCAAATCGAAGCCATTGTTCTCCAAGACCTGTTTCACGCTCTTGCTTTTGATGTCGTAGGCGAAGAGCGTGACCGGCCCGTTGCGATCGGAAAGAAAATAGATTGTGTCGCCCATCCAGACCGGATCGTCGTCATTGGAATTCTCGCGCGGCACTTTTTCCAGTTGAAGGTCGTTGAGCCGAACAATGTAGATCGGCGTGGTTTGCCCGCCGCGATAGCGCTTCCAGGCATCCTGCCATTTTAGATTGGGAACGTACGCGATACGCGCGCCATCCGGTGAAAACGATGCGGCTTCGCCCCGCCACATCGAGAGAACTTCCGGCACGCCGCCGTCAACGGAAATAGTGTAGAGCCGCTCAAAATCAGCGTATGACTGCCGGGCAGACGTGAATAGAACTTTTTTACCGTCCGGGGTCCATCCCACCGGCGCGTCGTTTCCCGGGTGCCAGGTCAGGCGTTTCGGCTCGCCACCTTCGGCCGGCATCACGTATACGTCGGCGTTCCCGTCATACTGACCTGTAAACGCAAGCCATTTTCCGTCGGGAGAATAGAGTGGCGTCGTTTCGTGGCCTCCGGTTGTTAATTGGCGCGCTTCGCCGCCGGCGCGTGGCACCGTCCACAGATAACCGGCATAGGAAAACGTGATGCTGGTTTGGTTCACGGTGGGCCAGGTGGCAAGCAGCGGAGTTTCTTCCGCGGCAGAAATGCCGGCCGTCACCAAAAAAAGCAGCAACGACAGAATCACGAGAAGGCGAGCACGCATAATTCCTCCCATTCAATCTACTTCCGGAAAAGAACAATGAAGCGTTATTTTGCGGGTGGCCAAAAACCGGGTTCGGAAATTCTTCGTTCGTCCATCGTTTCAGCGTATTTCTTGACAGCGGGCCGAATTTCGGCGGACTTGCCAATCAGCACAAACACAAGATTCTCTTTGGGAAAGTGTTTCGCGATGATCTGCTTTGCCGATTCGAGAGTGACGGCATCTATGCGCGCTTCCAGTTGATTGATTTCGTTGTCGTCGAGACCATAGAACTCGTTCGTGACGATGCGTCCGGCGAGTTGTGCCGATGTTTCAATCCTCGGAGGAAACTGGCCCTTCAGATATTTTTTTGCAGTGTCGAGTTGCACCGCCGTCAGACCGTTCTTATGCAAGTCGTCCAGCACTTTCAGAGCGAGATCGATCGCCGGAACCGTCGTCTCGTTTTTCGTGAAGCTGGCAATTGCGAAGGGACCGGCAACTTTTTGCGGCTGAAAAAAAGACTGCGCGCCATACGTATAGCCAGAATCGATTCGCAACGCAGTGTTAAGGATGGACGCAAAGGTGCCGCCGAAGGCCGTATTCACGACGCGAATCGCGATACGATCGGGGTCTGTAGCGCTTACGCCGACGTTGCCTATCTCGAAATAAGTTTGCGATGCGTCGGTCTTGTCCACCAGTAGCAGATGCTTACCTTTAACTGGAGTCGAAGGCGGGATCGCAACAGCCGGTGCGGATTTCGCCGGCCACGCGCCGAAAGCGTCTTCGAGCTTTTTCTTCAGTTCGGCGACGTTAAATTCTCCGGCGACAGCGAGAATCGTGTTCGAGGGAACGTAATTCGTGCCGTAAAACTTCACAATTGCATCGCGTCGAATCCGTTTGAGCGTCAGCTCGTCTCCGCCGCCCGGCCGGCCATACGCATGCCCACCATAGAGATAGCCGGCATAATATGTGCCAAGCACGGCTTCGGCTTCGTCTTTGGAGGCCTTTACGCCGTCGACGCTCTGCGCGAGGAGCTTGTCCACTTCGGCTTGCGGAAATGACGCGTGCAAGACGGCGTCGGTAAAAAGATCGAGGCCGCGATCGAGATCTTTGGTCAGGAATTCGGCCGAGATGGTGGTGTAGTCGGTGTCAGCGCCGGCGTCAAAAGAACCGCCGATAAAATCGAGGTCGCCCGCGAATTGCTGCGCGGTCCGCTGTTGCGTGCCTTTGCGGAGGAGCCCTGCAGTAATGGTGGCGAGGCCGTCCTGGCCCACGGGATCGGCGGCGGAGCCGGTCTTCACAATTGCCGAAAAACTGACAATCGGAACACCATGCTTTTCCATAACGAGCAGAGTGAGACCATTCTTCAAAACGTTTTTTTCGTGCGGCGGCAGCTTAAGGGTTTGCGCGGAGCCGACGTTGCAGAAGACACAAACCAGGCAAGTGACGAGGAGCGTTTTGGTGAAGGGTTTGACGGTTCTCATTGCTTGGCTTTCTCCTCATTCTCCGGAAGCAACGTCGCCACGGTGCGATTGTTTGCTCCAAAATATTGTTTCGCGACACGCTGGACGTCTTCCTTCGTGACGGCGCTGTAATTCTTGGCGGCGTCAAAAAGCCGGTTGTAATCGCCAAAAAAAACTTCGTACGTGCCGATTGTGTTGGCGCGGCCGTTGATCGTGCGCATCTGGTGATAAAACTCGACGAGGCGAATGTTCTTCGCTTTTTCCAGTTCTTGATCTGAGATCAGCGCGGACTTCGTCTTGTCAAATTCTTCGTAAATCGCCGTCTCGCACTTTGCGGGATCAATACCCTGCTTCGGCTGAGCGACGACAATCACCAGCGTGGGATCGAAAGACGGCTGCACAAACGCGGAGACGTCCAGCGCAATTTGATCCTTGTCTACAAGCCGCTGATACATTCTTGAGCTTTCGCCTTGAAATAACACGGTCCGCAATATGTTGAGGGCGTAGAAGTCTGGATTGTTGGTTTGCGGGACGTGATAGCCGATCATCAGCAGCGGCAGCTCCGCAGTCTTGTGAACCGCCAGCCGCCGCTCGCCGAGCTGCTCCGGCTCGACTGTCGTCACGGGGGGCGGAGGCGCGTGCGTGGGGATTGGCTCAATAAATTTTTCGCAGAGTTGAAAAATTTCATCCGGCGTGACATCGCCGACCACGACCATCGTGGCGTTGTTCGGCGAATAGCCCATTTCAAAATGGTGCTTCAAGTCTTCCATCGTCCAATGCTCGATGTCGCTCATCCAGCCAACAACCGGCCACTGGTAAGGATGGGCGATAAACGCCGTCGCCCAGAGCTGCTCATCGAGCAAGCCGCCATTGTCGTTGTCCGTGCGCAAGCGCCGTTCGCTCGCGACGACTTCCCGCTCCGATGCGATTTTCTTGGGGTCGAATTGCAGATATTGAATGCGGTCCGCCTCGATGTCGAAAATCAGCGGCAGCGCCGAGCGTGGGAACCAGTCCTGATAGACGGTTGTGTTCTGCGTGGTGTAGGCGTTGTTTTCGCCGCCGTTCGCTTCCATAACCTTGTCGAGTTCGCCTGGGCCGTATTTCTTCGCGCCATTGAACATCATGTGCTCGAAAAAGTGAGAAAGGCCGGTCGTCCCGGGATGCTCATTGCGCGAACCGATTCGGTAAAAGATGTAAAGCGCCACGTTGGGAATGCTGTGGTCGCTCTGCACCAGAACTTTCATTCCGTTCTTTAGAGTCTTGGTGGCGACCGGAAACTGCTTCGCTTCATTCTGTGCGCTTGCTATTGCAGCGAATCCCAGCGCGCAAACCAATCCCCCTATAACGAGCAACTGCTTTCGTATTCTCATGGACACACCCTCAGGGCGAACCTTCCCTTTCTCAGACGTATGAACCCCTGAAAAAGTTCTGTTGAATTACTGCGAAACCAGAGCAAAAACCCGCACGGCGCCGCCCGAACCGCCCTCCAGCTTGATCGGTGCAACGATGAGTGACGCTCCCGCCTCCGGCAGCGAACTCAAATCCCGCAAATTCTCCAACTGATAGACTTCCGCGCCGAGCACGAGGCGGTGTACGGGAAAATCCTTCGAGTTGCCGGGATCGATGCTCAGCGTATCGCAACCGAGCCCGCTGATCTTTCGTTCCAGCAAGATTTTGGCGGCTTCCACGGAAAATCCCGGGAAGTGCATTTCGCCCTTGGCATCGGTATTGCGATAGCGCAGCACATCGGGCCAGCGTAAAGCCCAGCCCGTACGCAATAAGACGACGGCGCCGGCCGGAATTTTCCCGTTTCTCTTTTCCCAAGCTTCAATCACCGCGGGCGACAGCTGATAGTCCGCGCTCTTTTCGGCTTCCGGGCGCACGTCCAGCACAACGGCCGGACCGAAAAATTTCTCTGGCGCGATTTTCTCGACCGTGCTTTTTCCAGGCGGAAAATGCGCCGGCGCATCGAGATGGGTGCCGTAGTGTTCCAACATCCAGAAGCTGCGCGTGAAGTAGCCGTCTTTTTCGACGGTGCCATTCGGAGTCGCTTCAAATACTTTCGGGTCACCGGGCCATGCGACGAGTTTGTCGTTGATGGCGTAGCTCAAATCAACAACGCGTGTTCTTCCGGAGGCAATTCCTTCCAGAGCGCCAGCGGATTGCTGTTTGGTTTGGGCGTGGGCGGACGCCAGGCATGCCAAAGCCGGCACAAGTATGTAGAAAGCGCGACGCGTGGTTGCCATGATGCCCTCAGCTTCAATTGCCGCAAGGACTGGTGTGAAAATCCGCTCGCTTGCGCTTACGGAAGCGGGATGCCCGGCTGCGGCACAATCCCGGCCATTCGCAGAATTTCCTGGTATTCGACGTCCGTAATGGTAGAGACGATAAGACGAATATTCTTCACAAACTTTACTTTACGAAGAGCGGAGTTTGCGCGCATTTCGGTCAACGTCACCTGGCGAGGCAATTTTTCAAATGCCCGCAAATCCGCCACAAGGTTCTTTTCCTTGCGATCGTGTGGATCGGGATAGGGGTCGCGCGTTACTTCCGCGATCGAATAAAACGAGCGGTCCGGCGCGGAGTGATAGCAAAGCACGCGGTCGCCTTTGCGCACCTGTTTTAGCGCGCGGATGGCATCGGGCTTGGAGCCGGCTCCGTGCCACATTTCCTTGCCTTTAACGAAAAGCGTATCCCAATGGTAGTGATGTGGGTCGGCGGTGAAGATCCAGTAGTGTCTAGTCGGTGTCGCGGTCGCAGTCGCCATCGAGGAAAAAGTTCGCCGGTACTATACACGCCAGAACCCGCAAAACCAAACAAAATATGAGGGTTAGCAGAGCGGGAAACACCACCGGCAGCGGAACTTCAAGGGACTAAAGAGCTTTATGTCATTTATATTCAACGAGTTGAGGCCGCATTAGCCTACGTCAATAAATACTTCGTCGCCGCGGACTTCGGTTGGGTAGCAGGCCACCCCGGTGCTTGGATTCATGCTGGCCTTGCCGGTGGTCACGTCATATTGCCAACCGTGCCAGGGGCAAGTGACGGTTTTCCCCTCGAGTGCTCCTTGCCCAAGCGGACCGCCACGGTGCAGGCAAGTGTTATTGATGGCGTAGAAAGAGCCTCCAACGTTCGCCAAAGCGACCACGGCGCTTCCCACGCGAACTTCTCGAATCGTGCCGGCTGCCACGTCTGCTGCCTTCGCCGCGCGTACGAACGCCATGCTGTCTCCTCAACTGCGTAGAAGCAACGCGCCATGAGTATAGGGGACATCTCGACTGAAAGAAAAGCAGACCTGGACTACACAGTGCGCCCGCACGCACTGCAGTAGTGGGCCCCGCCAACGCTCAGGGAGCCGCACTGGCTGCAGAAACGCCCGGAACTGGCGACCGGGACGAACCGCACCGGCACGGGCCGCGTATCCGCCGCGCAAGCCCAAATGAACGCCACGATCCAGCCGACCACAGTCCAGCCAAGCAACAGATTCACGAGGAAGATAAAGCCGGCGTCGGACTTCTCGCGCCCGATAATCGTCGGGAGGAAGTACATCAAACTTAGGAACAGCAGAAAAAGCATGGCGAGCCTCTTTCTACAAAGCTTCGACAATCGCCGGAATCAAACCCCGGGCTTCTCTAGAAATATACGCCAAAACAGTTGAATTTGTTCCAGGGTCAATCGCAGGCAAGTTCGATGCGATTTCGTCCGGCGCGTTTGGCGGCATAGAGGGCCGCATCGGCGCGCCGCAACAATTGGGAAAATTCGCGGCAACCTTTTGCGTCAAAACCGGCAACGCCAAAACTTGACGTCACGGAAGCGGTGTTCGTTCCGAATCGAAAAATCATCGACGCGAATTGTTCGCGTAGCCGGTCAATCGTGGGCACAATGTCTTTGCGTTCCACATGGGTCATCACCATGACGAACTCTTCGCCGCCCATCCGTCCGCAAATGTCCGAGGCCCGGGTCGTTCCCCGCAAGACTTCGGAAAACTTTTGCAACACCAAATCGCCCGCATCGTGCCCGTAGGTGTCGTTCACATTCTTGAAGGAATCGAGGTCGGCCAGCACGACCCACAACGGATAGCCATGCCGCTTGGCGCCCCGGATTTGGCGCTCCGCCCATTCTTCGATGGCCCGCCGGTTCGGCAACCCAGTCAGGGAGTCCGTGCGTGCGGCTTCCTGCAGCAAAAGATTTTTCGCCTCGATATCCCGCTGCAAACAGATGATGCGCCGCCCGACTCCTATTCGGGCGTTCAATTCGCCGGGATCGAAAGGCTTGGTCAGGTAATCGTCCGCGCCGGCGGCCAATCCTTTGACGATCATGTCTTTGTCGGAAATCGAAGTGAGAAGAATGACGTATGTGTATGCAAGTTCCGTGCGGCGAATCCGTTCGCAGAGTTCCACGCCAGACACGTCGGGCATCATCCAATCGGTGACGACAATGTCCGGGGCGGTCTGCGTGAAGATGTCGAGCGCTTCACGCCCGCTCTTTGCAAACGTGACGGAGTACTCCTGCCCTTCCAGCGCTTGTTCCACCAGCTTGCGATGGACCGCTGAATCATCCACCACCAATACCGACAAAGACGGGCCAGACTGATTCATGCTGCGCGCGAAGCGCGACATCCTCTCTGGAATTGGTATCGGCAAGGGAACAGGGCTCGCTGTGTTTCTAACAGCGTATCAAAGGAACGCGGGAACTGTAACGTTGAAGCGGACACTCACGCCAGAAAGTAACGCGGGTTTAGCTCTATGGACGCAGGCTAACCCGCCGATATGGGAAACACTACTTGCCGAACAGCGAAATAGTGCGTTTCGCTCTTCGGTCTTGCAATCGCCAAACGCGCAATCTACGCGCCTTGCACCTTCACCAGCAATTCGGCGAACCTTTGCTTTCGCTCCGCTTGGTCCTGGCCGGATTCGGCCTCGGCCAGTTGCGTTATGTTCATTGAACAGAATTTCGGGCCGCACATCGAGCAGAACTTCGCTTCTTTGTAGAAATCGTCGGGCAGCGATTCGTCATGCATCGCGCGCGCAGTTTCCGGGTCGAGCGAAAGTTCGAACTGTTTATTCCAGTCGAAAAGGAAACGCGCATAGCTCAAGGCGTCGTCGCGGTCGCGTGCGCCGGGCCGGTGACGCGCCACATCCGCCGCATGTGCTGCAATTTTGTAGGCAATAACGCCCTGCTTCACGTCTTCCGGATTCGGCAGACCGAGATGCTCTTTCGGCGTAACGTAGCAAAGCATCGAAGCCCCGTGCCAGCCGATCATCGCTGCGCCAATCGCGCTGGTGATGTGGTCGTAGCCCGGCGCGATGTCCGTCACAAGCGGCCCAAGCGTGTAGAACGGTGCTTCGTGGCACCATTCCACTTCCTTGTCCACCTGCTCCTTGATCTTGTCCATCGGGACGTGGCCGGGGCCTTCGATCATCACTTGAACGTCATGCTCCCAGGCCTTTTTCGTCAACTCACCCAACACTTTCAACTCGGCGAACTGCGCTTCATCGCTCGCATCGGCAATGCAGCCTGGACGCAAGCCATCGCCAAACGAAAAACTCACGTCATGTTTTTTGAAAATCTTGCAGATTTTTTCGATGTTCTCATACAGAAAATTCTGCTTCTTGTGATGTTCCATCCAATGCGCCATCAGCGAACCGCCGCGGCTCACAATTCCAGTAATGCGCTTCCGCACCAGAGGTACATGTTCTCGCAGCACACCAGCGTGAATCGTCATGTAATCCACGCCCTGCTCGGCCTGCTCTTCAATGACTTCGAGCATCAGATCAATCGTCAAATCTTCCGGCCGGCGTACACGCGAAATTGCTTCATAGACCGGCACCGTTCCAACAGGTACTGGCGATGCGTTGATGATCGCTTTGCGAATCGTCGGAATATCTCCACCGGTGGAAAGGTCCATCACAGTGTCCGCCCCGTAATGCACGGAGTGATGAAGCTTTTTCAGTTCTTCGTCGATGTTGGAAGTGGTTGCGGAATTTCCGATATTCGCATTGATCTTGCAAAAAAACGCCACGCCAATGCCCATCGGCTCCAGGTTCCGATGATGGATATTCGCGGGAATAATCGCGCGGCCGCGGGCAATTTCGCTGCGCACTAATTCAGGCTCGAGCTTTTCACGTTTGGCGACGTACTGCATCTCTTCGGTGACGACCCCTTGCCGAGCCAGATGCATCTGCGACACGTTGCGGCCGCCATTTTTTCCCGCCGCTTCGGCTTCTCTTTTTTCCACCCAGCTGTCGCGCATCGCCATAAATCCCCCAGCATCGCAGCTGCGTGCAGCGGCGATGAACTCAAATTATCGCACCGCGTCAGACGCCCGGCAACCCGACACGATAGACGCCAGGTGCTCCTAAGCGAGCTTCAATTTGCTTGTGACGTTGCGGACGATTTGATCTGCGCTCAGGCTGACCGGCTCGACGACCGCATCATTCGGTTCTTCGAGGTCGCGGAATTGTCCGGCCAGAATTCCCTCGCCCGCAAAGTGTCCGTGCCGTGCCAGGATGTGTGCGCGCATTTCCTCGTAAGCGCCTTTCAAGTAGACGATCTTCACCGGCAGGCCCGTGCCGATCGCTTTCCGGTAACTTTCTTTCAGCGCCGAGCAGGCGAGCACACAGCTTTTTTCAATTGCGCTCTGCCTCACTAACTCCTCATGCATCGCCGCAAGCCACGGCACACGGTCCGCGTCGTCGAGCGGAATTCCCTGCTTCATTTTTTCGATGTTCGCCGCAGGATGGAAGTCATCCGCGTCTAGAAAGATCCAGCCGAGCTTTTCGGCGAAGAGCTTACCTACGGTTGTCTTACCGGCTCCGGTCGTTCCCATCACGAGCACGATCATGCGGCGCGCAACCCTGGCCTACGCCTTGCGCAGTGTAATCAGCGTAATTTCCGGTGGCACGCCGAGGCGAACCGGCGCACCGACCGTGCCCAGGCCGCGATTCACGTACAGATGTGATTTCGCAATCGGCGCTTCCCCGGTTGTCGCTCCAACACCCATCGGCCGCGCATAAAGCCCCGCGATGTAATCTGTAATAAAACGCGCGGGACTCAACCGATGGTCCAGAATTTCCACTTGCACTTGACCGCCGTGGGTATGGCCCGCGAGCGATAGCTCAATGCCCAGTTCCGCGGCGCGATTGAACGAATTTGGATTGTGCGAGAGCAAAATGTTGGGCATGTCCCGCCGCACTAGCTGATCTACACCAGCCAATGTCTGGATTCTCCGCCCGCCTGGCCCGCGTTCGCGCTGATAGTCCACGCCAATCAAGTTTAATTGCGCCCCACGAAAATTCAGCCTGGCATTCTCGCTCCGCAGGAGCTTCATTCCGGCCTGAGTAAAAAGCTTTTCGGCGGCATCTTCAGCCTTCGCGTAAATTTCATGATTCCCGTTGCAGCCGTAAATGCCCAGCGGGGCGGCGAGCTTGCGAATCTCCTCAATACAATCTTGCAGCGGATCGCTGGCGCCCGTAATAAAGTCGCCGGTTACAACCGACAAGTCCGGCGACAAATCGTTTGCCATGTCCACCGCGCGTCGTACGTCCTCGCGCGAAATGTATCCACTCAAATGAATGTCGCTCAGTTGCGCGATCTTCATTCCGTCCAGTGCATCCGGCAAATTCGCGATCGGAATTTCCACGCGCCGGATCTGGTAGTTCAATCGCTCCGCGGCGAAGCCATACACCGCGCCGAGGAACGGCGCCGCACCGGCTGCTGCCGTCGCAGCTTTAAAGAAATGCCGCCGCCCCGGATCGGCCAGAAGTTCCGCTGTTTCTCGCGCCGTTGCCGCCGTGTCCACCGTTTTCCGGTTTTTGCGCCATGCCACGGCCCATCGCCAAACGCGTTCGAGCCCGCGCACTAATTGCACGGCAAGAAATCCAAAAAACGCGCATGTAAACCACATCCCCACAAACGATGGGAAAATATTCCCGCGCGGAATCCAGTGGCTGCTACCCATCCGAATGCCGTCCACGATGGCGAGCATCGAAATCGCAACCAGCACCAGGCACAACAGCCGCGCCACAACGCGCAGAGTCGTATTGCCCCAATTCGAGGTGAGCCGCCAAAGTCCGCGGTACCAAAAATATTGGGAATAAACTATGAGCGATAACAGCCCAAGGCCGATTACGAGCCGGGCCACCAGCCAACCGACATTCACAGAAATGCCTCCCTGCTTGCACTTTTAGCTTACCACGCACGGCGGAAGAGACAATTTGGCATGAATCTCTCTGTTTCCGAAGTGGCGCGGCTGCCCTGCCACCCGTTTCTGGGAGTAGAATCTGCCGTACTGCGAAAACACTTCTCGCATCACAATACGTCTCAAACATAGTCCGCGCCCCCAAACGGCGCGACGGAGGATGAAATGAAGAAACTGTGGTGGATGGCAGGAATCGCGTTGACGGTGGCGTTCATGGCGCTGCCCGTTCTCGCGCAAGACGCAGCAAAGAAAGCGCCGCCGAAACCGGCTCCGAGCCCTTCGCAAGCCTTGCTCGAATCCTGGAATGACACCGGCCGCAAGTTGATTGCGATCGCGGAAGATTTGCCCGAAGACAAGTACGGTTATAAACCACATCCCGATTCGCGGACGTTTGTCGGCAACCTGCTCCACGCGTCGGCGGCCATGTACTACTTCACTGACACGGCGGACGGCAAGAAGGCCCGGTTCGGCGACGATCCCAAGGCAGACGATTACAAGACCAAGGCGCAAGTTGTCGCGTTCGTGAAAAAATGCGTGCAAGATGGCGCCGATTTGATCAAAGCGAAGGGTGACAAGGGCATGAACGTGGAAGTCGAGGCCGGTTTTCCAACCAAAACTCGTTTTTCCGAATTGGCCAACGGCCTGATTGAACACTCCGGCGAGCACTACGGCCAGCTGGTCGTCTACTACCGCATCAACGGAATGGTGCCGCCGGAATCGCGGCCGAAGAAGTAACCCTTCGCGCAGTTGTTGTAGGGGCCGCTTTCGAAAGCGGCCCTTTCTTCTTTTCTATTGTCCAGCCGCGCCTGCAGCGCCGCTTTCCAAGATTGCCCTCAAGCGTTCCGGCTCGTTTGTCGGCGGCATGCAGGTATTTCCAAAACAAACCAGCGCCATGGCTTTGTCGGCAGGCAAATGCGGCAGCGTCTCGCGCAATGCCAGGGGTAGATATTCCGCGGCAACGCCCGGCTTCACTCGCAACACCACTTTGCCAAATCGAAATACAGAGTTTGCGGTCGTTTCCAATTCCTTCGCGGCGGCGTCTTCTTCCTTGCCCGTGATCACCACCTGTATCGGATGATTCGCAATAAGAGCCGCCGCGAGCCCATACGTCGCCGCAAACATTCCAAATTGTGGTGCAATTCCGGCAAACGCTTCGAGCGTCTTCTTTGCCCAGTCGTAATATTTTTGTTCTCCGGTGTAATTGTGCAGCCGCGTCACCGCCATGGCCGCGACGGAATTCGCACCCGGCGTCGGCGAGTCCCGGAATGGTTTGCGCCGGACGTCTAGCCCGCCCATCGGCGGCGCGTCGCTAGCACGGTCAAAGAACCCTCCACCGTCAGCATCGCCGTACTTTTCAATCGCAACATCCATCGTCCGCGCAGCCGCTTGAAAATATTTTGCATCCAGCGTCGCTTCATACGCATCCAATAGCGCCATCGCGCTAAACACCTGGTCATCCAGCGACCCGCGCAGCGCTGGCCCGCCAATCCGGTGAGAAAATCCTTGCTCCGCCGTCCAGGTCTCGCGCAGCATCCGTTCCAATGTCTTCAGCGCAAACGCACGGCACGAATGGGCGACCGCGCCATCGAGCGTCCGCGCAGCTTCCAGGTAAGCCGAAACAAACATCGCGTTCCAACTCACATACATTGTCTTGTCGATGAACGGAGTCGGGCGCGGCAGCCTCGTGGCGAGCAGCCTTGCTTTGGCGCGTGCAATGGTCAACCGCACACTCGTCTCGTCTGTCCTGAGTGTCTCGGCGATTTCAGCGGCGTCGCGTGCAATCCACAAAACGTTTTTCGCCGGATCGTGATGCATCTCGCCGTGAGCTTCCACGTCGTAGTACAGCTCCATTACGCGCGATTCATCCGGGCTTAGGGCGGCACGCAACTCTTGAAGAGTCCAGGTAAAAAAATCTCCGTCATCGTCGAGCGAATAATCGGCGTCCTGGCTGGCATAAAAACCGCCATTTGTCTGGTCCGACAAATCCTGATTAATCCATCCGACGATGCTCTCCGCGGTGTTTCTAACAAAAAGATTTTGCGTTGCCTGCCATCCATGCAAATAATTCTTGAGCAATTCCGAATTGTCGTAACTCATTTTCTCGAAGTGCGGCACGAGCCAGCGCTCATCCACGGAATACCGGTGAAATCCTCCGGCTAGCTGGTCGTACACGCCGCCGCGCGCCATTTTTTCCAGCGTCGTTTCCGCCATCGCCAGCAAATGCCGCTCTTTTGTCTGCTGATATCGCTCGAGAACCAGATCAATCGCCGAACAGTGCGGAAACTTCGGCGCTTTCCCGAATCCACCATTCTTGATGTCAAACAGTTGCGTAATCGCCCGCACCTGCGCGTCCACAATTTCCGCGTCAAATTTTCCGTGTGCGCCCGTAAATACTTCCGCCTGCGCAACGGAATCCGCGAGCGACTCCGCCGCGCGCACCAAATCCGCCTTCTTGTTCTTATACGATTCCGCAACGGCCAGCAGCACCCGTCGGAATCCCGGCCTCCCAAACTGATCCTCCGGCGGATAATATGTCCCGCCGAAGAACGGTTTTCCGTCCGGCATCAAAAATCCCGTCAGCGGCCAGCCACCCTGCCCAGAAATCGCGCTGATCGCCGATTGATAGCGCGCGTCCACATCCGGACGCTCATCGCGATCCACTTTCACCGGAACAAAATTTTCATTGATGATTTTAGCGATCGCCGGGTTTTCGTAACTCTCGCGGTCAATCACGTGGCACCAGTGGCACCACACCGCGCCGATGTCGAGTAGCATCGGCTTGTCTTCTTTTTTCGCGCGCGCAAACGCTTCATCGCCCCATTCATGCCAATCAATCGGCTGATGCGCCGCCGATCGCAAATACGGGCTCGCCGAATCCTTCAACCTGTTTTCCGTTTTTTCGTCCAATATTTTTCCTCAGGGGGATGCCGTTGCTTATGCGCGATGCCGAACAGCCGTTCCGCTAGAAAGTAGCTTTACTGAATTTTGTCGCCGGAACCCAAATCCCGGGGATCTAGTGGCTTTCTACCCGCGAAGCCCTCATTTTGCCGGTGATAATAACGAATCCGATCCTCACCCAGCTTCCAGCACAAATACACTTCTTCGTTGTCAATTACGGACGGGAAATCAAGCAGGCCGACGTCCAAGTCTTTTATCACGCACCCTGTCTCCAAGATTTGGTCCAGCGCCGACTTCAAATTTTGCGCCAGCCGCGTGTGTTCTTTCCGCACCAGCGACAACTTCTCGTGCGGGACCAAAATGCCGCCCATCATCATAATTCGCGCCGCCACTGCCGCCAGCTCCGTGTCCAGCCCGGACAACTTTCTGCGGCAGTCCATCGCTTCAATCAGCACCGGCTCCAGCTCGCGCCGCGTGCGCTCCGCTTCGGTCAGCGTAAAAAGTCTTGGCTCGGGAGTTTCTTCTTGCGGTAGCTCGTCGTCTTCGTCGGCCATTGGGTTTCCGTGATGCTCGATTTGCCCGCGGGGAAAGCTAGCAGTTCGATGCTATCGCAAGGCAAGCATGCGGTCGAGCGCAACCCGCGCGTACTTCCGCGTCCGCTCATCCACGGAAATTTGATTCACAATCTTACCCGCCGCCAGATTTTCCAGCGCCCAGAGCAAGTGCACCGGCGTAATCCGGAACATCGTGGTGCACACGCACACGCTCCTGTCGAGCGACATCACTTTACGATCCGTCAATTCCTTCGTCAGTCGGTTCACGAGGTGAATCTCCGTGCCCACTGCCCACTGCGAACCCGGCTCCGACGCCTTAATTGCCTTAATGATTCCTTCCGTCGAGCCAATCTGGTCCGCCGCTTGCGCCACTTCAAACCGGCATTCCGGATGCACAATCACGCGAATACCCGGATTTTCCTTCCGCACGCGCGTTACGTGTTCCACCGTAAATCGCTGGTGCACCGAGCAGTAGCCTTTCCACAAAATCACTTTCGCGGCGCGAATCTGCTCTTCTGTATTTCCTCCAAGTTCTTGAAATGGATCCCAGACGATCATTTCGTCCAGAGGAATTCCCATCCGGTATCCGGTGTTGCGTCCAAGATGTTCGTCCGGCAGAAACAAAACTTTTTCGCCGCGCGCGAATGCCCACTTCATCACCGCCGGCGCATTCGTGCTCGTGCAGACCGACCCGCCATGCTCGCCCGTAAACGACTTAATCGCTGCGGTCGAGTTCATGTACGTCACGGGAATAATCTTGCTCGTGTCCGTGACGCCGCCAAGTTCGCTCCAGCACGCTTCCACCTGCCCGATATCCGCCATGTCCGCCATCGAGCAGCCCGCGTTCAAATCCGGCAGCACCACCACTTGCTGATCGCGCCGCAATATGTCCGCGCTTTCCGCCATGAAGTGCACGCCGCAAAAAACAATGTACTTCCCGTCCACTTCCGCTGCCTGCTGCGAAAGCTTCAGCGAATCGCCGCGAAAATCCGCAAACTTCACCACTTCGTCGCGCTGGTAGTGATGCCCCAGAATCACCACGTCGCGTCCGAGCTTCGCCTTCGCCGCCGCGATGCGCTCGTCCAGGGCGTTGTCCGGCACCAACAAATAATTGTCGAAATCGCAGCCAACGCCTTTTTCAATTTCCGGCGCGCGCAGCGTTTCCGGCTGCTCGATTCCGATAAGTGTGGCCGTGCCCGAATTGGAAGGAATTTTGTTCATATTTTCGATGGAATGAGGGCGCTTTCTTGCCCCCATATTAGATGATTCTCGTTGCCGAAAAGTGAGATTTACGACTACCCGCCAATAAAGACCATCGTACGATTTGGCTGCACAAAGCCGGGATCATTGATGTGGTGCCCTTCCTCCTTTTCATTCACAACGGACTTTATGAACGTCTCAAGCTCTCCATCCGAGGCGCCGTCGCGCAAATACGCCCGCAAATCGTGATCGTCCTTGCTGAAAAGGCATGTCCGCAATTTCCCGTCCGCCGTCAGCCGGATGCGCGAACAATGGCCGCAGAACGGCTGCGTCACCGGCGCAATCAGCCCAATCTCTCCCTGCGCGCCATCCGCAAAACGATACTTTCGCGCCGTCTCGCTTTTCTCATGCGGAATCTGTACCAGCGGCCACCGAGCATTAATCCGATCAAACACTTCCGCCGCAGCCACCACTCTATCGCGTGACCAGTGACGGTCCGCATCCAGCGGCATAAATTCAATGAACCGCATAATCACGCCGCGATCCCGCGCAAACTCTGCGAACGCTTCCACTTCATCGTCGTTAATCCCGCGAACCATGACCGCATTGACTTTCGCCGGTCCCAGTTTCGACTTCTGCACCGCGTCAATACCGTTTATCACCGAATTAAACGACTTGGTCCGCGTAATTTTTTCGAATTTTTGCGGGCTTAGCGAATCCAGCGAGATATTAATTCGGTGCAATCCCGCGGCCATCAAGCCTTCGCACCGTTCCGCCAGAAGGTGCCCGTTTGTCGTCATGGACAAATCTGCAAATCCCAAGTCCGACAAATACTTCACATACTCTTCCGCGCCGCTCCGCACCAGCGGTTCTCCGCCCGTCATCCGCACTTTGCGGATTCCCAGCTCATAAAAAACCTTCGCCAGCCGCTCGAGTTCCTTCCAGGAAAGAATCTGGTCATGGTCGCGGTAATTTTCCGGATCGGCCGAACGGCAATACACGCACCGGAAGTTACATCGGTCGGTCACGGAAATCCGCAAGTCCGTAATCTGCCGCCCAAATTTGTCTTGCAGGCTCATCTCACTCCAGAAAAACAAAACCCGATTCGCAGTGTGGAATCGGGTGCCCCTCGAAAATATACACATTTTCGACGACGCGCTCCTTTCCATACTGCGGGAGGCCCGGCCGTTTCCAGCCAAACCCTCAGCCCAATTTCTTTCGGGCATCGCCCTGGCAGCCACGGGATTTCTCTCCCGCCCGGCTCCAGGGTCGGAGTTGATACGGTTAGTGTACGCTCGCGCGGGTGGAAATCGCAATCGGGCCGGGATCAATTGGGCAGTTCGCTCATGCGTTGCAAAAGGAACTTTCTAACCGCTTCATCGCGCTCAAGTCCAATCGCCAACTCAAATGAGTACCGCGCGTCTCGCGAATTTCCTGCTCTGGCGAGCAACTCTGCTCTCGCCGCCCAATACGGCTGATATTCGCCAAGCCGCGTGTCCTTCGCCAAATCGTCCAGTTCGCGAAGCCCTGCCTCCGCCCCGTCCAGCTCGGCGACCGCCAACGCACGGTTTATGCCAACTACCGGCGATCCCGAGACCGCCAGCAGCGCGTCGTAGAGTTGCACAACTTCGCGCCAATTCCCGGCGCCTGTCCGGCGGCGATGCACATGCGCGGACTGCAGGGCCCCCTCCAACTGGAACCGTCCCACCACGCCCAGTTCACTCGCCCGTAACAATAGCTCTTCCGCCTCGTGGATCATTTCCGCATCCCACAGCCGCATATCTTGTTTGCTGAGCGGAACATATTCGCCCGCGCACGTCCGTCGCGAAAACCGTCGCGCCTCCGCGTGCAACATCAACGCCAGCAGTCCCAGCGCTTCGGCTTCATTCGGAAGCAATTCGGTCGCAAGACGCGCCAGAAACAGCGTCTCTTCCGTCAAATCCCGCCTCGAAATATCCGTCGCCGCAGGGTCGCTCCATCCTTCCGCAAATGCCGCATAAATCGCCTCGAGTACCGCGTCAAGCCGCGCGGGCAATTCAGCGCGTTCCGGAATCGCAAACGGAATTCCCGCCTGCTTAATCTTCTCCTTGGCACGAACCAATCGCTTCCCCATCGCCGCCGGTGAGGTCAGAAAAGCCGAAGCGATTGCCTTCGCGTCGAGCCCCAGCACTACTTGCAGAATCAGCGGCGAACGAATGCCTGCCTCAATTGCAGGGTGCGCACAGGCAAACATCAAACCCAGCCGCTGGTCCGGAAGCCGCCTATCCGTCTCCGCCATTTCCGAGCCTTCTGCCATGACCCGCAATTCCTCCGCCGCCACTTCGTGCCGATGACGCCCGCGCATCGCATCGATCAGCTTTCTTCGCGCCACCGTCAGCAGCCACCCTTCTGGATTTGCCGGGCAGCCGTTCACCGGCCAATCGGTCAGCGCAGATGCAAACGCTTCCGAGAGGGCATCTTCGGCGGCCGCCACATCTCGCGTGCGCGCCGCCAAAAACGCCACCAGCTTTCCGTAGCTTCGGCGCGCAGCGCTCTCCGCGGCACTGCGCGCCAGCTCGACGTTTTCATTATCTGCCATGAGAAAGCTCGCCGTAGTGCCGGCTAAGATGCCGCGCTGCGTGCGATGCTCCAAATCGGTCGCACCTCGACGGTTCCGTGTCCCACCGCCGGGCAACGCGACGCCCAGGATAGCGCTGCGTCCAGGTCCGTGACATCGATCAGGTAGTACCCTCCGAGTTGCTCCTTCGTATCCGCAAACGGCCCGTCCAGAACCTGCGGCTTGCCATTCGCTCCGTTCCGCACCGTCGTCGCGGTGGCGATTGGCTGTAGCCGGTTGCTGCCCTTCCAGACATCGGCCTTCTTTAACGCTTCCGTATAGGCTGTATACGCGGCCATTCCTTGTTCCTGCTCCGTCTTGGACATCTTCGCCCAGCCGCCTTCTTCTGCATAAATCATCAGCAGGTATTCCATGATGTTTCTCCCTTAATTTGGTCTGTGGTGTGGGACGTTCATTTCCCGTGCCCACTACAATGACGCCTGGGATTGGCCTATTTGGACACCCCGATTATAATCTGCCCGCCGAACTCCTCAGCCCTGCCGGGTCCTGTGATACAGTTTTTCCCACGCCATGCGGATCTTCGTTCTCGGAGCGGGAGCGACCGGCTCCCTCCTCGCACAACTTCTCGAGCGTCAGGGCCATACGGTCTGGTGCGGTGACCGCGACCCGGTTCGCGCTCGGCGCTTTCTAGGCAAGAAAAGTTCCATACCCATCGCCGAAGTAAACGCACGCAATCTCCGAGGCATCGTCAAAGCAGCCAAGCGCTGCCAGCTCATCATCAATGCGAGCGCTTCCGTTTTCAACGAGATCGTCCTTCGCGCTGCCCTCCGGCTACGCGCGCATTATCTCGACTTGAGCTCGCACCTCACGCGAAACCCTTTTCAGTCCGAGCAGTTTCGCTACGTCAAACGCTTCGAGGAGAAAAACCGTTCTGTGGTGATCAACGCCGGCGCCGCTCCCGGCCTCACCAACCTTCTCGTCAAACGCGCCGCCGACCTTCTCGACGAAGTCATCTCCGTCCAAATCCGCCTCTACGAAAGCAGTGAAAGCGACGACCCCATCTCGCAATGGTCACCGGAAGTCTCTTTCGACGAAGCGGTGTCCCATCCGCGCATCTATCGCGGCGGCAGATTCAAACTCGCCAAGCGCTTTTCGGAAATTGAAAAATTTCGCTTCCTGGACCCTGTTGGCGCAGCCCGCGTCGTCCTGTGTGCTCAAGATGAAGTCGCCACGCTGCCGCGCTTCATTCCCATGCGTGATCTCGACGTCAAAATCGGCGGAAATGAAATCGACCGGCTTCGCCGCTGGCACAAGCAGGGGAAACTTTCCAAATCCCACGGCCTTCAGAAAAGCCGCTTCCCGGACACTTCTTCGCCCCGCAAAATTGCAAGCTTAATTCGACAAGGTATCTTGCAGAACGCGCGATTCGCCGCTGCGATTATCGTCAACGGCATCAAACGCAGCGCCAAAGAGGACGTCCACCTTTCCATGCGCTCGGACGTTCTCTTCCCTTCGCTCTATACAATCCGCAAACAGGGACTCTTCACAACACCCGTGGCCTTCGCCACCGCTCACGTTGCCGCTCAATTCATTAAATTTTTCCCGCGGGAAGAATCGGGTGTGTTCGCTCCGGAATCTTTGCCTGAAGAGATCCGGCGCTCCATCCTGGCCGGCGTGCGCTCCCAAGGCCTCCGCGTCACCCACAAAATCACCATTCTCAGACAAGTCGCCGACGACGAAGAAGAAATCTGACGCCGTCAATGCGGCTCGACAGAGCCTGGAGAGCCGCGCCTTTGCAGCGCTTCGCCTGCCGCGCTAATTTCCGGCAGCCGCTTTTGCCACGCCCGAAAAATGGATCGTTATCAAAAACCCATTTGTGCCTTCGTAGGAGAACTTGTGATCCTTCCCTTCAAATTCCTCGTGTTTGCTCTTCCACATCCGGAAGCCATCGTTGGATTGCGCTTGCCAATACTTCAGGTTCTGCATCACGATCTCGCGGCCCGGATCGTCGCCCTTGCTCTTCTCCAAAACGACCTCTGCTTTTCCATTGTTCATTTTGGCTTTGGCCGTCCCTGCTTTTTCATCCACGTCCCAGGTGAAGCCCTGTGTATCTACGTCGAATTTCTGCCACTGGAACGGATAGAGCTGGCCAATTATGTCGTTCAACGAGGCCTTCTGCTCGGCAGTCACGCTTGGGTCATAGTTGAGCACTGCCCAGGAATCTTTGCCTGTACTCCATTCGCTGCCTAAATCCGTCGCGATCCAGACCTTCGCCCCGTCAAGCTTGATATTTTTGTAATGCCCCTTGTCCACCTTCAGAACGAGGTTGGCGCGGCAATAGTGTTCGTCTTTGTGACTCTCGCCCATGCTCATATGATTCGTGGAATGCGGATTGAAATAGCACGGGCAGAACATGTCGCAACTGCACGCCTCAATATATGAAGCGGTCATTTCGAAATCAGGTTTCGCGGCCTTTTTCTCCTGCTGTTTCCCTGAGGAAATCAGGGCCGTCGTCGCTACTAAACACACCAACACCAGCAAGCTGAGAATTCTGCGCATTCGACCTCCTTCTGACTAACCTTGATTTGGGCCCACGGGAGAGTTACCCCGCATTCTATGCCCGTTGAAAAGTCAAAACAATAGTTGTGTAGGTTCAGCAGCAGCGGTTCGGACGTGAGTATCGCCGCTCCATTTGCTCAACATAAAACTGACCCCGCGTAGCCACCCGCGTGGCCTTCTTTCTTACCGCTGCGCGCTGGTAACGCTCGTACGCCGCGTCACCGCACCATTCGCGCAGCCCCAACCAAAACATTCTCGCCATGTCCACAATTTTTCTTTTCGCATCTCGCATCAGTCGCCCTCCGCGCCTGCAACCCACTGCGTCGCCACATACGGAGTCTCGTGCAGCACCGCTTCGCTCCGCTTGGTAAGGATCGCCGTCCACCGCAGGATCGCCTCAAATACCAAAACCAGGATCATCGTCGCCAACACTGCGGTCACGACCGCGTCCAATCGCAAATTAAATATTGTCCGTTGAATCTCCGTAAGCCTCGCCGCGGGAATTTTCCCCGCCGCAATCTGCGCTGCCAGTGCTTTCGCTCCCGACAAAAAACCAATCCGTGGATTCCCGCTGAAAATCTTCTGCCAACTGGCTGTCATCGTAACCGTGATCAGCCACACCATCGGCACCAGCGTGACCCAAATCCATTTCAGCCGCCCCATCTTCAGCAAAATCGTCGTCGCCACGACCAACGCCACCGCCGCCAGCAACTGATTCGCAATCCCGAACAAAGGCCACAGCGAATTGATCCCGCCAAATGGATCAATCACGCCTTGATACAGAAAGTATCCCCACCCTCCAACCACCAAAGCGCTAGCAATCACCACGCTCGGCATCCAACTCGTTTGACCGAACGGTTTCCACACGCGCCCGCCCATCTCTTGCACCATGAATCTTCCGACGCGCGTCCCCGCGTCCAACACCGTCAATATAAAAAGCGCCTCGAACATGATCGCGAAGTGATACCAGATGCTCATCAAAC
>Ga0137409_10001181_pt1 | contig 28381 bp, 23 predicted proteins | sample CZODoug1_16funga_FD_122059 | JGI IMG/M metagenome (GOLD analysis project Ga0137409, IMG submission 122059) | Vadose zone soil fungal communities from Angelo Coast Range Reserve, California, USA - CZODoug1_16fungal (Hybrid Assembly) | ecosystem: Environmental > Terrestrial > Soil > Vadose zone...
AGAGCGCACCGGCGTGTGTGGTGACACATGCGGCCAGGCAAACTCCTCGCAGTGCAAGATCAAATAGGGAGGCGTTAACAGGGCTGCCCGCCCGAATCCCGAGCTATCGGGATACGACCTCCGGGTAGATCGCTTGATCCAATCTGGCAACAGTTGGACTAGATGAATGATCGCCATTCCGATCTCAGAGCTGAGATCTCAGATCGCAAATCTGAAAACTCAAGTCTGAGATCGGAGTACAGAATTCGGCTTATAGACCTGTTCTACTTCGCTGGGCATTAACACATTTCCAGAGCTTCACAAAGCTGTAACACAACACGCTGAAAGAGAGGCCGCAAGAGATGGCGAATCGTAAGGGAGTTTTCATTGGCGCGTACGTCCCCAACCACCTGAAAGAGTCCCTGCGCCGGCGCGCTGCGGCCGAGCATCGCACGCTCTCACAGGAAATCACGCGCATTCTGGAGGAGGCGGTGCATGGTAAAGGCCTGCCGCCGGGCAGCATCGATCGGCGCAATCGCGAGTCAACGCCGCGCCGGCGCTCGACGGACGCGGCGCCGCGCCGGCGGAGCGTCGACGTGGCCTACGAGCCCACCGGCAAAAGGTCGGGTGATGAGGACAGTTAATCCGGGGAGTGTTAGATTTGAGATCTCAGATCTCAAAACGATCTAAAAGATTTTTGGCCACGCGGAAATAGTTTTGAAATTTCTTGTCATCGCTGCACTGTTTGCTCTCCTGCTGCTACTGCTGTATTCCCGACTCTATCCCTACATTAGATTTCTGAAGAAGATCCTGGGCACAGCGAAGAAGATGGCCGACTCACCGCCCAACCCAAACGAAGCGTTCAGAGGATCAGCCGCGAAAGCCGACGGGAAGTTGGTGCGGTGTGTGGGTTGCGGAACCTGGATACCTGCGGAACGGGCTATCGGAATGGCTTCTGGGCCATCAGTCTATTGCTCTCGCGAGTGTATCGAGAAGACCTCGTCTGGCCCAAACAGAAAATTCGCTGGTTAACCGGCAAGTTAAACTGACAGGCATTCACGCGAATTATTCGGCAGACCCGCGCCAATCAAGCTGCGGTAGTCTTGTGTGAGGCTGCACCCCATAGAAAGAGCAGGCTGGAAAGTAGCAGTGAAATTGGAACTACGAGCAGCGCGGCCGTGAGATGCTGGCGCTGCGCCTCAATTCCCAACAACCCGGCAACCCTTGCGATAAACGCTAAGCGGCCGGCCTGGATTGAATCGGAGAGCACGCCCACGCCAAATCTGGAAATCACATCGCCCATGACGTGAATGATGACGATGTTAAGAGCCACGGCGGTGGCCCGCACCAGCGGCGGCACGCTGTTAACCAGAATCGCGTGGAAGGGCGCATTGTTGATAAAGAGAAATAGCACGGCCAGGAAAATTGCGGGAATAAAGATCCAGGGATTATTGGTGGCCAGGACCACGAAGACTGGAATAATTCCGAGGGCACTGCTGGCGGCGCAGACCAAAAAATAAGCATTGCGTCGTTTGGTAATGAGTCGATCCGCCAACCAGCCGCCACCAAAAGTTCCGGCCGCGCCCGCAAACAGCGAAACTAATCCCAGCGTAATTCCTGCTTCTGTAACGCTCAATCCTTTGTCGCGGACCATGAGAATAGTGGCCCAGGTCCCGAATGCGCCCAGCACAAATGTCAACGCTGTGTAGCCGGCGGTAGCGAGTAGCCAGTCGCGCGTGCGCAGTATTCGCCAGGAAGTGCGCAACCAGGATTCATGCGCTTCAGTTTGTACCGCCAAACTTTGTTCGGTGGCGCCAGTTCGTTCCTTTGGTTCACTGGCTCCGCGCGCTGGTTCCTGCAAGCGCCAGACAAACCACGCCGTGATCAGTCCCGGGACGCCCACGATCATGAACGCCAGGCGCCAGCCAAAGAAGTGCGCGAGAATCACGCCAATCACATAGCCGAGCGCGAAGCCCATCGGGATAGCTGCCTGGAAGACGCCCAGTGCCGTGGCCCGTCGCTCCGGTGGAAAGTAGTCTGCAATCAAACTGGGCGTGATCGTTGAGTAGGAAGATTCACCAACACCGACGATTGCGCGCACCAGGCAAAGCACTACGGCGACGCCTGATAGTTCCAATGTAAAATGAACTAGAGGCACGTTGACATGGAGCGGGCCCGGCAGGAATGGGAAGTGGTCCATGAGGCCGGTGAGGCCGGTAGCTATGCTCCAGATGACTGCCGCGGAAGCCATCAGCTTGGTACGCGAATAGCGATCACCCAACCGGCCCAACAATGGAGCGAGGACCGTAAAAGACAAGAGCAGCGCCGCCTCCATAGCGCCGATTTCCGTATCAGTAAGCTTCAGGTCCGCCGCCATTAGTGGCGCGACGCTCGGTAGTATCTGGCGGTCGATGTAGTTGAGAAAGTTGACCAGCGTGAGAACGCCGAGCGCGTAATAGGAATAACGCGAGACGTGAAAGGCTGAGGCAGAGTGATCGGATCGGGATTGTGTTCTATCTGTTGGTGGCGCGTCCGGCGTTCCCATTCGCATCCATTCCTTTCGTGGTCAGAACCTCAACTATTGCGGGTGTTATGTCTGCGAGCGTTTCAATCCGGTTCGCGATTCGTTCCTTGTTAACGCCCCAGACGATGGTGGGTACAGCATTCAGCGTGTGATTACGCGACGAAAGATCTTCGATGTTACCGTGATCGCTCGTGAGTATAACGGAAGTGCGACGCAAATCAATTCCCGACAATACGGCTCTGATCAGCCGCGCAAGACTTGTGAGGACCACGCAAGCTTCGGCCATGTCCTGCGCATGTCCGACCTTGTCGGTGATGAAATACTCATAAAGCGTGAACCGATTCTCACTGACAATGCGCGCGAGCACCGCGGCGGCTTCGTCTGCCGTGCGCGGGCTTACTAGCTCGCCGCGCGCAATGAGCATTGCGTTCGTGAAGTCCTGGTAAACGGCGCGCCCGGCTTTGAGATCAGACACGGTGCGGAAATTGAGTCCCGCTGCTTCCACCGCGGCGGTGGTGGCCGATACCCAACGCGGACGCTCGTCGAAAAACTTCTGCGTATACGTGTTTGCAAACGTAATCGGCTCGACTCCGGCGCGAGTCAATTGCCGGAAGATTGAATGCTCGCGCAGAATTTCCAACATCGCCGCATTGGGAAAGCCTTGCTTGTGGTAACCGAGTGTGGCCGGGACATTGACGCCGGTGAGAATTGTTGTTTGCCCAGAGGCGCTCTGCGGCCGGCCTTCAATTCCAAGACAGGCATCGGTTGGAACAACAACCCCATCGTGGATCGTTGTCCGCTCCTCATCACTAAAAATCGCCAACGGTTCAGCGTCGTCGAGCCCATCCAGGGGATTAAACGCACCACGCGAACCAATCCCCAAGCCGTCGATGAAAAAGAGGAGGACTGCGGAAGGATCACTCATCGTCGAGTTGGCCGCGTTCGCGATAGAGGTTGAGTTTGTTGTGAAGCGTCTTGAGGCTGATGCCCAACAACTCCGCCGCGCGGGTCTTATTGTTCTTCGTCTTCTTCAGCGTGCGCACAATCATCTGGCGTTCCACCTCTTCAATGGGAGTGCCGACCGGAAAAGTGATCGTATCTTCGTTTCGCAGCCGCTCGCGCTGGTCGATCGGATAAGGCGCGAAGTGGTGGCGCTCGATCTGCTCGCCGGAACAGATAACGACGGCGCGCTCGATGACGTTACGCAGCTCGCGCACGTTGCCGGGCCAGGCATGAAACTGCAAAGCCGAAAGTGCGGCAGGACTCAGAAAACGCGCCGGCCGCGCATGTTTCTCCGCCAGCATCGTCACCAGATACTGGGCCAACAAAGGCAGATCCTCTTTGCGGTCTTTCAGTGGCGGGAGTTGAATGCGAAAAACGTTGAGCCGGTAAAGGAGATCCTCGCGCAAGTTTCCCTTGGCCACCGCCTGTTCCGGATCCTGATTAGTCGCCGTGAGCAGACGCACGTCAACCTCAACTTCCTTGCGACTCCCCAAACGCCTGACCGAATGCTCCTCGATAACGCGCAACAGCTTTGACTGCAACAGCGGCGGCATCTCCGCGATTTCATCCAGCAGCAACGTACCGCCATCCGCCAACTCAAAACATCCTGCTCGCCGCGAAGCCGCGCCGGTGAAGGCGCCCTTCTCGTGTCCGAAAAGTTCCGACTCCATCAACGTTTCCGGAATCGCCGAACAGTTAATGCCGATGAATGGTTTGGCGCGTCTGGGGCTGAGTTGATGAATCGTGCGCGCGACCAACTCTTTTCCGGTCCCCGATTCGCCGGTGATCAAAACGGACGCGGAGGATGAGGCTACCTGCTCGATGAGCGAATATATTTCGCGCATCGGGGCCGAGTTGCCCACCAACTCCCCGAAGGCGCCACGGTCCTGGAGCTGCCGGCGCAGTATCTCAATTTCGCGCTGTGCTTCGCTCAGTTCTGGTGGTTGAAGTTCAGTTGACATAGGCTGCGTCGTGATCTCCATCTGCGACAATAACACGGCAGTTAATTCTCAACCGAAGAAAAATAATCAGCGATGGCCCGAGCGAGCGCGGGAATTGTAAACTGCGGCGGCTGGACGTCTACGCGCAACCCGCACTCAGCAGCGGTCGTCGCGGTGATGTCGCCGATGCAGGCAATAACAACTCCGGCGAGCGCTTTGCTCAAATCCTGCGTGTCGAAAAGCTGGGCGAGATTCCTGACCGTTGAAGAACTCGTGAAGGCGATGCAGTCGGCGCTGCCGGAAAGCATGGCGGCGGCGCGCCCGCGATCGAGATTCGCGGGCAGCGAAGTGCGATAAGCCGAAACGACATCCACGCGAGCGCCGGCTTGTTCGAGTGCTTTGGGCAGATAATCGCGTGCGACTGACGCACGTGGAATCAGCACGTTCAGATTCTTTAGTGAAGCTGCGCCGCCAACGAATCTTTCGAGGGCCGCAAAAACGCCTTCAGCCTTGAACTCGTCAGGAATCACATCCACGTGGACGTGCAAATGGCGCAGCTTATCAGCGGTCGCTTCGCCGATTGCGCAAACTTTAAGTTCATCAAGATCACTCGCTTCACGCCGGCGCGCGTTTAGTCGTTTGAAAAAGTATTCAACTCCGTTCACGCTGGTGAAGATCAACCAATCGTAACCGTAGAGATGCTCGATGGCTTCGTCGAGACGCTCATAACTCTCAAGCTCGCAGATTTCAATCGTGGGGCAGAGAACCACGTCGGCGCCATATCGTTCGAGCTCGGCCACAAAGTCATCAGCTTGATTTTGTGCGCGAGTGATCACAACTGTGCGGCCCGCGAGGGGTTTGCTTTTCATCATCGGCTCTGTTTGTTCTGAGGCCGTCATGCTTCCAGCAACTCGCGCGCGCCGCGCGCCAGCAGTTGTTCTGCCAGCCGCATGCCCAGTTCCGCTGCTTCGTCTAATCCGCCGGTGATGCGGTTCCTAACGATTTGTTTCCCTTGAGTGTCAGTAACCAAGCCATCGAGCCTGATCCGCTTTTCGCGCACCACCGCATGCGCCGCAATCGGCAACTGACAACCGCCTCCCAGGCTGCGCAGAAACGCGCGCTCCGCCAGACACGCCAGCCGCGTAAATTTGTGATCGAGTTTGCTGGTTGCCTGGTTTGCGGCGTCATCGTCGACGCGCGTTTCAATCCCCAGTGCGCCCTGGCCCACCGCCGGCAGCATTTGGCTCGTGGGAAGCGCCGCGCTTATGCGACTCTCAAGCCCGAGCCGGCGCAGGCCCGCACACGCCAAGACCAGGGCATCATATTGGCCTTCATCGAGCTTGCGCAGCCGCGTGTCGACATTGCCGCGCAGGTCGTTAAAAACAAGGTCGCCGCGCAGGTGCTGCAACTGGGCCAACCGGCGCGGGCTCGAGGTGCCGATCGTCGCGCCGCCTGGCAGCGCCTCGAGAGTTGTGTTTGAAGTGTTCATGTTCCTACTTAACACCAGCGCATCGCGCGGGTCTTCGCGTTTGCAAATCGCCGAGATCGTAAGCTCCGCCGGAATAATCGTCGGCAGATCTTTCAATGAATGGACCGCGATATCAATCCGCCCGTCGAGCAGCGCATCTTCAAGCTCCTTTGTGAAAACGCCTTGCCCGCCGATCGCGGAAAGCGGATCGGTTTTCACGTCGCCTGACGTCTTGATGACCTCGATCCGAATCACGAGCGACGAATCGAGCGCCTCCAGCGCCGACTTGATAATGCCGGCTTGCGTAAGTGCAAGCTTCGAACCACGAGAGCCAATGACGAGCTGATCTTTCATGTTGGAATCGAGACGGGGACTATTCTTCGAGGCCGAAGATATCGCGCCAGGCCTGAATCGTCTCAGCATCGCTGGCGTCAAAAGAACGTCGCATATGGCTCAACAGGGGATGGGAGATTTTGTTAACGGTAGACAGCAACAATGCTTCAACCGCGCTCTCCTGTTCTGCGGTCAACGGGCCGAGTCGATTGCGCTGGCGTGTCAGTTCCAACCTGGCGATGTCGTGTAGCTTATTTCGCAGGGCGCCAATCGTCGGACCAATGTCCAGCACACGCAGCGTTTGCTGAAACTGCATAATCTCGGATTCAACTATCAACTCGGCGCGCTCCGCCTCGCGCTCGCGCTCGCGAATGTTTGACGAGATCACCGACTCGAGGTCGTCAATATCAAACACAAAAACGTTCGCAATGTTGCCGACCGCCGGATCGATGTTGCGAGGCACGCTGATGTCGATGAAAAACGAAGGGCGATTCCGTCTCCGGCTCAACGCTTCGCGCGCCATCTGTTCTGTAATCACATATTCATCCGCGGCGGTCGAACAGATAATGATGTCGGCCTCCGCCAGGTGATCGGATAGTCTCTCAAAACTAACTGATTCGCCGCCAAGCTCGGTCGCCAGGTGCCCGGCGCGTTCTTCGGTGCGGTTGGCAAGTAACACGCGCGTGACGCCGGCGTTGACGAGATGACGTGCAGAGAGTTCGGCCATCTCGCCGGCGCCAACCAAAAGCGCCGTGCGGCCTGCCAGTGAGTCGAAGATTTTCTTGCCCAGCTCGACGGCCATGTAACTGATTGAAACTGCGTTCGCGCCGATTCCCGTTTCGCTGCGAACACGCTTGGCGACGCGGAAGGCGTGATGAACGAGACGGTTGAGTACGCGGCCCGCAGTGCCGGCTTCCAACGCGATGGAATAAGCGCGGCGCACCTGGCCCAGCACCTGCGGTTCGCCGACGACCATGGAATCGAGTGACGAAGCAACGCGAAAGAGATGGCGAACGGCCTGATCGTCGGTGTGTTGATAGAGGTGCGCCTGGAAAAAAGAGCGCGGCAAAGTATTTGAGCCGCCGAGAAATTGGTTAACGCGTTCGATCGTTTCGTTCAGCCGCTCGCTGGCAGTTTCGGTAAGGATCTCCACGCGGTTACAGGTAGACACAATCAATCCTTCTCTGACCACCTCGCCATCAACGAGCGTGCGCAGACCGCTCGCGCAGGCGTCTTCCGTAAACGCCAAACGCTCGCGCACTTCGACAGGCGCGGATTTGTGATTGATTCCTACTAAGACAATAGACATCGCGAAGAACTAGCTAATTGAGGTCATGTAATTCCGAAAACGTGATAGCCACCCATCAGCCGCGTGGCGAAAAACGTGAGCAGCACCAGCGCAAACCCGGCGACACCCATCCAGGCGGCGCGCCGGCCGCGCCAACTGGCCGTTGAACGATGAAGGATCAGCAGAACGTAGAGTAACCACGTAAGTGCTGCAAAAATCTCCTTCGGATCATTGTGCCATAGCCGGCCATCGCGTGACGACGCCCAGACCATGCCGGTAGCAATTCCAACTGTTAATAACGTCAGACCGATAGCGGCCGAGCTGGTGGCGATTTCATTGACTGTCGTCAGCGACGGAAGTCGGTGAAAAAAAGCGCTGAAAGTTTTCAGTTTTAATTCGCGCTCCTGCAATAGATACATGATGCTGGCCAGGAAGACCACAAAAAACGCTGCATAGGCAAACAGGAGTAGTGTTGTGTGCACCGGAAAAAGCCAGGTGGCCGACATTGTGGTTGCTTGCGCACGGTCGGGCGTGGCGGAGCGGGTGATGACTGCGATGAAAATCAGCAGAGAAACCAGCGGCAACGTAACCGCGCCAAGCGGCCGGGCCCGATAACGGTAAAGCACCAGCGCGTAGCTCGCGATCAGTGTCCAGGCCAAAAACGAAAGCGTCTCGCGCAAATAGAAAAGCGGGTAGTGGCCGTAGATTGCCCAGTCGGCAATCAGCGCCGCCGTATGCAGCACGAAGCCGGCGGCCATCGCCCATTCAGACACACGTTGAAGCGCGCGACGTTTGTTAAGAAACGCGAGCACTGCGTGGATAGCGGAAACAACGTAGGCGGCCAAGACGGCCAAGAGTAGGGATCTCATTACGCGAAAGACGGTGACGGCTGCAATTCTAGTTGAGGAAGGAGATCGCGGCAAGGCAACCCTCTAGTTGTTGTCAGCGTCAGTGGCAACCGTTATTCTTGCAACGCTCATCGTAGCAACACGTCCTGAGTTACCCGTTAATCATGTTCCCGGGGTGTCGCTAGCTGGTTCGCATATTCTGAAGTTTCAGATATCGAGTGGAGGAACCTCTTGCTTCTTCGTATCTGCTTGCTGTGCGCGATTTTGACGGCTGCGGCGATTGCGGTCGTGCCGCAGACATCCTCTCGAACGCATCGCCGCGCTGCGAGGAAGACCACCGCTCCCGCCCAACCACAGGCGCAGCCAACGCCTCCGCCGACCACTGAACCCGTTTTGGAGCCGGAGCCCACGCCAGCGCCGACACAAGAGCCGCAGCCGGTCGAGACTCTGAAGATCGACACCAGTCTCGTTACCGTTCCCATAATTGCCACGACCGTCGAGGGAAACTATGTTGCCGATCTGCGTCAGGACGAGTTTAGCGTTACGGAGGATGGCGTAAAGCAGGACGTAGCGTTCTTTGCGACCGTGAGTGCGCCGTTCCATGTGGTGTTGTTGTTGGATACGAGTGCCAGCACCGGGGAGAAGTTAAGTTTGATGCAGCGGGCGGCGGGTGCTTTCGTCGAACAGTTGCAAAACGCGGATCGCGTGAAAGTGATTTCGTTTGACAACGACGTGCGCGAACTCAGCGACTTCACAAACGATCGGGCCGCGCTCAAACGCGCCATCAACACTACTGTCTCAGGGCGAGGCACAAAGCTCTACGATGCGTTTGAGGTGGCGCTTTCGTCTATTAGAAGGATCCCGGGTCGCAAGGCCATCGTTCTTTTCAGTGATGGCGTCGATTGGCACAGCGACCAGGAAACTTTCGATAGCACGCTTCACCGGCTCGACGAAGAGGGCGTGATTGTTTATCCAATTCGTTATGAGACTCGCCAGGAGACGGAGCGCATTGCCCGCGAACAGGCGGACGATCCGGCCGCGCAACTTCCCACTATTGACGTTATTCGCAGAGCGCCTTCGGGAACGACGCCGCCAACTTTTCCGGGCGATGATCCGAGTTCAGTACCCACCGGAAGTCGGCCCAGGACCGGACCGTTTGGATTGCCGACTGCGGCGGAAATCCTACGAAGACGACGGCAGTCGGATCCTAATGGCCAGCCGTATCCATCGCCGGATCGGTTGCCGCCGACGCCAACAGGCCAACCCGGTGGAGGCGGCGACAGTTCCGATCCGCGTGGCGGCGATACTACCTCCGGACGCCGCGGCCCTCGCCGGAAAGACGACTCGATTAGCACGATGCTGGATCAGCTTTACCTGAAGGCCGATAGTTATCTGATTGAGTTGGCGAATAAGTCTGGCGGACGCGTGCTGCGAGCGGATACGCTCGGCGACTTGCCGGGCGCGTTTGCGAAAATCGCGGCGGAGTTGCGAACGCAGTACTCGATTGGTTACTACTCCACGAATAAAACGCAAGATGCCCGCTACCGCAAGATAAAGGTGAAGAGCACGCGCAACGGCGTAGTGCTTCGGGCTCGCCCCGGTTACCGCGCGCCGAGTGGTGGGTGAGTTTGGAGTCTCACCAGGTTTGATCGGACTCTTCCAACCCGCGCAGCGGGTGAAAGCATAAAGCCTGGGGTGGAGCGGAGCGGAACCCCAGGATGGACAAAGACAACAAAACCGAGCGCGCGAAGCGTGCGATAGCGCAGAAGCGACGATTTACTCATCGTGAGTCGCTCGCGCCCGCTTCGCGGGCTCTTTGGTTTATGTACCAAAGTCCCTGGGGTTCCGCTCCGCTCCACCCAGCTTTATGCTATCGCCACGCTTCGCAGGCTGAAATGCAAACTCTTCAGCAGCCAGTCCAGTCTAACCCTTCTTGTTCGTCGTAGTTCACTCGTGCTAGTTTTGCCTCGCTCTAAAAAGTAGGACAGACATTCCTGTCGGTCCTCATTCATTCGGATTTCTTCATACTGAGAATATGCCCGATCGAAGCGCAGCCTGGGAACTCTTGTGCGAATACACGAAGGGCGAAAGCTTGCGCAAGCATGCCTTGGCGGTGGAAGCGGCAATGCGCGCTTGCGTGAAACGATACGGCGGCCCCGAAGATGACGAGGACGAATGGGGACTGGTCGGTCTGCTTCATGATTTCGATTACGAGATGTTTCCCACCGCCGAGCAGCATCCGTTTACCGGCGCTAACATACTTTGCGGTCGTGGTTATTCCGAGCGATTCATCCGCGCAATAATGGGACATGCAACCTACACGGGCGTGCCGCGCGACACGGCCATGGCTCGCGCGCTTTTCGCCACCGATGAGCTGTGTGGTTTCCTGGTGGCGTGTGCACTCGTGCGACCCAACAAGAGTTTGGACGATCTCGAAGTTTCTTCAGTAAAGAAAAAGCTCAAGGACAAGGCGTTTGCGCGCTCTGTAAACAGAGATGACATTCGGCAGGGAATTGCAGAACTAGGTGTCGATATTGACGAGCATATTCGCTTTGTCATCGACGCGCTGCGGCCGGTGCAGGCACAGATTGGGCTGAAACCACTTTCAACGGAGGGTTAGGGCAAGTCTGTGAAAACTTGTCCGCCGTTCGGTAACCGTTTAGTTAGCGGACTTGTCCGCCGTCCCGGTGGGACAAGTCCCAACTCTAAACCGAATTTTCCTGTGGCTTTGGTTGCGGTTGAACGGGAGCGCGGCGGGCGGTCGTGATCGAAGCGAGCATGAAAAGCAAAATGGTTAACAGCAAAGCGATGAAAGCTGTCAGCACGGCCTGTAGTTTGCGCCGTCGCGCCGTGTGACGATAGACGAACATTGACGCGAGCAATGTTGCGAGCGTCGGCAGTAGATAAGTTGAAACTACCAGCAGCCCCGGAGTCGTGATCGGCTTGAGTGATGAGAAGACGTACAGGATGATGGCTATGGCGGAACCCGCCCCGACCACCGCAGCGATCAGCGAGGAAAGAAGCACCAGCTTCAGGCGCATTTGATCTTGTCCTTCAGGCCTGTTGCGAACGACTCGCCCTGGATGGAAGCAGTACTGCTATCGAGCGGGTCAAGGATACCACAGCATCCAATATCAGAACCGGGAGCCATAGCGACCGGTACTGATAAGTTTGAGGCCGGAAGTTTAGAGTTCAGCCTTCAGGCTGCGATTTCGCAAGAGCAAGCTAAAGCTTGTACTCTAAACTGCTACCGCTCCCGGTTCTGATAGAATCCGGCAAGTTACAAAGCATGCTAACCAGAAGCGCCCTAATCTACCTCTCTCGCCAGGAGGGACTGAAGGAATTTGCCGCCCGCTTTCGGCTTTTCAAAAAACTAACAACGCGCTTTGTTGCCGGAGAAACGATCGACGAAGCGGTGGCCGCCATTCGCGAGTTGAATGCCGAAGGATGCTCGGCTTCATTCGATCATCTCAACGAGTCGGTCGCCAACCCTGCAGAGGCCGAGGCCGAGGTCAGAGAGTATCTGCAGATTCTTAGTCGTATCGATGAAACGGGTATTGACTCCAACGTCTCAATCAAGCTGACGCAGTTTGGACTCGAGCTCGATCCGGAACTCGCTTACAAGAATGCGCGCACGGTGGTTGAAGATGCAGCGCGACGAGGAAATTTTGTCCGCGTGGACATGGAAGCTTCAAATGTCACGCAGTTGACAATCGATATCTTCAAACGCCTGCGGGCTGAGTTTGGCTTGAACGATGTGGGCATTGTGTTGCAATCGTATCTGCGGCGGACTTATGCGGACGCCCAGGAGCTGGTAAAGCTGCCGGCGCGCATTCGCATCTGCAAGGGAGCTTACAACGAGCCGCCCGAGGTTGCGTTTCCCGACAAGAAAGATGTGGACGAAAACTACGTGCGCGTGATGCAACTGCTGCTTTCGAGCGGCATCTATCACGGCATAGCGACGCACGATCCGAAGATGATCGCGGCCACGATCGATTTTGCTGAGCGCCAGGGAATTCCGAAAATGGCCTTCGAGTTTCAGATGCTCTATGGCGTGCGGCGCGACCTGCAACGACACCTGGCGAAAGATGGCTACAACATGAGGGTCTATGTGCCTTACGGAAAACACTGGTATCCTTACTTCATGCGACGGCTGGCGGAACGGCCGGCTAACATCTGGTTCGTCATGAAGAACCTGCTCAAAGGCTGACTTCAGCATGGACAACTACTATTGGATCCTGTGGTGCATACTCGGCGCGATCCTGATCGTGGCGGAAGTGTTCACGTCGGGTTTTGTACTGTTGTGGTTTGGCATCGGCGCGCTGGCCGCGGCCCTTGCCGGCATCGTCGGCATCAGCAATCTGGGTTTGCAGTTTCTCATCTTCGCGCTGGTCTCGGTTGGACTAACCGCCGCCTCGCGCACAATCTTCGTCAACTATTTTTCTCGCGAGAAAACCGGCGACTCGCTGCGCACCGGCGTCGATGCGCTGCCGGGAAAGATCGGCACGGTGGTTTCCTCGAGCCGCGGCGCGATGCAGGAAGGCGCTGTCAAAGTCTTCGGTTCAACCTGGACGGCTTACCCGGCTGATGGGGAGTCACCTCTGGAAGCGGGCGAACGCGTGCGTGTAGAGAGTATCGAAGGCTCGTCAATCTACGTGCGCCGGATTGACGAAGGAACGGATTGGCGCGCGCAGGCGCTGCCTGAGAAGGAATAAATCAGAACCGGGAGCGGTAGCGACCGGGCGGTGCGGTTTATTACCCGGCCAGATCAGATTTTCCATTTCTCATTTGTCATTATTGTCTAATCGCCATGAAGGATTGTTTTGCTGACAATGACAAATGAAAAATTTGAAATGACAAATGGAAAATCTTCCGAAGCGAGTGTGGCTGACTGAGACAAATCCGGATCAAAACCTTAGTGAGGTTCTGTATCGGGGTCGTAGGTGTCGTCGAGAGTTTTGTCTTCTTCTTCGAGCGCGGGCAGTTCGATCGTGATGCGATCGCTAGCCGGTTCTTCAAGTTCGTCGCCGCTGAAGCGCGCCAGGATAACTGTGATGTTGTCCTCACCGCCGCGATTGTTCGCTTCGGCAATCAACTCGTCGCAGGCTTTGGCGAGGTCCTGATTGCTCCGCAGAATGTTTTGAATATCCTCCGCACGCAACTTTCCTGATAAACCATCGCTGCAAAGCAAAAGAGTATCGCCGCGTCGCAAACGTATTCTGCCCGTTACCGGCGTGATGTCACCCTGAGCGCCAAGCGCCTGCAAGATCACATTGCGAAACATGTGGGTCTCCGCCTCCGCCTCGCTGATCTGGCCCACGTCGACCAGCTGCTGCACCAGCGACTGATCTTTAGTTGCGAGTCGAATTTGGTCCCTGCGGATAATGTAACCGCGGCTGTCGCCCACTTGAACCAGATCCAGCAGATCGCCGTGGACGGCGGCGCCGGTGAAGGTTGCGCCCATGCCGGCGCAACGTGAGTCTTCCTGGCTCTTATCATGTATGGCGCGGTTAGCGTAGACGGTCGCGCTCTTGAGACAGTCGACCAGCGGCGTGTCCTGATCGCAGCCGGCTTCGGAATTGTTGCCCATGATCATGTCGCGCACGGAATCGACCGCCATGCGACTGGCAACGTCGCCCGCGAGAGCGCCGCCCATGCCGTCGGAGACAACCAGCACCAGGCCCTTGTCGCCGAGCTCAAAATTGCTCAGGTCCTGCGGCGCGGCGGCGCCATCAGTCCCAGTCCATGTTTGCTGCCTGGAGAGTTCGAGGACGAGAAAGTTGTCCTCGTTTCCACGGCGAACGCGACCGACATCCGATTTTGCATGCAGTTCAACAATCATAAGGCGCGTGAAGGCGATTTCGGAAAAGGCAAAGTTCGCTTCGAATTCTAACCTGTTCGCAGTTTGGCTGTCACTTCCTCGGGAATCAAAGGTAGTGTCCTAATTCATTTTTCTCTGTGTAGCCCTCCGCGTTCTCTGTGACTCTGTGGTGAATTATTGCCAATAAAAACTCACCACAGAGTCACAGAGAGCACAGAGAACGCACAGAGATGGATCCAAACCCGGACGTTACAGAGTCAAATATTACTAAGTGCCTGGTCGAGATCCGCAATTATGTCATCCGTATCTTCGAGCCCGACCGAAACTCTTACCAGACCGTCGCTAATACCCAGACGCTTGCGTTTATCAGCGTCAACAGACGCGTGCGTCATGGTAGCAGGATGCGAGATGAGCGTCTCTACGCCGCCGAGACTTTCCGCCAGGGTGCACAACTTAACTGATTCCAAAACAACGCGGGCAGCTTCCAGCGAGCCAACGTCAAATGCAACCATCCCACCAAAACCATGCTGCTGCAGCTTGGCCAGAACATGCTGCGGGTGCGACGCCGAGCCGGGATAATAAATCTTCGTGACTTTGGGATGCTCTTCGAGAAACGCCGCCACCGCGCGGCCCGACTTGTCGTGTTGCTCCATCCGCAGCGCGAGCGTCTTGGTGCCGCGCATGACGAGCCAGGAGTCGAACGGCGAGAGAATTGCGCCAGCGCTGTTTTGAATGAACCCAATCCACGCCGCATCCTCTTCGTTGTTTAATACCACTACGCCACCGATCCCATCGGAATGGCCGTTCAGATATTTAGTGGTTGAATGGACCACGATGTCCACGCCAAATTCCAGCGGCCGCTGCAGGTAAGGCGACATAAAAGTGTTGTCGCAAACAACGCGCGCGCCGGCCCGATGCGCTACCTCCGAAACTGCGCGCAAATCCGTGACGATCATCACCGGGTTCGTCGGCGTCTCGACGAAAACCATTCTCGTGTTCGGCTTGATCGCTGCCTCTACGTTGAGCGGATCGGAGGTGTCAACGAAATCAAATTCAAGATTGTAGTTAGCGAGCACTTTCGTGAAGAGGCGAAAGGTGCCGCCGTAAGTGTTATCAGAAACGACCACGTGTTCGCCGGCTTTCACCAGCCGCAGGGTGGCATCAATCGCCGCCATGCCGGACGCGAAAGCAAACCCAAAGCGCGCGCCTTCCAGCGAGGCGAGATTTTTTTCCAGGGCGCTGCGCGTCGGGTTCTGCGTACGCGCATATTCGTAGCCCTTATTTTTTCCGAGGCCATCCTGCGCGTAAGTTGAAGTTTGATAGATAGGAACGGTAACCGAGCCGGTTGTCTGATCCGGTTCCTGTCCGCTGTGAATTGCCGTAGTTGCGAAACCCATAAACAGTTAATCGTAAGTCCTGAATCCTGAATAGTAAAACGCAGGGTGATGAAATGGACGTTTTGCGCTAGCCGCTTTGGAAATGTTTTCTCAATGGAGCGTGGCATCGTAGCCCGCGTGCTAAGCAGTGTCAATCGGCGTCGACAATTGGTCGCTTAGGCGGCATAGCAAGTGCCCTTGAGTCGCTGCCTGCAGCCGGAATTGGCTGCAAACGTGCTCCGAGTGGGACAAATGGACTTGGCGGCGACGTTCAGCTTTGCCATTTTGCCCCACAAGAGTTTCGCCGGCGCGCGGACGCATTGTTAAGAGTTTCGGCTGGCAGACTGATCATTAGGCGACAATCAGCAACTAGCCCGAAGGGCTACAAGATAGTAGGCGGTGGTCGAAGCGTAGCGCAGACCACCGGATAACAGGCAAGTAATGACAGCACCCTGAAGGGGTGCTAGATCTTCGGGTCGCAGGCTTTCCTGGTGCCTCGTTCTCGCACCCTTTCAGGGTGCTACCCATTTTCTTTCTCGCTTCCGGTGGTCTGCGCTTCGCTCCGACCACCGGCTACTATCTTTCAGCCTTTCAGGCTGGCGCCGCTGGAATACTTCGAACAAAAGTTCAGAGAAACTAACTAAAAGCTGGGAGGCGACCCGCTTTAGTGGTTTTTTCAATTCAAGATATTCGGTCAGCGTTTCTATTTCTTCTGGGCCTGCGCGCGCCGCGCGAAAGCCGGTGGCATGGAGTAGTGTGTTTATGAGAAAGGTTTTCGCCTCGCTTTCTTTGTTCGTGCTGGTTTGCATTTCCGCTCACGCGGTAAGCGCACAAAAACTAGCGGAGCTGCCGCCACCGCCACCCGCGCCCCCGGTGTTGCGCACGGTCGCTGCCTCGCGGAGCATTTCGGCGTTGCGCGAGAACGCGAACAACAAGCCGGAGACGGAACCGGAAATCGATGAAAACGACGTGGTGCGTGTGAGCACAAATCTGATCACGGTGCCCGCAGAGGTTATGGATCGCAATGGTCGTCACATTGGCAACCTGCAGAAAAATGACTTCCGTGTTTTTGAGAATGGCGTGGAGCAACAACTCGCCTACTTCGCTTCGGTCGAGCAGCCATTTACCGTCGCGCTGCTGCTCGATGTGAGCGGCTCGACGCAGTCGCGGCTCGAGGCCATACGCCGCGCCGCTAACACTTTCATTAAACGTCTGCGGCCCAACGATCGCCTGCTGCTGGTTTCGTTCGACGGAAAGATAAATGTTTTGACTGAGGCGGTGACGCTCAGCGAGTTGCGCAAGAAGAAACTTCGTCTCGACGCTGTCAACGACGGCACACTGCTTTACGACACGGTTGGTTTTGTTCTGAATCAGCGTCTCGCCGCGGTTCCGGGGCGTAAGGCGATCGTGCTATTGACCGACGGCGTCGATAGCGGCAGCAAGACAGCGAGCTTAAAGAAAAATATCCGCGACGCGGAAGAGGCAAACGTCGTCATCTACACCGTGCAATACAATACTTTGCCGCAACTTCCGGAGCGCCTGTCTCAAATTAGAAATCTCAAGACGAGAGAGCGTGTGCACACGAAGATGATTCAGGAGTACGCGGTCGGCTCAAACTATCTCGAGTCGCTGGCAGAAAAAACCGGCGGCCGTCTCTTCAAAGCTGAAGTGCTTGCCGATGTGCCACAGGCATTCGACGCAATCACCGACGAACTCGGCCGGCAATACAGTCTTGGCTACTATCCGAAAGGCCAGGTGCAGCCCGGAGAGAAGCGCGACATCAAGGTAAGAACACGCTCGCCAAATCTCGTGGTCCGCGCGCGCGAAAGCTACATAGCAAATGCTTCGACGAATCATCTGGTTGGACGAGACTAAGTCAAACTCCTCACGAGAGATATCATCGGCTGCCGGCTCCCTTCAAACATAAGTTTTGTTGACAATAGCTTCCCGGGCGAATAGACTCCGCCGCGTTTCGTTTTCTGTTGTCACTCGGTTTCAATATAGCAGCGATTCACTTCGCTCGCGTGTGACTCACACCACGTAAGTCCTCCGCGCCAACGACTTTTCTTGGCCAATTACCCAAGAGCCCGCCCGCTTCGGACTCGTTTGCCTGACAAGAATCTCTTAAGGACTATCAATAGACCTCGGAGTCAACCGTCTTGCAAGAGTGTCACTGAAAGGTGTCGCCGCATGGAGATCGGCGCACTGAATCCCAGGCGCTCATTCGGGTGAGCGTTGCCAACTTGGTGAGTTTTAACTTCCCAGCGGAAGCCTTTTGAAAGGTAAGGAGAGACCATGAACTACATCACACACCTAATTGAGCGCAAAGCAATGTTTAGCTCGCGAATCTTGGCGATGGTATTGACTGGTCTAGTGTTAGTCATGTGGCAAGCGAGCACGGTTCATGGACAGTGGACCACCGGCACAAATATTAACAACACTAACTCAGGTACCGTCAGTGTCGGCACCACCAGCCCGGGAGGAGACAAGCTCGTGACTGCCGGCAACATCTTGGCAGGGAATATCACCAGCCATACGCAATTGTATTCCGGTTACGACAGCCAGGGTAACGTTATTATGGAACTGGGTTATGGCACAGCCACTTCAGACATCACTCCACTCACAAGCCTTGTCCTCAGCAAAAACTTGACCAGTCCAAACAATGTGGTGGGAGTTATCTCATTCGCCAACAGTAGCATCGCCAACGGTAATGAAAAGCGGTTAACCGCTATTATCTCCGGGACCGACGGAGCGACGAATTCGGGCTCGCTACAGTTTTATACCAGCAGTGTTGGCACTCTCGCCGAAAGGCTGAGGATAAATTCCGCCGGCAACATCGGCATCGGCACTGCGAGTCCTGCATCTCCGGCGGGCTTTGCCAAAATGATTCACCTCTTGGGCGCCTCAAATGCGAGTTATGTCGTCGATGGGGGCGGAACATCACGAGCAGAGTTCGGAGTATCTTCAAGCGGTGGATGGCTGGGGACCGCGGACAATCTTCCGTTGCGTTTTGTTACCAATAATGCCGAAAGGATGCGTCTCGATTCAAGTGGCAACGTCGGCATCGGCACGACGCCCAACTCACAATACAAGCTCGACGTTAATGGGAATACGAATATCACCGGGAACTTGAACGCCTCAGGCGCGATCACAGGCGGTACCATCAACGCCAAGTATCAAGACGTCGCGGAATGGGTTCAGTCTTCGCAGGAGCTTCTGGCGGGCACGGTCGTCGTTCTCGATCAAACAAAATCCAACCAGGTGATCGCTTCATCGCAAGCCTATGACACGCGCGTCGCCGGCGTGATATCCGCTCAGCCCGGCATCACCCTGGGGACGAATGGCGTCGGCAAAGTGTTGGTTGCAACCACGGGCCGAGTCAGGATCAAAGTTGACGCTTCACGCGGATCGATTCGAGTCGGCGACTTGCTGGTGACGAGCGACGTGCCGGGCGTCGCCATGAAATCTCAACCGATCGATGTTGGCGGCGTAGAAATCCATCGCCCCGGCACGCTCATCGGCAAAGCGCTCGAGCCGCTATCAACTGGCACGGGCGAGATTCTGGTTTTACTGAGTTTGCAGTAGCTCAGGAATCCCTTTCCTAAAGGCGAGCCTGACCAATGACGGATCCGAAAAAGTGGACACTAATACGGCTAGTTTTGACGGATCTCTCTAGCGCATCGTTATTTTTCACTTCCCCATGAAAGGTGCTCGGTGACCTCAATGAAGCACAAAAGATTCCACAGTCTGGTAGTTTTCATGTCGCTTCTATTGTTGGCGTTTGGTCTTGTCCTGGCGGCCTTTGCCGAAGAGTCTTATGCACAAACTATTCTTGATGGATCAACGCCTTCAGGGGCTACACCCGGTGCGCCGGCAGGCTCTGACGCGTTAAGCGAACTGGAAAATATCAATCTCTTCAACGGGCACCTCAACTTGCATGTACCAATGTTGGGAATTGGGGGCCGCGGCGATGCTCAGGCGGCAATAATGCTCGCGATTGATAACCACTGGAGTGTGAAAACGGAGACGCATTATTCGGTAACTGGGTCAAAAACCTACCAATACATCCCGGTGCTAAACGGAGGACCGGTAGTCAAACCCGGATACGGGCCCGGCTTACTGGTTGGCCGCATGGCCGGAGAAGTAGATACTTCTTCCTCGTGTGGCGACATTTACAATCCATATAGTGACTATGTAGGAGCTCTTACGCGACTTACGATTGTTTTGCCGGATGGCACAGAATACGAATTGCGAGACCAACTATCTGGAGGCAGACCGCTATTACATGCCAGTAGTTATCCCTGTCATGAAACTGGCGCAAATCGAGGAAGAGTGTTTGTCAGCGCCGATGGTTCGGCCGCTACGTTCATATCTGACAGCGACATTCGAGATGCTGCCGACACACGCTCAACTGGCGTGCTTTACCCGACCGGTTATCTCATGCTGCGTGATGGCACCAAACTTCGCATCGAAGGTGGAGCCATTCGGTGGCTCAGGGATAGAAACGGCAACTCACTGAGCTTTAACTACGTACCGACCGGCCCTAACTTCTGGAGAGTTCAAGATGTTACCGACGCGCTGGGCCGGACGATTTCCGTAACCTATGACTTTTCTGATGTGGAGCCATATGGATTGTGCGACCGGATTACGTACAAGGGGTTCGGCGGCACAGACCAAATTATCAGAATTTCGAAGTCTAACCTTCACAACGCTCTGCGATCCGATTTTTCCATCAAGACCGATATCCAACTATTTCCCGGCTCAAGCAACGGAGCCACAGTCGATCCTATTGTGACAACTTCACTCTGGTTGCCGAATGGGCAACGTTACAAGTTCTACTACGATAGTTATGTCGAAGTAGCGCGCGTGGATTTACCCACTGGCGGCGCGGTCGAGTACGACTATGGCGGTCTAGGAGAGCCTGGGAATAGCGGTTTCTTTTTTACCTATCCGGATGATGGCAATTCGGTCATCTATCGCAGGTTGATTGAGCGCAGAGTTTCTGCGAACGGAAGTTCCTGGGAGGGCAAAACACAGTATGGCGTTTATGAGACCGGGAATCAGGCCGGTTTTCCACTCGGGGTCTCATATATTTATGTAAACCATCTTGAGCAAAACGATCACGTCGGTAGTGCCCAAGTACACTACTTCAATGGTAGCGCGCTCGACTCCATGGTTCGCAAGAGGCCTACTGATTATTCGCCCTGGAAAGAAGGACGCGAATTCAAAACCGAGTTTTATGAGGGTGGCGAGTATGGCGTTGGTGAAACTCCTGTAACCCCGATTAGAGTAGTAACCAGAGAGTGGGCGCAACGCGCTCCTGTGACCTGGTGGCGGTCTGCTTACCCGACCCTTAACGTAGATGGCGAGCCTCCTAATGATCCTCGATTGCTTGAAGTCACTACAACGATCATGGAACCAATAATGAGTGAGCCTGGGGTCCTCATCACCAAGCAACGTTTTGACTATGATCTCTATAATAATCTGACCGACGTCTATGACTACTCTTATAGCACTGAAGTCCCTGAAAGCTTTTATCGCCACACTCACACCGGTTATCTGACAGTCAATCCCCAGAATGGAATAGATTACACGAGCACAGATGTCCATATCCGCAATTTGCAGACTTCACAAATCATCTATGCGAATGGTGTTCAGGAAACGGTTATGGCCGCTTCCGAGACTGTTTACGATGAGAACGCGTATGCGCCGTTGAACTACGGAGCCGTAAGCGGATGGATTGACCCCGGTTCGTCGGCGCGTGGGAACGTCACCACTACCCGAACGTGGCTTAACATGAACGGCGGAGCTCCTTCCGTTTATCCTGCGGGCACATATTTGCTGAACCATGTTCAATATGATCAGTGCGGCAATGCCAGGAACCTGTGGGATGCAAAAGGGAAACAGCTAAGTCAGAGTTATGACGATGCTTTCTCTGACGGTCTCCCCCGAAATACCTACGCGCTTCTTACCCTAACCGTCTCGCCGCCAGTACCTGACCCATCCCAACCCGGAACGAACATCAACCTGGTAACCTCCAGGGCATATGATTTTTCAACTGGCTTGCAAGTCTCCGAGACCGACCCCAACGGGCGAACAACTACGTATTCATACGACGATCCCCTGAGCCGGTTAAAGAGCGAAACGCGTCCCTTAGGAGGAGGAACGACCAGTTATGAATACGGGGATACCCCGGGAAGTATCTACGTTCGTACGCTGACCTCACAGAACGCGAGCCAAACGATTGACGACTACCAAACTATGGACGGACTGGGGCGTGCCAGTCGCTCACTTCATTATCGAGGAAACTCGACGTATGAGACGTCGGATGTTCTTTATGATTTCATGGGTCGAATTTGGAAGGTATCTAACCCATATCTTTCGAGCGGGCCGGGCAGCAACCTCAATCCTTCGGACGTCTGGAGCAAAACACTCTACGATTCGTTGGGCCGAGTGACCAAGGCGACTAAGCCGGACGGATCAGAAATTACAACGTCGTATACGTCGAGTATTGAAGCTGAGTGTATAGCCATCAAGGTAACTGATGCTGCGGGTAGGGCCCGCCGGCAACTGAAAGATGCTTTCGGACGGACCGCAGCCGTCGACGAACCAAACGAGTCAGGGGACCTGGGCGATGTGGAGGATCCGGTCCAGAGAACCCGTTACTCTTACAGTGTTCTTGATAATCTGGTCGAGGTTAACCAGTTTGACCCGGCTCTGCTCGACGTACAGCGGCGGACTTTTGTTTTTGATTCCCTCGCGCGGCTCGTATCAGCTACAAACCCGGAGACCGGCACCATCAACTATCGATATGACGAGAACGGTAATCTGGTCAAAAGAACTGATGCTCGCGGAGTCGTCACCACCAACGTCTATGATCCGCTCAACCGCATAGTCAGCCAGAGCTATTCAGATGCCACTCCGCTACTGACCTACGTCTACGATTCAACAGCAGTGGACAATGCGAAAGGGCGTTTGGTATCGGCTAGCTCGAGCGTCGCGTCTTCACAGTACAACGGTTACGATCTGATGGGCCGTCCACTGAGCATTACCCAGACACTTGACGGTCACAGCTATTCAACGAGTTACACCTACGATCTGCTCGGACACGTAACGACCTTAAGGTATCCTTCCAACCGGGCAGTCAACTACTCATATGATGCCGCGGGCCGAGAGCTCAGTGTCGACGGTAATCTGGGCGACGACGCTCAACGCGGTTATTCGACGGGCATCATCTACTAGCCTTTTGGCCGATTGAGCAAAGAGCAATTCGGGACTGTTACGCCAATTTACAATAAACTTTTCTATAGTTTGCGCGGGCAGTTAAAGGAAATACGCGAAGGCACTACCTACACCAGTCCCAGCGACACCTCCTGGAATCGTGGCGCGATCATCAATTCGTATGGGAGTTGCGACACCTGCACGGACAACGATGGAAACCTGCGGAAGCAGGAACATTTTATTCCCGGGGACGACAACCCCCAGCCGTCAACCTATCAAGTTCAAACTCAGGAATACGAATATGATTACCTGAATCGAATTCGTCGCGTTCACCAGGGCACTGTCTGGGAGCAGCAGTTTATTTACGATCGAGTCGGGAACCGTAGAATAGACATGAGCAATACGTCGTCGGCTCTGCAATCGAGACCCTTTGAGCTCGAAGCGACGACCAACCGTTTATTAGCACCCGGCGACTCCCAACTCACCGGCCAGTCTATCAATCTGCGCATGATGCGTTATGACAGTGCCGGCAACCTAGTCCATGACGCCTACAACGGCGAAGGTCAGCGTGATTACGATGCGGAGAATCGCATGACGCGGGCCAGGGCCAACAATCAATGGCAAACCTATAGTTATGATGCGGCTGGTCGTCGTATCCGCAGAAACGTGAACGGCAGTGAAACGTGGCAGATCTACGGCCTCGCCGGTGAGTTGCTCGCCGAGTATGCCCAGAACGCTCCTCCGACGAGTCCGCAAAGAGAGTACGCCTATCGCAATGGGCAAATGTTAATTGCGGCCGTCGCGGGGCCCAGTTGGGGCAGTCCGCCAACTTTGCACGACAATCCGTTGGTGGTGGGAGTGACCACCGTTCAGTCCCGGCACATCACAGAGTTGCGTGTGGCCATCGATGCCTTGCGTTCCCACCTGGGAATGTCCGCCTACACATGGTATGAGTCCGCGGCGGTAGGCGACCCGATCAGAACGGATCCGATTGAAGAAATGCAGTTGGCACTGGATCAGGCTCTCGGGCCTCCTTCGCCCGCTTACAGTGTGGGCCTGGGCCATAACCAGCCGATTAAGGCGATCCATATTCAGGAGTTGCGGAATCGCGTGCTGGCAGCTTGGAATAGTGGCTCGGCAACGCAGGTCTACTGGCTGGTGACGGATCAATTGGGTACGCCACGCATGCTTATTCACCAAAGCGGCAGTTTTACCGGCGTCTCCCGACACGATTACCTGCCCTTCGGTGAAGACTTGTCTGGAATCGGTGGCCGCAGTACAGCGTTAGGCTACACCATTGGCGCCCTGCGCCAAAAATTCACGCAGAAAGAACGCGATACCGAGACAAAGCTGGACTATTTCGGCGCGAGGTATTATTCCAGTATCGCCGGCAGGTTCACGAGCGCGGATGAACCGTTCGTGGATCAGAATCAACTCGATCCGCAGAGTTGGAACTTGTACTCTTATGTCCGAAACCGACCAATTGCTTATCTTGACCCGCTGGGACGATGGCAGTTGCGGAGCGCCGACGGTGATGATGTTACCGTGGTCGCGGATCCCAATGACGATATGGCCTCACTGGCGCAATACCTCAGCATCCCATTGAATATCCTGATGCAGTGGTATCCTAATTTGATCGCCAGGAGGATCCCCGCCGGAACAGTTTGGTCGTTTAGTGCGAGTTGGCTGAAGTCTGTTGGAGGAACAATACCCTCACGGCCCGTTCAAAATTCGGTGCAGGCTTCAGACTTCGAATTTGATGAGGACAAAGTAGGGGGTGTGCGGCTGGGCCTGGAGTATTTCAGTGGTAGAGGACCACGATATCGAGAATTTGGACCACGAGCTTACGCGACACGCCAGATGATGACGTCACCGGACGTCGCCGACCATAGACGAAACTTCATTGGGCAGGGAGGCGGAACTTATGGTCCGGCGGTTGTGAGGTTCGGACGTGACGGAAAAGATGGCCCGTTCACGGCTGGCCGTAACATGACTCGCCAGTTTGTTGGCTCCTTCTATATAACGATACAAGAAAAGCGCAATGGTGATGCTTTATTTACTATCACCAATACGACGGGTCTTCAATCTTTGCTCTATGATAGCCCAGGAGTGCAAAACGTTCAGCGAACGGAGATGTTACCGCTTTCGAATAAGGAGCAGGAGTTCTGGTGGTTTGAACGCGGCCTGATAAAACATTGAAACGTTCCTTATTCATTAATTGGCTCCGTACCAAGGTGCCATCCAAAGAGTGGGAGCAGATATGGTGGCTAGCACCATGCCTAACGCTCCTTGTTCTTCCGGTAGGAGGCCCTTTGCTGCATGTCGTTGGAAGGCTTGGTTGGGCTGGCGCGCCGCTCGCAACACAATGCCTGATTGTGGTGTCAATCGTTGGTGGGCCGATTATTGGTGGCGTCGTGCTTTGGAGCGTCGAAGAAGCAGGGCTGGGCCGCTCAGCGCAGAGGCGAGCGAAGTGGTTCGCCGGTCTAGCTGTATTGGGACCGTTCCTGATATTCCTGATTATGTCCTGGATTGCAAATGTTATCTGGGGTTTCCAGCTCGCTCTTTAGTCAAAGTGTTACCTCGATAGGTCTTGTTCTGAAAGGGCGACCGCAAATGATGCTTCCCATGATGGCTTTCTTTCTCCTCCTGCTGGTCTTTGGAGGTATTGCAGCCCTTGCCATCGTTATTGATCGAGGTTCTCAAGATAGAGCGCCCATTCCCTTTGCCGTTCTCTTCGCTGGTTTAGGCTTTTACCTAATCTTTTTTATTGGCGGTTTCCTGGGATCATATGAGAGCCCGGCTCTTGCTGATTCGATAACGTTCTTCGTTAGTCTCGTGGTGGGAGGCGTAGGAGGTAGCATAATAGGTTATCGGCTTGGACTGAGAATGCGGCGACGAGCTAACAAAAATAATTGAAACAGCGCCGCTATCGTCTGCCCGGGGCTGACGTTGACACTCACGGACGCGCAAGCTATGCTCTTACCCCGTGAACGATACGGGAACAAATCCTCCAAACGACTCTTCAAAGCCCAAAATAAAAGCTGTCGCCATCATCCCCGCTCGCTATGATTCTGTGCGTCTGCCTGGCAAAGCCCTGCTGGAAATCGCCGGCAAGCCAATGATTTGCTGGGTTGTGGAGCGTGCGCTCGCGGCCCGAAATGTCGCGCGCGCAATTGTGGCGACAGATGACGAGCGCATAATCGAGGCGGTGAAGTCTGCCGGGTATGAGGCCGTGATGACCCGCGCCGATCATCGCAGCGGAACAGATCGGATCGCGGAAGTTGTTGCCGGGTTGGAAGACGTCGATATCGTTGTGAACGTACAAGGCGATGAGCCGTTGATTTCACCGGAAACAATCGACCGCGCGGTCGAAAGAATGGAGGAACAAGGGAACACGGAAAAAGGGGAAGACGTTCAAGGGGAAAAGGGCAAAGGGGAAGGAGGAAGGAAAAGCGAGCCGAGAATAACTGCGGAAGAGATTGGGATCGTGACAACCTGGGAACCAATTGAATCGGCTGCTGAGGTCTTGAATCCTGACGTGGTGAAGGTTGTAGTTGATGAACACGACACGGCGATCTATTTTTCGCGTTCGCCGGTTCCTTATCCGCGAGAGGCGGTGCGCGAGTATGGATCCATCGAAGCAGCGATGTTGGCAGAACCCGCTATCTTGACTAGGTTTCGTAAGCACACCGGGCTTTATGTTTACCGGCGCGACGTCTTACTCGAATTTGCGCGGTGGCCGCAATCCGCGCTGGAGCGATTGGAGTCGCTCGAACAACTGCGGGCAATGGAGCATGGCGTGAAGATCAAAGCAATTAAGGCGAGTACGTCGTCGATTGGAGTTGACACAATGGAGGATTTGGAGCGCGTTAGGAGTATTGTTGAGGAGGAGAATTGCAGTTTAGAGTTCAAGCTTTAGCTTGCGTCTTCGCTGCGTGAGCAACCTAAAGGTTGAACTCTGAACTACTTGAATTTTATGAACGACTGGATTGGATTAGCGGTAATCGGCTTCCTTGTTTTGTGTGCGCTGCTGGCGCTGTGGCAGCTCTCCAGGCCCTACGAAGTCAGCGTGGAGGAGTTTGAGAAGCGCGCCGCTGAGGCGCCAAGCTTGTTGAGCGCCGGCTTTGTGGGTCTGCAAAAGATTCTCGACCCGGCGACGGCGAAGGCAGTGGCGGCGCAGGAGGATTTTAAGGAAGGGCGTTTCGACAGCGAGTAGGCAAAGGGCGACGGAGACGAAGCAGGAGCAGACAGCAGGCGGCTTGGCGGCAGGGGAAGAGGAGAAGAGTAAGCAGTGAGCAGTAAGCAGTGAGCAGTAAGCAGTGAGCAGTAAGCAGTGAGCAGTAAGCAGTGAGCAGTAAGCAGTAAGCAGTGAGCAGTAAGCAGTGAGCAGTGAGCAGAAGGCAGAAGGCAGAAGGACAGACTTTCCAGTTTGTCTTACAGACAAAATGACAGGCAAGAATGCCTGTCCTACTTAGGAAAGGCAGCAATGACTAAATACATCTTTGTAACCGGCGGTGTGGTTTCAAGTCTAGGAAAAGGTTTGGCTGCGTCTTCGATCGGCTGCCTGCTCGAAGCTCGCGGGCTGAGCGTCTCGCTTATCAAACTCGACCCTTACCTTAACGTCGACCCCGGCACGATGTCGCCGTTTCAGCATGGCGAAGTTTTCGTTACCGACGATGGCGCGGAGACGGATCTCGACCTGGGCCATTACGAGCGCTTCACCCACGCGCATCTCACGCAGGCCAACAACTGGACCACCGGGCGCATTTATCTTTCCGTCATCGAAAAAGAGCGACGCGGAGACTACCTTGGCAAAACGATCCAGGTCGTGCCGCACGTGACTAATGAAATTAAGGAGGCGGTTAGAGCGGTTGCCGAAAAAGACAATCCGGACGTGATTATTGTTGAGATTGGCGGCACAGTCGGCGACATCGAATCGCTGCCGTTCCTGGAAGCAATTCGCCAAATGGGAAACGAGGAAGGCGCGGGCAACATTCTCTATGTTCACGTTACGCTCGTGCCCTACATCGCCGCCGCCAAGGAACTCAAGACCAAGCCAACCCAGCACTCGGTGAAGGAGCTGCGCGAGATTGGTATCGCTCCGGACATTCTTTTGTGTCGTTCGGAGAAGCCGCTCTCCTACGACCTGCGCTCGAAGATCGCATTATTTTGTAACGTGAAAGAGTCGGCAGTCATCAGCGCGCAAGACGTTGACACGATCTACGATGTGCCACTCGCTTTTCATGAACAGGGACTGGACGAATTGATTGTGACGCAGCTCGGTTTCGGGGCGCGCGCCTCGCAGTCAAATCTTTCCGAGTGGCGCGACCTGGTGGGCACAATCCGCGAGCCCTCCGGCGGTGAAACTTCGATCGCCATCGTCGGCAAGTATGTCGAGTTGGAAGACTCTTACAAATCCCTGCGCGAAGCGCTGACGCATGGCGGCGTCGCCAACAATGTTCGCGTCAGTGTGAAATGGATCGAATCCGAAGATCTGATGGACGACGATTATGAATCACGCCTGCGCGACTTTGACGCCATACTCGTCCCGGGTGGTTTTGGCAAACGCGGTATCGCGGG
>Ga0137409_10001182_pt1 | contig 28379 bp, 25 predicted proteins | sample CZODoug1_16funga_FD_122059 | JGI IMG/M metagenome (GOLD analysis project Ga0137409, IMG submission 122059) | Vadose zone soil fungal communities from Angelo Coast Range Reserve, California, USA - CZODoug1_16fungal (Hybrid Assembly) | ecosystem: Environmental > Terrestrial > Soil > Vadose zone...
GCGCACCGGTCGGTCGACAGGATGTGGTTGGCGGGCTTGGCCGTGGCGCGCACCGTGGTGCCGATGCCGTGACAGGCGCCGCAATCGGTCGGCGTGCCCTTGAACATGGCGTTGGCGTGACAGGCCTCGCAGGGCAGGTCGCGGTGCTGGCCGATGAGCTCGAAGCCGGTCGTCAGATGGTCGAAATTGGCGCGCGTCTGTGCGGCAAAACCCTGCGGAATCAGCCCCAGCATGAGGAGCAGCACCGCGAGGGCGCGCGCACCCCAGAGTGAGCGCACCGCGCCACAGGGGAAGAGCCACGCAACTCGCAGTGACCCCCACCAACGCACCTGCCATGAACCAGACAAAGCGATGAGACCTCCCCAACACCAGACGATTACAAACTTGCAGCGCAGTCACGCGCGGACGTGACCATACACATGATCCGTGCGGAGGTCTCGATGTCTCAGGCTGCCGACAACGTGTCTCCAACTACAGTCATGCATTTGCGTCGACGGCGAACAATATGAGAATGCAAATGCGAGCTTCTCTAATGTGGCCGAATATGACAGTGCCGCGCATCGCCAGCCGCATGCGCTGCGTTTCATCGTGCCGCGAGCTGCTTTTGTGCGCTGATGTTGGAAGTGATCCGAAATCATGACTGCGGACATTCGCGATTCCTGCGCGGCGTAACGATCGCCGCCTGGGGCGTGAAGTGAGGTGGCGCGATTTCAACGCTCGCATGGCAATCGACGCTCACCAGGCCTGCGAGGAGATTCACGCAGGTTTAAGCGGCCCAGGGGCGAAGGCGTGCTCGCGCGCGCGCCGGGCGCTGGCCAGGGCCCCCGACTGACGCGGATGGGAGACACGGGGGTGTGGCGGTAAACTCATGAATTTGCGAGACTCGCGCGCCGTGCTCAGGCGACACGCCTGGGGGTGAGCGAGCCGCAGCCTAGCGCATGCATGACGAGCGCCTCGATGTTGAGAGCCTGCACCTGTGGCGGGGTGACCGTCACGTCCTGCGGGGGGTGTGCTTTTCGCTCGCGAGCGGTGAGTGCCTGCAGGTGACGGGGCCCAACGGCTCGGGCAAGACCAGCCTGCTGCGCACCGTCTGCGGGCTCATGTACCCGGAGGAGGGGCGGGTGCTGTGGGAGGGCCGGGATGTGCGCGGCGATCTGCGTACGTTCCACTGCGCCCTGGCTTACCTCGGGCACGAGCCGCCCCTGAAGGCCGAGCTCAGCGCGCGCGAGAATCTGCGCTACTGGATCGGTGTCCGACACCGCATCGGCGCCGCAGCGCTGGAGGGTGCGCTGGAGCGCGTGGGCGCGAGTCCCTGGAGCGATCGCCTGGTGCGCACGCTCTCGGCCGGGCAGCGACGGCGCGTGGCGCTCGCCGGGCTGATTTTGTCGATGGTGCCGCTGTGGCTGCTCGATGAGCCGACGACCAATCTCGATACGGAGGGACAACAGTTGGTGGGAAGTCTGATCGCAGAGCAGCTGGCGCGCGGCGGCATGGTGGTGGCGGCTGTTCACCATGAGCTGCCCGCGAGCGTGCGCGATCTGCGGCGCCTGGAGCTCGCGGCATGAGCCGACTCGGCTCTCCCGCCGCGGGTGTCGTGGTGCAGGCGGGGGCGATTGCCCGGCAGTCGACGGTGTGGGCGGGCAGCCATCAGGCTCCGATACTCGATGCGGCACGCCTTGCCCTGACGCGGGACCTGCAGCTTGCCTTTCGCAAGCGCGGCCAACTGGTGCAGCCGCTGGCGTTCTTTGCGATGGTCACCATGTTGTTCCCGCTGGCGATTTCTCCGGAGCTCTCGCGCCTGCGGGAAATCGCCCCGGGCGTTCTGTGGGCCGGGGCGTTGCTGGCGTCGCTCCTGGCGCTCGAGTTTCTGTTTCGCGACGATGCCCACGACGGCACGCTCGAGCAGTACGCGCTGTCGGGTCAGTCGCTCACCTGGCTGATGTTTGCGAAGACCGCGGCGCATTGGTTATTGACGGGATTGCCGCTCGCACTGATGGCGCCGCTCGCGGCGTTGTCACTGGGAGTCTCCACGGCTGCGGTCCCCGGGATCGTGGCCTCGGTTGCGGTGGGCAGTGTGGCATTGAGTCTCATCGGCTCGATCGGCGCGGCCCTGACGCTCGGGATCAAGCGCAGCGGCGCGCTGCTGTCGCTGCTGACGCTGCCGTTGTCGCTGCCGGTGCTGATTTTCGGCGCGCGCGCGACGCAACTGGCGATCAGCGGCGGCCCGCTGTTGGCGCCGCTGGAGCTGCTCGCGGCCCTGGTGGTGCTCGGTGTGACGCTGGCGCCGCTCGCGGCGGCGGCGGCGGTGCGGATCAGCCTGGAATAGTAGTAGCGGAAGCGCGCATCATGACCTGGACCTGGTTTCATCGGCTCGGCTCACCACCCTACATCTACGGGCTGGCGACGCGGCTCACGCCTTGGTTTGCCTGGCCGGCGGCGCTGCTGATCATCGGCGGACTGTGGGGCGGGCTGGTGCTGGCGCCTGCGGACTACCAGCAGGGCGATGGCTTTCGCATCATTTATGTGCACGCGCCCAGTGCGTGGATGTCACTCATGGTGTATACGACCATGGCGATTGCGGCCGCGGTCGGGCTCATCTGGCGCATCAAGGTCGCACACGCGGTGGCTGCCAGCTGCGCTCCGATCGGCGCCTCGTTCACCTTCGCGGCACTCGTGACCGGTGCGCTATGGGGCCAGCCGATGTGGGGAACGTACTGGGAGTGGGATCCGCGCTTGACCTCGGAACTCATTCTGCTTTTTCTGTATCTCGGATATATGGGTTTGCGCGCAGGACTCGAGGACACGCAGCGGGCGGATCGCGCCAGCGCGGTGTTGGCCGTGGTGGGCGTGGTGAACGTGCCGATCATTCACTATTCGGTAACCTGGTGGAACTCGCTGCACCAGGCGCCCTCGGTGATGCGGCTCGCCAAACCCACCATGGCGGCATCGATGCTGGTGCCGCTGCTGATGATGCTGCTGGGCTTCACGCTGTTTTTTGGGGCCGTACTGCTGGTGCGCCTGCGCGGGGAAGTCCTGAACCGTGAACGTTCGGCCAGCTGGATTCGCGAGATCGTAAGCACATGAGTCACTTTTTCGAGATGGGCGGGTATGCGGTCTTCGTGTGGCCCGCGTACGCGGTCACGCTCGCCGCAATCGTGCTGAACGTCGTGTGGGCGCGCCGCGCGCTGGCACGCTCGCGCGAGGACGCGCGGCGGCGCTTGGGCGTGCGGGGGGAGGGGCCGTGACGAGACGACAGCGCCGTATGGTCCTGGTGCTCGGTATCGTGGGCGGCGTGAGTATCGCCGGCGCACTCGCGCTCAGCGCCTTTCGCCAGAACGTCACCTTTTTCTTTGATCCGACCCAGGTCGCCGCCGGCCAGGTGCCGGCGGGCGAGCGCTTCCGGCTCGGCGGCATGGTGACGCAGGGTAGCCTGCACCGCGCCCCCGGGAGCCTCGAAGTGCGCTTCGTCGTGACTGACTTCAGTCACGACGTGCCGGTCAGCTATACCGGCGTGCTGCCGGACCTGTTCCGCGAGGGAGCCGGCGTCGTCGCGCACGGGCAGATGCGCCACGACGGCACCTTCGTTGCGGACGAAGTGCTCGCCAAGCACGACGAGAAGTACATGCCTCCCGAGGTGGCGCGCTCATTGAAGAAGCGTCACGGGGAGTCACGGGCGGACGCCACGGCGCCGCCCCCCACGCCATCGCCTCCTTCAGCGGGTACCTGACATGCTTCCTGAACTCGGTCACTTTGCTCTGATTCTCGCGCTGCTGCTGGCGGGCCTGCAGGCGTTCTTCGGCATCGCAGGTCCCATGCTGGGCCGTGACCGCTGGATCGCGGCCGTGACCCCCGCCGTCGCCGGCCAGTTCGTCATGATCGCGACCGCCGTGGGGTGCCTGGTGGCTTCCTTCGTGGCGAATGACTTCTCGGTCCTGTACATCGCCGAGAATTCCAACTCCGCCTTGCCCATGTTCTATCGCGTCACCGCGATGTGGGGTGCCCACGAGGGGTCGCTCCTGCTGTGGATCCTGCTGCTGGCCGCCTGGACGGTGGCGGTGACCATCGGGGCCTCGCGGCTGCCGCCGCGCTTCGCAGCACGCGTGCTCGGCGTGCTCGGCCTCATCAGCTTCGGATTCCTGCTGTTCACGCTCGCCACCTCTAATCCCTTCCTGCGCCTGGACCCGGCCGCCCCCGACGGCCACGACCTGAATCCGATCCTGCAGGATCCCGCGCTGGCGATTCACCCGCCCATTCTCTATACGGGCTATGTGGGCTTTGCCGTCGCGTTCGCGTTCGCGTGCGCGGCGATGCTCGAAGGGCGGCTGGACCAGACCTGGGCCCGCTGGACGCGCCCGTGGACGACCGCCGCGTGGGCCTTTCTCACCTGCGGCATCGCGCTGGGCAGCTTCTGGGCGTACTACGAGCTCGGCTGGGGCGGCTTCTGGTTCTGGGATCCGGTCGAGAACGCCTCCTTCATGCCGTGGCTGATGGGCACTGCGCTGGTGCATTCGCTCGCCGTTACCGACAAGCGCGGCCTGTTCAAGAGCTGGACGCTGCTGCTGGCGATCCTGGCCTTCTCGCTGAGCATGCTCGGTACCTTCCTGGTGCGCTCCGGGGTGCTGGTGTCGGTGCATTCGTTCGCGGCTGATCCGAGCCGCGGCATTTTCATTCTGGCCTTTCTCATCATCATGATCGGCGGAGCCCTGAGCCTGTATGCCTGGCGCGCGCCGCAGCTGAAGTCGACGGCCGGGTTCGAACTCGGGTCGCGCGAATCGTTTCTCCTCTTTAACAACGTGCTGCTGGTCATTGCCGCGACCACGGTGTTCGCCGGCACGCTGGCGCCGCTGATCTCGGATGCGCTGAAGCTGGGCACGGTGTCTGTAGGGCCGCCGTATTTCAATCCCACCTTCATGTTGTCGATGCTGCCGCTGCTCGCCCTGCTGTCGGTCGGCATCCACTCGAACTGGAAGCGCGGGCGCCTGAAGGACAAGCAGCGTACGCTGCTCTACACGTTGATCGCCGCCGCCGTGCTCGCCTGCGGACTCGTATACGGCATTTATTCCCATGGGCGGGTGCTGACCCCCGTCGGCGCGACGCTCGCACTGTGGATCGTGCTGGCCTCGCTGGTGGACCCGATCGATCGCTGGCGCCGCGGCTTGTCGCTGTCGCGCGCGGTGATCGGCATGACGATCGCGCACCTGGGTCTCGCCACGGCGGTGATTGCGCTCACCACGGTGCAGTCCTTCACCACCGAGCGGGACGTGGCTCTGGCGCCCGGGGCGAGCACGAGTGCGGGCGGTTATGAATTCCGCTTCGACGGGGTGCGCCCGCTCGAGGGTCCGAATTACGACGGCGTGGGCGGCACCATCGTGGTCACGCGTCAGGGCGCACCGGTCACGGTCCTCACACCCGAGAAGCGCCAGTACTGGGTGCAGCGCCAGGCGATCACCCAGACCTCCATCAAGATGCACCACGGCAACAATCTGCTGGTGGCACTCGGTGAGGATCTCGGGGGAGGGCGCTGGAGCGTGCGCATCCAGATCCGGCCGCTGGTGAGCCTCATCTGGCTCGCCGCACTCATCATGGCCATCGGCGGTGCCACGGCCGCTTCCGACCGGCGCTACCGCACGGCCAAGGTTGCCGAGGCGCCCGCACTCGGCGCTACCGCGAGAGATGGCGCGGCATGAACCGCTTCGCGCTGCCGGTTGGGGTATTCGGGCTGCTGGTCGTGGTGCTGGCCATCGGCATCAAACACTCGCCCAACAAGGGCACGATCATGTCGCCGCTGCTTGGCAAGCCGGCTCCACAGTTCTCGCTGCCGAATCTGACGGACCCGGCTCGCGTGGTGAGCTCTGCCGGCCTGAAAGGGCGCTGGTACCTGTTCAACGTGTGGGGTACCTGGTGCGGCGAATGCCGCGCCGAACACGAAATGCTGCTGGAAGTGCGCCGCGCCGCGGTGGTGCCGCTGGTCGGACTGGACTGGAAGGATGACGACGCGCAGGCCCTCTCGTGGCTGGCGCAGCTCGGCAATCCTTACGACGCGGTCGCGGTCGATCGCTCGGGGCGCACCGCCATCGACTGGGGTGTCTACGGCGCGCCCGAGACGTTCCTGGTAAACCCGCAGGGCATCGTGGTCTTCAAACACGTCGGCGCGCTGACGCCCGATGTGTGGACCCGCGACATCCTGCCGCGCCTGGCGCCGCGCGCCGCGGCGAAGTCATGAGGCACTCGCGCGGCGCGCAGCGCGTACGCGGCCCGGTCTCATCCGCCGCAGTGCTCCTCGGGCTGCTCGGCGCCCTCGCCATCGGGGTGCTCGCGCCGCAGCGCCTCGCCTGGGCGGTGGATACGACGCAGCTTCCCGATCCGGCGCTGCAGGCGCGCTATTCGGCACTCACGCACGAGCTGCGCTGCATGCAGTGCCAGAACGAAGCCATCGCCGATTCGCCCGTGGATCTGGCCGCGGACCTGCGCCGCGAGGTGCGCGATATGTTGCTCGCCGGCAAGTCCGACGATGACGTGCGCAATTTCATGGCGGCGCGCTATGGCGATTTCATCCTCTTCCGGCCGCGCTTTGCGCCGCGTACCGCCTGGTTGTGGCTGGCACCGGGGGTATTGCTGCTGGTCGGCGCGTTCGTGTCGTGGCGCATCGTGCGCGCGCGCATCGCGCTGGTGCCTGGTGACAATCAACCGCTGGAAGAGGACCCGGGCCGCTGATGATCACGTTCGTCCTGCTGGCGGCGGCGCTGACCGTGGCCGGTGTCATCGTGGTGGCGATCCCCCTGCTCAGGCGCGGCGTTACAGCAGCCGCTCCGGGGCCCGCGCCGTGGGCGGCTGTTGCCGCGACCGGACTGCTGGTGGTCGGCTCGGCGGTGTTGTATGTCAGCTGGAGCAACTGGCCGTGGAGAACCGTGACGGCCGGCGATTCGCCACAGGGCATGGTCTCGCGCCTGGCGCGCCAGCTCGAGCGCGATCCCCAGAACCTCGACGGCTGGCTGATGCTCGGCCGTTCTTACCTCGCCTTGCAGCAGTATCCGCTCGCGCTGCGGGCCTTTGAGCGCGCCGATCGCCTCAGCGACGGAAAAAACGCCGACGCGCTCACCGGCGAGGCCGAGACACTGGCCCTCACCGATGAGTCCGAGCTGAACGGGCGCGCCAGCCGGCTCATCGAGCGGGCGCTGGTGCTGGCGCCGGACTCGGGCAAGGCGCTGTTCTTCGGCGCGGCGGTCGCGGCGCGTCGCGGAGATCTGCCGCTTGCGCGGGCGCGCTTCGTGAAGCTCCTCGCGATGGATCCGCCGGCAGACATCCGGCCCCTCATCGAGCAGCAGATCACTGCCATCGACGCCAAGCTCGGCGGCGCACCGCCCGCGGGTGGAGCGGGGGTCCCCCCGCCGACGCCCGCGGTGAAGCCTGGCGCGGAGGTGCGCGTGAACGTCACGCTCGCTCCGTCGCTCGCGGCCGCGGTCGGCGCGTCACCCCTGTTCGTCTTTGTGCGTGACCCGGCGCACCCCGGTCCGCCGCTGGCCGTGAAGCGCCTGGAGAGCCGCTTCCCGCAGGTCGTGTCACTCGCCGCCTCGGACGCGATGATTCCCGGCCGGGCCTTCGCGCCCGGCCAGAGCGTGCAGGTGGTGGCGCGAATTGCCCGCTCCGGGAACCCGGTGGGCGCGAGCGGCGATCCGCTGGGCGAAGTGACGTATCAGGTGGGCCGCGACGGCCTCGTGAGCCTGGTCATCGATCACCTGATGCCCTAGCACGCGGCAGCACAGAAAGTTCGTGCAGTCAGTGAGTTACACCAATGAGTTACAGCAACCTGACCGCACATCCCGCGATCCAACCTTTATCCGCGCCTGCCGCGAGGGGTATGCTCCAGAGGACGGCGTCACACGTCGCGATCAAAGTCGCGGGTCCGGCATCCCTCGGGCCTCGCGCATATAAGGAGAGCAAGTGATGGCTCAAGGAACAGTTCATGAAGGGCGCATCTCGCACCGTGGGTTCGCATCGATGAACACGGAGCGGCAGCGGCAGATAGCGAGCATGGGTGGCAAGGCGGTACCGGACGAGAAGCGCAGCTTCTCGCAGAACCGGCGGCTGGCGGCAGAGGCCGGGCGCAAGGGCGGGCAGAGCGTTCCCGGCGCGAAGCGCAGCTTCTCGCAGAATCGCGCGCTCGCGGCGGTCGCCGGGCGCAAGGGTGGACAGAGTGTGCCTGACGAGAAGCGCAGCTTCTCTCAGCATCCGGAGCTTGCGGCCGAGGCGGGTCGCAAGGGCGGACAGGCAAGCCACGGAAGCAGCCGGCCGGCCTGACGACCCCGTTCAGGGGCTCAAGCCAACTGATGACGCATCGGGTGGCGCCGCACGCGCGGCGCCACCGATGTGCAGCGCGCACAAGAAACGTCGCCGCATCGGGGTTGATCTGCTCGACCCCGAGCTTGGCGAATATCGCAATCAGTGCGGCGAACGCCGCCGACATCAGCGCTCGAGGCCATTGACCCGAAGGTGGCGAGCGACTACTTTCACGGCGAGCTAGGGGAGCCCCGGCAGGGGGCTGAGAGGCCAACGAGCGCTTGTGAGGACAGCGCGCGTGGCGACCCTCTGAACCTGATCCAGTTAATGCTGGCGTAGGAAAGTTTCACCAGGCGCCGATGCTTCCTCCTACCGCGCGGCATTCGCCGGATCTTACGTCCGTACGTGAGGAGCATCCATGAACGCGCAACTGTTGCAGGTCGTGTCCGAGCCATTACCGGCGTCGCGCAAGGTCTATAAGTCCGGCAGCCTCCATGAGGGATTGCGCGTGCCGATGCGGGAGATCGAGCTGCACCCCTCCGCGGGCGAGGCGCCGCTGACGGTCTACGATCCGTCCGGCCCCTATACCGACCCGGACGTCAGCATCGACATCAACCACGGGCTGCCGTGCCCGCGCGCCGCCTGGATCGCCGCGCGGGGCGACCTAGAGACCTACGCCGGCCGGCGCGTGCAGCCGCTCGACAATGGGCTTGCCGCCGGGGCGAAGGCCGCGCCCCAGTTCCCGGTGCACCGGGCGCCGCTGCGGGCGCGGGGCGCCGCGGCCGTGACGCAGCTCGCTTATGCGCGTGCCGGGATCATCACCCCGGAGATGGAGTACGTCGCGCTGCGCGAGAACAGCGGCAGCGAGCGGCGCGCCGCAACGGGCGCGGCTGACGGCAACGCCTGGGGTGCGTGCATTCCGGATTACGTGACGCCGGAGTTCGTGCGCGCCGAGGTGGCCGCCGGACGCGCCATCATCCCCGCGAACGTGAATCACCCGGAATCTGAGCCGATGATCATCGGTCGCAACTTCCTGGTGAAGATCAACGCCAACATCGGCAACTCGGCGGTGACCTCTTCGACCGCCGAGGAGGTCGACAAGCTGGTATGGGCGATCCGCTGGGGAGCCGACACGGTCATGGACCTGTCTACCGGGCGAAACATCCACACCATCCGCGAATGGATCCTGCGCAACTCCCCCGTGCCGATCGGCACCGTGCCCATCTACCAGGCGCTGGAGAAAGTCGGCGGGGTCGCCGAAGACCTCAGCTGGGAGATCTTCCGCGACACGCTCATCGAGCAGGCCGAGCAGGGCGTGGACTACTTCACCATCCACGCCGGCGTACGGCTGCCCTATATCCCGCTCACGGTCAGCCGCGTCACCGGCATCGTCTCGCGCGGCGGATCGATCATGGCGAAGTGGTGCCTGGCGCATCACCGCGAGAGCTTCCTCTACGAACACTTCGAGGAAATCTGTGCGATCTGCCGGGCGTACGATGTGAGCTTCTCGCTCGGGGACGGTCTGCGGCCGGGCTCCATCGCCGATGCCAACGACGCCGCGCAGTTCGCCGAGCTCGAGACCCTCGGGGAGCTGACGCGCGTGGCCTGGCAGCACGACTGCCAGGTGATGATCGAGGGACCGGGCCACGTGCCGATGCACAAGATCAAGGAGAACATGGACAAGCAGCTCGCCACCTGCGGCGAAGCCCCGTTCTATACCTTGGGTCCCCTGACGACCGACATCGCGCCCGGTTACGATCACATTACCTCCGCCATCGGAGCCGCCATGATCGGTTGGTTCGGCACCGCCATGCTCTGCTACGTCACGCCCAAGGAGCACCTCGGACTTCCGGATCGCAACGACGTCAAGACCGGCGTCATCACCTACAAGATCGCCGCTCACGCTGCCGACCTTGCCAAGGGGCACCCCGGGGCCCGGGCGCGCGACGATGCGCTGTCGCGGGCGCGCTTCGATTTCCGCTGGCAGGACCAGTTCAACCTCGCGCTCGACCCGGACACGGCCTGCGCCTTCCACGATGCGACGCTGCCGAAGGAAGGCCACAAGGTGGCGCATTTCTGCTCGATGTGCGGACCGAAGTTCTGCTCCATGCGCATCTCGCACGAGGTGCGCGCGGAGGCCCGCGCGCAGGGCATGCGCGACATGGCCGCGAGATTCCGTGCCGGCGGGAGCGAGCTGTACGTGCCCGCGCCGGCCCCGCAGGAGCGCTGAAGGCTGTGCGCGTGACCGTCATCGGGGCCGGGGTCGCAGGCCTCAGCTGCGCGCTGGAGCTCGCCGAGCGCGGCGTCGCCGTCGAGATCCTCGAGCGCAGCGCGCAGCTCGGCGCGCCCGCGTGCTCCTGGTTCGCGGGCGGCATGCTGGCACCGTGGTGTGAGCTGGAGAGCTGCGATCCACTGATCGCGCGCCTCGGTGCGGAGAGTATCCCCTGGTGGCAGGAGCGCTTCGCCGGCACCGTCGTCAACGGCACGCTGGTGGTGGCGCATGGCCGCGATGCCGCGGACCTCACCCAGTTTGCCGGCCGCACCGGGCATTTTGAGCCCCTCGGGTCTGAAGACCTGGCGGGCCTCGAACCGGACCTGGCCGGTCGTTTCAGCCAGGGGTTGTATTTCAGGGACGAGGGACATCTCGACCCGCGGGCGGCACTCGCGGGGCTCGCAGCGCGGCTCGGGGAACTCGGGATCGCCATCCGCTTCGGCGTCGAAGCCTCGGCGGCGATGCTCGCCGGGCGGCCGGTGATCGATTGCACCGGGCTCGCCGCGCGCCGGCAGCTCACGGATCTGCGCGGGGTCAAGGGAGAGATGCTGCTGCTGCGCCTGCGGGAGGTCTCGCTGCGCCGCCCGGTGCGCTTGCTCCATCCGCGCGTGCCGGTGTATGTCGTGCCGCGGCCGGATGGGCTGTTCATGGTGGGCGCCACCATGATCGAGAGCGATGAGGGCACGCGCATCAGTGCGCGTTCCATGCTGGAACTGCTGTCGGCGGCCTACGCGCTGCATCCCGCCTTCGGCGAGGCGGAAATCGTCGAAATCGGTACCGGCGTACGCGCGGCGTTTGCCGATAACCTGCCGCGGCTGCGCCGCCACGGCGAGACGCTGTATGTCAATGGCCTGTATCGGCACGGTTTCCTGCTCGCGCCGGCGCTCGCCCGCCGCGCAGCGCAGGTGCTGCTGCAGGGCAGTCATTTCCCGGAGGTGATGGATGAGAATCCTCGTCAACGGCGCCTGGCGTGAGACCGTGGCCGCCGAGCTGTCCACCGTGCTGGATGAGCTCGGCTATGGCGAGGCCGTGGTGACGACCGCCGTCAACGGCGAATTCGTGGCGGCGGGTGTGCGGCCACGCACCCGCCTCGCCGAGGGGGATCGCGTGGAAGTGCTGGCGCCTATGCAGGGGGGTTGATGCTGCATCTCTACGGAACGGCACTGCGATCGCGGCTGCTGCTCGGCAGCGCGCATTACCCCTCGCCGGCGGTGCTGACTGAGGCGGTGCGAGCGGCGCGCGCCGAAGTGGTGACGGTCGCGCTGCGCCGTGAGTCGGGCGGTGAGCGCGCGGGCCAAGGCTTCTGGTCGATCATCCGCGAGCTGGGTGTGCGAGTGTTGCCCAACACCGCGGGCTGCCATTCGGTGAAGGAAGCCGTCACCACCGCGCACATGGCGCGCGAGGTGTTCGGCACCCCGTGGATCAAACTCGAGGTGATCGGCGAAGACGACACGCTGCAGCCGGACGTGTTCGGGCTCACCGAGGCGGCGCGCATCCTGTGCGCGGAAGGGTTCGAGGTGTTTCCGTATACCACCGAGGACCTGGTGGTTGCGGAACGGCTGCTCGCGGCCGGCTGCCGGGTGCTGATGCCGTGGGGCGCACCGATCGGATCCGGGCGGGGTCTCAACAACCTGTTTGGCCTCACGGCGTTGCGCGCCCACTTCCCCGATGTGCCGCTGATCATCGATGCCGGAATCGGCGTGCCCTCGCATGCCACGCGCGCCCTGGAGCTTGGTTTCGACGCGGTGCTGATCAACACCGCCGTCGCGCAGGCGCGCGATCCGGCACAGATGGCGGCGGCCTTTGCCCAGGCGGTCGAAGCGGGGAGGGCGGCGCGTCTGGCCGGACCGATCGAGCCGCGCGACCTCGCCGCACCCTCGACGCCCGTGATTGGCACGGCCTTCCGCGGATGAAGCTGGCGCGCGTCTATCCGATCGTCGACAGCGCCGCGTGGGTGAAGCGCCTCGCCCCCCTCGGCGTGCGGCTGGTTCAGCTGCGCATCAAGGAGCAGCCGGACGAGACGCTGCTGAGGGAGATTCGCGAGGCGCACGCCTGCTGCGGGTTGGCCGGTATGCAGCTCATCGTCAACGACCACTGGCAGCTCGCGCTCGCCGCGGGCTGCGATTTCGTTCACCTCGGGCAGGGGGATCTGGATAGCGCGGATGTGCCGGCGCTGCGGCGCGCCGGCGTGCGCTTAGGTGTCAGCACGCACGATGAGAGCGAGCTGGCGCGCGCACTCAGCCTGCAACCCGACTACGTGGCGCTCGGTCCGATCTATCCGACGCTGCTGAAGGTCATGCCCTGGCCGGCGCAGGGTCTTGCGCGGATCACGCAGTGGAAGCGGCGTGTCGGGACGATCCCGCTCGTGGCCGTCGGTGGCCTGACGCTCGAGCGCCTCCCGGGAGTATTCGCAGCCGGTGCAGATGTCGCGGCGGTCGTGACCGATATCGTGCGCCATCTGAACCCCGAGGCGCGCGCACGCGAGTGGCTCAGCGCGGCGGCGGCGGCCTGACGGAGCGGGGCATCATGAGTGACCGGTACGCACGCCAGTCCATTCTTCCTGAAGTCGGCGCCGAGGGTCAGGCACGTCTCGGGGCCGCGGTGGTCGTCGTGGTGGGGGCCGGCGGGCTGGGCTGCGCCGTGCTGCAGTATCTGGCTGCCGCGGGAGTAGGGCGGCTCATGATCGTCGACCACGATCGCGTGGAGGAATCGAACCTGCACCGCCAGCCGCTGTATCGCATGACCGACCTCGGGCGGCCGAAAGTGCACGCGGCGCGCGCGGCGCTTCTGCAAGCCAATCCCGAAGTACGCATCGACACGCTCGAGGAGCGTCTCACGGCCGCCAATGCAGCGCGCCTGGTGGCTATGGCGGATGTCGTCATCGATGCCGCCGACAGCTTCGCGGTGACCTACGTGCTGAGCGACGCCTGCCAGCGCGCGAACACGCCGCTGGTGAGCGCCTCGGTGCTGGGCCTGTCCGGCTATGTCGGCGCGTTTTGCGGGGGCGCGCCAAGCTATCGTGCCGTGTTTCCCGAGCTGCCCCGCGCCGCGGGCTCCTGCGCCGAGGCCGGCGTGCTGGGAACCGCGGTCGGTGTCATAGGCACGCTGCAGGCCCATCTGGCGCTGGCGGTGCTCCTGAAGTGGCAACCCGCGGCGCTGGGTCGCCTGATCTCGGTGGACTTTCGCACCCTGCACCTGGGGGGCTTTTCCTTTGCCGGCGCGCGCGAGCCCGCGGGCAGGACAATCGCGTTCATCGCGCCGGCGGAAGTCTCGGTCGCCGACATCGTGATCGACCTGCGCAGCCTCACCGAAGTGCCGGTATCGCCGTTTCCGTCGGCGGTGCGCATCGGTGTGGAGGCGCTGGAGAAGGCCGAGATGAGCTTCCCGGCCGAGCCGCGCATCGTGTTGTGTTGCCGCACCGGGGTACGCGCCTGGCGTGCGGCGCGTGCGCTGCAGAGCCAGGGGCACGCGAACGTCGCGCTGCTCGCGATGGGCGAGTGACCGCGGTCCTGGTCATCGCCGGCTCGGACTCCAGCGGCGGGGCGGGCCTGGTGCAGGACGTGCGCACCTTGGCTCGCTTCGGGGCCCGGGTGATGTGCGCCGTGACTGCGGTGACCGTGCAATCGGACTCCCGGGTGACCGCGGTGCACCCGGTTCCGCCGGACACGGTGCGCGCGCAGATCGAGGCGGCGTTGGCAACGGGCCGGGTCGGGGCCATCAAGATCGGCATGCTGGCGACCCGCGCTATCGCGCTCGCCGTGGCCGCGTGCCTCCCGCCGCGTGAGCAGGTGCCGATCGTGCTGGATCCGGTGCTGGCGTCATCCTCGGGAGCCGCGCTGCTCGATGCCGGGGGCCGCGAGGCACTGCGGGAGAGCCTGGTGCCGCGCGCCACGCTCGTCACTCCCAACATTCCCGAGGCGGCGGCGCTCCTGGGCACGGAGCCTGCGACGAGCGAAGAGGAGTTGCTCCGTCAGGCGCACGCCTGGCTCGCGCTCGGACCGGCGGCGGTGCTGATCAAAGGGGGACACGGCAGCGCAAGCGAGGCCGTCGATCTGCTCCTGAGCGCCGGGCGCCCGCCCCGCAGACTCATCGCCCCGCGGATCGCGAAGACGCAACGCGGAACCGGCTGTGCCCTGGCCTCGGGCATTGCGGCAGGACTCGCCGCCGGTCTTGAGCTCGGGGACGCCTGCGCACGCGCCAGGCGCCACGTGCTGGAGTTGCTGCAACAGGGTGAATGAGCCGTCGCCGCGGCGCGACAGGCCCGCGTTGTCTGAGCCGCGCGTCAACCAATGCCGCTCTCACTCGCTATGGTCACGGCAGCCGATGCAGACGGCGGTGTCGAACCAACAGAGGGATTTGGATATGCAACGCAATATGTTGAGAAGCGCAGTCTACAGCGCGCTTCTGACGGGTCTCACAGCAGTTGTTGCGGGTTGCGGTGGAAGCGGCTCCGCCTCCATGACCCCCACGCCCATGTCGGGGACCATGCCGCTGACGATCAGCGATGCGTCATCCGACGACTGGGCGACCATCGGCGTGAAGGTGCTGAGCATCGCGCTCGTCCCGCAGGGCGGGGGCGGCGCGGTGACGGTGTGGTCGGCGCCGGCGGCCGCGCCGTACGTGAATCTCGAGCAGCTCGACCAGCTGGGCGAGCTCCTCGGCAATGTGAGCGTGCCGGTCGGCACGTATACCGCAGCAGTGCTCACCATCGGTGCCAATCCCGGTGACCTGTTGCTGACGGTCGCCGCCAATCCCGAAAGCGGCTTTCCGGTCGCCGCCGCGACCCGCATTGCGTCGGATCAGATCCAGATCCTGGGCAAGCAGGGCAGCAGCGGCAACTTCACCGTGCCCGTGACAGTCACCTTCGACTCGCCACTGACCGTCAGCACGAGTCAGAACAACGCTCTCGACCTGGAGTTCGATCTCGCCCACCCGGCGTTCATCGTCGGCCACACGCCTCCTGCGGCAGCGGGTGCGACGCTGTGGGCGGTGAACTTCAAGGCGCCGTTGCGCCATCATCCGGTGCGCGACATCGCACGCCTGGTGCTGCGACACACCTACGGCACGGTGACGGGCGTGGCCTCCGACAACAAGTCGCTCACCATCACCAAGGACTTTCCGGTGCTGCCGGTGACGAACCCGGAGACCGCGATCACGAGCGCTCTATCGTTGCAGATCTTCGCCGACGCCACCAACGGCACGATCTTCTACGACCTCGACGCCAAGACCCGCACGGTCGTGAACGACTTCTCGGGCGAAGCCATGAGTCTTCCAGGCAAATTCGTGCGCATCGCCGCGCGCTACCAGGAAGACGGCAGGCTGGTGGCGGTGCGCGTGTGGGCGAGCAGCGAGTTCAGCAACGTGTGGCTGAGCCCCGAAGGTCATGTGCTGCACGTCGACGCCACCACCGATGTCATCACCGTGGCCAACGAAACCGGTAACGGCGTCCCGGTGACGGTCGACGCCAACACCGAGTTCTTCTTTCGCACGCCGGCTAATGCCGTCGCCGATGCGACGCCGATCGGCACCGGCACCGGGTTCCTCGCCAACCACGATCTGGTGCGCGGCTTCAAGGTGCATGTGAGCGTGGTCGATCCCCTCGCCACCCCGCTGGTGGCGCAGAGCATCGACATCGAGACCGCCGTCTATTCCGGGCGCATCTCGGCCGCCAACACCACGGGCTTCACCTACACCCGGCAGTTTGCCAGGGCGACGGATGACTACTCCGTGACTCTCGACTACATCTCGAGCGCGACCGCCAACGGCACCGATGCCGGAGGCAACCCGATCATGGGCTTCAAGTGGTGGGACTTCACTTTCCCGACCCTGGTCAGCAGCGGCGCCAACGCCATCCCCGAATTTGTCGCCGCAACCAACGGGGGAGTGAACTTCGGCGGCACGGTGGGCGCGCTGACAGCGTGGGGCGTGAGCGAAGCGACCTGGGACGACATGGCGAACTCAAGTGGCTGGTCGCTCAGGGATGCGGTGCTGCTGCCGACGCCGGTGCCGCTCGGGTTGGTCACGACCGCGTTCGCCGGCAACTCCTTCCGGATGACAGTGCTCGGCGGCACGATGCCGGCCACGGTGGACGTGAGCACCACGGCCCAGTCCGCCACGCTCGTGTACCAGATCGACCGCTCGAACGGCGTGCTCACCATCTCACCCGTCGACGTCACCACCAGCAGCGGTCTGGCCGCCATCACCGCCGGCCTGGTTGCCGGCGCGCCGGTCAAGGTCTACGGCGTGCCGCAGGCCGATGGCACGCTCAAGGCCTACGTGCTGGCGTACTTCACGGGCATACTGCCGGGTCTCTGACGCGCCGCAAAGGATCCGCGGCGCCCTGCGCCTGCGAGGGCCCAGCGGCGAATCGCCAGCGGGCCGCCGCGGGTATCATGCCACGATGCCACCTGACCGAAGCAACGAGCTCAGGAGCATTGCGCGGCGCGCGATGCTCGAGCAGGGCCTCGAGCCGGACTTCTCCGCAGCCGCCGTGGAGCAATTGCGCACCATCGGCCGGGTCGCGATGGAGAGCGGCCCGCAGATCCGTGACCTGCGCGCCCTGCTGTGGTGCTCGATCGACAACGACGACTCGCGCGACCTCGATCAGCTGTCGGTTGCCGAGCCGCTGAGCGGCGGGGCGGTCAAGATCCTCGTGGCGATCGCCGATGTCGAGGTGACGGTGGCTGCCGGCTCGCCCATCGACGCGCACGCCCGCACCAATACCACCACCGTCTACACGGCCGCAGAGATTTTTCCGATGCTTCCCGAGCGGCTGTCGACCGACCTCACATCGCTCGCGCAGGACCAGGAGCGTCTGAGCGTCGTCATCGAAATGACCATCGCGGCCGATGGCGCTGTTGCGGCATCCGACATCTACCGCGCGGTGGTGCGCAATCGCGCCCAACTCGCCTATGACAGCGTTGCCGCCTGGCTCCTCGGCACGGGGCCGGCGCCCGCGCGCGTTGCACGGGTGAGCGGCATGGAGCAACAGCTGCGCATCCAGGACGGCGTGGCACAGACGCTCAAGCGCCTGCGGCATGAGCAGGGCGCACTGGGACTCAGCACCATCGAGGCGCGGGCGGTCTACGACGGCGGAGTGCTCGCGGACCTCAAGCCCGACGAGGACAATCGTGCCAAGGAGCTCATCGAATACTTCATGATCGCGGCCAACACAGTCGTGGCTCAGTGCCTGGAGCGCCGCGGCTCAGCATCGCTGCGCCGCGTGCTGCGCAGGCCAGAGCGCTGGGGGCGGATCGTCGAGCTGGCGCGGGGACTGGGCGAGCGTTTGCCCGCAGCGCCGGACGCGCGGGCGCTCAGCGCATTTCTCGTCAGGCGCCAGCAGGCGGCGCCGGCGCAATTTCCGGACCTGTCGCTCTCGATCGTCAAGTTGCTGGGGGCCGGCGAGTACGTGCTCAAGCGCCCCGGACAAGCGGCCGAAGGACATTTCGGATTGGCAGTGGATGACTACACGCACGCGACTGCGCCCAACCGCCGCTTCCCGGACCTCATCACCCAGCGGTTGCTGAAGGCCGTGCTCGCCGCCCGCTCCGTGCCCTACGGCGACGAGGAGCTGCGCAGCCTCGCGGCACATTGCACCGAGCAGGAAGGCAATGCCGCGAAGGTCGAGCGTCAGGTGCGCAAGTCCGCCGCCGCCATGCTGCTCGAACCGCGCATCGGCCAGCAGTTTGATGGCCTGGTGACCGGCGCTTCGGAGAAAGGAGTGTGGGTGCGTATCCGGCAGCCGGTTGCCGAAGGACGCCTCGTCAAGGGGTTTGAAGGGTTGGACGTCGGTGACGCGCTGCGCGTGCAGCTCGCCCGCACCGATGTCGAGCGCGGCTACATCGATTTCATCCGCGCCTGAGTGCGGTGCCGACAAGCGCGCGCGTCGCCTCGCGCGCAGTCCGACGCGGCGACGGCGACAATTTACACGGCGCAGATCGCAGACACGTTGCCCTGCCGAGTTCACGGCGTTTATATACGGGCACGGTTTAGCCACGAAGACAGGGGAGAGCGCTCGCGAGCGCGGCGGAACGGATTTGCCCTCTGGTGCAGCGCGTCGAAACGCACAGGTCTGGTAGCAATGGAGGTATGACATGAAGCGCTTTTTGACATTGATTGCGGCAACCGCCGCGCTGGGGCTGGCAGCGTTTGCTTACGCTGGCGGACCCGAGGATCAGGCGGGCGCGGCCCAGCCATCACCTGCGACGCAGCCCCCGATGCAGTCGACCGACCCGACGACGCAGTCTGACCCCGCGGCAACGGCACAGTCGAGCACATCGACGGGGCAGAGCACGCGGCTGGCGGCCATCGTGCCCGCGGGCATGTCGGCGCAGGAAGCGTGCGCGGGATTCAGGAGTGTTGAGGAGTGTGTAGCGACCCTGCACGTCTCGCAGAATCTCAGCATTCCGTTCCCGGACCTGAAGTCGAAAGTGACCGGCGGTGCAAAGCTCGGTGCGGCCATTCACCAGCTGAAGCCCGACGCGAACGCCAAGGCCGAGCTCCGCAAGGCCGAGGAACAGGCGCGCAGCGACGTGCGCTCGCCACAGGGCTGATCCAATCCCACCTGTGGGGGCTTAAGGAGCCCCCCACAGGCGCGCCGCCCGACGGCGGCCCGCCAGATCACTGCCACTCCATAACCTGCCGCACCGGGCATTGTTGACGCTGACGGTGTCGGCGCGCGGCGCGCTCAGCGCGGCTGCCAGTCCCCGCCCAGGGCTCTGACCAGGAGCACCGTGGCGTTGGTGCGGCGGATGCTGATGTCGACCGCCGTCAGGCGCGCCGCGAGTGCGGCGTTTTCGCTCGACACGACCTCGAGGTAGGTCACGAGCCCGCCCTTGTAGCGCAGGTTCGCCTGGTCGAGCGCCCCTTGCGTCGCGGCAACGGCCGCCGCCTGACTCACGCTCTCGCGCTGCAACTGGCGCAAAGCCGCGAGATTGTCCTCGACGTCCTGAAAGGCCGCGAGCACCGTGCCGCGGTAGTTGGCGACCTGCTCGTCGTAGGCAGCGTGCGCGGCGGCGGACTGTGCCGCGTGCAGGCCGCCGTCGAAGAGCGTCATCAGCGCCTGCGGACCGACCGACCAGAAGCGGCTCGGGGCGCTGATCCAGTTGGAAGCCGCGCTGCTCTCCACTCCTGCCGTGCCAAGCAGACTGAACACGGGAAAGTAGGCCGCCCGGGCCACGCCTATAGCGGCATTGGCCGCCGCGACACGGCGCTCCGCGGCCGCCACGTCGGGACGGCGCTCCAGCAGCTCGGAGGGCAGGCCGGGCGCGAGCTCCGGAACCGGGAGATCGCCGCCAGCCGCGCGCGCGGCGATACTGAAATCGGAAGGCTCGCGGCCGACCAGCACGGCGATGGCGTGCTCGGTCTGAGCGCGGCGCAGGCGGGTATCCTCGGCCAGGGTGCGGGCCGACTCCAGTTGGGCCTGCGCCTGCAGTACGTCGGCAATGGCCGCGGCCCCGCCGTGGTACAGGTTCTGGGTGAGCTGCAGCGCCCGGGCGTAGTCGGCGACCGTGTGATCGAGCAGCTGCTGCTCGGCATCCAGGCCGCGCAGCGTGAAGTAGTCACTGGCGAGCTCGGCGCGCACCGTGAGATCGAGCGCCGCAACATCCCCTGCGCTGGCCTGCTCGCTGGCACGCGCGCCGGCGACGGTGTTACGCACGCGGCCAAAGAGGTCCAGCTCGTAGGACAGATCCCCCTGTGCGGTGAAAATATTCCCGATAGCCGGCTTGCCGGGCGTATAGCTGGGCGAATTGAGCGAGGTCCGTGAGCGGGTGGCGTTCGCCTGAGCCGTCAGCGTCGGAAACCATGCCGAGCGTGCGATACGGGTCTGGGCGCGCGCCTGATCGAGACGCGCGAGCGCGGCCCGCAGGCTCTGATTGGCATCGCTGACCTGCGATTCGAGATCATCGAGCTCCCGCTCCTGGAACATCGTCCACCAGCGGCCGCGCGGCGTACTGTCTGCAGGCGCGGCGAGCTTCCACGCGCCGGCCTCCTTGTAGGAATCCGGCGGGGCAGGCACGGACGGGCGTTGATAGCGCGGGCTGAGCGAGCACCCGCTCAGCACACCCAGCACCACCCCCGCCAGCGATGCCGCCCGTTGCATCAGGAAGGTCCTGCCGCGTCACGCGGCGGCGGTCGCGGCTGCACGATGCGCACCGGGGCACCCTCGCTGATGGAATCGGGGGGATTGACCACCAGGGTGTCAGCCGCGTCGACCCCTGTCAGCACCTCGATTTCGGTGCCGAAATCCCGCCCCTGCGTGATGGACTTCAGGTGCACACGCTGCTCGTTGTCGAGGGTGGCGACCTCCAGGCCGTGCGCGCGAAACAGCACCGTATTGACCGGCACCCGCAGGGTGTCGGCGCCGGCGGAGAGAGTGAAATGCACCTGCGCATAGGAGCCCGGCAGGAGCTCACCCGCAGCATTGTCGATCTGCAGCTCGACCTGCAGCGTGCGGGACGCGGCATCCAGCGCGCGCGCGGTGGAGGCGACGGAGGCGGAGTAGCGCTCGGCGGGACGATCCGCGAATACCAGCGCCGCCGCCAGTCCCGGCTGAATGGCCGCCGCATACGCCTGCGGTACGGACACGTAGATGCGCAGCCGATGCGTGTCGGCCACGCGAAACAGGGCGCTGCCCGGGTTCTGCCCGGCGTTGATCAATGCGCCGACATCGGTGTTGCGTTGGGTGACCACGCCGTTGAAGGGCGCCACGACACGCTTGAAGGACTCCAGCTCCCGCAGGCGTGCCAGGTTGGCGGCGGCCGATTGCCGCGCCGCGGCCTTGGCGGCCGCATCCCCGGCGCGCTGATCGGCATCCTGCTGCGACACGGACTCCGTCGCGAGCAGACCCTGCCAGCGCTCGTGGGTGGTGCGGGCGAGCTCGTAGTTGGCCTGCGCGGTCGCCAGATCCGCCTGCGCCTGCCGCAGCTGCTGGTCCACTTCCGGGGTGTCGATCTCGGCGAGCACCTGGCCTTTCTTCACGGTCGTGCCGATGTCGGTGTGCCACACCTTGAGGTATCCGCTGGTGCGCGCGTAGATCGGCGCCTCGTAATAGGCCTGCACGCTCCCCGGCAGCACCAGGTTGCTGGAGGCCGGACCCCGGCTCGGCTTCGCCGTCGCGACGGTGGCAACCGCGGCCTCAGCGGCCTCGCGGCCGAGGGTGTCGCGGGCGCTGAGCCGGCTCACGATGCCCCATGCGGCCAGGACCAGCGCGAGAGCGAGTGCAATGAACGCCAGGCGCCGCACGCGTGACGACAGGTCGGACATCAGCGGCTCCGGCGTCCGTGGATGAGGGTGAAGACGGTGGGCACGAAGAACAGTGTAGCCACCGTCGCGAAGACCAGTCCGCCGATCACGGCGCGGCCAAGCGGCGCGTTCTGCTCCCCGCCTTCTCCAATGCCCAGCGCCATGGGCACCATGCCGATGATCATCGCCAGCGCGGTCATCAACACGGGGCGGAAACGCGTGACCCCCGCCTGCAGGGCGGCATGGGAGGCGTCATCGCCCGCGTCCATGCGCTGGCGCGCGAAGCTGACGACCAGAACGCTGTTGGCGGTGGCTACCCCCATGCACATGATCGCGCCGGTAAGGGCCGGCACGCTCACGGGTGTGTGCGTCAGAAACAGCATCCACACGATCCCGCCGAGGGCGGCGGGCAGGGCGGTGATGATGATGAACGGGTCGAGCCAGGACTGGAAATTCACCACGATCAGCAGGTAGACCAGCACGATCGCGGCCGCGAGCCCGAGCAGCAGACCTGCGAACGACTCGGTCATGGTCTTCACCTGGCCGCGCACGGTGACTTGCGAGCCGTGTGGCAGGGAACGCTGCGTGTCGGCGAGCAGCTTGTCGATTTGCGCGGACACGAACCCGAGGTCGGTCCCCTCGACGGCTCCGAAGATGTCGACCACCGGAGTGGCGTCGTAATGGCTCACGACCGCCGGCGCCACGCCGCGATGAAAGCTCGCAAGGTTGGCGAGCAGCTGCGCGCTGTGGCCAGCGCCGCTGGCCACCGAAGTGGCGGGCGAGGTGGTGCCGGTGACCGGTGTGGCGGCCAGGTCCAGGAGTGAGGCCAGCCGGAACTGCGGCGTCTGGGCGGCGATGCTGTACTGGGTGCCGCTCTTCGGGTCGATCCAGAAGGACAGCGTGGTCTGCGAGCTGCCGGACAGGGAGACCAGCAGATCCGAGGCGACATCCGTCTCCGACAGCCCGAACAGCGCCGCCTTGCTGCGATCGACCTCGACGTTGAGCGTCGGGTAATCGAAGGCTTGCTGAATGCGCAAATCAACGACCCCCGGGATGCCATGCATCCTGGCGAGCAAGGCGTTGGCGTAGCCGCGGTTGGCGGCGACGTTGAAGCCCGATACCTGCACGTCGAGCGGAGCCGGCAGACCGAAATTGAGGATCTGGCTCACCATGTCCGCCGGCAGGAACGCGAAGGTTGTGGACGGGTAGAGCGAGGTGAGCGTGTGACGCAGCGAGCGTACGTAGCCTGCGGTCGGCCGATGGTCCGCAGAGAGGTTCACGAAGATATCGGCATCGCCCGGCCCGACCGGCGCCGAGGTGGAATACGCGAGATTGATGCCGCTGTAGGGGACGCCGATGTTGTCGACGATGGTCGTAATCTCGTGGGCGGGAATCAGCTGGCGAATCGTGGCTTCGACGCGATCGCACAGGGTCGCCGTTTCATCGATGCGCAGGCCGGTCGGGGTGCGCAGGTGCAGCTTGATCTGCCCCGCATCGACACTCGGGAAGAAATCCTGGCCAAGGCCGGGCAGGTAATGGCCGAGCGGGAAGGCGAGCAGGGCGGTGGCCGCCATGGCAGCCAGGAACGGCAGCGCGAAGCGTGAGCCGCTCGCCAGGGCCCGCTCGAGCAGCGCGTGATAGTCCGCGCGCACCTGCGTGAACCACTGCTCGAAACGCCGCTGCAGGCGCTGCAGTGCGCCGCGCGGCGGCCCCGCCGCACGCGCATCGTGGCGCTGCAGCCAGTACTTCGCGAGCGTCGGAACCAGCGTCCGGGACAGCAGGTACGAGGCCAGCATCGCGAACACCACCGCCTCGGCCATCGGCACGAACAGGTAGCGCGCGATGCCCACCAACATGAACATCGGCACGAAGACGATGCAGATAGCGAGCGTGGAGACGAGTGCGGGCACCGCGATCTCGTGCGCACCGTTCAGGATCGCCGCCTCCACGTCCTCGCCATGCTCGAGGTGCCAGTTGATGTTCTCGATGGTGACGGTGGCATCATCGACCAGGATGCCGACGGCGAGCGCCAGCCCCCCGAGGGTCATGATGTTGATGGTCTCGCCGAGCGCCGACAGGCAGACGAGGGAGGCGAGGATCGACAACGGGATCGACACGGCAATGATCAGAGTGCTGCGCCAGCTCCCCAGGAACAGCAGGATCATGAGAGCCGTCAGCGTCGCGGCGATCACCGCCTCGCGCGCCACGCCGGAGATGGCGGCGCGCACGAACAGCGACTGGTCGCCCACCAGGTCGACGTTGAAGCCCGCCGGCAGCGCGTCGCGAATCCGCGGCAGGCGTTGCTTGATGGTGCGGATGATGTCGAGCGTCGAGGCGCTGCCGGTCTTGAGCACGCTCATCAGCACCCCGCGGCGGCCGTCGCGGCGCACGATGTTGGTCTGCGGCGGGTAGCCGTCGCGCACGTGCGCCACGTCGCGCACGTAGATCACGCTGCCATTGCGCGTGGTGACCGGCAGGTCGTTGAGTTCCGCCACCGTTCGCGGGTTGGAATTGACCGAGACAAAGTACTCCCGGTCGCCGATTTTCTGGGTGCCCGCCGGCAGGATCGAGTTCTGCGCACCGAAGGCGGCGGCCACATCGTTCCCCGACAGGCCCTGGGCGCGCAGGGCGTCGGGATCCAGATCGACCTGCACCTGGCGCTGCAGGCCGCCGTAAGGGTAGGGCATGGAGGCGCCCGCCACGGTGGAAAGACCGGTGCGGATGATGCTGTTGCCGAGGTCGAACAGCTGGGCTTCCGAGAGGTTGCCGCTCGACAGGGCGAGCTGCAGGATCGGGACCGAAGAAGCGTTATAGGCGAGGATGAAGGGCGGCGTGGTGCCGGGCGGCGCGGAGCGCAGATTGGTCTGCGAAACAGCAGTAATCTGCCCGAACGACAGTTCTTCGTTGACGTTCGGCTGGAAGAAGTACTTGACCACCGAAGTGCCGGCGAGGGACTGCGACTCGGTGTGCTCGACGTCGTTGACGGTGGTCAGCGCGTAGCGTTCGCTCCCCAGGATCATGCGGGTCGCCATTTCGTCCGGCGACAGCCCGGAGTACTTCCACACCGCGGCCACCACGGGGATCCTGATGTTGGGGAAGATGTCGGTCGGCGTGCGCCAGATCGCGAACATGCCGAGCAGCATGATCACGATGGCCAGCACGATGAAGGTGTACGGGCGCCTGAGCGCCAACCTGACGATCCACATCGCCCCGGCAGGGTAGCGCAGCGCGAGCGGCTGACGATTGCGCGGCGGAGCGTTTCGGTTACAGGTGAAATCGGGATCGCAGGCGCCACGCGACGCGCAGTAGTGCGCGTGGCAGCGCCGAAGTGCAAGGTGTGGCGGCCGCGGGCAGCACGCGGCTCCGGGGCGGCGGGCGAGCGCTCAGTACACGGCTTCGACCGGGACGCCGACGCGATAGCCGGCGCCGCGCTCGGTGACGATGATCTGCGGCTGCGCCGGGTTGCTCTCGATCTTGCGCCGCAGCCTCAGGATCTGCACGTCGATGGCGCGGTCGTAGACCTCGTTGTCGTAGCGCCGGCTCATCTCGATCAGCTGGTCGCGTGTTACCACGCGATTGGCGGTCGCCAGCAGCGCGGCGAGCAGGTTGAATTCGCCGTTACTGAGCGCGACTTCGCGGCCGTCGCGCGCGCTCAGCTTGCGCGTGCGCAGGTTCAGCTCCCAGCCGGGGAGGCGGTAGGCGCGGCACACCGGGGCGCCGTGGATCTCCTGGCCGGCGTGCGTACGCCGCAGAACGGTGCGGATCCGAGCCAGCAGCTCGCGCGGACTGAAGGGCTTGGTGAGGTAGTCGTCGGCGCCCAGCTCCAGGCCCATGACGCGGTCGGCTTCCTCGGCGCGGCCGGTCAGGATAATGACCGGCAGCTGCGATTCGGCACGCAGCTGTCGCAACAGCTGCATGCCGTCCTCGCCATGCAGCCGCAGATCCAGCAGCACCAGATCCACGACCTGGGCACGAAACGCGCCCATCAGTTCCGCGCCGCTCGCCGCCTCCGACACCCGAAAATCGTTCTGCGCAAGGTACTCGCTGACGAGCTGACGCACCGCAATGTCGTCGTCGACCACCAGCACGTGCGGAGCCGGCGCCTCCTTCACCACCGCGGCCATCCATGATGCGGGTGCTCATCGTCGAGCGTGATAGGCTTCACCGGGATCTCATCCGCGACTCGGAGGGCGGCGTGCAGGCCGTCTGTCCGGACAGCGTCACCGCCGTTCAGGCAGACATCGATGCAGTACTCATCGACGTGGCATCTCAGCAGCAGGCTCATGCGGTCCTTATGTCCTGGCGGCGTGCCTACCCGCGCGCCGCGATCGTGGCGGCCTCCGGCGAATGATGCCATGGCCCGTAGACTGGGAGTGACCCGCATCCTGGCAAAGCCCTTCACGCGCGGCGATCTATGGACAGCACTCGGCCTCCAGGCCCGGCGCTGACGGGCGTGGCGCGCCGCGAGCGCACGCGCGGCCCGACGCTGCGCGTGCGCCTGGTGGTATTCGTGCTGGCCACCTGCGGGGCCGTGTGGCTGTCGGCGCTGTTCGATACGCTGCAGGACCGTGACGCAACGCTCCTCATGGCCGAACGCCAGCACGACAATGTGGCAGGCGCACTGGCGGAACAGGCCGCCCGCGCATTGCAGGCGACCGACCTGATCCTGCAGCAGGCGGCGCTGCTCGACCCGGATGCATTCCCCGCGTTCAACGGGCGCGCCGCGATCCCGGACCTGTTGCGCCGTCACATGAGCGGTGTGCCCCAGGTGCGAAACCTCTTCCTGTTCGATCCGGGCAGGCATCTGCACCTGAGTTCCGCGCCCGCCGGCAGCGCCAATCCCGATTTGAGCGACCGCTCGTATTTCATTGCGCAGCGCGACCAGCCGAACCTGGGGCTGTACGTAAGCGAGCCGTTCATCAGCCGGGTGACCGGTGACCCGACGTTCGTTCTGAGCCGCCGGCTCGGCGGACCAGGATTCCGCGGCATCGCCGGAGCGTCGGTGGACATCGGTTATATCCGCCGCTTCTACCATGCATTGGATCTGGGGGCCGGCAGCAGCATCGAGCTGTTGCGCGCCGATGGCGTGACCCTCGTGAGCCGCGAGCGTGGCTACGTCGCGTCGGCGCCCTCGATATGGCTCGGCGCCCTGGCCGCGCTCGGCAACACCGAGGCGCGGCATATGACGCTGGAGCATCCGCTGCTCGGGCGCGCGCGCGTCAGTCTGCGGCGCGTGCCGGGGTATCCGGCGGTCGTCGCCGTAGGCCGCACCGAGCACGAGATTCTGGGCGTCTGGCGCGCGAAGGCGTGGAAGAACGTGGCACGGACTTTCGTCATCACGACCCTCGCGGCGATCCTGCTGATTGCCTTTCTGCGCCAGCTGGAGCGCCACGAGCGTGTCACGGCTCAACTGCATCAGTCGCAAAAGCTTGAGGCGCTCGGGACGCTAGCCGGGGGCATCGCCCACGATTTCAACAACATGCTGGGCGCCGTGCTCGGCTACGGCGAGCTTGCGATCAAGCACACGGACGCCGGAAGCCCGCTGCGCCGCTACATCGACAACATTGTCGTCGCCGCCCAGCGCGCGCGCGACCTGGTCGCCCGCATCCTGGCGTTCAGTCGCCCGGGGATGGGCAACAGCGCGCCGGTGGCGCTGCAGAAGATCATCGCCGAGGTGAGGAGCCTCACCTGCGCAGCGCTCCCCACAAGGGTGACGGTTGCCGTCGAGGTTCCGTCCGAACCCATCGTGGTCGCGGGAGACGCGGCGCAGCTGCACCAGATGCTCGCCAACCTCGTGACCAACGCGGTGCAGGCGGTCAGCGAATCCGGCCGCGTCGTCATTCGCGCCGCAGCGGTCGAAGTGGACGCGGAGCGCGACTGCACGGTGGGCCACCTGCTGCGGGCGCGATACGCGCGCGTCGACGTCATCGATTCCGGGCTGGGCATGACCAACGCCCAGGTCGAGCGGATCTTCGATCCGTTTTTTACCACCAAGCCCGTGGGCGCGGGCACGGGCCTTGGCCTGTCCCTCGTGCACGGAATCGTCCTCGACCACGCAGCGGCTCTGCAGGTCGACAGTCACCCGGGGAGCGGGACGACCTTCAGTGCGTTTCTGCCGCTCGCCGAGGGCCAACCCGCGCAGGAGCCGGCTCCCGTGGCGGTCGCGCCCGGCAACGGCGAGTCGATTCTGGTGGTCGATGACGAGGAGGGCCTGGTGCGCCTCGCGGAGGAAGTGCTGGCCTCGCTCGGCTACGAGCCGGTGGGATGCCTCGGCGCACTCGAGGCCCTTAGCGTGTTTCGCGCAGCTCCCGAGCGTTTCGACGCGGTGGTGAGCGATGTGATCATGCCCGACATGACCGGGCCCGAGCTGGTGCACGAGCTGCGGCGGCTGCAGCCGGCGTTGCCGGTCATTCTGATGAGCGGCTACGGCGGACCGGACCTGCAGGCGCAAGCGCAAGCCGCCGGCGCGCAGGCGGTGCTCATGAAGCCGCTGGCAGCCGCGGAGCTCGCCGCCTGCCTCGCGAGCGTGCTCCCCGAGGTTCGCGGGCGCACCACACCCGGGTGCCCGGCGATACCGGGCACCCGG
>Ga0137409_10001183_pt1 | contig 28378 bp, 29 predicted proteins | sample CZODoug1_16funga_FD_122059 | JGI IMG/M metagenome (GOLD analysis project Ga0137409, IMG submission 122059) | Vadose zone soil fungal communities from Angelo Coast Range Reserve, California, USA - CZODoug1_16fungal (Hybrid Assembly) | ecosystem: Environmental > Terrestrial > Soil > Vadose zone...
CCATCTGCCCTATCGGCAGGCCACTGAGCTGCTTCGGGAAGTCCTGCCACTGGACAAGGCAATCTCCTTGGGCAGCACCCGGCGCCGGATCCTCGCCGTCGGCAACGCACTCGACGCGGAGATCGAGCGCGATATCGCCTCCGGGCCAAATCTCATCGGTGGCGATCGGGTTCGCGAATCGATCAACGTCGGCTGTGTCAGCGTCGATTCGGGGTGGCTGAGCTTCAGCAGCAGCACCAAGAGCCGCAAAGCCGCGCGCGAGCTGGCGGAGCTGAAATCGCCCTGGACGAAGAAATTGGTACAGGAGCGGCACGTCAACATCGTTGCCGGACGCGCAACATTTACCGATCGCACTCCGCGCCTGTACGCATACGTGCATAATCAGGTGCCATCGGCGGCCGCGCGGCTGGACCAGTTCCTCTGCGCAAGCGGCGTGAGTCCCGACGAGCGAGTCACCGTGATCAGTGACGACGCTGGCGAGTTCGGCAAGGCTGTGGAGGGCAGCCAGCTCGCCAGAGGCAGGATTCTGGACTGGTTTCACATCGCGATGAAGTTCAAGGCTGCAGAGAACTCCGTGTTCGGCGGCGCGACGATCGAGCCGCTGGAGCAAGAGGTGGTCAAGACCGAGATCGATCACGCCAAGTGGCTGGTCTGGCACGGCAAGGGCGGAAAATCGGTGGCTCGAATCAAAGCGCTGGATGCGTCACTGCTGGCGAGACAAGGCTATGAGTGCTCGACGTTGTGGTGGAATCTGCGCCGCCTGTACTTCTACATCGACAACAATGCCGGGACGCTCGTGAACTATGGCGCCGCTACCAGGCACCTCGACTCTCGCGGCAAAGAGCAGAAAAGTTGCGTGAGAGGTTCTCGGCGTACCCGGATACTCCCTTATAAAGTCCGCCGCTTAACCCGGTTTTCTGTTCCATTGCGCCCCAGACCCCAGATTGTGCCGATATCGTAGGTGATTGGCTCGTTACCGTCTGGCGTCAGCTCAACCCGAATTGTCCATTTCATGGGGGTGGCCCTCCGTCGCCATAAGCGAGACGATCTTACGCCTCAGCCCCCACATACGTTCCACTCCCAACTTTGAGGAAAACTCACACCCAGCGCGCTAGCTGATGGGGACCACTGCTCCTGCCCGACGTTCAGGCAACACAGATTTCGCTCGAGCGATCGCACTGACCGACAAAGTTCCTCCGAAGCATGGGGACACCACCACATGCGAAAATGCATGAGTCTCCCCGGATTTGTATATCAGGGCTCTTTGGGGGGAGCCCGCCAAGGGGATAGGCGTTACAATCCTCCCTCGGTTGCCATAAGCGTTCGCGAGGGGAGAGATCCGTATGAAGGCACCAAACGGCAAGATTCTCGGACTTGCGGTGTTCGTCGTCTGGCTCGCCGCCTGCAGTTCCTCGCCAAAACCGCCGGCCACTCTTGCGAGCCCGCCGCCTGCCGCACCGACGCCGACTGCGGCAACGGCGATGTCGTCGATGCCCGCCATTCCGGCCTCCATTGACGATTGGGCAAAGGGCGCGCACGTGTTCGAAGGCCTAGGAGATTTTCACCGCAAGATCGCCACGAAGTCGCCGGAAGCTCAGCAGTACTTCGATCAAGGCATGCGCTTCTTGTGGGCGTTCAATCACGATGAATCGACACGCTCGTTTGCGCGTGCCACGCAGCTCGATCCGGACTGCGCCGCGTGCTACTGGGGCGTGGCGCTCACCGTAGGTCCCAACTACAACCTGCCGCTCATGGCGCCGCCGCGCGCGCAAGTCGCGTTCGATGCGCTCGCCAAGGCGCAAATGGCCGCCACGCACGCCTCTCCCGCCGACCGCGCCCTGATTGGCGCGCTGGCGAAACGCTATCCGAATGCGCAGCCCCTCGATCCGAGCAATTCGGCGCCGATTCTCACCGCCTACGCGCAAGCGATGAAAGCCGTGGCCGTGCAATTTCCGAGCGATCTCGATGTGCAAACCTTGTACGCCGAGTCGATGATGAACCTCAATGCCTGGAGGCTCTGGACGTCCGAGGGCAAGGCCGCCCCCGGCACCGAGGAAATTGTTGCAACGCTCGACTCCGTTCTCAAACGCGATCCACGCCATCCCGGCGCGAACCACTACTACGTTCACACGCTGGAAGCCTCACCGCACCCCGAAAAGGCAGTAGCAGCCGCCGAGCGGTTACGCGGCATGATGCCGGCGGCAGGACACCTGGAGCACATGCCCGCGCACATCATGCAGCGGGTGGGTCGTTATGAAGACGCCGCGGAAGCGAATCGCAAGGGCGCCGCCGCAGATAAGAGCTATTTCGCAAGGACTCAGCCTCCTGACTACTACCCAATGTACACAGGCCACAACTATCAATTCCTTGCTTACTCCGCGGCAATGGAAGGGCGCAAAGCGGAGACGCTCAAGGCCGTGCGCAACTCTCGCGAAACGATTCCGGACGAGATGCTGCTCGCAATGCCCGGCTTCGACTGGCCCCTGGCGGAGGAGTACGCCGCGACGGTGCGATTCGGGCTGTGGGACGACATGATCGCGAAGCCCGCGCCAAATCCGAAGCTGCCGGCATTGACGGGCGGGTATCTCTACGGCAAGGGCATGGCGCTCGCATCAAAGGGCCGCATAGACGAGGCAAAGGCTGCGCTGGCTCAATTACAGCGGCTCGCGGCAAGCCTACCGGCCGATACGCCCGCGGGGTTCAATAGCGCGAAAGATGTGTTCGCGGTGGCCACTACAATCGTCCAAGCGCGCATCGCATCGGCCGGACATCACCCCGATGAGGCCATTTCTCTCCTGAGTGAAGCCGTGGCAAAGGAGGACAGCCTCGCCTACGACGAGCCCAAGGATTGGTTCTTTCCCGTGCGACAGTTGCTCGGCGCAGAGTTGATGGCCGCGGGACGCGCGCCTGAGGCCGAAGCGGTTTACCGCAAGGATTTGGCGCAGAACCCGGCCAATGGCTGGTCGCTCTTCGGGTTGCAAGCGGCGTTGCGCGCCCAGAACAAAACGGATGCCGCAAACACGGTCGAGCGAGAATTCCGCGCGGCCTGGAAGAACGCCGACGTGATGTTGACGTCGTCCGCGATTTTTTAGGCGTCCCTCGGGAGCAAGTTAATTGGACCGCATAACGAAGCCGGACCGGGATGTACCACCTTTGCATCCACTGATCTTCCCAGAGATCGACCCTCATGGTCTTGGAGTTCGACGCCCCTGGGACGCGCGGCTCGCGCGCTGGATGGTTGCTCCTCTCGCGCACACGTGGGTCGGGCCGAACCACCTGACAACCCTCCGGCTATTGCTCGGGCTAGCCGCGGCGGCGGCTTTTTTCGTTGGCACGTATTTCTGGTCGAACGTCGCCGCGCTGCTGCTGGTCGTGTCGAACTTTCTCGATCACGCCGACGGGGAACTGGCACGCCTGAGCGGCAAGAGCAGCCGCTTCGGCCATATGTATGACATGGCCAGCGATGCCCTAGTCACCATCCTACTATTCTTTGCGATCGGAGCAGGCATTGGCCATCCGGGAATGGGCGCCATTGCCGGTATCTCTGTTTCGTTGATTTTTTATGTGCGCGTACGTATCGAGGGCATGGCCGGCAAGGCAGCGACGCGCCAAGCTTCGCTCGCCGGCTTCGAAACCGAGGACGTCTTGTACCTGATGCCTCTGGTGACGCTGAGCAACGGACTGGCGCCGATGCTGTGGTTGGCTTTGACATGCGCGCCGCTGTACGCCCTCTGGACGGTATTCGAGTATCGTCGGGTGGTACGCCGGCTACGGGCGTCGACGAATCATGGGGAGTAGCGCGATAAGCACCGTCACTTCAAGCGCACTAGCCGCCCGCCTGCAGCAGCTCAATACCAAAGCGCTGCAGCGCGAGTTTGAGGAACACGGGGCTTTCCTCTATCTGAAGGATTTCCTGCCGGCCCAGATCACCACTGAGCTGGTTGGCGCCGCCTCGGCCTGCGTGGACTCGGTGAACCGCAATTATCTGCCCGGCCATAAACAAGGCGGCAGCGTCAGCCGTCATACCATCGATGCCGCCGCACCCTTCATCGCCGAGTTGTACCGATCGCCGACCTTGATCGCTTGGCTGGAATCCCTGTGCGGCGAGCACCTGCTGGTGTCCCCCGCCAGCGATCCGCACGCTTACGCCTTGTACTACTACACGCGGGAGGGCGATCACATCGGCTGGCACTACGATACCTCGTATTACCGCGGCCGGCGTTTCACGCTGCTCTTGGGCGTGATCGATGAGTCATCGTGCCAACTGGAGTACGAACTGCACACCCGCGAACCTGAGGTGGCGAAGGTCGCCGGCTCGGTGCGATGCCCACCCGGCGGTTTGGTTTTTTTCGACGGCGATAAATTGCGCCATCGCATCACACCGCTCAAACAAGGGGAAATGCGCGTGTCCCTGACCTTCGAATATGTGACCGACCCGCGCATGCACGCTGGGTGGCGTTTGATCTCCAACATGAAAGATGCGATTGCCTATTTCGGTCTGCGGCAGGTGTTCCGGAAGTCCATCAAAAGCCGAGCACGCAAAGGCAGGGTCACTGGAGGCCCCTCGGAGCGCGCATGACGCGGGCGGCGACCTTCCTGCTGTCGGCCGGCGTCTTGCTTTTCGTCGGACTGCTGGTCTCCCAGGGCCTACCGGCGATTGTCGCGACTCTGTCGTTGGCGGGCGGGGGACTGTTGCTGGTCGCACTGTTCCACATGGTGCCGCTCGTGCTCGATGCGTTGGCTATCCGAGTATTGTTCACGCGCGCCGCGCCGCACGCTGCCCTACGCGATGCACTCTTGACCCGATGGGCGGGCGAATCAGCCAACAGCCTGATGCCGGCCGGGCAAATCGGCGGGCCCGTGCTGATGACTCGTCACTTGGTGGCGCGAGGCATGTTGCTGCAAGATGCGGCGGCCGCCATCACCGTCAGCACCACCCTGCAGACGTTCACGCAGATTGCTTTCGCGCTTCTCGGGGTGAGCTTGCTGGGCGCGCAGGCGAGTCATCTGTCGGAGCATGCGCTTCGCACCTCGGCGTTGATTGCGAGCGGCGTCCTGGTGGTACAGGTGGGCGGCTTTTATTTGATGCAGAGGCGGGGCCTGTTCGTCAAGGTGACACGTGTGGCGACGCGCTTTTCCGGGAAGCGGGACTGGTCGGAATTGCTGAGCCAGGCCGAGTCGATCGACCTCGCAATCGAGGGCACCTATGGCCGGCTGGGTCCCGTGGCGGCAAGCCTTTCACTGAGCCTGGTCGGCTGGCTAGTCGGTACCGGCGAAGTGTTTCTGATTCTGAGGATGGTGAACCATCCAGTGTCCTGGTTCAATGCGCTACTGCTCGAAAGTCTGGGTCAGGCCATTCGCGGCGCCGCCTTTGCAATCCCGGGAGCCCTCGGCGTGCAGGAGGGCGGCTACCTGCTGCTCGCTCCGCTGGCGGGTTTACCGCCCGATACGGCCCTGGCACTGTCGCTCGCGAAACGCGCCCGGGAAGTGCTCTTGGGCATCCCCGGCTTGCTCTACTTGCATTTTTTCAGGCGCGCCCACGCTTCGCTGCCGCCGTAAGATGCGATATATTTCCGCGCTTGAGCAACCGTCGCACGCGTGGGCAGGCATCGGCAAAGCCAGCGAGGCTCAAAGGCGATGTCTTGCATCGGGTGCTGAACGCCTAAACGCTCGAACATGCGAAAAGCATTGGGACCCAGTTGGATGCCGGCACCGGCCTCCCGTAACTGTGTGACGCGCTCGTAAACCCTTACTGCGAGCCCGTGACGAGCCAGCGCGATGGCGGCGCTCAGGCCGCCAATACCGGCACCGGCGATGCCTATGGGTTCCCTGACTGCATTGTCTGTGTGAGAAACCAGGCTACTGTCTATTGGGCCTGCGTGACGATCGTATCCTGCCGACCCAAATCCAGGTTGGCATGACCGTCACGTAGAGTGAGCGTCATTCTGTCGCCCGGCTTGAGGAAGCTTGCACCGGCGAGCAATTCCGCACGCATCGCATCACGCCGCGGGATATCGGCGTGTAGTTGGTTCTTCAGGATCTCGAATAGCTTGGGGGAACCCTGCGCGATGACTCCTCCCGGCGTCCCGGTCAGAATCACGTCGCCGCGGCTCAATGACATGAAGCTCGCGACGTGCGTCAGCGTCTCGGCCGGCTTGTAAATCAGATTGGACGACACCGCCGACTGCCGGGCATCGCCGTTCAGCCATAGCTTCAATTCCAAGTGCTCAAGCGTTGCGGCGACCTCGCCGCGGTCCAATAGATACAGCACGGGCCCCGCAGGGCAAAAGGTCCATGCACTTTTGCCCTCAAACCACTGAAAGAATGACGCACCGAACATCGTGTCGCGAGCCGAGACGTCATTACACAAGACGACGCCGGCCACCACCTCGCCGATGGTGTCGTTCCCGATGATCTGCGCCGGACGCAGATCGCTTCGCAGCACGACGCCGATTTCTGCCTCGTAGTCGAGGAGCTGAGTGTTTGCAGGACGACGGACGGAATCATAGGGACCGGACAGTGAAGAACTCGCCTTCGTGAAAAGAAGATTTTGCTTTCGTTCGTGATGCCCCGCCTCGGCCGCATGATCGCGATAGTTAAGACCCTGGCAGAGCAAGCGGGCATCGGTGGTGATGGGCGAGCGCAGGGCGCTACCTAAAATGTGACAGGACACTCCAGCGTCCAACAGCGAACGGTTGCCTTCAACCGCCGCGATCAGATCGCCCGTGGTCTCGGCGCGCGTATCCAGCGGGACAACGTCGATCGATGCTTCCGCTGCTGTGGGCGCATCCCCGACAATTCGGCCCCATCGACTACCAGCACCTTCGCCGAATCGAACTATCATGACTCCCATACAGTTTCCTTGGTTGCAGTCTGCAAAGTGGGTGGATTTATTTCAGCCATCAAAACCACATGCGCGACCGAGTCGGCACGGACGATGGGCTCGGGACGCTCGATACGAACATAGGATTGGGTAGCGCCACTCATCAGGCACCCCGTATGCGATCAATCACGGCGAGCGGATCCGATGGCGGGGTCCGGCCTCGCCACGCGACATGATGGTCCGGTCGCACCAGGACCAGATCTCGTTCGTAGATTTGCCGCACGTGCGGATCGCGAATGCGGACCACTGACAGTGGCACGCCGCGCTCGGAGGCGGCCTCAACAAAATCCGTCACGTCAATGTCGGAAAACGCTAACAGGGTGAAATCCGGACCCAACAGGTCGAATATCGCTTCTCCAGTCGACAGAAATACGTGCGGAGCGCGCACTCCCGGCCAAGTGCTCGGTATGTAATCCTCAATCCGCCACTCCGGCTCGTCTGGCTCTGCACACACAATCGGAGAATTGCGATAGCGGGAGCCGAGCTCGATTCCGAGGGCCTCGTTCTCGAGATTGCCCAGCTCCTGAATCAGGTGCCCCAGGGTGGCGCGTGCGGCCGCGCCCTCAGCGGTGTCTGCATGGATGGCCGGGGAGTAGGCCTCGGCAATCTTGAGCCGAACACCCATGTTCTTTTCCGCCGCATCGCAGTTGGTCAGTGCCACCGCTCGCCGCTCGGACTCGATGGTCGCGAGAAGCGTCGGCCCGCCCCAGCCTTGCAAGATGGCGGCAAACTTCCAAGCGACGTCCACGGCGTCGCCAATCCCGGTGTTCATGCCATAACCGCCCGTCGGGATGAATTGGTGGGTGGAATCTCCGGCGAGCCAGACACGTCCGGAACCGAAATGGTCGGCGACGACAAGATGGGGGCACCAGGGATTGGCTTGTATCACTTCGCATGGGAAATCCACACCCAGTGAGTCGAACAGAAATCGCTTGGGCTCGATGCTCTTCGGGTCAACGCCGGGCGGAATCAGATTGTGCAGCGTATAAATCTCCTCGTCGTCCTGTGCGATGAGGGTTCCCCCGACAGGAGACTGGTAATGCCACGCCTGGCCATGTCGCTGCATCAGGTCCTTGGACGGCGTGCGAAAGTGAACCATGTAGAAGGGCAATACGTTCCACTTACCCGTACACGAGAAGCCCAAAGAGTCGCGAACTTGGCTCGAACCGCCGTCACATCCGGCCAGCAGTGCGCAGCGTACGGTTTCAGTCGTTCCGGTGGCGGTATTGCGAATCGTCGCGGTCACCCCCTCTGCATCTTGCGTCAGGCTCACGAAAGCCCATCCAAACCGAAGATCGACCAGTGGGCAGGTTTCGAGGATGTCACGCAGCGCCGGTTCGAGAACGACCTGACTCAGGCGCATGTTGGGTTCGAGAGCTTGAGAGCCATCGTTTCGCGCGCGGATGTCATCGCGCCACTCATGAACGTTGGCGTATTCGAAGCGCGCGAGCTCCCACTCCGACAGCCGCGTAACCCAGGCCACGTCCATGCAATGGTCCCGAGGAACTGCAATGTCGCGAATCCTGTCCGCGATCCCTAAGCGACGGAAGTGTTCCATGCTGCGGCCGTTGGTCACGTCCATCTTCGGGTGTCGCGTCGTCGTTGGATTGCGCTCCACGACAACTACGCGAATGTTCCGCTTTTGTAACGCAAACGCCGTCGTGAGCCCGACAGGCCCTCCTCCGACAACGAGCACCGGTACATCGATCATGCGCCGCCCCCTCCCCTCTTGCCGGTCCAGCCACACTCTGCCTTGTGCCTAATTGATGCCACAAATCTCGGCGCTTGTCCATAGTAAACTTTCCGTTTGTACAGTTTATGTTGACAGCGGGAATGACCGCGCCTAGCCTTTGGATCACAGTGAAGGCGGGGGACAAATGAGCACAAGTCGAGTGTCAATCTTGACGCTGAGCTTCACGCCGCCTGCCCGAATGGAGTCGATATCTACTACGACAATACCTCGGGTCCTATTAGTGACGCGGTGATGCGACAGCGTCGAATCGGCGCCCGTGCCGTGATTTGTGGAACCGCGGCGTATGCGAGCTGGAATCCCTGGAATACAGGTCCCCGTCCGGAACGGCACCTCATTGTCAAGCGGGCTAGCATGCGCGGGTTTTTTAGCGACCGATTACGCGCCACGGTTCCCGGAAGCGGTCCGTACCCTTGCCGAATGGGTGAGGCAGGGCCAGGTTCGGTACGCGGAGGACATTTTGGATGGCATCGAGAAGGCCCCCGAGTCCGTTAAAAGGCTCTATAGCGGCGAACATACGGGAAAACTTCTCATGCGCCCGCGAGCCGCTGGGTCCTCGGCCTGACTCGGCTCGCTCGTCGTCGCTCCTGCTAGACGGGCTCAGTACCGGCCGTTTCGGGAGCCGGATCACGCCGCGTCGGTCGCCGCGATCCTGGTCCCTCCTTCCCGTCAATTTTCGGCGATAATCCCATGACCATGAACGACAAACAGATCCCTGAAAATCCAAAGCCCGCTCGCAAGCGAACGACGCCCACGAGTAGCCGTGCTCGACCGAAGAGAAAACGTCGTGAGCAGCAGCGTGCGATCGACACTCGGAAGATCATTCTCGAAACCGCGCTCACAGAGTTTGCGCAGCGTGGCTTTGACGGGACGAGCACCCGAACCATCGCCGAGCGAGCGGGGATGCAGCATCCTTTGATCACCTATCACTACCGAACGAAGGACATCTTATGGCGCGCCGTGGCGGAGGATGCATTCGCCGAAATCCGCGAGAGCTGGGATATTCGTATCCCGCCCGATTCATCCCTTAGCGCCGTCGATCGGGTGCGAGAGGAGTTCCGTGCATTTCTGCAATTCACCATACAGCACGTCGATTTCCACCAGTTCATGATGCGAGAGAACATACCAGGAAGCCCGCGCTTGAAATGGCTCGTCAAGAATATGCTGCAACCGACAATGAATCGGCTGGTGCCGCAAATCGCGGAGGCCCAGAAGGACGGCGGCCTGCCCGCGGGCGATCCAATCTTGTTCTACTACATGCTCATCGGTTGCATGTCCGTGCTCTCGTCTTTACGTAGTGAAATGCGCGCCACCTCGGGCCTCAACGTGACGGACCCGGCTGTGACGGAGTCCTACTGGCGGCTCGTGGACGCCACCATTTTCGGACGCTGAAGCCGAAGCAGACTCGCACGCGCACGGTCTTAAGTTCAATTGTTGGGCGGGTGTATGGCGGCCCGCTCGCTGATCCCTTCAGAACGCCGCCTAGTTACCTGCTCAGTATCCAATAAATTCATTACCCATCAGGTACCTGCATAGGCTCTACGGCCGCATTGCGGTAGTCGAAAAGCGCCGACTGCGGACCCCATCAAGCGCTCCAATCCGGCGCGGATTGGAGCCATAAAGCACGGGCCGAGAGCTCGCATCTCAACTCTGTTCGCGAACAATTAAAACTTCACTAATGGAAAGTTTAGTATTGACATCGTGCCAAAGCTCAAGGATTATCGGGGCCGCGAGAGCAGACATGGCGATACAGCCATCACGTTACGGGGGAAGTCGAATATGCGAAGCCACTACTGGGCGGGCGCAAGCCTCATAGCAATTCAACTGCTGGCCAGCGCTTCAATACGCGCCGCAGACTCAGGCGCCGGTGGCGAGGAGGAGAGCACTCAACTTGAGGAAGTCGTCGTCACCGCGGAGAAGCGCTCCGAGAGGGCCCGCGACGTACCGATGTCGATCACCGCGGTCACTGCCGAGCAACTCGAGAAGCAGGGCGTTGTGGCGGTGTCTGACCTGACCAAACTCGTCCCCGGCTTTACCTACCAGCCGAGCGACTACGGCACGCCGATCTATACCATTCGCGGCATCGGCTTCAAGGATGTCGCCGTGGCAGTAGCACCGACCGTCAGCGTTTATGTGGACCAAGTCCCCCTGCCCTATTCCGCGATGACAGCAGGCGCCGCCTTCGACCTGGACCGACTTGAGGTCCTGAAAGGTCCGCAGGGCACGTTGTTTGGTCAGAACTCGACCGGTGGAGCAATGAACTTCATTGCCGCCAAACCAACCGAACACCTCGAAGCGGGAGCCGATGCCACGTACGGTCGATTCAATGAAGCGGACGCGCAGGGATTTCTCAGCGGTCCTCTCTCGGATACCGTGTCGGCCCGAGTGGCGGTGCGAACCGAGCAGCGAGATGCCTGGCAGATGAGTGAAACCCGCAACGCCAAGCTTGGGGTGCGCGACTTCTCGACCGGCCGACTGCTTCTCGATTGGAAGCCGAGGCAAGACCTTCGCTTCGAATTCAATGCGAATGGTTGGCTCGACAAGAGCGATACGCAAGCCGCACAGTTTGTCCAATTTGCGCCCACGGTGCCGGGTGGCTATCAGGACTTGGCTCCGGCGCTATCGAAGTATGTCCCCGCCCGAAACGATGCGCGCATCGCAGACTGGGACCCGCACACGAACTTCAGGCGCAATGACAGCTTCCATCAATTTTCGCTGCGCGGTGACTGGGATGTGTCTGACGCCATCACGCTGACCTCCATCACGGCGTGGTCTGACTTCAAGCAGCACGCGCCCGTCGACTCCGACGGCACCGACCTTGATAATTTTCTCCTGACCATCCGTGCTGCGATTCAATCATTCTCTCAGGAACTGCGGCTCGCAGGAGCGACACCCGAGAAGAGAATGCGGTGGATGATCGGGGCCAGCTATCAGGATGACAAGACGCGTGACGACCAGGAGGGCACCTACACGGCGTCCAACTCCGGCATCGGCCCTTTGCGCTACCACGACTTCATCAATGCCAATCACCAGAAAATCGATACCAAAGCGGCCTTTGGCAGTCTCGACTTCAAGCTTTCGGACACTTGGTCGGCGCAATCCTCGGTGCGGTACACCAAATACGACAATCACTTTCTCGGGTGTTTGTTCGATCCCGGCGATGGAGAGCTCGCGGCGGCGTTCTCCCAAATCGCCTCGGCACCCATCGCACCAGGAGCGTGCGTCACACTCGACCCCACCACCTTCGCGGCCGTCCCTATCGTCTCGAAGAATCTAGACGAATCCAATGTGTCCTGGCGGGCGGGTTTGAATTGGAAACCTTCAGAAGAGCGCCTGTACTACGTCAATGCCACCAAAGGCTTTAAGGCGGGCAGCTTCCCCACCGTTCCCGGTCTCTTTCCGAACCAGTTTGACCCGATCAAGCAGGAGTCGGTTCTGGCCTACGAACTAGGAACGAAGCAGACTCTGCTGTCGCACTCACTGCAAGTCGATGCCGCCGCCTTTTACTATGACTATAAGGACAAGCAGCTCATCGGCTACATCACGACGGCATTCGGCAATCTTCCAGGTCTCGTCAGCATCCCGAAATCGCGCGTCGTGGGCGGGGAATTGAATGTGACCTGGAAGCCCGTTTCAAGCCTGACCGTAACCGCTGGCGGCACCTATGTTGATTCTAGGGTCACCGATAATTTCACGACTAACGACCCTCTAAACAATCAGGTGGACATCGAGGGCGAGGCTTTTCCGAACACCCCCCGGTGGCTGTTCACCGGAGATGTCGAATATGACTTCCATTTGCGCAACGGCATTGCGGCGTATGTCGGCGCCAGCGACTCCTACAAGGGCGCGAGCTTCGCCGCCTTTGGTGAGGTGCCTCTGTACACCTTGCACTCCTACTCGCTGGTGGACCTGCGAGCCGGAATCAATTCGGGGAACTGGCGCGTCGAGCTGTGGGGTCACAATGTGACTGACAAGTTCTATGCGCAAACGGTGACGCATGTAGTTGATACGGTCGCACGCATTGCCGGCATGCCTGCAACCTATGGGATAACGGTCGGCTACCGCTTGAAGTAAGAATACACCGTCAAACACGGTGCATGATGACAGGCCTGGCAACACGGAGAAGACGATCGTGGGCGAGACAGCCACCACAAGCGCTCTGATACAGCTCGCCGAGGAATACTATCGGCGTGCGGACGCGGGCCAACCCGATGTCCTGGATTTATTCACCGAAGACGTCGAGCTCTTCTTCCCGAAGTTCGGCGTGCGGCGCGGCAAGGCGGCGTTCGGGGAGCTGGCGACAGGACTCTTGGGGTCCCTAAAGTCGATTGTCCACGACAAGCCGGGTCTTAAGTGCATAGCGGTGGGCCGTACGGTTTTTGTGGAAGGCACTACCCGCGGTGAGACGCGCGACGGAACCCAATGGGAAGGTGGTAAAACACCGGGCGGCAGATTCTGCAGCATATTCGAGTTTCGCGACCGCTTGATATCTCGCATGTACATCTATTTGGATCCCGACTACGGCAGTGCCGATCGCCGTCGTTTCCTGTGGCCGGACACTGCCGCGCGACATTGGTAGTGGAGAGAGCAAGAGGTCTCGATATGGAATCCTTGGAAGGAAAGACTGCCATCATTACCGGTGCGGCGCGAGGCCAGGGAGCCGCCGAGGCGCGACTCTTCGTCGCCAAAGGAGCGAACGTCGTACTCACCGACGTCAGTGCCGAGGGAGCCGCACTAGCCGCAGAGCTTGGCGAGCACGCGCACTTCATGGTGCACGATGTCGCAGACGCGGCGGCTTGGAAAGCGGTGGTAGCGGCAACGGTCGGAAGATTCTCGCGGCTGGATATTCTCGTCAACAATGCCGGTGTCTACCGGCCGGCGCCGTTGCGAGACACCGATCAGGCACTCTGGGACCTGCACTATCGTGTCAATCAACTCGGCGTGTTTTTGGGGATGCGCTCGGTGCTCGATGCCATGGTGGCCTCGGGCGGCGGCTCCATCATCAATGTCTCATCCAATGCCGGCATGAAGAACGTGGGCGGCATGTTTGCCTACGCCACCAGCAAATGGGCGGTACGCGGGATGAGCAAGCTCGCGGCGACGGAACTGGCCGCCTCCAAGATCCGCGTCAACTCAATTCACCCGGGATTGATTGATACGCCGATGCTGGGTGCCAATGATGCGGAGCGAATGAAGATGTTCGAAGCGATGATCCCACTTGGCCGCGTAGGTTCTGTCGATGAGGTATCGCGGCTGGTGGCGTTCTTGGCCTCGGACAGTGCCAGCTACATCACCGGCGCGGAAATCACCATCGACGGTGGCATTGGCTGACATCTGTCCCGTGCATTAGCTATAGGAGGCTTTCATGGCAAGGTTGGCAGGTCGAATCGCGTTGATAACGGGCGGAGCGCGCGGGATAGGCCGGGCCACCGCCGAGCTATTTGCGGCAGAAGGCGCTCGTGTGATTGCAACGGACGTTGGCGACCCCTCGCCCGCGTTCACGGACCCAAACATCACCTTTTCTCACTTGGATGTGGCAAGCGAAAGCGATTGGAAGTCGGTCGTCGCGGGCATCATCGTGAACCACAGATCGATCGACATACTCGTCAATAACGCCGGAATTGGCGGCTCGCAGGCGGTAATCGATCGGGAAGCCTTGGTCGACTGGAATCGAGTCGTCGCGGTGAACCAAACCGGGGTTTTCCTCGGAATGCGGGAGGTGATCCCGCACATGCGCACCCGCCGGCGTGGGTCGATTGTCAATTTCTCCTCCATCTGGGGTATTTCCGCGGTGGCTGGCGCAGCGGCCTACCATGCAACCAAGGGCGCCGTTCGCCATCTGACCAAGAATGCGGCCGTGACTTACGCAATAGACGGAATCCGCGTGAACTCCATTCATCCGGGCATCGTAGCGACTCCGATGGTGTTGGACGAGCAGCCTAAGAGCGTCAGTGACGCCGTGATTGCCGCCACGCCGATGAAGCGCATGGCGCAACCGCAAGAGCTTGCCTACGGGTGCCTTTTTCTGGCGAGTGACGAATCAAGCTTCGTCACCGGCGCAGAATTGGTCATCGACGGCGGGTATTTGGCGCAATGACCATCGCGAGGCGACGCCGGGACCGGCGGCATCCCGCCTTTAAGGTCTCTCTGTACGGGAGACCGAATGGCTGACGGCGCGGACCAAGCTTCGGCCGCCGATATTGCGGCCCGGGTGGAAGCGTTTATTCGCGACGTTGTCGTCTCGTTCGAGCACGATTCGAGATGGGGTAGCCACGGCCCATCCAGCGAACTCGTCAGGGAGCTACGCACCCGGGCCGCGGCGGCGGGTGTGCTGACGCCGCATGTTCGCCCCGATGGCAGTCATCTCGATCACCGAAGTACAGCACTCGTTCTACGCGCCGCGGGACTGTCACCGCTTGGACCCACTGCAGTCAATGTGGGCGCCCCGGATGAAGGGAACATGTATTTGCTCGGCAAGATTGGAACGCCCGCGCAGAAGGAGAAATTTCTTGCGCCGCTCCTGTCGGGGCAAGCTCGCTCGGCATTTCTCATGACCGAACCCGCGGCAGACGGCGGCGCCGGGTCCGACCCTGCCATGCTGCAGACGAGGGCACGCCCCGAAGGATCGGACTGGCGCATCACGGGACGTAAAGCCTTCGTGACCGGCGCGCAGGGGGCTTCATTCGGCATCGTGATGGCGAAAACGGAAGGCGCGGCGACGATGTTTCTGGTCCCACTTCCCCAACCCTCGGTGGTGATCGAGCGGGTGCTGGACACGATTGACAGTTCCATGCCCGGTGGACACGGCATGGTGGCTCTCAATGACGTCCGAGTTGCCGGGGACTGCGTCCTTGGAGAAGTCGGAGCTGGCTTCTCCTACGCCCAAGTTCGCCTCGCTCCCGCACGCCTGACCCACTGTGCGCGCTGGCTAGGCGCTAGCTTGCGGGCGCAAGAAATCGCGACGGAATACGCGGTTCGGCGGGAAGCCTTTGGGCGGACTCTGATCGATCACGAGGGCGTGGGGTTTATGCTCGCCGACAACCTCATTGAATTAAAGCAAGCGGAACTCATGATCGACTGGTGCGCTGGGGTGCTCGACGCGGGGGCTGCTGGCGGCAGCGAATCAGCGATGACGAAAGTCGCCGTATCCGAGGCCTTGTATCGCATCGCCGATCGCTGTGTTCAAGTGATGGGCGGTGCGGGCGTCACGCAAGACACGATCGTCGAGCAAGTTTTCAGGGAGACGCGGGCGTTCAGGATCTACGATGGCCCCACTGAGGTTCACAAGTGGTCGATCGCAAAGCACATTAAGCGCAATGAACTCAAGCGGTGCCTCGCATGAGCGGCGACGATGAGTTGAGTGGCACCTCGGCGGTGCGTGAATCGCATCGCTTTGATGTGGAACGCCTGAAGGGATGGCTTGAAGAGAACGTCGCGGAATTTCGGGGCCCGCTAACCGTCGAGCAATTCAAAGGTGGCCAGTCCAATCCGACCTACAAACTTGTGACGCCCAGTAAGAGTTATGTGATGCGTCGAAAGCCGCCGGGAACCACGCTTCAAGGCGCTCACGCCGTGGATCGTGAGGCAAGAGTGCTGCGGGCCCTCGAGCCTACTGGCTTTTCCGTGCCGCATGTCTATGGGCTGTGCACCGACGATCAGGTCATTGGCACATGGTTCTATGTGATGGACTGCGTGACGGGTCGAAACGTCTGGGATGCAACGTTTCCACAAGTTAAGCGCGAAGAGCGTCCGCGATATCTCGACGCCATGAACGAAACAATCGCTCAGCTCCATTCCATCGATTTCCGAAAGATTGGACTCGCGGATTTCGGCAAGACCGGCCACTACCTGGAACGTCAAATTGGCCGCTGGACCAAACAATACTTGACTGATGCCGGCGCCGGCCGCGACCCGCACTTGGATCGGTTGATTGAATGGCTGCCGGCGCATATCCCGGCCAGCGATGAAACTGCGCTGATTCATGGCGATTTTCGGGTCGACAATCTTGTGTTCCATCCCACGGAATCCCGGGTCGTGGCCGTTCTCGACTGGGAGCTCTCGACACTTGGGCACCCGCTCGCCGATTTCGCGAACCACGTGATGATGTACCGGATGCCTCCAATGCTCATTGCCGGACTCTTGGGAGCGGATCTCGAGTCCTTGAACATACCGAGCGAATCGGAGTATGTGGCGGCCTACTGTCACCGAACGGGGCGAAATGGCATCGCTGATCTCGATTTTTTCATTGCCTTTAATTTGTTTCGGCTCGCCGCCATTGTTCACGGGATCAAAGGACGCCTGATTCGGGGCAACGCGTCTTCGGCATATGCAGAGAAGATGGTGGCTGCGCTACCAGTGATTGCACAACGTGCCTGGGAGCAGGCTCTGGGAGCACGCTCTTAGGCGAGCGGGCGGCGGACAAGATACGAAGACGCGAGCGGCGCGTGGAATAGCGGCTGCACTGAGCGATCAGTACCCAGGAATCGGATTGGCTGGTCGGCGTGATTTCCTGGGATGACCCTTCTTTTTCTTCACGGGCGTTCACCGCACAGCACAGCCAACACTTCATCGGGGCGTCGCGGCGGTGCCGCGCTGACTCACTTCGCAGCGAATGGCTCGAGCTATTTTTTGCCCATTTGCTTGGGTCCTTTCATGACTTTCCGCAGGTCCACCAGCGATAGGGCCGGCAACGTCTGAATGTTGACTGTTCCACGGGATCCAAGGTCGATGGCCAAATGCGCCGCGGTTTCGTTATCCGGCGCCTCGACAATTGTGACGAAGTCCCACGCACCGAGTGTCGCGTATTGGCTAAGGACTTTGCAGCCAAATTCATCGATATCCTTGTTGACGGTATGGCATTGCCCGTCATTACGCCAAAAAGAATGCGCGAGCCGATACCGACCGTACGGTAGTCGTTTACGTAGACTTGCAGCAAGGTTCCGGCTTCGCCGGTCGAACGGGCTTCGCCCTTCTGGACCTCGAATACCACACCGGCGTATCGTTCGTGGTCATTTTCCCGCGATGACCTTCTCCAGTTTGCCGAGCTGGCTCTCCTGAGCCATGACCGCCCTTTTCGTCCACTCTTCGTCGTGCATGGCATCGAATGTCAGAACCATGTGCAGCTCTCGCCCGCGCGACCTATGAGCATTGCCGGTGTCGAATCTCACAGGCCGCCCCCAGCATTGAACAAGTCCCCGACAGCATCAGTCTCGAGTATCGACCGCCGGCCACTTGTGCAAACGGCCCGTCAAGGCTTCGATTCGGCAGGCACCCACGTCGCATCAGAGTGGTAGCTGGTCATCGCTCCCGCGACTTTCGCGGTGTTCGCGCCGAGATCTTTTTCGGACACGCCGCCATGTTGAGTGACGATGAAAGTCATCACTCCCGAGGAGCGGTACATGACGGGATAAGCAATGGCGGCAAATCCGCCGCCCGAGTTCGACAGAATGTGGAAGTAATAGCCGTGGAAGGGAATCGGTTTGCTCGAATTCTGTACCTGGGGAAGCAGCGTCTTGACGAGGCGATTCGCCTCGTCGTCGGTCCCCGGGCGCGTTGCCGCGGTGACCAGCGCGTCGCACATCCCGATCGCCGTCACTTCGTTCTCGCCGATCCGCCGGAAGCGGATCTCGTTGGAGCCGGCGTCCGAATCGAATCGCCACGCGCCGTTGCGTGACACGAGAGGAATCGGGAAAGGCCAGTTCTCTGCGCCGATGTACAAGGTCGTAATTGCGTCAGACTCGCGGACCCACCGGTGCATTTCCTGATACTTCTGAACGAAACGTTCACGCTCGAGGGTGTCCTCGGCCTTGTAATCGGAGCTGATGATCTCGCTCCCTCCTCCGAGAATCTCCGTCACCGCCCGCTCGTCATGTTCTTGGGCAGCGGATACCAGAGCGCGGCTCGCGTCGTCGGGTGACTGGAAGGTTGTTTGGATCGATGGTCCAGCCAGACATAGTTTGACGGACCCCGCCACCAGCAGTGCGCATGCCACGAGTGCGGCGCTTGCAGTTGGCCTGGGCAAGTGACGTTTGTCGAACCCACTCTTAATTCCACGCATCATTTCAAGCTCCTTCGATCGACTTAGCTGTAGTTCTGGCGTCATTTTCATCGGTGACCTCCTCCACCATGGGAGCCTCCGCCGAAGCCACCATGGGAACCTCCGCCGGAGCTCGCCCTGCCGCGAGAGGAAAATGCCCTCGCGTCGCCTCCGTGAGTGAAGCCGCTGAACGCACCGGAATGCATGCCGGAAAGCACGCCGCCATGAGTGACCCTGCTACCGCCGGCATGATCGACCCCCGCGCGTCCACCACCGAAACCGTTGCGATTTCCGAAAGCCCTGCTGTGGGAGATGTACGCGTGATGGTCGTGAATCAAGCCATGTCCGTGCCAATCCGTTCCCCAGCTATGCCACCCCCAGCCGAAGCCACCGAAGAGACCGATACCAATTCCCAAGCCGAACCCGATCCCCGGCCCATCGAAGTAGAAGCCCGGAACCCCAATCCAACCCGGATAGAACGCGAGAGGATCACCGTAGACGACCCAGGGATCGTATTCCGGCACATAAACGACTTGCGGATTTGCCGGTTCAATCACGATCGTATTTCCCTGGGTCGCGACCGATTCCTGCTGCGTGCTCTTCAAGTTCCCGGCCTGTTGCGCTCGACGACGCATCACCTGAACCGCGTCGAGGACATTCTGTTGCCCGTTCACGTACGCCTCCCCGAGTGACGACGTCCAGGACAAATTCTTGTCCATCATGCCAAGCAGCCCTGGAAACTGCGTAAGAGCCTTTACGCCGGAATCCCAGGATTGCGCATCGACCGCTTTGGCTAGTGCATCTCCTTTCAGATCCGGATGTTGTTGCAGCCACCGGTCCGCTTCCACGATTTGCGTAGGATAGGTCGCGGCTGCCAAGATCTGCGCAACCAACGCATCTGGGTACAGCGCGATCGGTGCGACCAGCTGGTCCAGCTCTTGAGTTGACTGCTGCGGCGCAGGAGCGGGCAGCGGCTGAGCCGGAGCCGGCGGTTGTATTTCGGGTTGGGCCGCCTCGATGGCACACCCTCCTTGCAGGAACCCCAGCACAAGTGAACTGGAGACCAGGAGCATCAATATTCGTCCCGACCGTTTCATCGCTACAACTCCTGCGTTGACAGGCTGCTCACTGGTGGATTGGTACGTCACTCCAGCGAGCCGCGTCACGTGTTGACCGCCGACGGCAGGGAGTGCCGCCGGATCAAAAACAATGTTGGAGGTCGAGGATTCCGCGATCGTTTCGCCGGGCGCCGTCTGCGTTACATTTGGAACCGGCACACGGTTGTCGTCGTGAATGAGATATTGCTTCAGCCATCTATATAGTGTGCGTGGCGATATCCGACACGCACACTCAGCGTTCCTTCACCTTTCTCAATGATCCCCAAAAGCGCGCCGCGCATTGATGTGGGTGTGCGGACCCGATCGCGCAGTAAAAAATCTGCCGCGGGTGTCTTTGGTAATGTTCTAACCGTCTCTGGGCCGCGCGTTGATTCCTTTCCGGGAGCGCGGAGAGCTTTAATGCGGCGAGTTGGCGGCATGTTTTGCGTTGTGGCCGACTGATCCGGCGACGCGTCGACACGCCTAGCTCGCGCCGTCCAGGTGTGGCTTCAAAGCCTTGATGACTTCCTGGATATGCCTGAGCGCAGCCGCGACACTTGGCGCCGCGTCTCCCGAATGAACCAAATTCAGTTTCGCCATGGCTGATTCCAATGCGGGTGCGGCCGTGTTCGCATCGCGTGTTGCCGCCCACGTATCCGCGAACGTCTTTTGGCAATCGCGCACGATACTGATCGCCATATCGAAATTCCTATACCCCTTGCGCACTGCAGTGTCGCGCTGAGCCAATAGCAGTAACTGCAAAGCCTGTCCCAATTTAAATACGATGTAGTCATGCGTTGCCTGATTCATGCCGGGCATAGCTAAACCTCCGTATTGCCGAAGATCCCGAGCATGCGCGCCTTACGGCAGGGGTCAATCCCGAGCGGCCGTCCTAAGGCATATCGCCTAGGTCGTGCCGACTCCGCCTGCAAAAGTTTAGAACGCGTGCCTGATATCGACGATGACCGTTGGTGCGCTCATTGCTCTTTCTCGACGCGGTATGCAGGTAGCGTGGTGAGCCGTGTGTCCTCGACTTGGCCACCGACGGTGAAGTGATAGAAACTCTGCCACTGCCGTGAAGTGATCCCAAAGGCCTCATGCACGGGATCGTCGAAGTAGCAGCCGATCCCTGTCGAGCGGATGCCCGCCTCCTCGGCCTCGAGGTAAAGCACCTGGCCCACCATGCCAGCCTCCCAGAACAGGTTTCGGTAAAACGCGGCGCCGTACGTGGTCAGGCTGTCCCGGTAGTCCGCGATCATTCCCAGGCTGAATGCTCCGTCACCGGCGATGTGCTGGCCGCAGGAGACGGTGGCCGCGAGCGCCCGACAGTCCCCTTCCTGGAGCAGGTACAGCGGGAGCCCGGGCGGACAAGAGGGCAGGTGCTGCCAGCGATACTCCCGCCGCATCACTTCCTGGAGGGCCGCGAGCTTGTCGGGATCGCGCGCGAGCGCGTAAAGGCCCCGAGGGACGCCTTCGACGCGGTGGACGAACAGGCCGAGATGGATGCGCGGCCGCCACGGGATCGCATCCCAGGGCATCGATCGCCGGTCGCGCGTCGGTATCAACCGCGCGAGCATGCGGAAAAACGCTTCCTGCGAAATCGCCGTCGAGCCATCCATCGCTACTGCGCTTCGGCGGCCGAGGATTGCCGTCTCCGCGGTGAGCAGACCGTGGCGGACCGGGATCCCGAACAGCTGCTCTTCGGTGGGGAACCGCGAGAAATCTTCGGTGATCGGCGCGCTTTCGGATCGCCGCGTGGCCTGCGCAACCTCGTCGATCACGGGCCACTCGACGCCGTGCTCGGGGCTCAGCGTGTTGGCCCTGCCGCACCATTGGGCGCCGATGCTGCCTGCCGCCGGCTCGTTCAGCGGCTGGGCAGACGTCAACGGAAGACCGGATGTGACCAATGCCAGAAGCTCAGGCTCCTCACGCTCTGCCCTCCCGTAGTCCTCACCGCGGCTGAGCCCGAAGAGACCCGCGATGGCGCTGTCGCCGATTCCATCGAGGAGCACCAAGCCCCAGCCAAGAGCCGACGCCGCAATGCGCAGGCTTGCAAGTGCATGTCCAGCATCGTGTTGGCAGTAGCGGAACGCGCGCTCACCGTACTTCCAGGCTTCCCGCCAATGGACCGACGACAGGCCCATGAGGAAGGAACCCTCCGGAAACGGCGCGCAGAGTTGGGTCCAGGCCTTCGCGTCGAGGATTGCCCGCCGTTCGAGAGCGTGCTCCTTGGGTGCATAGTGGTACACGGCGGGCGCGCCGCCGAGCTGCTCGATCGCCGGTAGAACCGCATATCCCTCGGTCGGATGGAGATTTCCGCTCGAGGGGTTCGCGCGCAGGGACCACGTCGTTTCATGGAAGCGTTTCCACGCCGTCAAAGACAGCGCGTACCGGAAGAAGAGAGAGATCGACTCCGGTGACAGCGGCTCCGATGACACCTCCCCGAGCGCGTAGAGCTGCCAGTACGGCAGCGGACGGCCCGGTTTGGGTAGCAGAAGCCGGACGAGGTCCGCTCCTGGATAGCGTCGGAACGGATCGGGCTGCGTGGCCCAGTCCATGCAGCCGAGCGAGGCCGCGTATCGATGAAAATAGTGCTTCGTCCGCTCATGGTAAGCAATGACCACCTCTTCGGGAGAGCCATCTGCGTCGAGCAGATCCGCCGGTTGCGCCGGTGCCCCAGTCGATAGGAGCGGAAGGCGGAACGAAGCCTTCGAAATCGTCGTCACGCCGCACAGCGCTCGACGAGTGCTGTAGCTCCGAGCTTGTCGCCGGCGAGTACGATCTCAAGCGGGCCTCGCTGTGCGAAGTCCTGGGCGGACAAGAGATGCGCGAAACCGAAGGCGTTCTTCGCGTTGCGTTGAGGCATCCCGTCGTCTGATATTATCATCGCGCCTGCCCTGCATGCGGGTAGAACGGTTTCTTCCCCGCTGCGTGATCCGTCGCATCGACGATTTCCACGATTTCCGGAGCGATCCTTTTCACCATGACTTCGAATCCCTGCCTCAGCGTCGCCTGAGAGGACGCGCATCCCTGGCAGCCGCCGCTCATGGTGATGAAAAGCGTCCCTTGGCGAATGTTCACGATCGAAATCTTCCCGCCGTGATTCGCGATGGAACGATTGACCTCCTTGTCCAGGAGTTCCTGAACGGCTGCGCTAAGCTCGGCGTCGGACCTTCCTTGCGCGCTGGCGTAGGCAGCCATTTCCAGGATAGCCGGCACGCCGGTGAGCAGATGCGCGCGGATGGCCGTCCCGATTGCCGCTTTCAATGCTGACCACGAGGCGCTCGGCTCCTTGCCGATGGTCACCACGCTCTCGGCGATGAGCACGTTGGCCACACCGGGGAGTGCGAACAGTCGCTCGCCGAGCGGTGAGCCGGCAGCCCGCTCCATGGTGCCGAAGAAGAACGGGCCACCGGGATGCAAGGTGCGGCTCACAGTGAACTTGCACGTGTCGGGATCGGCGAGCGAAGTCTCCGCGCGGATGCCGATTGGCAGATCCACCAGCGTCGGATCCATAGAGCGGGCTTCAGACATCTTCGACGCTCTTCGCCGCAGCGCGCTCGCCCATGGCTCGCAGGTCATTAAACGAATGGATCCCGCTGTTATGGCCGTCATTCCAATCGAACCCGATCGCGTAGTTGCCTACGCTGACGATCTGGCGCGGGCTCACATCAGGGCGCACCGTTTTCGGATCGAGCAGCTTGCGTCCGCTCATCTCCTCGATGCAGAGGGCGCAACGACACGCCAAACGCAGGTCTCGGACGTCGAAGTCGTCGCGATGACCGTCCTCCCAGAGCATGGACAACGTACGCGGATCGCGACGGCGCAGACCGATGGGAGTGTTCCGCGATCCTGCGGGCCGGACCGCGCCTTCCATCCAGGCCGGCGCGCCCTCGTTGCCGTCCCATTTCCACACAAAGGGCTTGAGCACCGCGACCGCCGCGTGGAGCTGCTCTACCAACGCTGTGGCGATAGCGGCGTACACCTGCGCACTGACCGACTTTGGCTGGGCCGCCACGATGGGGCGACCCTCGTCACCGCAAGTGACGACATCGGCATCGAGGGGCAAGGCGCCCAGGAACGGGACGCTCAGCTCCCGGCACATCCGCTCGCCACCGCCGCGACGGAAGATATCCGTGCTTTTGCCGCAGTGGGGGCAGGTGAAGGTGCGCATGTTCTCGACGATCCCGAGAATCGGGACCTGCACCTTCTCGAACATCCGCAAGCCGCGGCGGGCGATCTTGAGACTGACGTCCTGTGGCGTCGTCACGATCACCACGCCCGACAGCGGCATGCTCTGCGCCAGCGTCAACTGGGTGTCGCCGGTCCCGGGCGGGAGGTCGAGGATCAAGTAGTCCAGCGTTCCCCATTGCACGCCGTCGACGAACATCTTCAGGTATTTGCCCACCATCGGACCGCGCAAGACGGCCGGGTTGTCGTCTCCGGTGAGCATGCCCATCGACACCACTTTGAGACCGTGCCGCTGGGCCGGGATCATCTTGCCTTCCGGGGATTGTGTCGGCGGCAGACCGGTGGGGATGCCGAGCATGCCGGGGATACTGGGGCCAAGGATATCGGCGTCTACCAGCCCGACAAACGCTCCGAGGTGTTGCAGCGCTAGCGCCAGATTAACGCTCACCGTGGATTTCCCGACGCCGCCCTTGCCGCTCCCAACGGCGACGATATGACGGATCCCGGGCAGTTTCTCAGGACTCACCTGGCACCTGCGACCGCGCCTCCAGACATCGGCCCGCCTTTATGGGCGCAGGTGTCCTCGACGGCGTAGAAGTTGTCATCAATGTTGAACAGCGCGAGCCGCTTGCCGTGGACTTTGACCCGTCGGGCCTGACCGGGCGAGAGTTGGTCCGCCTTGGCGACTTTCAAAGACTCAGCCATCGGTTGCTCCTCCAAATCCTAGGCCCACCATCAATTCCCAATCATGCATTGCGCGCGAAACGGAAACGGCACACGTGGCCGCCTCGCGCCATGCACTCGTGAAGCTCGACGCGCCTGCCGGTAGAGGCGGACAGCAGCGCGAGATCGGTCGCAAAAACCAACAAAACTCACTCCCGCCGCCTCGGGCGGCGGTGGAACGGCGGTCATCGACTGCGATGACTGACACGAACGTCACGGATCAGCAGTCACGCGGCGCGTTCGGCTCGCATGCACCTCACTCCGGACGAGCTCCAAGATCCACAGGAGCGATCCAACGCGTATCGCAGTCGCTAATGCGGGCGGTTGCGCGATTGCTGCGACGTCGAGTTCGGCTCGCCACTCGTGCGGCGGCGGAACTTGAGAGTCGTAGACCTCATGTGATCCGCCCTCGTCGTGATCGAATTCCACGCATCGTGAGTGACGTGGCTGATCCGCTCCCTTAGGTGATGAAAATCTGGCATCATTTTCATTTCGGTCTCCTCCGCATGCAATGCGTTGCAGGCGCCCCTAGGATGCTCGATGGCTACGTGTGATGGCTGATCTGGGCGCGCGGCGCGTCGGCCATTAACTTGAGAACCTCGCCGCCACTCACGTGAACCGACTCCTATTCTACGCCCCCGTCCCCGTCTGCGACATGCCGGACGACGGACGACCGACTGACCGCGATCTCTGCGGTGGCCTCCCTTGCATGGCGTACGTAGCGTTGCACCAAGTTTCAGTCAGGTAGTGTATTCCCGCAGTGCAGCACGATCGCTCGCAATGCGCAACTTTGCGGGAGGCGGCTGGTCAAATGGGTAGCCGTGGCCGTACTGTGAAAGATCCGCGAGAACGGGGCTACGTGCGTGTCGACATCGACGGGGGCACTCACGTTTACCGCGCCGGGCATGTGCGCGTAGGTTGATGATTCGCCTGGCCAGGGCGCCGAAGCGCCGAGAGGAGGTCCAATGCTATTCGAATTCACCGAGCCGGAGCGCAACACCATGCGGCGCGCACTTGAACTTTACGTCGCCGAACTGAGAGGGGAGATCGTCAAGACCGAGAAGCACGAGTGGCGGCAGGCCTTGCGTGAGGAAAAGACGATCCTCGAAGGCTGTGTCGAACAGTTGAGTGTTTGAGCGCGCGCGAAAACCCTTCCCGCCGCCGGAATCCGTACAGCTAGGCTATTGCCCCATTGCTGGACAGTCAACCTTGCGCTCTTAGCCATAGCTATTTCTCCGTGCGGCGCCCACGGATTCACAACCTCAACGCCACAGTCGTCGAAGTCCCTCACGTTGCGTGTGGCGAGGGTTGCCCCTCTCGAGCGAGCCATTGCGACAATCATGGCGTCGAACTGACTGATGGGCTTGCCTGTTGTTCGTCGCGACGCAGCGATCTCGGCATACATGTCCGCCCCATCCCTGTCGAAACTCAACACTTGACCTGCAAAATCCTCAGAAAAATCTTCTTCGCGGCATCCCACAGTCCCCGCCGACGTTTGCCGGCTGAGAGCAATCGAATGCCATAGAGAACTGACGCAAGCCTGCATCAAAATCACGGCCCGACACATTCACCGAGTCGTGACTTGACGAGTCATGACTCGGTAACTGGAACTTCGCGAAGTTGAGAAGTACTACATGATTCTGATGGTGCTGGCGGGAGGCGCGCTGTCCAGCCGCCACCTTGGCGCACCGGCTGGACACCATTTCATAATCTGCCACAAGTCGCACTTATATTGACTTGTGGCGAAATAGCCTATGCGTATAATCCGCCATATCTAGATTTTTAATGCGGATATGGCGAAATATGACCGAGAGCACATTTCTCGCCGGTCGCGTCTGGGAACGAGCCGAACTCGCCGATGCGCTGGAATCCGATCGGCCCGAACTCATTGCCGTGTACGGTCGCCGGCGCGTTGGTAAAACCTATTTGATCCGCGGCTTCTTCGCTGAGAGGATCTGCTTTGAACTCACAGGGTCGCGCGACGCCAACTTGAAGGAGCAGCTCACGAATTTCGTGCGCGTGCTTGAGACCCGTGTGCCCTATTCGCTTGCGGTGCCGCCCTCGTGGGCGAACGCGTTCGAGATGCTGAAGCGGTATCTTATGGAGCTGCCGGCAAACGGGGAACGCCGCGTCGTGTTTCTCGATGAGCTGCCCTGGCTGGCTTCGCCGCGCTCTGGTTTTCTTTCCGCGCTCGATCATTTCTGGAACACCTTCGCCTCGCGGCAACGCAAGCTAATTCTCGTCATCTGTGGCTCGGCGGCGTCCTGGATGATCGTGAACGTGCTGCACCACAAGGGCGGCTTGCACAACCGCGTCACTCGTTCGATCGCCTTGAAACCGTTCAATTTGGGCGAAACCGCGCAGTTCTTGCAAGGCCGCGGAACCGCGTTCGATCCTATCCAGATCTTGGAACTCTTCATGGCGGTGGGCGGCATCCCGTACTATCTCGACAAAATTCGCAAAGGCCGGTCGGCCGCGCGGAATATCGATGCTCTGTTCTTCGTGGAGAACGCAGCGCTGCGCGATGAGTTCGGTCAGCTCTACGCGGCACTCTTCGAGCATCACGAGCGGCATTTGAAGATAATCGAAGCGCTCGCCTCCAAGCGAGCGGGCCTCACGCGGGCGGATCTCATCGAACATAGTGGACTGTCGGGCGGCAACTTGAGCACGATCTTGCAGGAGCTTGAAACGACCGGCTTCATTCTGCGCAGCGTGCCCTTTGGGCGCAGTGTGCGGGAGAGTCAGTACCGCCTGATCGATGAATTCACCCTGTTCTACCTGCGCTGGGTGAGGCCCCTGGCACGGTCGAAAAGTGGCCCCTCCTGGTGGTTGCAGAAGCGCACCTCCCCCGCCGGCATCGCCTGGGCAGGATACGCGTTCGAAAACATCTGCTTGACGCACGTCGCGCAAATCAAGAAGGCGCTCGGAATCAGCGGCATCCTCACCGAACAGAGTGCGTGGCAGCATCGCACGGGTGAACGGGACGAGAATGGAGCACAGATCGATCTCCTGATCGATCGGCCGGATGGGGTCATCAACTTGTGCGAAATGAAGTGGAGCACTGCGCCCTTTATCATCGATAAGCGCTACGCAAGGACGCTGCGCGAACGCGTCGAGACCTTTCGGCGCGTGACCGGCACCCGAAAATCGCTCTTTTTGACATTCGTCACCGCCCACGGTCTCGCCCCGGGTGATTACGTGACCGAACTGGTCGCGAACCAAGTAAGCGCGGCAGCGCTGTTCGAGCCGTAGAACTTGGCCTGGCACACTACGAGCAGGCGATGCGATGCATGTGGCTCCGCCCTACTATCCCGAAGCAGCCCTCGCTGCACGCGCGCACGGCATTTGCAAAGTGCACGTCGCCGTCTCGCATGCCGGAGACGTGGACGCATTGGCTATCACTCAATCGACGGGCTCACAAGAGCTGGATCAGGCGTGCTTGGACGCGATCTACGACGCGCCGTTCATACCCCGGCGCCGGGAGGGCAAATCCGTGAGCGGTACCACCGACGTGGTCTTGGACTGACGCTTGCCGGAGGTGGCGACTCCGGCAAATTAACCAGCCGGCCGGCGCCAAGCGCAACTTGATCTATCCGAGATGCACAGAATCGAGCAGCCAGCCACTCCGCTTCGCGCTGCCAAGGTCGTGCGCGATTCTCGGGACGCTGCGGTTTCAAATCCCAGTCCTTATCCAACCG
>Ga0137409_10001184_pt1 | contig 28377 bp, 26 predicted proteins | sample CZODoug1_16funga_FD_122059 | JGI IMG/M metagenome (GOLD analysis project Ga0137409, IMG submission 122059) | Vadose zone soil fungal communities from Angelo Coast Range Reserve, California, USA - CZODoug1_16fungal (Hybrid Assembly) | ecosystem: Environmental > Terrestrial > Soil > Vadose zone...
ACGTCGCCCGGGATGCTGCCCCGCCCGACGCCCCCGACGCGCACCGGCCCGCCCCCGCTGAGCCCGCTGATGGCACCAGCCGCCAGGAAATAAGAGGCCGAGGACGCGTCGCCCTCGACGTACAGGTCTCCGGGGCTCGAGTAGCCGGTGCCAGCGGGAATCGTGAACGAAACCCAGCCTTCGCGCGCGACCTCCACTCCGAAGCGCCGCAGCGCATTGAGCGTAATCTCTATGTAAGGCTTCGAGATCAACTCGCCATCCACGCTCACCACGGTTCGCTTGCCGGTGAGAGGCAGCGCCATCAGCAGCCCGGTGAGAAACTGGCTCGACACATTGCCGCGCACGCTCACCTGACCGCCGGCGCGAACCGCCGCCGGATGAATGGCGAGTGGCGGGTAGCCGGGCTCGCCGAGGTAGTCGATGCGCGCGCCGAGTGACTTCAGTGCATCGACGAGGTCGCCAATGGGGCGCTCGTCCATGCGGGCAACGCCCGACAGCCGATATTCCCCGTCCATCAGCGCCAGCACCGCGGTAAGGGGTCGGTACGCCGTGCCGGCGTTGCCGAGCGCGAGTTCCGCCTTCTTCACCGGAAATGCGCCGCTGGCGCCGCGCACCCGCACCGTGTGCCCGCCATCGTCCACGCACGAAACGCCGAGAGTCCGCAACGCGTCCAGCATGACCCGGGTGTCGTCGGATTCCAAAAGATCATGGACCCGCGTTTCGCCGCGTGCGAGGCCAGCGAGCAACAAGGCGCGGTTGGAAATGCTCTTGGAGCCTGGCAGCCTCACCGTGCCGCGCACCCGGCGGATGGGCCCCAGATCGAGATATTTCAAGCTCGTCTCCAGCCTACGGCCGCTTCCTGACCAGCCACTTCTCGCGCGTGTTACGCGCCTGCGCGAACATGCGCTTCAACTCGGCCGCATCCGCGCCCTCGATGGCCGCGCGCATTGCCTCGAGCTCGTTTTCGTAGTCTTCCAGGGCGGTCAGCAGCGCGTCGCGGTTCGCGACGCAGATATCGGCCCACATTTCCGGCGAACTGCCCGCAATACGCACGGTATCGCGTAGGCCGCCCGCCGACAGGCCGAAGAGTCGCGGGGCATTGGGACGCCGCGCGAGCATGTTGACGAGCGCGTAGGCGACGATGTGCGGCAAATGGCTCACGCCGGCGAGTATCGAATCGTGCTCACCCGCATCCATCTGTATCACGCGCGCACCGCAGGCCTCCCAGGCCAGCTTCACCAGGCGCGTAGCCGGGACGGTGGTTTCCCGCTGCGGCGTCAGAATCACGTTTCGGTCTCGGTAAAGGTCCGGGAATGCCGCGGTCGCACCGCTCTTCTCAGTTCCGGCGATCGGGTGCCCCGGCACGAAACGGGAAATGTGCCCGGCTAGAAAACGCCGGGCGCAGGCAACCACGTCGCGCTTGGTACTGCCAGCGTCTGTCACTACCGCGTGCGCTGGCAGGTGTGGCGCAACGACGCTCATCACCGCCGGCATCTGCCCGACCGGCATCGCCAGCAGCACCAGATCCGCGTCACGCACCGCGCGCGCGGGATTTTGCGACGCTTCGTCGATGATCTTCAGCTTGAGCGCATCGGCGAGATTTCGGCGTGTTCGCCCCACCCCCACAACCTGTTTCACCGCGCGCGCGCGCTTCAATGCCAGCGCAAACGAACCGCCGATGAGCCCGGTGCCGATGACCACCAGTTTTCCAATTTTCAGCCGGGCCATCAGCTCGCCACCGCCCTTTCCAGCGACCGCAGGAACCGGTCGTTCTCCGCTTCCAGTCCAACGGTGACGCGCAGGTGCTGCGGCATGCCGTAGCTCGCGATCGGGCGCACGATTACGCCTGCCCTGAGCAGCTTCTGGAACACGCCGGCTGCGTCCTTGACCCTGAAGCTGACGAAATTGCCATAAGACGGAATGTAATCGAGACCAAGCCGCTTGAGGCCGTCGGTCAACTGGCGCATCCCTTTCCGGTTGAGTTCGAAGCTCCGCCGCACAAATTCGGTGTCGCCGAGCGCTGCCGTTGCTCCGGCCAGGGCAACGCTGTTGACGTTGAACGGCTGGCGCACGCGGTTCATGAGATCGGCGACCCCGGCGGCGGCATAAGCGTAGCCCACGCGCAGCCCCGCCAAGCCGTAGATCTTGGAGAACGTGCGCGTCACCACCAGATTCGGGAAGCGTCCGAGCCAGCCTGTGCTGCCGGACTTGAGATCGTCCGGCAGATACTCCGTGTAGGCCTCGTCCAGCACGACCATCACTCCACCCGGCAGGTCGGCGACGAAGACTTCGATCTCGCTCGCTGGCACCAGGGTCCCGGTCGGGTTGTTCGGGTTTGCGATGAACACCAGCCGGGTGCGGGCCGTGACTGCGCGCCGCATCGCCGCGAGATCGTGGCCGTAGTTTCTGGCCGGGACTTCGACACCGGTCGCACCGACCGCCTGCACTGCCAGCGGATAGACGGCAAATGCATGCTGCGAGTAGATCGCTTCCAGCCCGGGAACGAGAAAGGCGCGCGCGGCCATCTCCAGCACGTCGTTCGAGCCGTTGCCGAGCACGATGCATTCCGGTGCCACGCCATGGTGGCGGCAAAGCGCTTGTCTGAGCTCGAAACCGTTGCCGTCCGGATAGCGTGCGAGGTCGGCAATCGCGGCCTCGGCCGCCCGCCGCGCGAGCGGGCTCACCCCGAGTGGATTCTCGTTGGAGGCGAGCTTGATGATGCCCGCTTCCTCGAGGCCGAGCTCGCGCGCGAGCTCGGAGATCGGCTTGCCGGGCTGGTACGGCGCGATGCCGCGGATGTAGCCGGGAGCGAGGTCGCAGATGTCCATTATCAAATCGTGGGTCGTGGATCGTGGGTCGTATGTCGACGGGTCATTCTGCCGGACCACCGCATCACGACCCACGATCCACGACCCACGCTTCTAAGTCGTAGCGGCCGGATAGGAGCCGAAATTCTTGATGAACGACGCTTTCTGCTTCAGCTCGACGAGGGCGCGCGCCACGTTGGGGTCCTGCTGGTGGCCCTCGATGTCCACGTAGAACACGTATTCCCACAGCCCGGTGCGCGAAGGACGCGACTCGAGCCGCGTCATGCTCACCTGGTTGGCCGCCAGCGGCGTCAGCAGTTCATGCATGGCGCCCGGAACGTTGCGCGCGGACATGACGAGCGAGGTCTTGTCCTTGCCCGACGGCGCCGCGTCGTGCGGGGCGATGACCAGAAAGCGTGTGGTGTTCTTCGCCTCGTCCTCGATGTTGCGCGAGAGCAGCTTCAGCCCGTAGAGCGCAGCCGCCGTCGAGGGCCCGATCGCGCCGGCATGCCGCTCCTTCGCCGCCAGCCGCGCCGCCTCGGCGTTGCTGACGACCGCGATGCGCTCGGCGCGCGGCAGATTGCGCGCGAGCCATTGCTGGCACTGGGCAAGACTCTGCGTATGCGAATAGACCTTGCGGATGTCGGCCGGCTTCCCGCTCCTGCTCATCAGGCACTGCCGGATCGGCAGCATCACCTCGCCGCAGATCTTCGCCGGAGTTGAAAGCAGCAGGTCGAGCGTGCGGCCGATGGCGCCCTCGCTCGAGTTCTCGACCGGCACCACGCCGTAACCAGCGGCGGCGGTCTCGACCTGGCGGAACACCTCGTCTATCGACGGGCATGGCGCGAGCGCAGCGCCGCCTCCGAAATGCTTGACGGCCGCTTCCTGGCTGAAGGTGCCCTGCGGTCCGAGGTAGGCGACTTTCATCGAGTCCTCGAGCGCGCGACAAGCGGACATGACCTCCGTGAACACGCGGGCGAGTGCGGCATCCGTCAACGGACCGCGATTAGCGGCAATAACACCGCGCAGGACCTGTGCCTCGCGTTCGGGCCGGTAGGCCGTGCTGTCCTTGAGGTCCTTGAGCTTGCCGATGCGCTGCGCGAGCCGCGCGCGCGCCGACAGCAGCTTGAGCAGCCGCTGGTCGAGGGCATCGATCCGGTTGCGAATCTCTTTGAGACTAGCGCTCATGGAAAGGATTGTAACCGCCGGTGAACGCAGGCGAAACCGGGGCGTCTCCGCGCCATTTAGCCGCGCGGCTTCGGTTGACGCCGCCCGCTGCAGCCCTACTGGGACTCGACCGGCAGGTAGCGGACCATCAACACGCCTTCGATGTCACCGAGTTGCTCGATCAGCTTGGCGGGCACCTTGCTGTCGACATCCACCAGCGTGTAGGCCATCTCACCCTTGGACTTGTTGAGCATGTTATGGATGTTGAGCTTGGCCTTCGCCATCGCGGTCGAGATCTGCCCCACCATGTTCGGCACATTGGCATTGGCGATGCCCACCCGGTACGGCGCTTCCCGCGCCATCGTCACCTCCGGAAAATTCACCGCGTTGACGATGTTGCCGTTCTCGAGGAAATCCCGCACCTGGTCCACGACCATCACGGCGCAGTTGTCCTCCGCCTCACGGGTGGAAGCACCGAGGTGCGGCAACGCAATCACCTGGGCGTGACCTGCCAGTTTCTGCGCCGGGAAATCGCAGACGTAGTAGCGCAAGCGCTTTGCCGCGAGCGCATCCAGCACCGCTTCGTTGTCCACGATGCCCTCGCGCGAGAAATTGAGGAGCATCGCGCCGTTCTTCATGAGCTTGATGCGGCCGGCGCTGATCAGGTTGCGCGTGACATCGAGCAGCGGCACATGCAGCGTCACGAAATCGCTGGCCTTGAGCACCTCCTCGATGCTGTGGGCCTTCTTGACCTGCGATGGCAGGCTCCACGCCGCATCGACGGTGATCTCGGGATCGTAACCCAGCACGTTCATGCCGAGCTTGATGGCGGCGTCCGCCACCAGGCTGCCGACCTTGCCCAGCCCGATCACGCCGAGCGTGTGGCCCGGGAGCTCCACCCCTGCGAAATGCTTTTTGCCATCCTCGACCAGCTTGTGCAGCGTCTTGTCGTCGCCCTTCAGCCCGTCGACGAAGCGCAGGGCCGGCACCAGATTGCGCGACGCAACCAGCAGGCCGGCGATCACCAGCTCCTTCACGGCGTTCGCGTTGGCCCCCGGCGCGTTGAATACCGGCACGCCGCGCTCGCTCATCTTTTTCACAGGGATATTGTTCACGCCGGCCCCCGCGCGCCCGATCGCCTTGACGCCCGCGCCGATCTCCATTGCGTGCATATCGTGCGAGCGCACGAGGATGGCGTCCGGGTCCGCGATCGGGTTGCCGCACGCATAGCGTCCGGCGGGCAGGCGCTTGAGCCCCAGGCTCGAAATCGAATTCAGCGTCAGTATCTTGTACGGTTCAGCCATGTTTGCGCTCGAACTCCTTCATGAATTCCACCAGCGCCTTCACGCCCTCCAGGGGCATCGCGTTATATATGGAAGCGCGCATGCCACCCACCGCGCGGTGGCCCTTGAGCTGGGACAGCCCGCGGCTTTCTGCCTGCTTGAGAAATTCCGCGTCGAGCTTGTCGCCTCGCAACCAGAACGAGACGTTCATGCGCGAGCGATCGTCCTTGGCCACAGGCGAGTGGTAAAACTCGGTTTGGTCGAGGTAATCGTAGAGGACTTTCGCCTTGGCGATATTGATCTCCTCCATCTTCTTCAGGCCGCCGAGCTTCTTCAGCCACTGGAACACCAGGCCGGCGACGTAGATCGAGTAGCTGGACGGGGTGTTCTGCATCGAGTCGGCTTCGGCCTGGAGCTTGTAGTCGAAGACCGATGGCGTGGCGGGCAGCGCCTGCCCCATCAGGTCCTCGCGCACGATGACGAGGGTGAGCCCCGCCGGCCCGATGTTTTTCTGGGCCCCGGCGTAGATCAATCCGAAGCGGCTGACGTCGAGCGGGCGCGACAGGATGTGCGACGAGGCGTCCGTCACCAGCGGCACCGCGCCCGTGTCCGGTGTCCAATGCCACTCGACGCCCTCGATGGTCTCGTTGGTCGTGATATGCACGTAGGCAGCATTCGGGTCGAGCTTCCACCCGTCTGGCTGGCGCGGCACGCGCGAGAACTTGTCGCCCTCGCTACTGGCGGCGATGTTGACCTTGCAATAGCGCTTGGCCTCGGCAATCGCCTTCTTGGACCAGTAGCCGGTGGCGACGTAGTCGGCCCTGTCCTTCCCCCGCAGCAGGTTCATCGGCACGAGCGCGAACTGCGCGGCCGCGCCGCCCTGCAGGAACAGCACCTTGTAGTTCTTCGGGATCGCCAGCAGTTCGCGCAGGTCGGCTTCGGCCTGCGCGTGAATGGAGATGAATTCCTTGCCGCGATGACTCATTTCCATCACGGACATGCCGCTGGCGCGCCATTCGAGCAGCTCCTCGCCCGCCTGCTTGAGCACCGGCTCCGGCAGCGTCGCCGGGCCCGCTCCAAAATTGAATACTCTTGCCATTGTCCTCGTTTCGATTCCGGAAATTGAAATTAGTTGAATGTCATGCTTGGATCGCGGCGCGCGCAATAATGCGCGAGAAGACAACTGCTACTGCGTCGCCTTCGCCGGGCCCGGCGTCTCGCTCTCGCCGTTTTCATCCGCTTCGGCGATCTTCTGCAGGCCGGCCAGCTTCTCGCCTTCATCCAGGTTGATGAGCCGCACGCCCTGGGTGGAACGTCCCATCTCGCGCACCTCGGAGACGCGCGTGCGGATCAGCACGCCGCCGGTAGTGATCAGCATGATCTCGTCCTCCGGCGCCACCAGTTCCGCCGCAAGCAGCTTGCCGTTACGCTCGCTGCAGTCGATCGCGATCATGCCCTGGGTGCCGCGCCCATGCCGTGTGTACTCGGCCACCAGCGTGCGCTTGCCGTAGCCGTTTTCGGTGGCGGTGAGCACCGAGCGATTCTCGTCGCTGGAGATGAGCAGCGACACCACCTGTTGGTCCTTCGCGAGTTTCATGCCGCGCACGCCGGTCGCGTTGCGCCCCATCTCGCGCACTTCGTCCTCGGCAAAGCGCACCGCCTTGCCGGCATCGGAGAACAGCATGACATCCTGCTTGCCGTCGGTGAGCGCGACTCCGATGAGGTGATCGCCGTCATCCAGATTGACGGCGATGATGCCCTTCGCCATCGGGCGCGAGAACGCCGACAGCGCGGTCTTTTTGACAGTCCCCATGGCCGTGGTCATGAACACGAAGTGTTCGTCGTCGAACTGCGCGACCGGCAGCACCGCGGTGATCTTCTCGTGCTCCATCAGCGGAACCAGATTCACGATCGGCTTGCCGCGGGAGCTGCGACTGCCCTGCGGCACCTCATACACCTTGAGCCAGTAGACGCGCCCGCGGTTGGAGAAACACAGGATATGGTCGTGGGTGTTGGCAATGAACAGTTTTTCGACGAAATCGTCTTCCTTGGTCGCGGTCGCCTGCCGGCCGCGGCCGCCGCGCTTCTGTGCCCGGTAATCCGCTACCGGCTGGCACTTCATGTAGCCGCTGTGCGAGAGCGTCACCACCACGTCCTGGGCGGCGATGAGATCTTCGGTAGACAGTTCCTGTGTCGCGGTGACGATCTCGCTCTTGCGCTCGTCGCCGTATTGCTTCTTCACTTCAGCCAGTTCGTCCGAGATGATTTTCGTGACGCGTGCCGGCTTTGCCAGGACGTCGATCAGGTCCATGATCTTGTCCATGGTCTCCTTGTACTCCATCGTGATCTTGTCCTGCTCCAGGGCCGTAAGGTTCTGCAGCCGCATCTCGAGAATGCGCTGCGCCTGGACATCGGACAGCATGTAGCCCTTCTTCTGCAGGCCGAACTCGGTGGACAGTCCCTCGGGACGGGACACCGGCCCCCCGCCCCGCGCCAGCAATTCCTCCACCAGCTTGGAGCGCCAGAAACGAGCCATCAGCTCGACCTTCGCGGCGGCAGGCGTGGCCGCCGCCTTGATCAGCGCGATCACGTCGTCCACGTTGGACAGCGCCACCGCGAGGCCTTCGAGGATGTGGCCGCGCTCACGCGCCTTCCTCAGCTCGAATACCGTGCGCCGGGTCACCACCTCGCGGCGGTGGCGCAGGAACAAGTCCAGGAACTGCTTCAGGTTGAGCAGCCGCGGCTGGCCGTCCACCAGCGCGACCATGTTCATGCCGAAAGTGTCCTCGAGCTGCGTCTCCTTCCACAGGTTGTTGAGGATCACGTCGGGGTTCTCGCCGCGCTTCAGCTCGATGACCGCGCGCATGCCGGACTTGTCGGACTCGTCGCGGATATCCGAGATGCCGTCGATTTTCTTTTCGCGCACCAGCTCGCCGATCTTCATGAGCAGGGTCGCCTTATTGACCTGATACGGTAGCTCGTCGATCACGATGTAGGTGCGGCCGCTTTTTTCCGTTTCCTCAAAATGAGTGCGTGCGCGCATCACGATCCTGCCGCGCCCCGTGCGGTAACCCTCCCTCACGCCCTGCACCCCGTAAATGATCCCGCGCGTCGGGAAATCGGGCGCGGGCACGATCTTGATCAGGTCATCGATGCCGAGTTCGGGATCCTTGAGCAGCGCATGGCAGGCATCCACGACTTCGGAAAGATTGTGCGGCGGAATGTTGGTCGCCATGCCGACCGCGATACCGGAGGAACCGTTCACCAGCAGGTTCGGGATCCGCGTCGGCAGCGTGACCGGCTCCTGCTCCTTGCCGTCGTAGTTGGGCACGAAATCGACAGTCTCCATGTCGATGTCGGCCAACATCTCGGACGTGATGCGGTCGAGCCGGCATTCCGTGTAGCGGTAGGCAGCAGGTGAATCGCCGTCCACCGATCCGAAGTTTCCCTGGCCGTCGATCAGGGTGTAGCGCATGGAGAAATCCTGCGCCATGCGCACCAGCGCCTCGTAGGTGGCGGTATCGCCATGGGGGTGATACTTGCCCAGCACGTCCCCGACCACCCGCGCGCACTTGACGTAGGACCGGTTCCAGACGTTGTTCGCTTCGTGCATGGCGAAGAGGATGCGGCGGTGCACCGGCTTCAAGCCGTCGCGCACATCGGGAAGTGCCCGCCCCACGATCACGCTCATTGCGTAATCGAGGTAGGAGCGGCGCATCTCTTCTTCGAGACTTACGGGGACGGTTTCTTTGGCGATCTGATCCATGAAAAAGCAGGAAAAATGACGGTTGTTTCGTGACTGCGAAAAGAGCGTAATTTTACCATGCGAAGCGCCCTCTTCCTCGCCAGTCCCTGGGCAGTTTCCATGTCGCCAACGGCATGGAATTTGGCTTCAATCTGGAGTCACGCGACGACGCGGGTCTGGCAGGATGAATCGTCGCAGCCGACGTCAGCCACCGGTGGAAATGGCGCCGGCGAGCGCCTCAATTCAATACCATTCTGGTGGTAGCCGAGCGCCTCGGCGGCACTTTTGGTACCGGGTAATCGGGGCCCAGTCCATCTGGTGAAATGCCGCTCCGGAACTGCCCCAGTATCCTTTATGCAACAGGCAAATATGCCTTTCCGCTCAGAACCGTGTTATGATTTCCGCATAATTTGCCTTGCTGATTAGGTTATGATATTAGTAGCCCTTGGGGAGACTCCACAGGGCTTTCCGGCGGGTCCCTAACCATTGCATAAACCAGGAGGATCAAAAGTCATGAGTTCAATAATCCGGATAACGCTCGTGGGCCTCGCCGCCGCTGGCATGTTTTTGCCCGCGACCGCATTTGCCCAGTCCAAGAATCAGGGCCACGTGCTCGACTCCTCAGGCGGCCCCGTCCGTTCAGCAAGCGGCGGCTGCGTAAAAACCGGTGACTGGACGCCGGCCCGCGCGATCGTGGAATGCGATCCCGATCTGGTGAAGAAGCCCGTGGCGGCAGTGGCACCCAAGCCGGCCGCGAAACCGGAAGCAAAGCCGGAAGCGAAGCCCGAGGCGAAGAAAGCCAAGCCCGAGATCGCAAATATCGAGGAAAAGATCGAGCTTCAGGGCATGCCGTTCGGCAAGGCTGAGATGACCGCCGACAACAAGAAGGAACTCGACGAGTTCCTGGGCGATCTGCGCAAGGGCACCAAAGCCCGCAGCGCGGTGCGCTTCGGCGCAGTCGTCGTGACCGGTCACACCGACCGTATCGGCAGCATGAAGACCAACATGAAGCTGTCCGAGAATCGCGCCGTGGTGGTCAAGGATTACCTGGTCAGCACCGGCGTCGACCAGAAAGTGATCTTCTGGGAAGGCAAGGGTCCGAAGCAGCCGATCCCGGTGACCAAGTTCTGCGACAACAAGATGAAGCGCAAGCAGTTGATCGATTGCCTGGCTCCGAATCGCCGCGTGACCGTGGAAATTGTGGGCACTGCCGAACAGACGCCGAAGCCCGAGGCCAAGCCTGAGGCCAAGCCGGAATCCAAGCCGAAGCCCAAGCCGTAAGCGGCAAGAAAAGTAGCAACAAAAGCCCTGCTTCGGCAGGGCTTTTTTTTTAGGAGATACCCGTCTGGAAGATTCCAAACCCATCGTCGTCGAGGCCGGCTGGATCATCCCGGTGGCTCCTCCGGAGGTGGTGCTGACCGGTCACGCCGTTGTCATCGACGGCGGCCGCATCCGCGAGATCCTCCCCACCGGCGAGGCGCGCGACCGTTTTCCGGCCGCCCGCCGCACCGAGCTGCCCGGCCACGCGCTGATTCCCGGGCTCATCAATCTGCATACCCACGCGGCAATGACGCTGATGCGCGGCCTCGCGGATGACCGTGCCCTGATGGACTGGCTGCAGAACCACATCTGGCCGGCGGAATCCCGACTCGTGTCCGAGGCGTTCGTGCATGACGGCACCCTGCTTGCCTGTGCTGAGATGCTGCGAGGTGGCATCACCTGTTTTAACGACATGTATTTCTACCCGGAAGCTGCCGCGCAGGCGGCGCTCGCCGCGGGCATGCGGGCGGCGCTCGGCATCATCGTGATCGAAATGCCATCGGCCTATGCAGCTGACGCCCAGGACTACCTGAGCAAGGGCCTGGCGACGCGGGACAATCTGAAGAACGATCCCCTGCTCTCTTTCTGCATCGCGCCGCACGCTCCGTACACGGTAAGCGACAAGACCTTTGAACGTATCGCCATGCTGCAGGGTGAACTCGAGCTGCCGCTGCACATTCACGTGCACGAGACACGCGATGAAATCGAGCAGAGCCTCGCCCGTCACGGGGTGCGGCCGCTCGCCCGGTTGCAGCGTCTCGGGTTGGTAGACGCCAACCTGATCGCCGTTCACGCCGTCCATCTCACCGGCCAGGAAGGCAAGCTACTGGCGGAAAAGGGCTGCCATATCGCCCATTGCCCGACTTCGAACCTGAAGCTCGCGAGCGGTTTCGAGCCGCCATCGCGCCTGCTCAAGGATGGGGTCAACGTCGGGCTGGGAACCGACGGCGCCGCGAGCAACAACCGCCTGGATATCTTCTCAGAAATGCGCCTCGCCGCCCTGATCGCCAAAGGCGTGACGGGCGATCCGACGATGCTGCCCGCGCACGCCGTGCTGGAAATGGCCACGTCCCGCGCGGCGCGGGCGCTTGGCATCGAGGATCGCACCGGCACGCTCGAGCCGGGCAAGTCCGCCGACATGACAGCCGTGAACCTGGACGCGCTGGAACTGGCACCGTGCTATGACCCCCTGTCGCACCTGGTCTACGCCGCCGGCCGGGAGCATGTGAGCCACGTCTGGGTCGGCGGTGAACTGCTGGTGCAAAACGGCAGGCTGACCCGGCTCGATGAGAAAGAGCTCGTCGCCAAGGCGCAGCAATGGCAGAAAAAAGTCCGCAACTAGCGTCCCAATTTCCGTCAATACCCTTCAAACGATTCGGTTCAAGAGGTAAGCTGGTTGAAAATCCCGGTTGCTACAAGCCATGATTAACGTCGATCCGCTCGAGCTCGAGAAATTCAGCCAGCTGGCGCACCGGTGGTGGGATCCCGGTGCCGAATTCAAGCCGCTGCACGACATCAACCCGCTGCGTCTGGACTACATTGACGGTATTGCCGGCTTGCGCGGAAAACGCGTGCTGGACGTTGGTTGCGGTGGCGGCATCCTGGCCGAAAGCATGGCTGCGCGCGGGGCCCGCGTCACCGGCATCGACCTTGCGGATAAGCCACTGAAGGTGGCGCAGCTCCATCTCCTGGAATCGGGGCTTCCGGTCGACTACCGGCTGGTCGCACCCGAGACGCTCGCGCGCGAAGCGCCCGCGAGCTTTGACGTCGTCACCTGCATGGAACTCGTCGAGCACGTGCCGGACCCGGCGCTGTTGGCGCTGGCCTGCGCCGATCTCGTCAGGCCGGGCGGCCACGTGTTCTTTTCCACCATCAATCGTAATCTGAAGTCCTATCTCTTCGCCGTGGTGGGCGCCGAGTACGTGCTCAAGCTACTGCCGCGCGGCACGCACGACTACGCCAAGTTCATCAAGCCGTCGGAGCTGGCCGCGCACTGCCGCGCGGCCGGGCTGAGTGTGGCGGACGTGACCGGCATGACCTATAACCCGCTCACCAAGGTCTATGCGCTGGGCCCCGATACCGGCGTGAATTACATCCTGCATACCCTCAAGGCGTGATAAAAACGGTCCTCTTCGATCTCGACGGCACGCTGGCCGACACGGCGCCGGACCTGGGTTACGCGGTCAACCACATGCGCAAGACGCGCGGGCTGCCCGCGCTACCGGATTCCGCCACCCGTCCGGTCGCTTCGCTCGGCGCGCGCGGATTGCTGAATGCCGGTTTTGGCATCGGCCCCGGGCATCCGGACTACGGCTCCATGCGCGAGGAGTTTCTGCTGCTCTACGAAAAGAACATCTGCCGCAAGACCAGGCTTTTCCCCGGAATCGCCGAACTGCTCGATGCGCTTGAGACGCGTGGGCTGCGCTGGGGCGTCGTCACCAACAAGGCGGAGCGCCTCGCGCGCCTTCTGCTCGATGAATTGCACATGACGCCGCGCGCATCCTGCATCATTGGCGGGGACAGCACCGCCAACTTCAAGCCTCATCCCGATCCATTGCTCGCCGCTTGCAGGACGATGCGCGAAGATGCACATGCCTGTATTTACGTCGGCGATGACCAGCGTGATGTCGAGGCCGGCCATGCCGCCGGAATGAAGGCCGCAGCCGTCAAATGGGGATACCTCAACGACAGCGATCCCGGGAGCTGGAATGCCGAGTGGATTCTGGAGAGTCCGCAGGACCTTCTCCAACACCTGCGGTAGAAATCAGCTTTTGGTATGTCCCAGGTACTTGATTTTCCGGCCCGTGACCCGCATGTGGGATAATGAGTCTGCAGTAAACCATCGGGCCGGGTGTTGACGGCTCAAATGGGGGCGACCTGGTTTCGACGTGGGTCACGAAGCAGTACAGGGCATGCCAAGGTCCAGTTACCTTGTAAATCCGCTGGAAAACTTTAAACGCCAACGACGAGCGTTACGCTCTAGCCGCCTAATACCGGCTAGACGCTGCACTAGCTTGCTGATGGGCTAGGCCGGGCGGGCAGGCGAGGCGCAAGCCAAGCTTGTTCATTCGGTGCAGCGTCATTCACATCAGCCTCTCCCGCGGTTTGGTCGCTTGGCCGCGCGGATCCTGTCGAAGCGACTGGCTGAGCGTCAGCCTGCCGGCCGGCGGGCGCGAAGCGAGATCCAAATGACCTGGCTAAGCATGTAGTCCTGGCTGTGTAGGGCTTGCGGACGGCGGTTCGATTCCGCCCGCCTCCACCAATTCCGAAGGCTGCCGAAAGGCGGCCGCTGCCGTTCCCACGGGCGGATGGGAACCACGCAGTTTGCTCAGGCAATAAAAAAGGGGCTCTGTCGAGCCCCTTTCTTCTGCCGCGAAACTCGTGGTTACAGCGGCTTGATTGCGGCGGCCTTCAGGCCTTTCTGGCCGCGCGTGACTTCGTAGCTGACGCGTTGTTTTTCCTTCAGCGACTTGTGGCCGCTGCCTTGAATCTCGGAAAAATGCGCGAACACTTCCTCGCCGCCGTCATCAGGCGTGATGAATCCGAAGCCCTTCGCATCGTTGAACCACTTCACGGTACCGGTTGCCATACAACTCTCCTATACAAAAATAAATGAACACGGGCGCGTGCCCGCACGACGCATACGTATCAAGAAGTGGTTGAGAACGAGACACTCCGTCCGAACGGATGGAGCACTACGGATCAGCAATACGCCGCTTGAAACGACTGCAGGGCGGAAGATACCTGCATCCCGGCGAAAGCGCAAGTTGCCATTCCCTCGCGTAATCATGTGCCTGCGTAGTCGTGCCGGGTCGGCGCGAGAACTAGATCCCCGACGCTTACACTGCGCCGCATACCAGCCTCCGGATTTCATCGCGCCGCGGCAACGCGGTCGAATTGATGCGAACCAGCCTGATGCCGCCGGACTTCAGGCATTCCTCCTTGAAGGCTTGTTCGCCGGCCGGCAAGCCTTCCCCAGACGACTCCACTTCGACGGCGGCGACGATACGCATGCTCTTGTCGCAGACAACAAAATCAACCTGGTACTGGGAAAGGCGGCGTGTGTGCTGTTCGCGCTCATAGCCCCGGCCCGGCACACCGACCACCGACGCCAGCGACACGTTCGCAAAAATCTCGTGATCAGGAATGCCAGTCTTGAGCAGTAGGTAAATCAGCGTCTCCGCCTGCGCCAGAAATCGCTCCCTGGCGGCAAGCGCGGGAGCAGCAGCCGGTGTTCTAGGTATCGGTATCGGTATCGGTGTTGGAGTCGGAGTCGGTGTCGGCGCTATTGGCGCGACCTTGGCCGCCGGACCGGCGACAAGAGAGGCTTCAGAAGGAAATGCAGAAGCAGCCTTGGCTTTGAATATCTGTTCGAATCGCTCCTGGCTGATGGCTTCCCGCCGCGCGGCCTTTCTGCGGAAATCCCAGACCAGGTAACCGCTTACGCCACCAACCACGAGGAAGAACACGTACCACACAAAACAATCCCCCTACCCGTTTGCTTCGCGAGCTTGCCCGGACTATCGGCCTGCCCGATCAGGCCGATAGTGAGCGCCAGAAGCGCCACAACGTGAGGCCGCGCCCGGCTACGGACACCAGGCGGCGCCCACGGAACACCGTAATAGCGGCCATCGCGATTCCCACTATGAGCGGGTGCGCTCGCAAGAATCGCACAACCCCCATCCCCTTGTCGGCTATGCTGATGGGGCCGTGCAGATCCTCGAAGCACTTGGCGATGACGCCACGTTGCGCCCCGGCGCGCGCGATCAACCGCTGCTTGCGCCGTGCAATTTCAATCAGCCGGTCTTCAGTCCGTATCATCGGGAGGTCAAATGGTCCTTGTCTTTTGCCAGCTCACCCAGGCTCGCGGAAAACAATTTGGACCGGGCGTGCATGCGGTTGCGCACGCCGATAGCCATGCCGATCCCAACACAGAAAAAAATGCCGGCGAGTACAACGATGGCTGTGACCCGGTAGCCGTCCCAGAACAGCGCTACCAGCAAGATAGTCAGAAGTAGTATGCCAACGCCAAAGAAAAACAGCGCGGCGGCAGCCCAGAACAGCAACTGCAGAAGCCGGACACGCTCCTCTTCGAGCTCGGTGACAACCAAATCGAGCCGGGTCTGCAACAGGGTAACCAGCGTTGCCGCGAGGTTACGCAACGATTGCAGAATTCCGCTGCCGGATTCACCGGCAGTCGGCTCGGGAGCGGCCATGGCGACTGCCTCCTTCGCTAGCGACGGCTAATCAGCAAGCCGATGATAAGGCCGACGCCGGCGGCAATTCCAACCGCGCGCCACGGATGATCGTGGACGTACTCGTCGGCGAAACGCGCGGCCTGCTTGCCCTGGTCGATCAGGATATCCTCAACCTCCGCAAGCTTGACCTTGGCGTTTCGCAGGCTGTCCTGGATCTTTTCGCGCGCGACGGAAACCTTCTCGCCCGCCTGGCTTGCGGTAGCACGCAGCAGCTCCTCGGCGTCGGAAATCACCATCTTCAGATCCTGGGCGAGCTTTTCCGTGGTGACGTCGGTATCGGGGGTCATCATGGTGTCCTCTCGAAATTGGGGATTGGTACTAAACAAACCGGAGCTATCAAGGCTACCGACATTTCCCCCCGGATTCAATAGTTATAGCCGGTGCCAGCGCGGAACATCGAAGTTCGGATCAGGAAATGGCCTGGTAATAGAGATTCTGGGGATGATTGGCTTCGGCGAAAAAAAACCAGCGTTCGGCCAGCAGGCCGGCATACTGAACTCCAAACGCCGCCACGAGGAAAGCGGGCAAGTTGTACGCGAGGCTTGCAGTGAGCAATGCGGCCGGCAGCGGAAACGCGAGAATCAGGAAAGCCCATTTTACGAACCGCACCTGTGCGCGAGTGCCGCCGTGAAAAAACTCGCGGGTGTTGAACGAGCCGCCCGTGAAGCCCTGCGACTTTTGCACCACTTTCGGATGGCTGACTCCAATGGCCGTTTGCAGACTCGACTTGGGCCGGAGCCGGGCATTGCGCGCGAGCGCGGCGACACGGGTCAGGCATGCGGCAACCGTGAGCGCGAAAGCCATCACCGCCAGCGACGGCCAGGCCCCGCCGCCTGCGAAGCCGGAAAAAGCAGCCGCCAGCGTAAATCCGGATGCGCACCCCAAAAGAATATAGTTCACCACGGTGAGCGGGGTCGCCCATTCCTGCAGAAACTTGATGCAGGCGTAGATCATGCCGGTGCACACGAATAGCAGCAGGCACAGGGTCACCCCCAGCGCTCCCAGCACGAGGGTGCCGCCGGATTCGAGCCAGTGCGCGGCGCCGTACGCAGAAACGGCGGCCATAAACGCAGGCAGCACAATCACTTCGCGCGACAGCCATGAAGTGCGCCACATCGCGACCGCGCGCCACGCCCGTTCCGGACGCCCAAGATGGAACATGGAGGCGACGAGCCCCGCGCCGAGCAGCACCAGCGCAAGCGCAGTCCCTGCGGAGAAAAAACGCGCCCCGTCCTGCGGCGGCAACAGTCCAAGCAACGCGCCCGTTTCAACCACGCAAAGCGCGAGAAACAGGCCCTGGCCGGCGCCCGCCAGGGTGGTGAAGAGGATGACCGACAATGCGGGGCGCATCGCGCTGCTATGTCACGGCAGCGCCCGGCTTATTTCCGCCGTCACTTCGTGTCCCGCCCCCGTCTGCGCGGCAAGTAGTGGTTCGCCGGACGCGTTCCCCATTCCGGCATGAGCGTATAACCCCCGCGCTCGCGGATCGCCCTGGATACTTCCGATTCCGGGTCATGGATGTCGCCGAACAGCCGCGCGTTGGTCGGGCAGGCGAGCACGCAGGCGGGCTTGCGCTCGGCCTCGGGCAGCTTCTGGTCGTACACGCGGTCCACGCACAGCGTGCATTTCTTCATGACCTGCTGATGCTCGTCGATCTCGCGAGCCCCGTACGGACACGCCCACGCGCAATACTTGCAGCCGATGCACTTGTCGTAATCCACCAGCACGATTCCGTCCTCGGCGCGCTTGTAGCTCGCGCCGGTCGGGCACACCGGCACGCACGGGGGATCCTCGCAGTGCAGGCACGATTTCGGGAAATGCACGGTCTCGGTGGCCGGAAATTCCCCGGCCTCGTAGGTCTGCACGCGGTTGAAGAAGCAACCGCTGGGATCGCGGTCGTAGGGGTTTTCGTCGGACAGCGCACCGGCAGCGCCCGACGTATTCCATTCCTTGCAGCTCGTGACACAAGCGTGGCAACCCACGCAAACGTTGAGGTCGATGACCAGTGCCAGTTGCTTCACTTGTAGTCTCCCTTCCCTGCAACGAACGCCTGCCACAGGCGCCTTGCGGTGCTGGTGCCGGGCAGCGCCGGCATCGCCTCAAATTGCGGCGAGGTTTCGTGCGCCTCGCCGGCATCCGCCTTGTAGACACGCACGCGCACATCGTACCAGCCGGCCTGCCCCGTCACCGGGTCGGAGTTTGAGATGCGGCTGCCGTTCACTTTCAGCTCGTCCGCAATGAGATGGTTCAGCAGGAACCCACGCCGCGATTCGTCGGCATCGGGCGCGAGGTGCCAGGCGCCGCGCGCCTTGCCGATCGCGTTCCAGGTCCACACCGTGCCCGGCTCCACCGCCTCGCTCACGCGGCACGCGCAGCGCACGCGCCCATGCATGGACTCCACCCACACCCAGTCATCGTCGGCTATGCCCACGGAGGAAGCTGTCTTTTCATTGATGAACAATACATTCCGGGAATGTATCTGGCGCAGCCACGAATTCTGCGAATCCCACGAATGGTACATTGCCATTGGCCGCTGCGTGATCGCGGCGAGCGGATACTTTACGACGTCGGTGCACTGGACCTCGAGCGGCGCATAGTAGAACGGCAGCGGGTCGAAATAGGTTGCGACGCGCTCACGCAAATGCGCGGGCGGGCGGCGTTTCTCGGGCCCCTTCCCCAACGCGGAAAGGCGGAAACGCTGCAGCACCTCGGCATAAAGCTGGATGATGATCGGGTCCGCAAAGCGCCGCAGCCGTGCCCGCTGCGCCCACTCGTGATAGCCCTGGTTCCAGTTGCGCATGTACTGGTGCTCCGCGGGCAGCGGGTAATGGAACACGCAGTTGTTCTGCGCATACATCTCCCATTGCCGCGGGTTCGGCTCGCCGACCATCGACTTGTCGCCGTTCTTGCCGCGCCAGCCGATCAGAAAACCCTGGCCCGAGCCGGGCTCGGTCTCGAAGTTCACGATGAAGTCTGCGTAATCACGGAATTTTCGCGAGCCGTCCGCGTTCAAGAACGCCGGAAATTTCAGCCGGCCGGCTAGCTCGACCAGCACGTCCTGGAACGGCCTGCACTCCCCTTTCGGCGGCACCACCGGCACGCGCACCGAATCCATCGGGCCGTCGAAATCCGAGATCGGCCGGTCGAGCAACGACATGGCGTCGTGGCGTTCGAGATAGCTCGTGTCCGGCAGCACCAGGTCGGCAAAGGCCGTCATTTCGGACTGGAATGCGTCGCACACGACCAGGAACGGGATCTTGTACTCGCCGCTTGCGTCCTTGTCGTTGAGCATCTTCCGCGTCTCGACCGTGTTCATGGACGAGTTCCACGCCATGTTCGACATGAAGATCATCAGCGTATCGATGCCGTAGGGGTCGCCGCGCCAGGCGTTGGCGATGACGTTATGCATCATGCCGTGCACGGCAAGGGGATGCTCCCACGAGAACGCCTTGTCGATGCGCACCGGCTGGTTATCGGCATCGACGAACAGCTCCTCCGGCCCGGAGGGAAAGCCCAGCGGCGCGCCGGCGAGCGGCGTGTCGGGCTTGATCGCATCCGGGTCGTGGGGATTGCGCGCATAGACCGGCGGCGTGCCGCGCGGGAACGGCGCTTTGTGCCGGAAGCCGCCGGGGCGATCTATCGTGCCGAGCAGCGACATCAGGATCGAGAGGGCGCGGACCGTGTGGAAGCCATTGGAATGGGCCGCGAGCCCGCGCATTGCATGAAACGCCACCGGCCGACCGGTCACCGTCTCGTGTCGGCGCCCCCAGCTGTCGGTCCATGCGATCGGCAACTCGAACTTCTGGTCGCGCGCGGTCACGCCCATTTCACGCGCCAGCCGGCGAATCGTCTCCGCGGAGACACCGGTGATCCCGGCCGCCCATTCGGGCGTGTACTGCTCGAGGCGCTCGCGCAGCAGCTCGAACGCGGGCTTGACCGGCGTGCCGTCGGGCAGCCGGTAGCTGCCGGTCAGGCAGGGCTCCGCTCCCTGCGCGTGGTTGACGACCGGGCGGCCGGTGCGGCCGTCCCACCACAGCTGATTGTGCCGGCGATGCGGATTGGTATTTTCAACGCCCTCATCGCATACCGTCAGGCCATGGTAGTCGCTGGCCTCGTCGAGATTGACGAGATGGCCGGCGTTGGTGAATTCCGCCAGGAACTCGTGATCGTACAGCTCTGCGCTGACGAGCTCCCGGCAAAACGCAAGCAGTAACGCGCCATCGGTGCCCGGACGAATCGGCACCCATTCATCGGCGATGGCGGAATAGCCGGTACGCACCGGGTTAATCGAGACGAAGCGGCCGCCCGCGCGCTTGAACTTCGAAATCGCAATCTTGAGGGGATTGGAATGGTGGTCTTCCGCGGTGCCCATCATGACGAACAGCTTCGCCCGGTCGAGGTCGGGACCGCCGAACTCCCAGAACGACCCGCCGATGGTGTAAATCATGCCGGCGGCCATGTTCACCGAACAGAAGCCGCCGTGCGCCGCGTAATTGGGCGTGCCGAACTGGCGCGCAAACAGGCCCGTAAGCGCCTGCATCTGGTCACGACCGGTGAAAAACGCGAATTTCTTGGGATCGGTCGAGCGTATTTTCGCAAGGCGCTCGGTCAGGAGCGAGTATGCCTCGTCCCAGCTGATTGCTTCGAACTCGGCAGCGCCGCGCTCGGCGCCGGCCTTGCGCCGGAGCGGGCGCGTCAGCCGTGCCGGCGAGTACTGCTTCATGATGCCGGAGGCGCCCTTGGCGCAGATCACGCCCCGGTTAAGCGGGTGTTCGGGGTTGCCGTCGATGTAGCGCACTTCCCCATTCTTCAGGTGCACCCGGATGCCGCAGCGGCACGCGCACATGTAGCAGGTCGTGCACTTGATCTCGGATTTGTCGTCAACCTGGGGGCTATTGGCGGTCATGCGCCTGAAATCTCTTCGAGGTCGTTTCTGAACGATTGAAACGGCCCCTGATGTAGGAGAACACGAGAGGTGTATCCCCTCGATTCACTACGGTCTCTTATACCGTGATGTCCGCCCCCAATCAAGGTTTGCCGAGCCCTACCCACTTGCTGACTTCCGGCAACTGCGCCTTGCCCAGACGGTCCAGCAAAGTCTCCGGGTCGTCGCCGGAAATCAGCATCGACCGGTGCTCCGCCTTGATGAAGCGCTGGCTGACCGCATGATCGAGAAACACCCCGAGCTGCTCGAAATAGCCGTCGACGTCCAGCAGCGCGCACGGCTTGCGGTGTATGCCCAGCTGGGTCCAGGTGAGCATTTCGAACAGTTCATCCAGCGTGCCCAGCCCGCCCGGCAGCGCGATAAAGGCATCCGACAGCGCCGCCATCAGCGCCTTGCGCTCGTGCATGGTCTCGACCACGCGCAGCTCGGTGAGGCCTGCGTGGATGACTTCCCGCTCGACCAGCCCCCGCGGCGTGACGCCAATCACGCGCCCGCCGGCGGCGAGCGCCTCCGCACCGAGCACGCCCATGAGCCCGATGCTGCCGCCGCCGTAGACCAGATTGAGGCCGCGTGCCGCAATCGCGCGCGCGAGCCTGCGCGCCGCCTCGGCGTAATCATCATGGGCGCCGGCGTTCGACCCGCAAAAGACGCAAACGCTTTGCAATGCTTCGCCCCGCGGAAAGCCCGATTTTAAGCCATGCGGGCACGGCCCGAATCAGGCTATTTGCATGCTGCTGGTATAGAATTCCGGCCACAAGTCGCACCAACCGGATACCGGCTGGAGCTTGAGGGGGAGACATCATGGGAATCGTAACCATCATCCTGCTGGGCGTGCTGCTGGTGACCGTGGTCTACGCGGTCATGATCTACAACAACCTGGTCCAGGTTAAGCACAATGTCTCCAAGGCCTGGGCCAACATCGACGTGCTGCTCAAGCAACGTCACGACGAACTGCCCAAGCTGGTCGAGACCTGCAAGCAGTACATGAAGTTCGAGCAGGACACCCTGACCAAGGTGATGGAGGCGCGCTCCCGGGTTTCCACAGCGCGCGAGCAGCAGAATATCGGCGCCCTGGGCCAGGCTGAAGGCGCACTGCGCGCCACGGTCGGCAACCTGTTCGCTTTGGCCGAGGCCTATCCCGACCTCAAGACCAACCAGACCTTCCAGCAGCTGCAGACCCGGATTTCAAGCCTCGAGAACGCGATCGCCGACCGCCGCGAGTTCTACAATGAATCGGTCAACGTCAACAACGTCCGCATCGAGCAGTTTCCCGACAGTATCGTCGCCGGTATGTTCGGCTTCAAGGCCGCGCAACTGCTCGAGTTCACCGCGGAAGAGAAGGCCGACGTGGACGTCGGTAAACTTTTCAAGTCGTGATCGCCGACGACTGACGACGAATCGGGAAAGTGGCAGGGACGGACCTGGTATCCGGCAACAGCAAGGACTACAGCGCCAGGACATTGGAGAAAGCGCATGATGAAATTCATCGTGGGAACCGCAGTCGCGCTCGTCCTGGCACTCGGCGGCTATATCCTCATCGTGACGTTCTGGAGCTATTCGAACGGCGAGCGCGCTGGCTGGGTGCAGAAGCTCTCGAACAAGGGCTGGCTCTGCAAGACGTGGGAAGGTGAGATGGCAATGGTGTCGATGCCGGGCACGACCACGGAGAAATTTTACTTTACCGTCTGGGACAGCGACATTGCCGCGCAAATCAACAATTTGATGGGCAAGCGCGTGTCGCTCCACTACGAGGAAAAGGTGGGTATCCCGACAAGTTGTTTCGGCGATACGCGCTACTACATTACGAAGGTAGTCGCGGTGGGCGAGATACCACTGGCTCCGGGAATCGTCGTGCCGACGCAACCGCCAGCGTCCGCCGCGCCGGAGAACAAATAGAACACGTACGCCCAGCCCGCCCGCGGCCGAATCGAAGAAGGGCCGGCTCAGGCCAGTCAACTTGTTAGGTGTTCTTGGTCCGTGGCAATAGCGGTCGCCTCGTCAGCGCGTATGCACCAACCGGGGTGGCTCTCCGGCGCATTTCATTTCGTCATCATCGTGATCGCGTTCCAGACTGAGAGCGCGGAGGCCTGGCCGTACGCCCTGCTCGCCATGTCGGTGGTGAGCTTCTTCGCCTGGGCCGCGAACTACCGCCGCTACCGCCAGATCACCGATCTGCCCACCTCCAAGGTGGCCTCGGCCGCGCAAGGCTACGTCGAAATGCTCGGCAAGGCCGACCTGCTGCCCGGCACGCCGGTTACCAGCCAGTTGAGCGCCACGACTTGCTGTTGGTACTCGTACGAAATCGAGGAAAAAGACTCTGACGACAAGTGGAAAACCATAGACAGCGGGTCGAGCACCGAGCACTTCCTGCTGATCGATGACACCGGCCAGTGCGTCATTTCCCCCGAAGGCGCCGAAGTCCTCACCAACGACCGGAAATCCTGGTCGCAGGGGAACCGCCGCTTCACCGAGTGGCTGCTGCTGTCCAAGGGCGTGCTCTACGCCCTCGGCGACTTCTCGACGAGCACCGCCGCCGCCATCTCGGCAAGCAACGAGCGCGCCGACGTGGGGGCGCTTCTCGCGGAGTGGAAATTCAACCAGAAGACCCTGCTCGATCGCTTCGACCTGGACCGGGACGGCAAGATCGACATGAAGGAGTGGGAGCTCGCGCGGCTGCAGGCGCAGCGTGAAATTCGCAAGCAGCAAGCCGCTGTGCAGTCACGCTCGGTGGAAGGTGTTCACGTCCTGCGCAAACCGAAGGATGGCCGCCTGTTCCTGCTTGCCAACGAAATGCCGGACGCGCTGGGATCGCGCTATCGATTCTGGAGCTGGCTGCACCTTGTGATCTTCATCAGCGCCGGCAGCATCGGGCTGGTCATGCTTTAAAATGACGGGGTGAACAGCGACTTCGTCCTCGGCCTGAGCAGCAAGGGCTTCCACCGCATCCACTACGCCGACTGGGGCAATCCCGAAGCCGAGCGGATCGTCGTCTGCGTGCACGGGCTCACGCGCAACGGCCGCGACTTCGATTTTCTCGCGCAGGCGCTGCTGCCGGATTTCCGCGTGGTGTGTCCCGATGTCGCCGGCCGCGGGAAGAGCGATTGGCTCTATGCCAAGGAGGATTACGGCTACCCCCAATACTGCGCGGACATGGCGGCGCTGATCGCCCGCGTCACGGCCGGCGACAAGCCCAGGCGCATCTACTGGGTCGGGACATCGATGGGCGGTGTCATCGGCATGCTGCTCGCCTCACGCCCCCAGTCGCCGATCGAGAGACTCGTGCTGAACGACGTCGGCACGATCATTCCCAAGGCCGCGCTGGAGCGCATCGCCGCTTATGTCGGCAAGGACCCGCGTTTCAAGTCGATCGAAGAGCTGGAAGCGATGATGCGCATCGTCTGCGCTCCTTTCGGGCCGTTGACCGACGCGCAATGGCGGCACTTGACCGAAACCGGCGCCAGGCAGCATGAGGACGGTGCCTGGGGCCTGTCCTACGATCCGGGCATCGGCATCCCGTTTCAGAAAGGACCGTTCGCCGACGTGGACCTGTGGCCGCTCTGGGATACGATCGCGTGCCCCACCCTGCTGGTTCGCGGCGCGCAGTCGGACCTGCTATTGAAGGACACGGCGGTCGCCATGACCCAGCGCGGCCCCCGGCCGGAACTGGTTGAATTCGAGGGAGTCGCCCACGCGCAGATGCTGATGGCCGACGACCAGATCAAGGTCGTGCGGGATTTTCTGCTGGCAGACGAGCCGCCGATCAGGGCTTAGTGGTGGCGCCAACCGCGTCGTAGAATTCCTTGTACTCGGCCAGGCGCTGGACGAGGAATTGCGAGAACTCGGCGCTGCCCAGGTAAACATCCTGGTACATGTTGCGCGCCGCATGCTCCTTCCACAGCGCTGTCCGGTGCGCGCGCTCGAGCGCGGCCTCCATGGTGACCACCGCTTCCTTCGGCACGCCGGCGGGAAAGCTGAATCCGCGGATGGTGCCGACCTGCACCGGATAGCCCAGCTCCTGCAGCGTCGGCGCGTCCGGCAGGAAGGGCAGCCGGCGGTCCGACGTGACCGCCAGCACGCGCAGCTTCTTCGACTCGACCAGCGCCATTCCCTCGCTCAGGTTTTCCGGCGTGAAAGTCGTGTGACCCCCGGCCACGGAGGTCACGGCTTCCCCGCCGCCTTTGAACGAGACGTACCTGAAGCGCGCTCCAGGCACGGTTTTTTCGAGCATGTAGAGCACCATCCGCCCGGTTCCCAGGGGCGACGACATGGCGGCAACCGGGGGCGAATCCGGATTGCGCCGCGCTGCATCCATGAGGTCCTTGAAGCTCGTGTAGGGTGAGTCGGCCGCGACCATGATCGTCTGCGGATCGATGGCGAAGAGCGCGAGCGGCGTGTAGTTATCGAGGCCTATGTTGATGTCCGGGCGGTGCGCGAGGGACAGCAGCGAGCTGGAAACGGTGAGCATCGTGTACGGGTCACCGCGCTTGCTCTTGAAATAGCTGTAGGCGACGACGCCCGCACCGCCGACCCGGTTGGCGACGACGAACGGCTGTGGCAGCAGCTTGTCACGTCTCATGACTTCCGCCACCGCCCGGGCGATCACGTCGGTGCCGCTGCCAGCGGAAGTGTGAACCACCAGCTCGATCGGCTTGGACGGATAGGCTTGCGGGAACGCGAGCGGGCTCGCCAGCGCGGTCGTGCCGGTCACTACGCAGTAGAGCAAACCATTCCGCAAGCTAGACATGTGCAGTCCCCCCTTCGACACAAACTCAGAGCGTCCGCAGTGACGGCGCCTCCCTTTTGTCCTCGAGGATCTCCGCCAATCCGCGCTGGGACGAACTCACGAACCGGGGTCATTCCATACCTGGCCGCCAGCGCCGTCAAGTATGCCTTGGATGGCTGTTGAAACAGCCCTAAGGCGGGCCTTGTGTGATGTAGCTCGCGTCATGCTCACCCCCGGCAGTCTCTGATGGGGGGCCAAAAAGGGGGCATCGGCCCCTTTTTCAACACGATGCTAGCGGCGGGCTGACACCGCCTTGCGGATGAAGGCCTTGCGCTCGGTGGGATCCTTGATCTCGTCGGCAATGAGGAGGTAGAGCTCCGCTTCGTCGCGCGCCTTGGCGGCCGCGCGCTTCACCACCACTTTGGCGATGGCGCCGATATGCTGGGCCAGCGCGACTTCCGCCCGTTGCAGGATTTCGGCCGTGAATTTCTGGGATATGGTCTGCTCGGGAGCCCTTGCGGTCGCTCCACCGGTCGGCTTGCCCGTCGTGTCGCCGGCGACGAATTTCTTGATGAACGCCGCGCGCGTCTTCTCATCGGCAATCTCGCCCGCGACGGCCTCGGCGAGCGCGGGGATCGACAACGCCTTTTTGGCAGCGTTGCGCACCACGATCGGCGCGATCGGCCCGATATGGCGCGCCATCTCGGCCTCGATGCGTTTCACTTGCTCGCGGTCGAGGACGACGCCGGTGAGACCGGTCATGCCGGAGGGAGTATCCCCGGGGCGCGCAATTACCGTCGGCTCGGCGGACGACAGAGGGACGGTGCGATCCTGTCCCGCGGCCGGCGCGCTGCCCAGCAGCCGGCTCTTGAACTCGGTCACGCTTTGCGGCCGCTCGTCTTCATTGGGCTTCAGCGCCCAGTCCACCGTCGCGAGGAAGTCGGGCGTATAGCTCCCGCCGGCCGCCAGCTTCGTCGCCGGCGGCATGATGTCCTGGCGAACGCGGGCGGCGGCCTCGACCGGCTTGCTACCCGTCAGCATCCAGTACATGACTCCGCCGAAGGCGTAGAGGTCGCTCCAGGGCCCCTGTTTGCCCTGGGTGTGGTACTGCTCCAACGGGGCGTATCCGGGGGAAACGACGGCGGTGAGCTCCTGGTTGCCGCCCTTCAGCTCGCGGGCAGAGCCGAAATCGAGCAGCACCGCGCTGCCGTCTTCGCGCATGAAGATATTGGCTGGCTTGATGTCGCGGTGAAGAAAACCCGCCTTGTGGATCACTGCCAGCCCGTCCAGCAGCGGCCCGGCCAGGGCCTGTAGCGTCTGCTGCGGCAGCGGGCGGCGCGCGGCGATCCACTCCGAGAGCGGCTTACCCTCAACGAACTCCATCACCATGTAGCCGGTCTTGTTCGCCTCGAAGAAGCGCATCACCCGTACGATGTTGGGATGACGGAACGAGGCCAGCGTGCGCGCCTCGTCCATGAAGCGCTGCAGTCCCCACTGGAAGGATTCGGCCGCGTCGCCCGGCTTGGGTCGCACCGTGCTGTCCTCGGCGCGCGCGGCGAAATCACCGGGCAGGTACTCCTTGAGCGCAACCTTGAGATTGAGGTTGCTGTCGGTCGCGAGGTAGGTCAGGCCGAAGCCGCCGGCGCCGAGCACCGATTCGACGCGGTACTCGTGCAGCGCGTAGCCGCGGGGAAGCGCGTTGGCGACGTCAGGCATGATTCAAAAACCCGGGAGGGCGCGAGATCGTGAGAGCGTGAGAAAAATTATTCGGCGCCACGATTTCACGTTAATCCCATCTCCCGATCTCACGATTTCCCGATCTGACGGTCATTTCTTGTCGATGAGCTCGATTGCCTTTTCGAGGCTGCGGCGCATACGGTTGAACGATTTCGCCAGCAGCGCTACTTCGTCCCCGCCCGACTCCTGGAGCTCGGGGATCTCCATGTTGCCGGTGCTGATCTCGTCGGCCGCTTTCGACATGCGGGTGATCGGGCGCACGATCAGCGCGCTCATCATGACGTTGAGTATGATGAACAGCACCACGAACACCGCGCTGAGCGAGATCATGAAGGTATAGAACGCCCGGTTCGCGTTTTCAACCGGCAGCGACATCGGCACTGATACGATCTGCGCGCCGATCACCTCCATGTGCTTCCAGCCGAACCCGTTGTTGGGCCCGTAGATCTTGACCATGGCGGCCGGCGCGATCTCCGCGGTCGTGTGGCAGACCAGGCAGGCCTTGTCCTTGATCTGAAACGGCCGGGCCAGGTAAAGCGACGGGCCGGTCGGCGTGTCGCGCACGCCGCTGATCTCGCCGCGCTCCGGGTTGTTGCGAAAGGTATTGACGATATCGCTTTCCCACTCGACCGCGCGGTTGCGAGGGTTGGTGGGGTTGAGCGCAGCCTCTTTATAGGCATAGTCGGCGTATTTCTTGCGCAACTGGCTCATGATTTCCGTCGCCGCGTACGCCGGCACGCTCTGGGGATAGAATTTCTCGGGATCGTACGGCAGCAGCGGGCGCACCTGTCCGACGGTGTAACCGCGCATGGAGAGCGCGGCCTCCATCATTACGCCGGCGTTGCGGACCACCTCCTCGCGCGCGTTCTTGTGCAGCAGGTCATACGAAACATAGCCGGTGACGCCGAGTCCCAGCACGAACACCACCAGTAACACCAGGTTGAATTTGAGCCGCAATCCCATCGCTGTCCCCTTTATGAATTAGGCTACGCCGGCAGCGGCAAGTATAATGAGAGCCTACCAAAAAATCCAATACAATCAGGACGCTAGCGCATGTCACTGGAAATGCTGAACAAACCGCCGGACGCGCCCCGATATATGACCCCATGCTGACCCTGGATGCAATTGCAGCGCAGCGCATACGCGAGGCGCAGGCGCGCGGAGAATTCGACGACTTGCCCGGCGCGGGCTCCCCGCTCGACCTCGACGGCGACGCGCTGGTGCCGGAGGATCTTCGCGCCGGCTGCCGCCTGCTCAGGAACGCGGGATACCTGCCGCCGGAGCTCGAAGCGCACGGCGAGATCCGGGAAATAGAACAATTGCTACGAAAAGTGGAAGACCCATCCGACCAGTTCGGGTTGCTCTCCCGAATCCGCTTTCTAATTAGCCACA
>Ga0137409_10001185_pt1 | contig 28371 bp, 24 predicted proteins | sample CZODoug1_16funga_FD_122059 | JGI IMG/M metagenome (GOLD analysis project Ga0137409, IMG submission 122059) | Vadose zone soil fungal communities from Angelo Coast Range Reserve, California, USA - CZODoug1_16fungal (Hybrid Assembly) | ecosystem: Environmental > Terrestrial > Soil > Vadose zone...
GTAGGATTCGAACCTACGTAAGGCGTTAGCCTGCCGGGTTTACAGCCCGGTGCCATTAACCACTCGACCACCCCTGCTTATCCTGTCAAGTGCTTAGTGGAGCCGGCGAAGGGACTTGAACCCCCGACCCTCTGATTACAAATCAGATGCTCTACCAACTGAGCTACGCCGGCCCGCTATAGAGTACAAATAGCGCATTCCGACAAAATGCGGATACTACCAACCCGCATGCGAAAACGCAAGTCGCAGTCAGAATTACAGATATCTTAACACCTGCAACGCAAAAAGAATGAGCTTGCTTTGATGAATCGAGGATGAATCGAGACTCCTGATTGAGTGATTGCGCCTCGCCGGCGACAAATGCTGCGCGCTAACAACCGAAACCTCGGACTGAGTTGAGCTAGTCACGGACTACCGGAATGATTGGCTCTCGCGGTTGCTTAGCGAGGTACTCCGCTCGATTGTTTGCGAGGACTGATCGATAAAACGATCGGAAGTAGCCGTACATCGAAAGGCAGGACGAGACTACCACTAGCCACAACATTGCTCGCCCCGCTGTATAAAGGAGCACTTGCCAATCGCTGGCCGTGGTGAGCCCCGGCCCAAAAAGATGTTGCCAGGCGGCGCGTAATTCCGGAACCGACCAAAACTCAATAGCCGGGAAAGGCCGCCCGAAGTTTCCCACCGGAGGTTTGCCGGCAACGCTGGAAACAATCAGCAGCGCCACCGTCAAGACCTGGACCAGCATCTTAAACTTGCCCATCTTCGAGGCCGAGATCACTACGCCATCTGCGGCCGCAATCGAACGCAAGCCTGTCACCGCAAACTCGCGGCCAATAATTATTACCACCGCCCAAGCCGGCGCTAATTGATTTTCCACCAGTGAAATTAACGCGGCGGAGATCAGCAGCTTGTCGGCGATCGGATCGAGCAGTTGGCCCAGGCGCGTAACCTGATCGCGGCTGCGCGCGAAGTGTCCATCGAGAAAGTCGGTCAAGGCAGCGCCGAGGAACAGCGCGACACCGAAAATGTGCCGCGGCACGCCAAAGTTTTCAGAAAACGGCGTGAGCAGAACTACCACGAGAAGCGGAACGATGAAGATACGCAGGAGCGTCAGGCTGTTTGGAAGATTCACCGATTGCACCTCGGATGATGCAGTCTAAAGTACAAACTTTAGCTTGCGTAGCGAGTCGGCAGCCTAAAGGCTGAACTCTGAACTGAAGGCCTCAACTCTACCAATACGTCAAAGTTTTGCCAACTTGCCGCTGATCATCCGGTGGGCTAGAATGACTGTTTCACCACCTCCCGATATTCACAACCGTGGTGAACGGTGTGGTTGTTCGTCGTAATCTTAGCCCATGGCACTTGATCGCATCACAGTTAGAGGCGCGCGTCAGCATAACCTCAAAAACATCAACGTAGAAATACCTCGCGACCGCTTCACGGTTATCACCGGCCTGTCCGGCTCCGGCAAGTCTTCGCTTGCGTTCGACACGATCTATGCGGAAGGACAGCGTCGTTATGTTGAATCGCTTTCCGCTTATGCGCGGCAGTTTTTGGATCAACTGGAAAAACCCGACGTCGATTCGGTTGATGGTCTTTCGCCGGCGATCTCCATCGAACAAAAGACTGTGTCTCGCAGTCCGCGCTCGACCGTCGGCACCGTCACCGAGATTTACGATTACATGCGACTCCTCTTTTCTTCAATCGGCCAGCCGCATTGTCACAAGTGTGGCGCAGCAATCACCAGGCAAAGCGTCGAGCAGATAGTTCAGAACGTTCTCGGTCTCACCGAAGGCGAACGCGTGATGATACTCGCGCCGATCGTGCGCGGTCGCAAAGGTGAATTCAAGAAAGAACTTGAGAAGCTCGCGAAGGATGGTTTCCTGCGCGCTCGCGTCGATGGCGAGTTGTTGTCGCTCGACGAAGAGATCAAGCTGGACAAGCGCCGCAACCATACGATTGAAGCGGTGGTCGACCGGCTACTGATCAAACCGGGAATTAAGGAGCGTCTTTCGGAGTCAGTCAGGACGGCTTTGAAACTTACCGGCGGCGCCGTGCTCGTTTCTGTCGTCGATGGCGAGGAAAAACTCTATTCGGAGCGCATGGCTTGCGTGATCTGTGGCATCAACGTGCCGCCGCTCGAGCCGCGCTCGTTCTCTTTCAACTCCGCTTATGGCGCCTGCAAACGTTGTCATGGATTGGGCACTGTCCTCGAGGTTGACCCAGCCAAACTGATTCCCGACGCGAACATTGCCGCCGACAAGTTGCCGTTCATGGGGTCGACGGATAAACAAGGATCGGCATACCTAAGGAGCGCGCTGCTTGCAGTCGCAAAACATTTCAACGCTGAAGCGAAACTTCCCTTTGCTGATCTACCGAAGGAAGTTTGCGATGGTTTCTTCTACGGCGTTAGTGGCCAGTTAACTTTTCGCCAGGGGCTTTACTCGTATCAGAGCCCGTGGAAAGGTGCCTTGCGTTGGCTGCGCGATCGACTTAACGAAGCGCCTTCGGAAAAGATCAGAACTACTTTAGACGAACTCGTTTCTCCGTCAACCTGTCCGGATTGCAAGGGCCGCCGCCTCAGGTCTGACTCGCTTTCCGTCCGTCTGGGCGGTCGCGGAATCGCGGAATATACAGCGTTGCCAATTGAAGATTCCGTTGCCGCCTTTGACGCGATCAAGTTGAATGCTCGCGAGGAGCAAATAGCCGGTCAGATACTTCGCGAGATAAAAAGCCGTTTGCGTTTTCTGGAGAGTGTGGGCCTGGGGTATCTCACGCTCGATCGCCCGTCTTCAACTCTGTCAGGCGGTGAAGGACAACGGATTCGCTTGGCTACACAAATCGGCTCGCAGCTTCGCGGCGTGCTTTATGTTCTCGACGAGCCTTCGATTGGTTTGCACCCTCGGGACAATCAAAAACTGCTCGACACCTTGACGGGGCTGCGCGATCTCGGCAACACGGTCTTGGTAGTGGAACATGACGAGGAAACTATTCGCCGCGCGGATTATGTCGTGGATCTTGGACCAGGCGCCGGCGCGCATGGTGGCGAGCTGGTGGCTTGTGGAACTGCTGCTGATGTTGCCGGTAATCCCCGTTCAATCACCGGTCTTTACATCAGCGGCTTGAAGAAGATTGAAGTGCCACTCCAAAGACGCGCGGCAAACGGAAAATATTTGACAGTTCACGGCGCGCGCGCCAACAACCTGAAAGAGATCGACGTTTCATTTCCGCTTGGATTGTTGACAGTCATTACTGGAGTTTCCGGTTCCGGCAAATCCACGCTGGTCGGCGACATTCTTTATCCGGCGCTGGCGCGTCATCTCTATGGCTCGCTCGCGGAGCCGGGCGCCTGCGCCGCCATCGAAGGATTGGAACATGTCGATAAGGTGATTGAGATCGACCAATCGCCGATCGGCCGCACCCCACGATCCAATCCAGCCACTTACACCGGACTCTTCACGCCGTTGCGAGAACTCTACGCAATGCTGCCCGAATCTCGCGAGCGTGGCTACAAACCCGGACGATTTTCCTTCAACGTCAAGGGCGGGCGTTGCGAGGGTTGTGAAGGCGACGGCATGAAGCGGATCGAAATGAACTTCCTGCCTGATGTGTACGTGCTCTGCGATGTCTGCCGCGGCGCTCGCTACAATCGCGAAACGCTTTCAGTCAAATATAAAGGCAAGTCGATCGCCGAGTTGCTGGACACGACCGTTGAAGAGGCGTTGCCGTTGTTGGAAAATGTTCCGCAGATTCAACAGAAACTAAAGACGCTGCTCGACGTGGGACTCGGTTACCTCAAGCTGGGACAGTCAGCGACAACGCTTTCGGGCGGCGAGGCGCAGCGCATCAAGTTAGCCAAGGAACTTTCAAAACGCGCGACGGGCCGCACTGTCTACATGCTCGACGAGCCAACTACGGGTCTACACTTCGCTGACGTTCATAAGCTACTTGACGTGCTCCAGCGGCTCGTCTCCCTGGGCAACACTATCATCGTGATCGAGCACAATCTCGACGTCATCAAGTCTGCCGACTACATCATCGACCTTGGACCGGAAGGCGGCGAACACGGCGGACGCGTCGTTGCCGCCGGCACTCCGGAAGAAGTCGCCCGCTCGCGACGTTCCCACACGGGCCACGTTCTCCGTCCGTTGCTCAATGGCCGCCTGGCCCGTAATGGTAACGGCAATTCTCGTCGCGAAGACAAGAAGATCGCATGATATAATTGGTCAGTGACATTGACCATGAGTAACGTCCGATTGGACAAAACGAAGTTTCAGGTCTTCTCCTCGTTTGCGGAAGCGGAAGAAGCTGATAGACAGTATTATCGTTCTCTGACGCCTGACCAGCGGCTTGCCTACCTGCTATTGATTCGAGATCAATACCGCCCATACTCTGATGAGCTTACAGAAGGATTTAAGAGAGTTTATAGAATTATTAAGCGCTCTTGACGTTCGATTCGTCATAGTCGGGGCGTTTGCGGTAGCTTACCACGGCTATTTTCGTTACACGTCTGATATCGATCTCTTCATCGACCGCTCCAATGAAAATGCGCAACGCATCCAAGCGGCAATAGAACAATTCGGTTTCGCCGACTTAAACCTGGCGAAACAGGACTTCACTGAAGCTGATCAAGTCATACAGCTTGGCGTATCGCCCAATCGGATTGACCTAATGACATTTCTTTCCGGGGTTACATTTGATGAGGCGTGGGCCGCGCGCGAGTATGGTAATCTCGATGGGTTGAACGTTCCATTCATCTCGAAAAAGATGCTCAAGCAAAACAAATTAGCTTGCGGCCGTCTTCAAGATTTAGCTGACGCCGAACACCTCTAATTCTTGAGGGACCATTTTGACTTCAATTTACGATGAATCACTGCAACCGTTGGTACTCACTAACGTACGCACCTATCCGCTCGCCGCGCGGCCCAGCAAAGTTTCACTTGACGACTTTGCCAGTCTTGTCCAGGAAGATTCATCGCTCAAAGTTTTTCTCCAGAGCCTGCCAAACATTCTCGCGGTTCAAAGTTTAAGAGAACTGGCTGCGCGCATGCGTCGTGCGCGTGAGTTGAATAAACCGATCATCTGGGGCATCGGCGGTCACGTTGTAAAGACCGGGCTCGCGCCGCTCATCATCGATCTGATGAAGCGCGGTTTTGTGAACGCCATCGCCGCCAACGGCTCGGTGCTGGTCCACGATGCGGAGATCGCGATGGTGGGATCAACTTCCGAGGACGTCGATGCAACTTTAGGCAAAGGAGCATTCGGTGGCGCCGACGAAACCGGAAAACTTTTAAACCGCGCCGCGCAGCAAGGCGCGAAGGACGGCATCGGGTTAGGCGAAGCGATGGGAAACGCTTTGGTCGCGCTCAAGCCGCAGCACGGCGATTCCTCGCTGCTGTGCGCCGCCTACCTGGCGCGAGTCCCTTTCACTGCGCATGTGACTATCGGCGGCGACATCGCCCATTTTCATCCAAACGCGGACGGCGCGGCCCTGGGCGCAACTTCACATATTGACTTCCGGCTCCTCGCTGAGCTCGTACGGCGGATGAATGGCGGTGGAGTCTATTTGAATATCGGTTCAGCAGTAGTACTGCCGGAAGTTTTTCTGAAATGCGTGACGCTGGTGCGGAACCTGGGCCATGAATTGAGCGACATCACTACCGCAAACTTCGACTTCATACAATCTTACCGGCCACTAACGAATGTAGTGCGCCGGCCGACCGCAAACGGCGCAGGACAAGGCTACTCGATCACCGGTCACCACGAACTCACTCTTCCGCTCCTGGCCGCCGAACTTATTTGCGGTCCATCGACGTCCGATAAGCTTTAGCTTGTTGTTGCTTCACGACAAACCAAAATTCTAACCGACACGCTTCATCGAAACTGACCCAGCAACTAAAATCTGAGCGTATAACTCAAGCGCAGATTGCGTCCGATCTCAGGTGCAATTTCTTTGATGAACGACAGGTGATTTCGGTAGAGCTTGTCGGTAAGGTTGTTTCCGCTGAGGGTCAGAATGTGGGCGGCCCTGGTCTTCACCATCGTGTAAGAGGCGTTCAGATTAACAACAGTGTAGCCATCGGTGGGAGACTCGTTGTCGAACACACGATCCTGGCGCGCCGCCAGAATCAATTCCGGTCGCACACTGAAAGCTTTATAGCGCCAGTCACCTCCCAAAGTTCCACGAAACGGCGGAATGCGCGGCAACGGTTTGTTTAGTTGCGTAAGGTCGGCACGCACATAGTCCACTTTGCCACTGAGCCAAAACGCCGGCACGACTCTCACTTCAGCACTTGCTTCCGTTCCCACGTAGCGGCTCCGTCCCTGCGCGTAGTCAACAATTGGCAGGTGCGAGGCGGGATCGGTTAAGCCCGTGAAGGCACTGAAAACAAAGTTGCGAATCGTGTAATAGTAAACACTGCTTTCCAAGCGCAACCGCTCGCTCGTGTGGCGCAGCGAAAAATCAACGCCGTCACCTTGTTCGGCGTTCAAATTTGGATTGCCGATGTCGAACACGAGAATGCCCGGATGCGGGCCGTTGTTATAAAGCTCTTCGAGAGCTGGAGCGCGGAAAGAGTGCTGGTAGTTGGTGACGAACGAACCGCCAGTCCACAGCGGAATGCGCACGCCGGCGCTGCCCGAGAAGCCAACAAAGTTGCGCTTCCGGAAATTGCCCTCCGGCTTATAACCGTTTTGCTCGACACGCGCTCCGAATTGAAAACCGACACGCTCAAAATCAATTCGCTCTAAACCGTAAACAGCGAAAGAGCTTTGTTTGGTGTGTGGCGCCGGAGCTTCAGCGCCGATTGATTCGTAGTCTCGGGTAAATCCTGAAACTCCAAACGTGCCGGAAAATCTGCCGCGACGTTGGTGATTAAAGTTGGCCCGGTAATTCCAGTTCTTGTTGGTCGCCAGCGAATCGAGTTCTGTGACGTTTTCATCCGACTCAAACTCAAACTCACGATTAACGTAGTCGTTGTAGCTAACAGCGAAATCACCGCCTTCAATGAAGCCGCCCAAATCTCGCAAGCCACCCTTCACTTCGTAGCTGTGGCGGCGCATCTTGAGATACTCGAAGTCGATCGCCCCTTGCTCAACCGGGATTCCGTAACGCCGGCGATCATAAGTGTAGCCAACAGAGACCCAGCCCTTGCGCGGAAACCAACCCACGCCGCCGCTCGTATTACCGCTGCGGGAGTAGGAATTCAAAACCGTGCCGAGCGGGGTGCGATAGTCGTTGGCCCTCTGCGCGCCGCCGTTTCCAAAGATCAAAAAGTCTCCGACTCCATACTTGACACCGGCGCTGCCTCCGGCTTGCCAGTTGTTTGTCGCACCGAACGTGGTCAGATAACCCGCAAGCCCATTTTGATAAACGTCATTGGTGGAAATGCCGTTGACAACGCCGCCAATGGCGTTGCTGCCATAAAGCAGAGTCGCTGGACCCTTCACGATTTCCACCCGGTCGAGCGAAAGCACATCCATCGGTTCCACTTCATCGCCAGACTGCGAAGCGATGCCGCCCAGGCGCAAACCATTCTGCAAAACCAGTACGCGATCGCCATCGAAGCCGCGAATAACCGGACGCCCGGAAGCGGGACCGAAACTGCGCTTGGCAACGCCCGGTTGATACTCAAGCGCCTCGCCAATGGAAGTTGGATTTCTTTGCGAGAGCTCGAGCGCTCCAACCGAGCTGACTGATTGATAAGAAGAGCCGATGCCTTCGGCTGAGCCCGTCGCCGTCACTGTCACCTGCTCGCTGACCGGCGCCAGCGTCAACTGGAGATCGATAGTCTGAAGCGGCTGTGTGAGTTCGACTGTCTTGACAACGTCGGAAACGCGGTCGAGGTGGGCGATCAACTGGTATCTGCCAAAGGGAACGTCATTGAATTGAAAGCTGCCGCGCTCGTCGGTTAAGACCGACTTCTTTAACTCAGCGATCGTTATCAACGCGTTTCGTGCCGGGATGCCGGACGGTTCGAACACCACTGTTCCGCGAAGGGTGCCAGTGCGGGGGCTTCGAGCTGACTGAACCTTACTCTCCTCAGCGACCATCACAGTCGCAGTGACTGACGAAGGGTAAGGCGCGGTGGCATTCGTTCTGGACGCCTGTGCATGAGCCGCCACTGCCAGTGGGCCAGCGAACACGCAGCCACCTAAGAAACCCAACACCAATTTTGTAAACATGATTGCACCGAGCTGTGCCTGAAATTGAAAATCGTTTTCATTTTCAGCAACCAAGGGGATTTTGTCAAGCGGAAAAGATTAACGGCCGTCACCCGATCCATTTCAAGTGCACGGAAGATCAAAGACCTTCCGCACATCAGACGGCAGAGCCGTGAGTCCCGGCCCTTCGGACTTGAGAGCCGCCGAATGGCGATTCGAGCAGGTGAGCGCGCGCTACGATAATGAAAGCCGTTACGCTATAATCCGATGCCCTCAAGAATGCACAGTGATGATTGGAATGTTTAGCCGGCGGGAAAAGCAAGGGGAATCAATGCAGCCTGAGAAACTAGCTCACTTCAAGAAAATACTTCTCGCGGAACTTCGCCCGCACATCGATCATATTCGCGAGGATCAGGCTGCCGCGCTCGAACTATCTGACGACGACGTGAAGGACACAGTCGATCTTTCAGTAACGGACGTCATTAAGGAGCTCGCGTTGCGCCTCGGTGAACGCGAATCGCGCATGGTTGCCGAGATTGACCAGGCGCTCTTGAGAATCAAGGAAGGTACTTATGGCATCTGCGCTCGCTGCGGTAAGTTGATCGACGAGCGCCGCCTTGAAGCAATGCCGACCGCCCGCTACGACGCCAACTGCCAGGCAATTATTGAGGCCGCCAATGGCGAAGACGCACACGCGTCTCTGTAAAAAAGTAAATCGTGAATAGTAAATCGTAAATGGTCTTGTCTGTTGCCTTGCGTTCTGGTGAACCTCAAGGAGCTTCAAACAAGAGACAAAATTCTATTCACTATTTACGATTTACGATTTACCGCTTTCAGGCCTTCGGATGCGCCTTGTCGTAGACGGCGATCAGTTTTTCCATTGAGACGTGCGTATAGATTTGCGTGGTGGAGAGGCGCGCGTGGCCGAGCAGTTCCTGAATGTCGCGCAGGTCGGCGCCGCTATCGAGCAGATGCGTGGCAAACGAATGGCGCAACGCGTGCGGGCTAATATCGTATCTCCCGGCGCAGATGCGTATATACTTTTCAACCATGCGGCCCACCGAGCGCGTGGTGATTCGCGTTCCCTGGTAATTGAGAAAGAGCGCTTCCGGTTCTCGTGCGGAAACCGGGGCTGCATCCAAAAACCCGTCCCGAACTTCGAGATACATTTTCAGCGCCGCCAGCGCCGGTTCGCCAAAGGGCACGATGCGTTCCTTGCGGCGCTTTCCGGTTACCCGAATTAAGCGGTTCTTGAAATCGATGTGACCAAGATTCAGTTTGGTCAACTCTGCTACGCGCACGCCCGTCGCATACATCAATTCCAGCATCGCGCGGTCTCGCTTGCCCAGGTCGGTTTCGAGGCTGGGAGTTTCAACAAACTTAACGGCTTCTTCGATCGAGAGATGGACAGGCAGTTTCTTTTCCAGTCGCGGCGTCGAGACGAGTTTCGCCGGGTTCATATCGAGAATGCCCTCGCGCACGAGGAATTGAAAAAAGGTGCGCAGCGCGGCGAGCTTGCGCGCAATGGAAGATTTCTGTTTCCGCGCCGCATGCAGCGTTGCCAGCCATTCGCGGATGGTTATGTGGTCTATGTTTGCCAGGGGCGGTCCGCTTCTCTTCCCTGTCTTCGCATGGGCGGGCGCCAGGTAATCATGAAACTGCTGCAGGTCGCTCTGGTAATTGCGGAGAGTGTGCTCGCTGAGGTTGCGCTCGTAACGCAGGTGCTCGAGAAACTGGGTCAGCAGTTGCTCCATAAAATTAGCCGCGGATGAACGCGGATGACACGGATCTGAAACTGTAAAACACTTTAGGACTTGCCCATCTGATGCTTAGGGTCGGCTTGCTTCATTGATTTCCGATTTGAGATCTCAAATTTGAGATCTCAGATTTCCGACTACCACTCATTCGCCGCCACATTCGCCGCCTTCGGCGAATAATATCCTTTACGCGCTCGCACGCGCACGTCTTTTCGCGATTTGATTCGCAGATCGATCACGTGAAAACGACCGTCGCGACGCTCGTCTCCAGGGTAATAGCTCAACACGTATTGATGCGCGAGGTCGGCGGCGATCTGCTCGAATGCGGAATCAAGCTCACGAGTTGTTTTGGGAATATAAACGGCGCCGCCGGTCTGGCCGGCGAGTTGTTCCATGCGCCGTTCGGCCGCGAGCGCGCGCAGGTTCGCGCCGTCGTAGAGTCCGGTCTGCACTATGAAGATCTGACAGTCGTCAGCGAGCACCCGTTTGATAGTGGTTTCAAAATCGTTGCGGCTGGTCGTTTCCACGCCGTCCGAAACTATAACCAGCACTCGCCTGCCATTGTAAGGACGAAGGTAAGCCGCGGCATCGATGATCGCATCGAAGAGCGAAGTGGATCCCTCCGGCTTGCCAAAACTTTCGATCGTTCGTTCCAGTTTGGCGACATCGTTTGTCAGCGGCTGCGCCAGGTAACTTTCTGATTCCACCGAATAGATCGCCGCCTCGTCCGAACGTCGCATCACTTTACGAAAAAAGCGCATCGCGGCTTGCTTCTCAAATTCGCGCGCAAAATCTATGCTGCCGCTGTTATCAAAGAGCATCGCCATCCGCACACTCGTTTCCGCGCGCGTCATATCGCTGATCGGCTTCACCTGTCCATCAATGCGCAACTCAAAATCGTCGAGCTGCAGGCCAATGATCGCGAAACCTTTCGGGTCGACTACGGAAGCCGGAATCGGCACGAGATTGGAACTGACCCGCACAGTGTCGTCCGGATCGACCTCTTCGCCGGCATTATCTTTTGGTGAATTCTTTGGACGGGATTGATTACCCGAAGCTTGCGTTGCGGAACTCGACGGCGTCGGAGAACTACCTGGCTCGGCGATCGGACCGGTTGTCTTTTTTGTTGGCGAGGATTTGGGCGTCTTTCCCTTATTGCGTCCGGACTGCGCCACGACCATGGTTGCGAGGCTGAGGGCAAGCGACACAAAAACTACCAGCAGCGAATAAATCTTTACTGACGCCCGCGCCTTCATGCAAAAACCTGAAGAGCCGGCGACTGATCGTGTATCTCTTGAAGCCAGGTGTCCCATTCTTTCAACGCTAGTTCGACCTGAAGCAGGTGCCGGTCGCGTTTTCTACGTAAGCGCCGCCGGTCTTGTTCTCCGAGCGGCTCAAGCAGCGCAAACGTGATGTTCACGGGCTGGAAGTTTTTTGTTTCCGCGTTGGCAACATAACGAGCGAGCGCCCCGATCGCACTCAAATGCGGGGCATTGATTAGTGCACGATCTAAAAGCAGTCGTGCAGCGTTTTGTCCCGCGAGCCAACCCATCGCCACCGATTCAACGTAACCTTCCACGCCGGTAATTTGTCCGGCGAAAAAGATATTGGGGCGCTCGCGCATTTGCATCGTTGCGGAGAGCACGCGCGGGGAACAGATGTAAGTGTTCCGGTGAATCTGGCCAAACTGCAAAAACTCCGCCTGCTCCATTCCCGGGATCAGCCGCAACACGCGCGCTTGTTCGCCGTAACGTAGATGATTCTGAAACCCGACAAGGCTGTACGCGTCGGCCATTAAATTTTCCTGGCGCAACTGCACCGCTGCGTAAGGCTGTCGCCCGTTGCGCGGATCGATCAGGCCCACCGGCTTCATCGGACCGAAGCGCAACGTATCAACACCGCGGCGTGCAAGCTCTTCAATTGGTAAACACGACTCGAACCAGCGCGTCTCTTCGAAACGCTGCAGCGGAACACTCTTCGCTTCAATCAGCGCTGCGTAAAAGCGCGCGTACTGTTCCTCGTCGAAGGGACAGTTCAAATAGTCGTCGCCGCCTTTGCCATAACGGGCCGCGGCAAACGCAACGGAGCGATCAACCGAATCCGCGGCGACAATCGGAGCGATCGCGTCGTAGAAATAAAGCTGATCGCTGCCGGTGAGTTTCATGATTTCCGTTGTCAATGCGTCAGAAGAGAGCGGGCCGGTGGCGATAATCGTTATCTCGTTCTCGTCAATATTCTTCACCTCTTCGCGGACGAGCTCGATGTTTGGATTGTTTTCAATCTGCTGCGTAATGAGCTCGGCAAATTTATCGCGATCGACTGCCAGCGCTGCTCCCGCAGGAACGCGCGTCGCCGTCGCTCCGTCCATCACAAGCGAGCCCGCGCGGCGCAACTCTTCCTTTAATAGATAAGGCGCACTACCAACTTCATCCGACTTCAGCGAATTGGAGCAGACGATCTCAGCCAGCTTGTCCGTGCGATGGGCCGGCGTCGGCGTGGTTGGCCGCATCTCGAAGAGACGCACTTGCGCACCGGCGCGCGCCGCTTGCCAGGCCGCTTCAACTCCCGCGAGGCCGCCACCGATGACGTTTACTTTTTTCATGCGTTGTTTCCGTGACGTTTAGAGGCGGGCATTGCCCGCCGTCTCAACGTTGAACCGATGGGCAACGCCCATCTTCTAAACAATCGTTGGGAAGTTACGGCCTTTTCACTGCGGGTTCCTCTGACTTCGCTGGTCCCGCCTTCGGCGCGTCGAGTTTGTAGTCACCGACGTCGCCGGAGAAATGTTTGTAGTCGCTCCACTCGATGGTCTTGTTAAAATCGCCGCCGGCAAACAAGAGTACCTTCACCGAAAGATTGATCTGCGCCAGGCGCGGCAACCAAACGCCTTCCACCATGCGCGTCTGCTCCATGACAAACGCAGCGCCGGGGCGCAAGTTCACCAGCAGTCCCCCAGCCATTTTGAACCCTTCAGCCAGCCGCGCTTCAAGCCGCATCACCTGCTTATCGGCGGGATCGATCCAAACAACGCCGACCAATTTTGAAATCAGATCTTCCTGGCGATTGCTCGACTTGAAGCCGGGGCGCGGCCGAAAGTCGAAGACTACCGCCTCGCGATCGCGGAAGTGCTCGCGACGAGGAGAAACAAATTCGCAGACCCTCAAGAAACTTGAAATGTCGACGTCGTCATCGTCGCCTTCCTTTGCCTTCGCGGCTTTCTTGCGCGCGCGCTCGGCGCGTTGCTTCTCCACTCGTTGCGCGTCTTTGTCCTTGTCGCGTTCTGCCTTTGCGAATTCCTCTTCGACGCGCTTCTGTTCCTTTGCGGCGCGTTCGCCCGCCAGCGGCACTCCATTCTCGCTGATCAATTTCATTACCGGCTCGCGGTTGGCAATCGGGAAGACTTCATAAACTTTGATCGTCTCCTTTTTTAATTCACCCTTGCCACTGATCTCCCGATCGGTTTCCTTCTGTAAGAAAGAGTACTCAGTGAAGCGCTTCTCCAATTGATCCTGATTGAGTGAAACTTTCCTCAGCAATGCCGCCACGTCCAACGACTCGGCGGCCCGCGGCGGATCGAAGACCGCCTCAGCAACCCCCGTGTTGTAACTTGCTCGTTGCAGGACAAACGTCAGCTCGCCGGCGCCGCCGCTGACAGCGCCGATGCTGAGACTCACACGATGAGGCTCAAGAATGTTTCCTTCAGCGCGATAGTCTTCAAGGCGAGTCGTTGTTTTGCGCGCGTCATCTTCGATGCCGACGAGCAGCCTGGTAGTAGAACTGAACAAATACCGCAAACGCGCGCCGCTGCGGAGAGAAAATTCAACGACGTAAGCGGGACCTGTCTCGAGATCTTTAAGCGAAACAAGCCGCGCCAGAACATTACTCTTCTTAATGTCTATTAAGTGGCTGGCATCGAGGACGGCCTGGAGTCGCGCCGCCGCGGATTCTGCGTCAGTCAGCGTATGGAGTTTGCCGTCAAGTCCGCGAGTCCAGGCGGAGCGAGAAGTGGCGGCTGAAATTAGCTGGCCGTTTCCGAAACTCATTTCCGTGCGCAAAGACGAAGGAGTCTTCGTTTGCGTTTTGGCGAGACCCATTGTCTGGTCTTTGAGTTGAATGGTCCATTCATAGGTGGCATCCCGGATCGTTGCGACGCGCTTCTTGCCGCCAATCGCCTTCAAATAATCTGCGACCACCTTCTCAGCTGAAGGGAGTTTTCGTGGCGCTGATCCCTGCTGCGCGCGCGACATTTGCGTCAGACTTCCAAGCAGGACTACGCCGATGACTACACACAAAGCGACGCGCCGGCACGCAACGAATGGCCGCGGATAGCGGGCCGCCGGCGGCGACTCAACTACGCGGCCTGAAGTCTTATCAAACTCACTGTCGGGCGGGGGCTTCATTACTTCTTAGCTTTGCGTTTAGCAGTCGAACTTTTGGCAGCCGATTTCGCTCCTTCTTTCTTCCGTTTCTTCTCGACCTTCCGATGGGCCGCGGCCATCACTTGCGCCACGCGCTCCGCTTGCGTCAGTCGCTTGGCTCCGCTTCCCTGTTGTCCATGGTGTTCCTGTTCAGTCATCTCGCCCTGATGTTTTTGGTACTCAAATTCGTTTACCTGGCTGGCGCCGATCTTGGAAATCTCCAGGTTTCTCATTTGCTCTCTGCCCATTTTGCTCCAGTCCTCCCTGTTTCCATCGCTTCATTGTCGGTGCGCTCTTTCGCGTTCTTGCAACGCAAACTGATTAGTCCGCCCGCAAGCTAACAGGTTGCGTTACATCGCCTGCTTGACACTGCAAACTTCGCGTTCGTATAGTGCAATCTCGCTTGGTAAATCGACTCAAGCGATTCGTCCGCGGCCGGCTTAGCTCAGTTGGTAGAGCGTCTGATTCGTAATTAGAAGGTCGCCGGTTCAACTCCGGCAGCCGGCTCCAACATCGACATTCCCGAACAGTATAGGTACCAAAACCAACAGCAGCAAAGTCCGCTGTGCCTTCGTGTTCAAGAACGTCGATGAGCTGCCGCCGCTCCGGCGTGTGATACCCTTTTCCAGATGAGGCTCACGCTCGAACAGCGCACGCAATATGATCAGGATGGCTTCCTGGTCCTGGCCGGGTTTGTCGAAAGTCGTTCGTGCGATCGTTTGCGCGCGCGCGCCGAGAAGTTGGTTCACGACTTTGACCCAAGCGGCATCGTCTCGGTCTTTTCCACCCGCGAACAAAACCGTTACAGCGATAACTACTTCCTCACGTCCGGCGACAAGATTCGTTTCTTCTTTGAAGAGGATGCTTTCCGTCCGGACGGTACACTCAAGCAGAGCAAGGAACACTCGATTAACAAGATCGGACATGCGCTTCACGATCTCGATCCCGTTTTCAGCCAATTCTCGAGGGCGCGCGACATAGTACATTTGGTCGCAGACCTGGGCATCGCGCGCCCGTTGCTCTTGCAGGGCATGTACATCTTCAAGCAACCAAGGATCGGCGGCGAAGTCACCTGCCATCAGGACAGCACGTTTCTTTACACTGAGCCGACGACCATCGCCGGTTTCTGGTTTGCGCTTGAAGACGCGACGCTCGAGAACGGTTGTCTCTGGGCCATTCCGGGCGGACACAAACTCGGATTGAAATCACGTTGGCTGCGAAGCGTTGAAGATGTAATGAAGTTTGAGGTTTTTGATTCCAATCCCTGGCCGGAAGACCAGCTCGTCCCGCTCGAAGTGCGCAAGGGTAGTTTGATAGTTCTGCATGGCCTGCTGCCACACAAGAGCCTCGCTAACCGCTCCACAAAATCACGTCACGCTTACACGCTTCATGTGATCAGCGCCGACTGTCTTTATCCCGAAAACAACTGGCTACAGCGCTCTCCTGAGATGCCGCTGCGTGGCTTCGATTTCTGACGGCGAAACCGTCCGTCGGGAGCGGTAGACACAGGACGGGCCTACTAAAAACTGCAAAAACCTTAGAAAAACTGGGGATTTAGAGGGCTGGGCGGAGAAGCCCGCGGAAGATGCCCTGGACCCTGACGCTGCCGGCAGGCACGGTAATCGATTCGAGCTGAGAGTTAGCGGGGCGCAATTCAACGTCTGCACCGTGGCGATAAATCCGCTTCAGCGTCGCGTGAGTTTCATCAACGAGCGCGACCACGATCTCGCCGTTGCGAGCTTCGGGGCGATCTTCGATCAGCGCAATATCGCCGTCGCAGATGTGCTCGTCGATCATCGAATCGCCTTCAACTCGCAAAGCGTAGACCCGCTCTGGTCTAACCTTGTTCAGCATGAAGCGCGGCACGGCGATCACTTTTTCATCAGAGACGACTTCGATCGGTTGACCCGCCGCTATGCGGCCGGCTACCCGAATCTCACAAAGCGAATCCGAGGGAAACTCTTCGACGTTAATTGCGAGCGCAAAAGATCCGTCACGACCGCGACGAGTGATCAAGCCGCGCTTTTCCAGCGCGACGATGTGTTTTGCAACCGTCGCGCGCGACTTCACGCCGATATGATTAGCGATCAGAGTGTAGGAAGGTACGTGGCCGCGGCGTTCCAGGAAGCGCGTGATGTAATCGAGAATCTCTTTCTGTCGTTGCGTACGTGGGAGCATAGGTTCCTGTCAGAATACGCGAGAGCTTGCAATTCGATGAAGCGGGCAACACAACCCCCTTGGAGTGACCGTCGCATTCTATGGCGCGCCAACAAAAGCGTCAAGTCGTTTGTTGCGCGCTACAGATCGTGCCAGTGAGTTTAGCGCAGCGAGTAGCGTGCAAGCGTTCGTGGAAAGATGCGAACGCCGGCCGGCATCTGGCTCAACGTCATTGCGGTGTTTGTCAAGACGTCTTTGGCCTTCATGCCATACACCGCCTCGTTGAGATCATTGTCCGGACTGATCGCCGCACCTTTAATCGCCGCGCCGATGAAAGCGCCCTTGCTGCGAGAGTATGAAAGAATGCCGGCATCCAACCTTGGATTGGTGGAGGCGGCAGCTTCGCGCCCGACTGGACCAGCCGCCACGCCTACTTCGCCGCCAATCTCAAATTTGTCTTTCAACAAACCTTTCAAGCCTTCCTGGTTCATGATTAGCAAAACGTAATCTGTCTTGGTGGCGCCGATCTGAGCGCCAAAGCTTCCGCCACCAATGTTGAAGAACGCCGGCGCCGACCAGCCCTTTGGCGTTCGCTTGCTGATCACGCCCTGACCACCCTTGCCGCCAAAAATAAAAGCTGCCTTCACCACATCCGGGAAGACCGCAATCGCTTCAGCCTTGTCCAACAACTCCTTAGGAATCGCCTTGTCCCTCGTGTTCATGATTTCAGTGAAAACTTCAGCAGCCTCCTGCGCGTGGCGCGTTGCGTCCTGTAGTCTGCTCTTCTTCTTTTGTGCCGATACCACGGTGGCGGAAAACGCCAGCAACAAGATCGCGCTCACCGCACAGATCCCCGTTTGTCGCATCGAGAATTTCATTGCCTGCCTCCTATGTAACTGATCTACAGGTGAACTAATACTCGAAAACACCGCGAACGGCAACGTAGCGTAAGCCGTTTCCGTTTTGCGTTCGCAGCCATCATTTGATCACACCGACGCGATACGCCTGCGGCTGGCGCTGCGTCTGCGGGCGCGCGCGTCGGCTGCGGTTTCGCGATCTGGTTTGCGCGGCGCCCTGCAGCTCTATGGCGCCGGGCTGCGCGGCACCCGTTTCGTCATTCGGGACGGCATCTTCTGTCGCATCCGGAGACGCATCCGTGGCCGCACTTGCTTCAGCGGCTGACTCCTCAACGACGGGCGCCGGCCCAGTTGTCGGCTTGCGCTCCTTCACTAATAACGTGCCTCCCAGCGCACCGATTGCGAGACCGCCAACCAGCACGAGCGCCAATGCCTTCGTTCTAACTGGAAGCATTTGCCGGGCAGAGCGTGCGTGTTGAAACCAGACAGTGACTACGCTGGCGGGAATCGGCTGCACCGGCTGCGCGTTGGCGCTGGCGCTTTCATCGAAGTGCGGCGGCGGCGGTGATTCAAATTCTGTGGCAGTGGCATTTTCAGAGTCTCTGCTGTCATCAATCATTATTGCTGTCCTCGCCACCTGAAATAGTTTGAGACACTAACAAGTGCTGAACGACTTAAGGCAATTACATCTCCAAACTAAGCGCCTCAAGACTTAAGCAAGGAAATTTTTATAAACTGGCAACGAAGCACCGCTCAAAGCGGGATTGTCTTGTTTGGCTTAACACTAAGGGACCTTAGAGAGAGACGATGAAAACACAACACTTACCAAAAACCGATTCGATTCAGGAATTAGCGCAATTTTGGGACACGCATGATCTCACCGACTTTGAAGACGAGTTGGAGGAAGTAACCGAGCCTGTCTTTGAACCCACGACGGCGATTTCTTTGAATCTCGAAGCGGAAGAATCCTATATTGAGACTCTCCGCAGCCGCAGCGAATTGGCGATCACTGACACGGAGCTAAAGCTCATCGCGGCGGCGGCGATCATCGGGCTCAGCAAAATTCCAAAGAAGGGATAGAGAACTCCGGCTGCGATTGGGATGCCCAGCGCGTTGTAAACGAACGCGAAGAAAAGATTCTGTTTGATGTTATTCATCGTCGCCCGGCTAACACGAATCGCACGCAAGATGCCGCGCAGATCTCCTTTAACAAGTGTGACGTCTGCGCTCTCCATCGCCACGTCGGTGCCGGTGCCCATCGCAATGCCGACGTCAGCCTGGGCGAGTGCCGGAGCATCGTTGATGCCGTCGCCGGCCATCGCCACGCGCCGACCCTCAGCTTGAAACCGTTTCACTATCTCGGCTTTCTGATCAGGCAAGACTTCGGCTACGACCTCGTCAAGCTTGAGCTTGTTCGCAACGGCGCGCGCCGTTGTTTCGCTGTCGCCCGTCAACATCACGATCTTCAGGCCTTCTTTGTGAAGTTGCTCGATCGCTTCCGGCGTCGACTCCTTAATTGGATCTCCAACTGCAATCAATCCAACCGCCTGGCCGTCAACAGCCACGAACATCACGGTCTGCCCCTCGGCGCGCAAAGCTTCGGCCCTCGTCGCCAACTCGCCGGTCTTGATTCCGAGTTGTTCGATTAGCGCCTGGTTACCCAAACTAATTTTGTGCCCATCGACTTCCCCGCTGACGCCCAGGCCTGTCAGCGATTGAAACGCGCTGGCTGTGGTCAGTTGGATGCCGCGTTCCTCAGCGCTTGAAACGATCGCGGCGGCCAGAGGGTGTTCGCTGCCGCGTTCGAGACTCGCAGCCAGACGCAACAAAGTGTTCTCATCGATCTGCGGAGTTGTAATCACGGCAACAAGTTTTGGTTTGCCTTCAGTTAACGTTCCGGTCTTGTCTACGACCAGGGTGTCGACCTCGCGCAGTATCTCGATGGCCTCGGCGTTTTTGAAAAGCACTCCGCTCTGCGCGCCTTTGCCGGTCGCCACCATGATCGACATCGGCGTCGCCAAGCCAAGAGCGCACGGACAGGCGATGATCAAAACAGCGACAGCATTCACCAACCCGTAAACCAGGCGCGGCGCCGGACCCCAAATGCTCCAGGCGATAAAGGTCAACACCGCAACACTCACCACCGCAGGCACGAAATACGCGGACACACGATCCGCCAGCTTTTGAATCGGCGCGCGACTGCGTTGCGCCGCGGCGACCATCTGAACAATTTGCGCGAGCAGGGTCTCGGCGCCTACGCGTTCGGCGCCCATCACAAACGTGCCGGTAGTATTTACGGTAGCGCCAATCACGCGATCGCCCGGGCGTTTCGCCACTGGAATCGGCTCGCCGGTGACCATCGATTCGTCAACCGCGCTCGAGCCTTCAATGACGATTCCGTCAACAGGAATTTTTTCGCCCGGTCGCACGCGCAACTGATCGCCGCGCTTTACCTGGTCCAGCGGAATGTCTTCTTCGGCGCCGTCTTCGCGAACGCGGCGCGCTGTTTTTGGCGCCAGGCCCAGCAGCGCCTTGATTGCCGCGCCGGTGCGGCTACGCGCGCGCAACTCCAGCACCTGGCCCAACAACACCAACGTCGTGATCACGGCCGCTGCTTCAAAGTAAACCGGGACTTCGCCCGAGGCATCACGAAACGAAGGTGGGAAGAGACCGGGAAACAGCGTTGCGATTACGCTGAAGATATAGGCGACGCCCACGCCGAGCCCGATCAAAGTAAACATGTTCAGGCTGCGGTTTTTGATCGACTGCCAGCCGCGAACGAAGAAAGGCCACGCGCCCCAAAGCACAACTGGCGTTGCCAGCGCCAGCTCGAGCCACGCCCAGACACGCATCGGCAGCAGGCGTGCGAGGTCCGCACCGGGAATGAAGTCGCTCATTCCGATCGCAAACAGCGGCGCGGTCAGCAGGACGCTTACCCAAAAGCGTCGTGACATTTCGGCAAGTTCGGGATTTTCATCATCTGCAAGCGACGCTGTCTGTGGCTCCAACGCCATGCCGCAGATTGGGCAACTGCCGGGCGCGTCGCGAACGATTTCGGGATGCATCGGGCAGGTGTAGATGATCTTGTTAAAACCGGAAGCGGCAGCGACCGGGTCGCCGTTACCAGCACGCTCATCGGCTGCCAAGGCCACCCGCTCACGCAGGCGGTTCTGACACTGCTCCGGATCTTCACGGAACTTTTGCAAACAATGCGTACTGCAAAAGTAATAAGTGGTGCCGATATAGTCGTGCGATCCTGCGGCCGACTCAGGATTCACTGTCATACCGCACACCGGATCGATCACCGCTGAAGTTTTCTTGTCGTTGGATTTGTGAAGCTCGTCGGAGCTATGCATCTTGCAGTCATAGTAACGCAAACTGTTAGTTTGCGCTGCTGGATGGCAGCAGCCGGACCATTAGGGAGGGCTTGCGTGAAGAGCACAAACTAACAGTTCGCGTTATGTCGGATCCAAACTAACAGTTAGCGTTACTGAAATCTAAAAGCAAAGAGGGCGCGAGGACGACCAGCGAAGGAGTTCCACCTCAACTCTGCGCAAAGGGCTTTCTTTGCGAGAGGTCGGCGCGAAGCTTCGCTCCATATTGGTTCAAGACTTTTTCCGTATCGCTCGAATACCGCCTTGCTCTAATACAGCAGACCGTGAGTGGAATCCAACACAAAAAAAACACCACCATGGACCTCCAGAAAAAAGGTTCGAGGCCGGGGATTGCAAAGTTAGAGTCAAACGGATCCGGTATAAAATAGGACCATCGGTCAATACAAAACACAGCGAAACAAGCGATGACAGGAAATAGGAAGAAGAAGTTGCGGACAAGTCCGAACCCTGCTCGGTGCAGCCAGAAGCCGATTGCGCCTGTGGTGCTGTCCTTCATTGGCTTTAGATTACTAAGCGAATGAACAGTCGATAAGGAGTAGTCAACTGTGACGAAGAGACTATTCGAACTGATTGTGTGAAAGATGAGCCAGCGTCGTCCGTTAGAATTCACATGTGACCGGCTTTCAACAACCGACTGGTCCCGATTGTCATAAGGGCGTGGCGTATCAGTATCCTGAAGTAGCAAACCAATGGTGTGATTCTCCCGCCGCGCCACGAGCACGAGCCATAACGAAAGTACAAAGAGGCATGCCGATCCCAATACGGCAACATCATCAATAGAGACGCGAATGCCGAGCAGCGAGATCTGGACGATTCGTGATGCCGCCCAATCCTTGAGTGCCTGCTCCGCGAGTATCGCGGGCACACCCTTGGTTGCAAATTGAAGCTCCTTCTCTTTGAGGATCCAATTGTAGTCATATGATAAGTATGCGTTGTATGCGGCGATCAGCATCATCATCGAGATGATGGCCATCACGCCCATCGTAAATCGAATCTGCGCCTGTGAAGCTTTCGCCCCTTCGAGCCGCGCGGCGATTGATTCAGGCGTTTCTGCGACCCAGTCTTCAAGGCGATTCATATTTCGGTTCGTTGTCATGATGTTCCTCCGAGCTTTCAAGATGCTAGGTTGCTTGCATCTTAATCGCACACAAAGCGAGAGCCATTGACCCTGGCACGGATCTTTTCTCCGGGAAGTTCCTCTCCCGCGGTGGTCACCCGTAGGCGATTGCCAAACGCATCTTTAAAGAGAAAAGCGCAGGCAGCAACGCCTGTCCCGGAACAGGATTCGAGTTCAATATATCCCTTGCGCCAGAAGACCGGACCATTTCCGTAGGAAATATCATAGTCGGTATTGGAAGATTTTGTTTTTATAGGCTGCCAGCCAGCCGCCAGAAGCATTTTCCTCGCTCGATGATAGATGAGCCCGTTGATCGCCGGACGCTTCGCGTGTCTCGCCGGTGGACAAGGCTTACGCTGCGCCAACGCAATGGTGGTAGCCAAACTGATCAGGAAAACGAGAACACAAAATCGTTTCACGTCTGCTACGCTCTAAGAGAAGCCGTCGAACGCTGGCCTTCATCTGCGGCGCGCGATCGGCATCCGAGCTGAATAGAAAACACTACTTGAGAAACATGCTATCGCGCCGTCAGCTGCAAGCCTTTGTTGGGCTGCGCCGTTGAAGCAAGATTCAATCATTCCCATCCTGTTTATTCAGTATGCGCTTGATTACTTCAATCAACTTGGTTGGTGTCTTCCTGAAATCGTAACCAATAAGTTTTGTGTCAACTTGCGCTTTGTTATCGAGAACAAGAATTATAGGGACTAATCCAGGATACTTTTCGTGAGTGAAAGCTTTTTCCATCTCAGCATTCAGCCAGCCTATTTTGAATCTGATTCTATTCTTGCGAACAAACTTCTTAACTTTAAGATAATCCACTTTAGGACTCTCATTCGTTAACCCAATGATCTCCACATCGCTCTTAGGATAAGCTTCAGATATTTCATTTAGATCTTTAGCCGCGAACCTGCAGGGTCCACACCATGAAGCCAACAGGAATATTACTTTCACCTTGGGACTCCCATCCCTCAGCCGGAAAGGGTCTCCCTTAAGATTTAGTATGTCCGTATTAAGCACACTTTCAGATAGTGAAGTCTGTGCGAACGCAATACCAGCAGAAGTCGAGATGATTAACAGAACTAATATTACTTTGACCACATTCATAGCAGATAGCCGTTTCGAATGCGAAGCAGCCCAACTATATATTATCCGCGTATAGCTTGATAATAACGGTCTGGCGGTATTATCCGGGTGTTGCGTGATAATACCGCCGTGAACGCCTTCTAACGGACCAGCCCAATCAGCAAGCGTTTTTTATTTCCATCGGCGCATTGGCGAACAGATTGCCGTTTCCCCTCCCCGCAAGCGGGGAGGGGACTAAGGGGTGGGGTTTGGCGACGCTCCACCTCTCCCCCTTCCCCTCTCCGCTTGCGGAGAGGGGCGTCTACGGCGCGATGTTGACTGCGGGTGTGCGGCGATCAACGAGCGTAGGTATAGGATCGGCGTGCGCGGACAGCCACATTTTTTCGGTTCACTTTGACTTTTATCTTTCGCACCCCAGTTCGCTCCGGTTTGGTCGGGTGATAGCCGAGCACATACTGCCGGCGTAGTTCCGCGGCGACTTCAACAAACGACTGCCGGATCAAATTCATATCGCCGCCCTTGAAATAACGTCCGCCAGTTTTTTCGGCTAACTGCTGTAGATATTTCTGTGGCGGCAGGTCGCCATACTGGAGCGTATAGACGATGTTGTCCGACTCTTCAGCCTCGCGGAGCGTGCCCTTCATCGTCGCTTTCCCCCAGGTATTCTCGCCGTCAGTAATCAGGATCACGGCGTTGCGTGCAGCCGTGGGCTTTAGCGCGTGCAGGCCGAAGTCAACGGCGTCGTATAGCCGTGTGCCCATGTTTACCGGCCCCGGCTCAATCCGATCAATCGCCTCGCCAAATATTTTCGGATCGTTAACACCCTCCGCGGTGAGCGGTTTTATCTCGCCATGAAAGTAAACTGGACGGACCGTGTCGGCAGGTCGCAGTTGTTCGACAAAGGCCTTGGCCGCACCTTTGATCTCATCGATGAAAGGCGCTGTCGAGCCGCTTGTGTCGATTAGCAGGACAACCGAGAAGGGTTGATCAAGATGACTGAAGTGAACAATCGTCTGCTCAACGCCATCCTCGTAGACGCGGAAATCTTCCTGGCGCAGATCTACAACGTATTGACCCTGGCGATTCGTAACACTGACCGGCACCGAAACAAGATTCGCCGAAATGCGAACGACGTCGCCCTCACCCACTTCCTCCCCACTTTGAAGTGTCGCGGATGATTGGTGATCAGTTGAGCCGGCAGCGCGCGGTGACGGAGATGGCGACTGCCCGTGAGCAAACGCGGTCAGGGCAAGGAGGAGTAAGAAACTGTGAACGTAACTCTTCATTTGTTGCAAGCATAATGCAGTCAAGCAGCGATGACCATGAGGGAGTGGTTCGGTTTTCTCTGTGCAACCTCTGTGTTCTCTGTGTCTCTCTGGTAAGTAATCACCAATAAGATTCACCACAGAGGCACAGAGAACACGGAGAACGCACAGAGATTAATTCAAACCGGGAAACTGCACGTCGACCCTAATAGCGCGCCGAAGAAAAGGTGCTTGACAACGATCCTGATCGGTTATAGATTGCGCCCACTTCACGATCGGTTTTGAGTTCTACAAAACTCGCTGCTACTCCCAAGCCCAGAACTTGAGAGAGATAAAGTTTTAACTAAAACAGATCTCTTCGTCTTTTACCCGACTATCAATGCGATCTTAGTTATTCGCATTCAAACCAGCGGGACAAGCAGGTTTCCAGCGACTTTAGATCGATTTCCAGTTGTTTCAAAACCTAAAGATCCTTCCAGTTGCGTTATGCAGCTTCCAAGGGCGTCAATCATTTCACTGCCAAGTCCTGGCTTGAAACTCCAGCCGGGCATTCTCAAAGGAGAACCCACATGGCGCATTTTTCAAAACGAAACAGAAGAAGAGAGAGAGAAACCCAACAAGCACTCAATAACAGACTGGAGCTGGTAAAAGAGGGCTTCACCCGGCGCGACCTGATCAAGATGGGCCTGATGACCAGCGCCGGCGTTCTGATTCCCAAGGTTGGCTTGACCCATGCACAGACAACCGCCAGCTTCAGCCGTGGTTGTTATTCGGGCTGCGATGTCGGCTGTAGCCCGCAGCCGGCTCAGGTCTTCGTTGACCCTATGCCCATTCCGCCGGAATTGCCGGCGCGTTCCGTACTGACGGACCCGGGGCTAAATTTCGGCGCGCGGCCGCAGATATGCCCGAACAATGCTCCGAACCCAAACAACGGCAATCTTCCGTTTGAAGGGCGCGGCCAATTCAACGGCCTCGTGGTGCCGGGCTCGGATTGCTTCCAGTTCTTCAACCAGTATCCGACGCAGAAGTATTTCGTGCAGCGCATCAGAGCCAATCCGAACTTCAGGATTACGTCCGATCCGAACATTCCCGCGCAACTCATCTGGGGATTCAACCTTGGGGCGTCGGACCCGAGCGATGTGGGAACGTTCCCCGGGCCCACCATCAGGACTAACTATCAGGAACCCTGGCTGATTCGCCGGTTCAACGAATTGCCGACGCAGAGCCAGAATGGCGGCTTCGGTGTCCCGGAGATGTCCACGCACCTGCACAATTTCCACACTGCGCCCGAAAGCGACGGCGGCCCCTGCCGTTGGTTCTTCCGCGGACAGTATTTCGATTACTACTTCACCGCACAGCAGGCGGGCTTTAGCATTCCTGTGAATCAGGGAGGCTTCGCGCCCAACGGCGACCCCAGGGAATCGCTAAGCACCATGTGGTATCACGACCATCGCATCGATCACACTGCCGAGAACACTTACAAGGGGCTGGAGGGCTTCCACCTGATCTTCAACGGGAGCGACACTGGGAATGAGACCACAGGCTTCCGCCTGCCCAGCTACCCGGCTTTCGACATCCCGATCATCCTGAATGACAAGTTGATCGATCCCAGCACCGGCAAGATCTGCTTCGATACGTTTCGTTTCAAGGGATTGATCGGCGACGTGCAATTGGCGAATGGGATTGTTCAGCCGTTCTTCAACGTCAATAAGCGGCGCTATCGCTTCCGCGTGCTGAACGGCGGGCCTTCGCGCTTCTATCAGCTATTCCTTACTGATCCGCTTAGTCCGAGTACGGTGATTCCATTCTGGGTGATCGCGAACGACGGCAACCTGCTGCCAACGCCCATACAGGTCACCAGCTTCCGCCTTGGGGTGGCGGAGCGGTATGACATCATCATTGACTTCAACCAGGTCAAGAGTCTGATAGGCAGCCACACTGCGGTTCGCCTGGAGAATCGTTTGCGGCAGGACGACGGCCAGGGGCCAACCTGCGAGATCTTCCCGGCAGGCCAGGGTACGTCTTGTGTGGAGTTTCGCATCGGCGCCGCGGTCGCCGACGGCAGTGTTGACCCAGCGACCCACCCGGTGTTCTACCAACTGCCAACCGTCGTGACGCCGCGGATCACACGGAACTTCATCTTCGACCGCAGCAATGGCCAATGGGTCATCAATGACCGGTTCGCGAACTGTAATGAACTCCGCTTCACGGTAACGCAGAACAGCGCCGAAAACTGGGTGCTTATCAACCCCCGCAGCGATTGGCAGCACCCCATCCATATCCATCTGGAAGAACATCAGATCTTGAGCCGGGTCAACAACTCAGGCCGTTACCCCAGCCGCGATTCCAGCTTCAGCCGTCGCGGCGACTGCCCATTTGGCGGCGGCGGTGGCGGCATCAGCACCACCCGCCCTGGTGTTCCCAACGTCGAGGTCTCGCGCAAAGATGTCACCCAGCTTCAGTTCGATGAGAATGCTACTCTCTTCTTCCGCTTCCGCGACTTTCAGGGTGACTGGCCCATGCACTGCCACAACACCGTTCATGAAGATCACGCCATGATGCTGCTCTTCCAGGTGCAGCCCGGCGTGATTGACAACAACCAGAATCCTTAAACCAGCCGCCACTCCGAAGAGGCGAGGCACAAACAGAAAGGAGCAAAGATTATGGCAAGGATAACAAGAAGGAAATGGCTGGCGGCTGCTGGCGTAACTACGGCCGCCGTGGGAGCAAGCGGTCTCGCTGGGACAACCAGTTTGTTCGCGCAGGAAGCGACCCCGGCGAGCAAACACAACTACAAGTTCGAGAACATTTCGCCGCGCGAACTTATCCACCGGCGTCACCTGCCGAACGTGGAGTTGATCACCCAGGACAACCGGAAGGTCCACTTCTACACCGATCTGGTCAAGGACCGGCGCGTGGTTATCCAATTCATGTTTGCGCGCTGCAAAGACATCTGCCCGGTAATTACCCACCACCTGGTCGAAGTGCAGAGATTGTTGAAGGGCCGCGTCGGTCGTGACATTTTCTTTTACTCCATCACGTTGAGTCCGGAGGAAGACACTCCGCGGGATCTCAAGGCGTTCGCGAAGAAGCATGGAGTAGGACCAGGCTGGATGTTTCTAACGGGCAAGCCGGACGACATTCTGCTCCTGCGCAGGTCGCTCGGCTTTTTCTACGACAATCCCAAAGAGGACGCCGACAGAAACAACCACTCCGGCATGGTCGTGGTTGGCACCGAACCTCTCATGCGCTGGGCAATGTGCGAAGGCGGCGCCAACCCTGAATGGATTGCCACCGTCATCAGGACGGAAATGGATGCGCCTTTCCAGGGAGCGGTGGACGGGATTAGACAAGCCGATCCGGCTGTTCATGTGAAGGCGCCTGTGAACATGAAGGGTGCCGGCCAGGCGGTTCATGTTCACAAGTGACAGCAGCGCTTAGGAATTAATGACGAGGTGAAGTAAAGATACGATCCACGAAATCACACAGAGTTGCTTCGCGTGAGTTCGTGGATCGGTTGGTGGTCTTTAGTCCGGGGAAATCCATCTTTCACTGTCATGGCGTTTTTGCAGAAACAGGAGCTGGCGCGCGGCGCGGCGCGCTTGAGTGCCAATGCACAATCTGCCAGCGGCCATCGCGCTTCTCGAGAATCGCGGTGCCGAGTCCGCCTCCGTCTACATGACGTGTCTTTCCGTTATCTTTCACATCGGCGGCGATGGTGTACTTCAATGTCACCCAAGCCGTATCGCCTGCGACGTGAACATGGATGTCGCTGAAGCCATACTTCGTGTTCTTCATCTCGCCCATTTCCGGCAGCAGATGGTTATCTCGGTAATCGGTCCAGCCATAATTCGCATGCCCGCTCTCGAACACAGTCAACGACTCATCGTTGACCCAGATCTTCGTCGCAGCGGCAACGTCGTTCTTTTCGAAGCTTGTAGCGCTCGCCAGCAGCGCGTCACGAACTGCAGCCTCGTCGTCTCTCTGCACCGTTCCGGCAACTTCCGGGACCGCGCGGAGAAAACCTATCGTTACCAAAACTAATCCAAGGATGACTGCCACTCGGCATTTAAATTTTGTTGCCTTCATTTACTTTCGTCCTTCCTCTTCGGATACTTGTGGTCGGTCGTCAATGTCCCCCATGCATGCTTGCCAT
>Ga0137409_10001186_pt1 | contig 28368 bp, 32 predicted proteins | sample CZODoug1_16funga_FD_122059 | JGI IMG/M metagenome (GOLD analysis project Ga0137409, IMG submission 122059) | Vadose zone soil fungal communities from Angelo Coast Range Reserve, California, USA - CZODoug1_16fungal (Hybrid Assembly) | ecosystem: Environmental > Terrestrial > Soil > Vadose zone...
CCTGTTCGAGAAAACAAGAGACCTGCGGTGAGCGCTCGTACTGTACGAACTGATAGGAGTATACCCCAGACGGTCAGCTCCTAACCCCCGGGGTCTCGGTGAGCCTCCTGGCACGGGATTGGTCCACCTCGGTCAGGTGTCGTTTCCGAAGCCGCAGATGCTTCGGAGTAACCTCCAAAAGCTCGTCGTCACCCAGGAAATCCAACGACTGCTCGAGGCTGAGTCTCGAAGCGGGCGTCAGCCGTACCGAGATGTCGGATGTCGACGAGCGAATGTTCGATTGCTTCTTCTCGCGGCACACGTTGACCCGGATGTCGCCAGGCCGTTTCTGGATGCCCACGATCATCCCCTCGTAGACCTCTTCGCCCGCCTCGATGAAGGTCGTCCCCCGCTCCTGCGCCCCGGCCAAGCCGAATGCCAGTGACCTGCCGGCGGACGACGCGGTCAGCGCCCCGTTGCGCTGCTCGCGAAACTCTCCGAGAAACGGCCGGTAGCCCATGCCGATCGAACCCATCAGGCCGGTGCCCGCGGTCAGCGTGAGAAACGTGTTGCGAAATCCGATGAGCCCGCGTGTCGGGATGAGGTACTCGAGCCGGACGCCGCCCTTGCGGTCGTAGGTGATCTCCAGCATCTCGCCGCGACGTTTGCCGAGCGCTTCAGTCACGGCCCCAAGGTTCTCCTCACGCACGTCGACGGTGAGGTGCTCGACAGGTTCCATGCGCTGGCCGTTGATCTTCTTCACGATCGCCTCGGGGCGCGAGACCTCGAACTCAAAACCCTCGCGACGCATGGTCTCGATGAGCACCGCGAGGTGCAGCTCGCCGCGTCCGCTGACCAGGAACTGCTCGGCGGCTTCTGTGTCTTCGACGTGAAGGCCGAGGTTCGTGTCGAGCTCCTTGTAGAGTCGCGCGCGCAGCTGGCGCGTGGTTGAGAACTTGCCCTCGACGCCGGTGAACGGAGACGTGTTCACGCCGAACGTCATCCGCACTGTAGGTTCATCGATGGCGATCCTCGGCAGCGCGTCGGGCGCCTCAGGGTCCGCGAGCGTGTCCCCGATGGCGACCTCTTCGAGGCCGGTCAGCAGCACGATGTCGCCCGCGCTCGCATTCGGCACCTGCACGCGGTCGAGCCCTCTGTACATCAGGACCTGCACCACCCTGGCCCGCCGCGCCTCGCCGGCGGCGTTCAGCACCGCGACGGCATCGCCCGGGGCCACCTTGCCGCGCGAGATGCGGCCGATCGCCATCGTGCCCGTGTAGTCGTCATACGCGCGGTTGGCGACCAGCATCTGGAAGCCGCCCTGCTCGGCGACCGGGGCCGGGATGGTGTCGATGATCGTCTTGAACAGCGGCTCCAGGTCGGCCGCGAGCTCGTCCGGCTTGAGTCCCGCCCGACCCTCTTTCGCCACCGAGTAAACGACGGGGGCTTCCAGCTGGTCCGCGTCCTCGGCCAGCTCGAGGAAGAGGTCGTGGACGCGGTGAAGCGCCTGCTGGGGATCGGCGTTCTTGCGGTCGACCTTGTTGATCACGACGATGATTCGCAGCCCGACCTCGAACGCCTTGCGCAAGACGAAGCGCGTCTGAGGCATCGGGCCCTCCGCAGCGTCAACGAGCAGCAAGCAGCCGTCCGCCATGTTTAGGACGCGCTCGACCTCGCCGCCGAAATCGGCATGGCCTGGCGTGTCGATGATGTTGATCGTCACGCCCTCGTGCCGGACGGAGGTGTTCTTGGCCAGGATGGTAATGCCCTTTTCGCGCTCCAGGTCGTTCGTGTCCATGATCAGCGTGCCGACGTCCTGGTTGTCGCGGAAGGTGTGGCTCTGCTTCAGCAGGGCGTCGACCAGCGTCGTCTTCCCGTGGTCGACGTGGGCGATGATCGCGACGTTGCGAATGTCATGCCGAAGGTTGGTCGGGGTCATTGGATGGCAGCAGGCACTATACGGAGAGGACGTGCCGAGAAGGAAGCCGGCTAAACCTCGGCTCGGGTTCGCTCGGCTCGAAGCGGGGCGCCGATCTCGTTCAGGAAAGCGAGCAGCTCCCGGTATGAGTCGAGGAATGAAGTCTCGTGGTAATCGATGCCTTTTTCCCGGCAGAACTGCTGGATGATCGGCTGCGCACGCCGCATGTTCAGGCGCGGCATGCCCGGGAACAGGTGATGCTCGATCTGGTAGTTGAGCGAGCCATACCAGAGGTCGGTCAGGGGATGACCGCGAACGTTGCGGGCTGTCAGCACCTGTGTGCGGACGAAATCCATGCGGCTCGAGCTGTCGGTTTGGGGCATGCCCTTGTGGTTGGGTGCGAAGACCGCCGCCATGTAGGCGCCGCCGACGGCCTTCTGGATCAGCACCACCATCAGCGCCGACCACGGGCCCAGGAAGTACAGCATTGCGCCCAGGTACAGGATGGCGTGGACGGCGAGTATGCCGAACTCGAGGCGTCGGTACCGAGACGGCTCTTTGATCAGGTATTCGAAGCCGGCTGCATGCATGCTCCAGGCCAGGAACGTGGTCAGCGGGAAGAAGAGGTAGGCCTGGTACATGGCGGCCAGCCTGCCGGCGCCCCGCCGCGCCTGGGCCTGCTCATCGTTGTAGGCGATGGCGCCGACTTTGATGTCGGGGTCGAGGTCGACGTCGTTGGGGTTGCCGTGGTGCCGGTTGTGCTTCTGCACCCACCAGCCGTAGCTCACACCGAGCAGGAGGTTGGCGGTGACGAGGCCGACGAGCGCGTTCTTCCCCGGCGACGCGAACATCTGGCGGTGGCCCGAGTCGTGCAGCTGGAATCCGAGCTGCACCGAGACGATGCCGAGCGCAACCGCGGCCAGGGCCTGCGCCCAGACCGCCCCTAGCGTGAAGACCAGGACGAGGCAGAAAGTCCAGACGACCAGGTTGGTCGTGATGCTCAGGGCGTAGTACCCGGGCCGCTTCTCGAGCAGGCCGGCATCCTGGATTCTGCGCTTGAGAATCGTGTAGTCGGGTTCGTTCTTGACCGCCGCGTCTGGTGAGGCTGTAAGCGAGATTGCCAACTGGACATAGGTTGCGGAGGGCGACGTAACAGAATCCATAACAAGTGATGTCTAAGTGCGTGGGTCGGAAGCAGTCAAAATACGGGGCCCAATGATTGCTTTCGCGCGCCGCCTGTGCGTGGCAGTGCTCGCCGCCGGCTGGGCGATATCGGTGTCCAGCCCGACCGTCCACGCCGACGAAGCGTGGGTCATCACGTCCTTCCACTCGGACATCACCGTCGCGATCGACTCCACCCTCACCGTCTCGGAAGACATTCGTGTGGACTTCGGATCGTTGCAAAAGCACGGCATCTTCCGGACGATCCCGCTCCGCTATCGCTATGACGACAGCAACGACCGCTACTACCTGCTCGAGGTCAAATCCGTCACGGACGGCTCGAAAAGCCTGCCCTATTCCGAGTCGATCGATCACGACAACGATGTGATCAAGATCGGCGATCCGGGCCGCCTGGTTTCAGGCGCGAATCGCTACGTGATCACCTACGCCGTGTGGGGCGCCATGAACTCTTTCGCCGACCATGACGAGCTCTTCTGGAACGTCGATGGCGCCCTGTGGCCGGTGGCGAAGCGATCCGTCACGTCTACGGTGAACCTGCCTCCTCGCGCCTTTCAGAAGGCTGCTTGCTACCAGGGTCCGACCGGCTCGCGCGAGAGCTGCACCTTTCAGAGCAACGGAGAGGCTGTGAGCTTCAGCTCGACGCGGCAACTGGGCTCCGGTGAGCAGATGTCTGTCGTGACCGCGCTCAACCAGGGCGTCGTCGACGTGGCGCCGCCGCTGCTGGAGGCTCGCGATCGCCAGTTTCCGAAGGACGCCTTCGACATCAACCCGCTGACCGTGGGTCTCAGCCTCTTGATCGCGATCGCCGGCGTCGGCCTGGTCGTGCGCAACTGGTGGATCAATGGCCGCGACCGAGCCTACCTGACGCAGTACTACCTGACCAACGACCCACGGGAGCGAACGGACCCGCTGTTTCACCGCGATCCGCTGGTGGTCGAGTTCGGCGCGCCCCAGAACATGCGGCCCGCGGAGCTTGGCCTGATCCTCGACGAGAGCGCCGACAGGAAGGACGTCACCGCCACGATTGTCGACCTGGCCGTGCGCGGGTACATGACGATCACCGAGGTACCCAACCAAAAGGACTGGACGTTTACGTGGAAGCCGGGCGGCGACGCAGCCGCCCTCCTGCCCTACGAAAAGACCCTGCTCGACGGCATCTTCGCCGGCAGCCGGCAGGTCAAGCTCTCGGATCTCAAGGGCACGTTTGCGCCCACGCTCAGAAAGGCGGAAGGCCAGATCTATACAGACGCGGTCGATCGAAAGCTTTTCACCACCAGGCCGGACACAGCTCGCATCACATGGGGATGCCTCGGGATAGGGCTTGTCGTGGCCGGTATTGCTGCGACAGTGCTGCTGGGCGTGAAGTTCGGCTGGGGACTCATCGGGATGGCGATCTTGCTCACGGGGATAGTCCTCAGCACCTTCGTTCGCTTCATGCCGCAGCGCACCGCGAGCGGTCGCGAGCTGCTCCAGCGCACTCTCGGGTTCCGCCTCTACATGACGACGGCCGAAAAATACAGGCAGCAGTTCGCGGAGAAGGCGCAGATCTTCACGCAGCTCCTTCCCTACGCGATCGTCTTCGGGTGCGTCACTCAGTGGGCGAAGGCATTCGAGGGGATCGACACCACCGCGACCAACAACTGGTACGCCGGCAACGCCCCGTTTCAAGCGGCACTGCTTGCCAACAGCCTGCAGTCGATGAACGACAGCATCTCGTCCGCGATCGCCTACACGCCTCCGAGCTCGGGCAGCTCGAGCGGGTTCGGCGGTGGTGGCTCCTCGGGCGGCGGCGGTGGAGGTGGCGGCGGGGGCAGCTGGTAGATGCAGCTCCAGGTTCGGCAAGGTCTCCGCTCGCGGCCCGCATCCGTGCTCGACATCGTGGTCGCCCTGTGCTTGTTCGCCTCCGTCGCATCGCCTTGGTGGATCAGCGTTCCGCCGGCTCACCTCCCGGAGACGTTCGGCTTTCAGTCGCCTGCCTGCTGGGCGGCCGTCATCGCTCTTGTCATCGCACTCTTCGCCGAGGCCCGAACGGCGGTTTTCGCTCTGGCGGCCGTCGAGCTCGTGCTGGTCGCCTGGTTCGGCTGGGCGATGTGGGTCGTCACCACCCCCCGCTTCACGCAGCTGGGCTTTCCCTTCGTGGGCACAGACCTCCTCGGTCCGGGTTGGTACGCGGCCGCTGTCGGCCTGCTGGTGACGGCTGCCGTCGTGGTCAAGGAGCTCGAAGACCGCGACGTACCGATCGGCGCAGAGCTGTGGATCCTGACGGCGCTTCCTGGATTTGGCCTCATCCGCCTCGGCCAATGGAACCGCGGGCTGGTCTGGACGACGCTCTTCTCGGCCGCGCTCTACTTCGCCTCCACCGACTCGCCCGACCCGGCGCAGTTCGCTGAGTACGGACGCACCGGGAATGTGCCGCCCCCGATCCCTCGCGGCCCCGAGTGGATTCTGCTTGCGCTCGCCGCGCTGCTCTTTCTGCTCAGCGTCGCGGTGACGATGCGACAGGCACGACGCGCCTCAGCTCATCCGCGGTAGGCGGCCAATGCCTCCTGCGGCCTGAGCGAGACGTACGCGAATCCGAACCAGAACACGATGCCGAGAGCGACCACGAGCAAGGCCTGCTCTTCCAGCGCCGCGGACGCTGCGGTGAGGAGCGTGAACCCCAGCAGCGTCAGAACCACGGCATTGCCCATCCGGGCGCCCAGGGCTATAGCGAGCCGCTCGGCGACCAAATCGCGCGTGATCCACAGCCTGTACAGCTGGAGCGCGACGCCCAAAAAGTAGCTCTCGACCACCAGAACCAGCCATGGATTCGAAGGCAGCACGGTCAACAGGAGCGCATCGCCGACGACCACACAGATCGCGGTGAACGTCAGCGTGGCCGCCTTGCCGTAGGCGAGCAGAAACGTGCGTTTGCCGAATGCGGCGTCCCCGGAGCGATCGCGGAAGTCCTTCAACAGCATCCGGCCAACGAACAGGACGGCAAAACAGGCCACGACTCGAACGTCGAACCAACTGATGGAGAGTCCGGCCGCGGCCAGCCCGAGGCCATAAGGCAAGGCCACGTAGGCGAAAGCAAGGACTAACGGAGCAGCGAGTGCACGGGCACACAGGCGAACCGGCGGAACCGAGTATGCGACGTTCAAGAGCAGGGAAACGGCGATGAGCAGAACTCCGGCGCCTCCGACAGCTGCCCCCGCGATCAGAGCGCCCGTACCTGCAACGAGCGCGACGGCGATGAGCTGCCTTCGCGTGGCCTGGCCGCTTACAAGCGGCCGGTCGCGCGCCCCCGGATGGTTGATCCGGTCGACCTCGAGGTCGAACACGTCGTTGAGGCAGGTCGCGACCACGTAGCTGGCGAACAAGCTGAGCAAACCCGCGACGTACTGCCACCTGAATTCTCGAAGTTGGTCATGGAACGCAGGTGCAAGTAAGAAGAACGGCAGCAACAGTGAAGCCACCCTGTAGCGGAGCATCGTCGCGACGAGCCGGGCTTGCTTCATTTGGCTGGGGCGGGGGTGAAGGTGCGCAGCGGCCAGAGTGAAATCAGCGTCAACAAGAAGACAAGCCAGAGGATGTGGTAGGCGGCGATGAATGCGAGGCCGATCCACGCGAATGTGCTCAGGTACGAAACGTTGCGGAGCATCACCGCCTGATCGGTCGCTTCTTTGAAAGCGAGTGAGCAAAGGGCGATCGCACCCATCAACGCAATGGCCACCAGGGCGCCAAGGCTGCCGATTAAGAGGATCGTCAAGGAGTACTGGATGAAGGCCAGCAATCCAATCACCGTCATCCCGCCCACTACAGCCAGCAAGAACATGACCACGAGCAGCTGCACCAGCCGCCTTTCAAAAGTGACTTTGATTCCGAGCCGGCGCTGCAAGCCCGTGCGAAAGATCGCGTACATGACGAAGAACGCCATCGCATACAGGATCGCCGTGACAGCGGCCAGACCTGGGTAGCTGAGCGCCGAGGTGATCTCGAAGGACCCTTCGGTGCTGTAGGGCTGAGACGCATAGACGATTGCTGGGCTGAGGCTGAACTTCACCGCGATCAGCAGGGCGTTGTAGCCGACCGCGGCGCCCAGGAACACCGCCGTTTTCGGCAGCAGGCCGCGCAGGCCGGCTACGAGAAGGACCAGTGTCAGGGTGAGCACGCAAAGCCCAACGCCCAGGAAGCTGATCAGGCCTGGGTCGGTCGCGCGGGGATTTAGTGCGTGGTCAAGGCGCGGAATTCCGGCCGCCGCGACAAGCGCGAGCACGAAGAACCCCACCATCAGAAAGGCGCTGCCGGCGCGAGGTCGAGAGGTGGCTGTCGCCGGCTCTGGCCCGACCACGCCGCAGACCTTAGCGCACCAGGGATCATCCCTTCCGCAAAGCAGCCGCAACCATCGGCGGGCGCGAGACGTTTGAAGCTCGGTGACCACGGGACTGGTGCCGAGAGCGGGAGTCGAACCCGCACGAGGTTGCCCTCATCGGTTTTTGAGACCGACGCGTCTGCCATTCCGCCACCTCGGCGCCCCATCGAGGAGCCTCGACCATACTAATTGGCCGTGAAAACACCCCTGATGCTGCTTTCCGCCCTCCTCATCGCCGGATGCGGGCCTGCCTTGGCGCCCGCCGCCGCGGTCACCCCTGGGCCCTCGCAGGGACCCGCGTCAGGCCCCCGGGTCGAACCGCCTCCGGTCACCCCCCCGACGGCCCCAGGCACCAATCTCCCGGCCTTCGCCTGCGCTGACGCCAGCGGCGGCACGACTGGCGTCGCAAATGTCGTCACCGCCCGAGTCGCCGCCCAGACGGGCTACGACCGGTTCGTGCTCCAGTTCGACACCCTGGTCCCCAGCTACACGGCGAAGCGGCAGCCGACGCCGGCCTTCCCACTCGGGGGCAGCGGCCAGACCATCTCGCTGAGCGGCACATCGGGCGTGCTCGTCCGGGTTCACTCGGCGACCGGCGCCAACACGTTCACGGGCCCGACCGACATCACGCACAACGAATACCCCGTCTTGAAAGAGGCCCGGCAGACCGAAGACTTCGAGGGTTACGTGTCCTGGGGCCTCGGATTGGGCAAGGCGGCCTGCATGCGCACCTTCACTCTCGCCGATCCGCCTCGCTTAGTCGTCGATTTCTCGACAGCCAGCAGTTAACCTTCCCCGGCGAATGGCAATCCAGCCGCCGCCGGCGCCGAACATCCCGCAGCAGGCCCCTCCTCCCACTGCTCCGAAAAAGGGTGGCTGCTTCGGGCGCGGCTGTGGGTTCGGCTGCGGTGGCTGCCTTCTGGTGCTGGTCCTGGCGGTGCTCCTGGCTGTGGGTGGCGGCTATTACTTCTTCGTCGTCCAGGCCCAGGCCGCTGTCTCCGCGCCGGCCGCATTGGTCGTAATCAACCAGCCCGTGGACGTCGATGGCCATCCTGGAATTCCCGGCCAGGCACTGAATCCGGGTAACGCGGTCCACACGGGAGCGGGCGCGCACGCGGCCATTCAGTTCCCTGACGGTTCGTACGTCCGCATGTCGCCGGACACGTCCGTGACGCTGACCGCCGCACAGCTTCAGAAAAACGGCAACCTGCAGTCAGCCTCCGTGCTCCAAAAGGTCGGCCGCACGTTGACGTCGGTTCAACACCTGGCCAGCGGCGCGAGCTTCGAGGTCGGCGGGCATTCCGTGAGCGCGCAGGTGCGAGGCACCGAGTTCGAGGTCCTGGTGCGCGCCAACGGCACGAACCTGATCAAGGTCTTCGATGGCACTGTCACGGTCAAAGGCACGACCAGCGCGACGCTCACCGCCGGGCAGCAGATCGATGTGGATGCAAGCGGCAAGCTCTCGAACCAGCGTCCAATTCAGGCTGACCCTCAGGACCCGTATCCGCTGGCGGCGCAGTGCGCGAAGACCGTTTCCACGGGCACGACCGCCGGCACTGCGCAGACATCAACGGGTGAAGCTCTCGCGACCGGTCAATCCGCTGAGGTGGACTACGACTCTCCCGGCGGGACGCTCAGCGTCGCCCTCTGCTATCCGGGCAGCTTCATGACCTTGACGATCATCGACCCGAGCGGAGTCGAGCACTCATCGCGACAGGGCACGCGTCCGGTCGAGGGCCACCTCAGCGGACCGCCGGGGCGATATCGCGCCATCGTGAAAGCCATCGACGCGCCGGGGGGCGAGTCGTACGCAGTGTCGTTTGCCACCAACGCCGCGTGCTCTGCCGGCAACGTTGACACCGGCACAGTGGTCCGCCAGACGCTGAGCAACTCACAGATCGCCAACGCACTCGCTGAGTCGGGCTCGACCGGCATCACCCTCCAGGTGCAGGGCACGTCGCCCACGTCCGCGCGAATCTTTTACTACTCAAACCTGGGTGGCATGCCGATCTCGTGGACGGTCGTCTTCTACGCGGCGACTCCGAACCTCGGCGCTGTGATCACACAGGTGACAGTGCGGGGAGTCAACGTGACCACGCAGGTGATCTCGAAGCTGAGCTCGTTCGGCGATTCCATCAGCTCGATCCCGTCCGGGTTCATCGTCGATCGCGTGTACTCGTGCAACGGTCCCGGAGGCGACGGGATGATGGTGATCGAGGGACACCGCTAGCTATGAGAGGGAACCGCGCGCGGTTCCCTCTCATCGGGCCCCTCAACGGCCGGTCACAGTTACCTTTCTATGGTGGCCAACGCGGCCGGATTCGGGGCCCTGCTCTCCCTCCCGAATGGATGGGACTACCGAATTTGATGAAGCCTGGCCACGCTGAGAGTCGATGAGGGCAAAGTCGCGGCCGGGTGAAACCCGGCCGCCCTGGCCACGCCTCGAGCGCCGAGCAAGGGACCGGGAAAGGCTCCGTTAAACGATCCTTGAGCTATCTTTCCCGGGCAGCATGAGAAACGTAGCCGCCCAAACGCCGTCGCGACGCCGAGGCGGCCGCCGCATCCTCATCGCCCTACTGATCCTGGCGGTGATCGTGGGAGGCGGGATCTTCTGGATCAACCTGTCCGCACAGGCGGCGGTCAACGTCTCGGCCACGCTGATCGTGTACCAGCCCACCGCGTCGGTGAAGCGCGGCGGCGGGGACTACACGTCGGCCGTTACGGGCGCCCAGATACAGGCAGGCGACGCGGTGAAGACCGACACCAAGGGCCGTGCGTCGATCCAGCTGCCGGATGGAACCTTGACCCGCCTGGCGAGCGAGACGGAGATCACGCTCGATGCCGCCCATTTTTCAAAGAACGGGACCTTGCACGACGCCAAGATCACCCAGAAGGTCGGCCGCACCCTCACCAGCGTCCAGCACCTCGTCACGGGCGCCACATTCCAGGTGGCCGGGCAATCAGCCGTCGCCTCGGTACGGGGCACGAAGTTCGAGGTGTTCATCAAGCCCGACGGCACCATGATCGTCAAGCTGTTCGACGGCGACCTCTTCTTCAAAGGCAAAAACGAGGTTCACCTCCATTCCGGAGAGCAGGCCACCGCTGACCCGCAGGGGAACGTCGGACCGGCCGGCCCCATCCAGCCGGATCCAGACGACCCATTCGGTCCCGCGCTCGCAGCGTCGGCCGCGGTAACCGCCGGCACCACGCTCGGCACCGAACAAGACTTCATCGGCGCACCGCTTCACAACGGTGAGCAGCAGCAGTACACGTACAGCTACGCGGGCGGAGGATTGCTCAAAGCCTCGCTCGGCTATCCGGGCAGCGCGATGCAGCTGAAGGTCCAGGCTCCCGACGGCCAGATCTACACCGGCAGCGGGCCCTCCCCGATCGTCGTCATCGTCAACAGCGCACCCGCCGGGATCTACAGGCTGTATGTGATCGGCGTCAGCGGACTGGGCACGGTCGGAGAGGAACCGTTCCTCGCCGTGGCCGCGGTCGAGCCGTGCGTGAGCTCGGACATCGATCAGAACAGAGCCGTGCGTCGTAGCTACACGGCGCAGGAGCTTGCGACCGCGGTGCAGGTGTCCGGCCTATCCAACCTGAGCGTTACGATCGCCCCCAACTCGCCCACGGGCGCGATCGTCACAGGCACCGGGACGTACAACGGGGTCAGCTGGACTGGATCTGTATTGCTGATTGCTCACAGCGGAGTGCTCGACATCATTGCGACCGGAGGTACGGTCTTCGGAGTGAACGTTCCCGCTCAGCAGATCGTGTCGCAGATCGGCTCGGCGATCGGCCAGAACCCGTCGAGCCTCAACCCCGGATTTGTCGTCGACCGGTTGTTTGCCTGCGACAGCGTGGTGATGATCGACGGCCACCACGAAGGCTAGCGCGTGTTGTCGCTAATGAAACCCGAAAACGCGTTGGACAAAGCGCATCGCGAGCGTCAAACCCGAACCCTCTAGCAACCAGGCAACCTCGGCTGCTCCAACCACCAAGACCATGACCGCGCTGAGCCCGATGCTTCCGCGATGCATCACAGGCTGGAGCCAATGCCCGCCTTCGCCACGGGATGCCGGTGCGGTGAGCGCAGACTCGAGATGGTCGAGGAGCTCGCCCGCGGTGGCAGGCCGTCGGCTGGGGTCGCGATCCATCGCCTGCTGCAGAACCGTGGCAAAGGACATGGGCAGGTCGGGTGCAACGTCGCGGACGCTGGGCGGGGGCTCGTACAGGCGCCGGCTGAGCGTCTCGATCCAGCTCTTCGAGGAAAACGGCCGGCGGCCGGTCACCGCTTCGAAGATGACCGCCGCAAGCGAGTAGACGTCCGCGCGGCCATCGACCTCGCGTCCTACCAATCTCTCCGGCGCGACGTAGTCGGGCGCGACCGGGCCACCCGTCCCCGGTCCCGTGTTGAAGTTCGCGACAGTGCCGAGACCGAACCCGGTGAGCAGCGTGCGACCGTCGTTGGCCAGAAGGATGTTTGCGGGCTTGACGTCGCGATGCACGGTCGCGCGCGAGTGTGCATAGTCGAGCGCGCTTGCGATCGGTCGCAGCAGGGCGACGATACCCAATGGCTCGTAGCGGTCGCCTGCTTCGAAAACCTCGTCGAGGGTCCTGCCGGCAACCATCTCAGTGACGAGATAGGGCGAGTCCGCCTCATACGCGAGCTCATACAGCTTTGGGATCGCCTCATGCTCCAGCGCGACGTACGAGCGAAGCTCGAGGAGAAACCGACGCGAAAAGCTGACATCGCGCGCGACGTTGGCGCCGATGGTCCGCACTGCGACGCGGCGCTGCAGGCGCGGGTGCTCCGCCTCGTATACAGACCCAAGGCTGTCGGTCTCGATCTCGCGCAGCACGCGGTAGCCGCCCACATGGTGATGACCGTTACTTGCAGCCTTCGGTGAGGAGCCGTTCTCGTGCAGGCTTTCCTGTCCCACGAACCCTGAACTTTAGGCCAGAGGGCCGGGATTAGGGTGTCCCGGGCCCCGATTCCAGGAACTCTGGGCTCCGGGACACCAGGTGTCGGCGAGAGGATTTGAACCTCCACGCCCTTTCGGGCACCAGCTCCTAAGGCTGGCGCGTCTGCCATTCCGCCACGCCGACTTACCGACGCAAAACGATAGGCTAGAAGTTCTCGATCTTGACTGGCTCGATCTCGTCCGCGGTCAAAAAACCGAAAATCCGCGATAGGAAGAACAGCTCTCCTTCGATCGAGCGCTTGATGTTCTCTTTCCTGCGAAATCCATGCTGCTCGCCCTCGAACGCGACGTACGCGTAGGGCAGCTTCTTCTCTTTGCACACGGCGACGAACTCCTCCGCCTGGCTCGGCGGCACGATCTTGTCTTCGAGGCCTTGAAACAGGATGACGGGCCGCTTCAGGTGGTCCGCGAAATCCACCGCCGACCGGTCGCGATACCGGTCCGAGCGCTCCGGGTACGGGCCGATTAGCGTGTCGCAGTAATGCGACTCGAACTTGTGTGTCTCTTTGATGAACAGCTCGAGGTCACCGATGCCGTAGTGGCTGGCCCCGGCGTCGTAGAAATCGCGCTTGGTCAGTGAGAGCAATACGGTGAATCCTCCCGCCGATCCCCCAGTGATCCATACACGATTGCCGTCAGCCACGCCCTGCTCGACCATGTACCTCGCGGCGTTGATGCAATCGTCGACGTCGACCACTCCCCAGTTGCCATTGAGGCGCATGCGATACGCACGGCCGAACCCGGATGATCCGCCGTAGTTCACGTCGACGACGGCGAAGCCACGACTCGTCCAGTAGTGATACTCGAACGTGTAGCTCGGACCCGCGGAACCGGTCGGTCCTCCGTGGCACCGCACCATCAAGGGAGGCTTCTCGTCCGGCGGGCCTTCGAATCCATGGTTCTTGGGTGCGTAGTAAAGCGCGTGGGCGGTCAAGCCGCCTTCAGTCGAAAACTCGATCGGCGTCGGAATGCCCATGTTGGCGGGGTCGAGGTGGGCCGGATTGGTTACCTTCACGACCTCCTGCGCGCCGCTTCCCAGGTCGAAGGTCAGCACCCTCTCTGCCAGCGTCGGTGAACTCGCGAACAGAGCCACCTTGCGGCCGTTGGTCTGGACGTTGCTCAGGCCCGAGTAGATCAACTCGAGCTGCCGCATGGTGCCGGCGTTCAAGTCGATCCGCCCAAGTTTCGCGCCACCCGGCTCGGAGTAGAGGCAGACGATCTCGTCCGGTCCGGCAAACGCATAGAACCGCATTCCGAAAACCCACTGCGGTGCGCCGAACTCGGCCGAGCGCGCGCAGATCGGCTCGTCACCCTCGCCCGTGGCCCGATACAGGTTCCACCAGTCAGTGCGGTCCGAGATGAAGTAAAGCTCACCGGCCGGAGACCATTCGGGCTGCAGGATGGACTCGCTGTCCCCGCCGGCGATCTTGCGCGATGAGATGACGTGCCCGCTGCGATCGAGCTCACCAGCCCACAGCTCGCTGCCATCCCACGGCATGTTGGGGTGGTTCCAGGTCGTCCAGGCGATGCGCTTTCCGTCCGCGCTGAGCTTGGGTGACGAGTAGAAATCGTTTCCGGCGGCGATCGTGAAAGCCTCCTGCTCGCCTCCGGCGTCAATAGACACGATCGAGTTGACTGGCTCGCTCGCGCCAGTCGTGTGGTCCTCGCGCACCGCATACAGGCGCTGCCGGGCGGGGTCGTAGGCCATGTCGGCGTGGCGTACGTCAGCCGCCGCAGTGATTGGTCGAGGCGCCCCTTCACGGTCTTGCCTGTACAGGCGCTGATCCGCGAAATTCGTGAACCACAGGATTCCGCCCGCCACCGCGAAATGGCCGCCGCCATATTCATGCACGCGCGAGCGGGCGTTGAAGCCAGGCGGAGTCACGTCGTTCACCTCACCGCTTGCGGCTCGCCGGCAGACCGCGATGCGCCCTGCCTCGTCTGGCCGCAGCTCCGACCAGTACAGGTCGTCACCGTCCCACCTGACCATCTGGTTGCGCATCTGCACCGTGCCTTTGAGCATCAGGTCGATCGTGATGGGGGAAGCCCACGACCCGTAGGGCGCGACCTGGCGACCGCTCACGACTGAATTCGTCGCACGATCAGCGCGTCGCCCTGACCACCGTCGCCGCACAATGCCGGGGCGCCGGTGTGCAGGCCACGCTCCTGAGGGACCCCCGCCTCGATGGCCGCCTGGCGCGCGGTGATCTGTCCGGCGCCGGCCTGCAGGACCTGTCCCATGATCACGTAGTCGACTTCAGCGCCCTTGACACCCGCCCGATCAAGCGCGGCGCGGATGGCGTAGGCACCGAGACTCTTGGCCGGCAGGTCCTTGAACGCTCCCCCAAACTTGCCGAAGGGAGCGCGCGCGCCCGCTACTATCACGGATGCCATCAAGCCAGTCTAAGGAGGCTAGCGACGGGTCATGAGGAACGCTTTGCTGGCGGTCGATCTACAGGCCGACTTTGTCGAGGGCGGCAGCCTTCCCGTGCCGAACGGCATGCCGGTCTGCGCGATGATCGCGCGTCATATCCGCCACTTCAAGACCGAGTACCAATTCGTGGTCGCCTCCCGCGACTACCACGAGGATCCGTCAGACCACTTCTCGGCCACGCCCGACTTCTTGACCACCTGGCCGCCTCACTGCGTCATCGGCACGCCGGGCGCGGCATTCGTGCCGCCGATCGCGAACCTCGTCCGCGAGAAGCTGATTCAGACGATCGTGAGCAAGGGCCGGCACAACGCTGCTTACTCAGCTTTCGAGGGAGTCGATGCGCGCGGCCACGACCTGCTCGACGTGCTCAAAGAAGCCCGCATCGACCACATCGACGTCTGCGGCCTCGCGACGGACTACTGCGTTCGGGCCACCGCCCTCGACGCCAAGAAGAATGCGTTCCAGGTCCGCGTGCTCACCAACCTGTGCGCGGCGGTAACTGAAGCAACGGGACTTCAGGCCCTCGAGGAGATGAAGGCGGCAGGGATCCAGCTCCAGGCAGCCACAGCGCCGTAAATATGAGCGGGAACCCCGATGGTTCCCGCTCCTCGCACGGTCGCTTCGCGACGCGCGCTGCTTACCGCTTCTTTTTGGCCGTGCTTGCTGCGCCCTCGTACTTGAAGGAGACGTTCAGCCGGACCCGATAGCTCGAGACCTTGCCGTTCTCGATCGTCAGGTCCTGCCTCACCACCTCGGCGACACGCAAGTCGCGCAGCGTCTTGGACGCGGTCTCGACCGCAGCCTTGGCGGCGGCCTCCCAGGACTGGGTGCTGGTCCCTACCAGCTCGGTCACCCGGTAGACGCTGTCTGCCATGGCTGCCTCCTCTTTATCAGTGAGCTGAATCAGTCGCCATTGTCGCGCGCTCGAGCTTCCGCAGGTCAGGGAGCGCCTCGGCGATCTTTGCCGCCAGCGCTTCAGGCTTCGCGCCGCGCAGGTAGATGACCTGCTCCGTCACTCCAAGCTCGAGATAACGGGCGCAGACTTCGAGCAGCTCCCGGCGGTCAACTCCGTCCCAGCCAAACTGGATCGAACGCCGGATCTCTGAGGGATTGCGGCCCACCGCTACGCAAGCTTCTTCGAGCATCGGCGTGAGCTCCTTGACCCGATCCTGGTCGCCACCCGCGATGTTCCAGACGTCGGCGTGGCGAGCCACCAGTCGCAAAGTGGTCGGGCCTGATGCGCCGATCCACAAAGGCGGATAAGGCTTCTGGATCGGTTTCGGATTGGCGATCGCGTCCTTGAAGTGGTAGTAGCGGCCGTCGAAGTTCGTGCGCTCCTCGGTGAACAGCGACTTGATGATCTGGAGCGACTCGCTCAGCCGGCCGACCCGGTGATCGAGCCCCTCGATGCCGTACATCTGGTGCTCGATCTCCGCCCACGCTGCGCCGATCCCGAACTCGAGGCGGCCTCCGGACAGGTGGTCCACCGTGACCGCCGACTTGGCGAGCAGCGCCGGGTTGCGGTACGTGTTGCCGGTCACGAGGCATCCGATCCGCACGCGCTTGGTGGCTTCGGCGATCGCGGCCTGCAGGGTCCAACCCTCGTAGATCGGGCGGTCGGGGCCGCCGTCGCCGATCGATGCCAGGTGGTCGAAATCCCACACGTGGTCGAAGCCGGATTCGTCGGCGATCCGCCACACGGCGCGCAGCGCCTCAACGGTGGTGTCCTGCCCGGAGAGTTTCAGGCCGAAGCGCAATGGATGTGTCATTCCATCAATTTACTTGCTTACGTGCCTCGCCCTGACCCTCTCGCCGACGGGGAGAGGGGGTTAGTGGAAGCCGGTTGGCCGGACGCGGATTGCGAAGTGGTACTTCTCGGAGAAGATCTTGGGCGTCCAGTCGAAGCCCTGGATCTGCTCCCGGTACTTCCGCACGTAGTTCGGAACCTTGTAAGCGGGGGGCTGCTTCGAGTCGACCTTCGCCGTGCCCTCGATGCGCACGACGTCATCCCCCACCGAGTCTGTGTTGAGGTGCAGCGCGACCTTCGGGTTGGCCTGGATGTCGCGCACCTTCTGGCCCGGGACCGAGTAGATGAGGAAGGACCTGCCATCCCACCAGAACCACACCGGCACCGCGTGCGGGCTCCCGTCGCGTCCGACGGTGGCGAGCCAGATGACCAGCTCTCGCTTGAGCCGGGTTTGCACGTGCTTTTCGGGCACGTCTTCTAGTTTGCGACTTTGCGGTTCGTGGGAGAGTAGAGGCGATGAAGAAGAGCGAAACGGCGAACAAGACTGAAGCTGACTGGAAGCGCGACCTGACCCCGATGCAGTTCCAGGTCCTGCGCGAGAAAGGCACCGAGCGACCCTTCACCGGCGAGTACTGGGACACCAAGACCCCGGGCGCCTACCTGTGCGCAGGCTGCGGCGCGAAGCTCTTCGAGTCGGAAACCAAGTTCGACGCCCACTGCGGCTGGCCGAGCTTCTACGCCCCTGCCGAGGATGCCCCGGTTGAGGAGCACGCCGACAGGAGCCTCTTCATGGTCCGGACCGAGGTCACCTGCGCCAATTGCGGGGGCCACCTGGGCCACGTCTTCGACGACGGGCCCCAGCCGACCGGTTTGCGCTACTGCATCAACTCGGCTTCGATCAAGCTCGAGCCGAAAGACAGCTAAGCCCCGGCGCCCTTTCGCTCTTCGAGCACCTTCCTGACGATGGGGCTCGGCTGTTTGGGCTGCCACGCTCGATAGGCTTCGCGCACCGGCACGGGCCACTCGACGTCCAGGTCGACCCGCGTTGCGAACCTGGTCGCGCCCGCCAGGACATGCAGCGCCAGCTCGAGCGTGCACCGCTGCATGACCCGGTCGTGCGGCATTCCAAACGCATGGCCGAACGGAAACTCGACCCCGACGATCCGTGGTGACAGGCGTTCCTCAGCCACCGACGGCATCATCGTCACCGTCACAGTCGGGATTCCCGCCGCCTCGATCCACCGTGCCAGCACGGGCACGTTCGAGCAGCAGTCGGGTCAAGCCGGCGCGAGGATCAGACCATCGACACCCTGCTCTCGGAGATGCGCGATCACCTCCGGCACCGTCCTTTCACGCCAGTCTCGCAGGCTGCGGTCCTGGTAGCCCATCACCGCGATGTGCTCAGTCGCCGGGGCTCCCACGACCCCTTCGCCGGCAAGCTCCTCCAACAGGTGCATCGGCAGGGCGATCTCGGGATCGGACAGAAGGTCCTCGTCATTTATATGTAGGTGCGCGAGGCCGAGGTCTTCGGTCCTGGCTGCCGCCGGGATCGGCCGCCAGGTTGGGTCACCCCATTCCGGATGCGTCTGCTCGCGCTCGAGATCGAACGACGGCTGCGACCGTTTGAGGTACATGCCCGCCGACGTGAGGAGGGCGATCCGCGACTCGGCCAGACGCTTCTGAAACGGCGCCCATACGGGCGCTTCCTCGCCTGGAAACGGGCCGCGCCCCTCGTACAGCGGGCGAAAGGTGCGCGGCAGGAACTTGAAGCTGTCGACGATCACGAGTGGAACAGGGTTCCCGTGATCACCGGCCTCACCGAGCCCCCGACTTCGATCCGCTCGGGAATGTCCTCCGAGCCTCTGTAGCTGAGCTCGATGTGGATAAAGCTCTGGCGGCCCATCTTCGTCCCCTGCTCGCTGACGATCGTGACCTCCGGCGCCCGAGCCACGAGCCCGTACTTGACGGCAAAGGCGCCAAGGGGCCCGCTGGCCGAACCGGTCGCGGGATCCTCCGGGATGTCCAGGGAGAACATGCGGCTGTAGAGTCGATTGCCACCCGCCGGCGCGAAGATGAACGCGCCAAAGGCATGGGTCGCTTCCAGGACCTCGGTGAGGGGCTCGAGGTCATACGTCGCGTCGTCGACAGCACGGGTGTCGCGGAGCGCAAGGAACAAGAACGGGTTGCCGGTGCTCGCGACCTGGACTGGAACGTCTGCCAGCAAATCATCTTCGGTCAGCCCAATCGCGTCAGCCGCTTGAGCGCGTCGCCGCTCTACTGCGCCGTAGCTCAGGGCCGGATGCCTCATCCAGAAGGTCAGGCCGCTCGCGCCTTTTACTCCCCGCACCGGCACGGCACCGATTTCTTCCTCGAGAACGAACTCCGTGGCGCCACCGGGGACGAGGCCCTCGGTCGCCAGGACCCAGGCCGTCCCCACGGTGGGATGGCCGGCAAACGGCACCTCGCTCGCAGGCGTGAAGATTCGCACGCGCGCGGCGTTTGCGGGGTCGCGCGGCGGGAGCACGAACGTCGTCTCCGAGATGTTCATCTCCTTCGCGATGCGCTGCATGACATCGCTCGGGATGTCTTCAGCGTCGAGCACCACTGCCAGCTGATTCCCTGCCAATGGCTTTTCGGCGAAGACGTCAACGGTGTGGATGCGATGGCCGGCGGTCATGGCCGCATCACAAGGCAGGTGGTCGTGCCATGTGCCAGGAGCTTGCCGGTCTTCTGGGCGGTCAGGCGGCCCTCCGCGGTCGCGATCCTTCCGCCGCGGTGCAGGATCTTGCCCTCGCAGCGGACAGGACCCGTTTCACTGGTGATCGGGCGCACGAAGTTGACGCTGGTCTCGAGGCTCGTGTAGGCCTCTCCAGCGGCCAGTGTCGTATGCACGGCGCAGCCCATTGCGGAGTCAAGAATGGTCATCGCGAACCCGCCATGCACAACGCCGATCGGGTTGTACACGTACTCGCCAGCCTCACCGACGAAGACAATCCTGCCCTCCTCGACCTCCGCGCCCGTGAAGTCCAGGGTTACAGCGATCGGAGGAGGCGGCAGAGTTCCATCGAAGACCGCCTTCCAGAACTCGAGCCCAGTCATGGACGCGCCGGCGTCACGCAAGGCCTTGGGGTCTTCCCAGGTGAACGTCCGTGATCGCTGGTTCACACTCATGAAAAAGCAGAGTAGATGGCCAGCATTCCAAGGATCGCGATTGCGAGCCCGCTGAACGTGCTGATGCCACTGATGACGGCCGGTGACAGGCGTCCGCGCAGCGATGCTGCCGCGATGGCGAGCACACACCACCACGCCGCTGATCCAATCAACACCCCGGTGACGAGCACGGCCGGTTTGACGATCCCGGCCCCGGCGCCCAATCCCAGCGTCGCGGCCAGCGCCGCGAACGAGAGGATCGTGGCCGGGTTGGTGATCGTCAGCCCGAGCGTGGAGAGGTAAGCCCAGGCGAGACCGGTGCTTGCTGTCGCAGCCGGCGCGCTGGGCTCTTGCCGCCTCTGAAGCAGGATCCGAACCCCGATCGCGATGAGCGCCGCTCCGCCGACCACTGCCAGCGGCCGTCTTCCGCCGGCGATCGCCGTCGTCACCGCAGCCACGCCAAACGATGCGACTGCCGCATAGAAACCGTCGGCGGTAGCGACACCAAGTCCCGAGACAAGACCGTGGATCCGGCCTCGGAGAAGAGTCCGCCTAAGGCAGAGGAAGAAGATCGGGCCGGGCGACGCCGCGACGGCGAACCCGAGCGCAAAGCCGCGGAGCAGCAGGCTGGACACCGCGGTCTCTCATCGCCCGCAAATTGTATTAGCCATAGAGGTTCAATCTGCTATACCCGGTAGTCGCGGCGCTGTATTAAGCAGCCGCTTCGCGGGCGATCGTTTACCCGCCTTTAACCCGATGCACCGTATCGTGTACGCCCCATGGAAATCGTCCGCAACGTCACGCGCCACAAGCTGCGGAGCTTCCTCACCATCTCGGGCATCGTGATCGGAGTGCTCGCCCTGACCACGATGGGCGCCCTGGCCGAAAACTTCAACGCCCTGCTGGATGGCGGAGTCAAGTACTTCGGCTCGAGCATCCAGGTCGGCGCACCCGACGGCCAATCCGCCGCGCTGCTGCCGATCTCAAAAGTGAGTGAGATCAAGCAGGTCGACGGCGTCGGCGCGGCCTTTCCGACCTATCAGTTCCTGGCCAAACCAGGCGCCCCGCCCTCGTTCAGCTTTGGTGTTCCCGACACGATCGTGGCAGGCGACCCGGCCGAGAACGACTGGGCGGCTCTGAAAGTCACGACCGCCCAGGGACGTCAGCTGAACTCCAGTGCCACGGGCGAGGTCGTGCTCGGCTCAACGATCGCCAAGGAGTTCGGCAAGAAGGTCGGTGACAGCATCGACCTGCCGGTCCGCCCGCCCGACGCCAAGCCCGACTTCGTGAACCACACGTTCACCGTCGTCGGAATCCTGAACGTCACGCGGACGGCGCCCGACACGTTTGCCTATATCAACGAAGCCGACGGGCAAACGCTGCTCAAAGACAGCATCCCCGCCTCGATCCGCGACCAGATTCCAGTCGCGCAGTTCGCCATGGCGATGGACGTCTACGGCAAGCCTGGTTCGTCGATCGGCGACCTCGACAAGCTGGCGGTACAGATCAACTCGCAGGTCTCGGGCGTGAAGGCCACCAAGCCGAGCGACATCGTGAACGCGTTCAAGTCAGGAGGCGCGATCTTCACCGCGATCACCACAGCGGCCGCACTTCTCGCGCTCATCATCGGCGGGCTGTCGGTTGTCAACACGATGTTCATGGCCGTGGCCGAGCGCGTGCGCGAAATCGGCCTCAAGAAGGCGGTGGGCGCGACGACGACAAACATCATGGGTGAGTTCCTGCTCGAGGCCACGCTGATCGGCGTGGTCGGTGGGGTGATCGGCTATGGACTCGGCGCGTCGATCACCGTGATCCTCAACGCCACCACGCCTCCCGGCCAGTCGACCCTGTTCCTTGTCACTCCGTCGCTGACCATCCTGGCGATCGGCTTCGCGACGGTGCTGGGCGCCCTGGCCGGAATTCTTCCGGCGTGGCGGGCGGCCCGGCTCGACCCCGTCACAGCCCTGAGGAACGAGTAAGTAGATGGCCGATGTAAGGCTCGTCGAGCTGACCAAGCACTACAAGCGCGGTGGCGAGATCATCCGCGCCCTCGACGGTGTGACGCTCGAGATCGAGAGGGGTGAGTTCGTGGCTGTGGTCGGACGCTCGGGCAGCGGCAAGACCACGATGCTCGACCTGATGGGCCTCCTGCTGAAACCTACGTCGGGCAGCCTTTTCATCGACGACGTCGACACGTCAAAGCTGGGCGACAAGCAGAGGGCGCAGATGCGAGCCCGCCGGGTGGGCTTCGTGTTCCAGGAGTACAACCTGCTTTCGGGCCTCAACGTCCTCGAGAACGTGATGCTGCCGCTGCGCTACGTGAAGGACGGAAAGAGCGGCCGGCAGCGAGCGGTGGAACTTGTGGAGCGGGTTGGGCTGAGCGACCGGGTCCGTCACCGTCCGACCGAGCTCTCCGGCGGCCAGGCACAGCGGGTGGCCATCGCGCGCTCGATGATGAACAGCCCATCGCTGATCCTCCTCGACGAGCCGACCGGCGCGGTCGACACCGAGACCGCTCAGCAGCTGATCGACTTGATGAAGCGCCTGAACCGAGAGGACCAGGTGACCATCGTCATCGTCACCCACGACCTGGACATAGCTGCACAGGCCACACGGCAGATCCGGCTCAAGGACGGCAAGGTGCTCACCGACGAGAGGGTGGCCGGCAGCAGTCCAGCGCCTGGAGTGCCAGTGGCTACCTCCGCGGAAGCCATTCTCTAAAACCCGGCCGGTCGCCTATCGTGTTAGCGCTGTGGGCAAGGCATGATCCGCCGGCTGCTGACTTACCTTGCGATCGCGATCGGCCTCATCGTGGCGGCGGTCGTCGGCGCGACCGCCTATCAGGCTCTACACGCACCCGTGCAGGTCTCGAGCACCAACAGCCTCACTCCGGAGAACTGCTCACCCGGCCCGTGCGTAGACGTGAAGGGTTTCACGCTGTGGGTTTCAGACGTGACCGTCGATGGAGGCCTCGTGAGCATGAAGGTCACGTTCAAGAACTCGAGCGTCGCGACCCACGCGTCTCCCGAGGACCTTCAGCTGATCGACACGAGCCGGCACGTTTCAGGACTGATCACGGACTCGCCCGGCTGCAACACCTGGGCCCGTCACGATTTCGCCAACGGCGATACGTACGGGCCGGTGAACATCTGCTTTCGTGTGTTCAACACCACCCGGCCGTTCATCCTCCGCTGGTCGCCGGACCTCGGTCTGTTCTGCTGCGAGACGAACATCAAGCTGAACTGAGCCTTCTGAGCCTGATTGCGACGTCAGGGCGGTTGGTGATCAGGGCAGAAACCCTTGGGTCCGCAATGAAGTGCGCGATCGATCGCTCGTCGTCGACGGTCCAGACCCAGGCCGGAAGGTGCTCGCGCTCGCAATACCGAAGCGCGGTGAGCGCGGCAAGGTCGTGGTGAACCGCGATGAAATCGGCGCGAGACCGCTCGATGCGGCGGCGAGGAAACAGCTCGCTCAAGCGCGCACGAACCTTCAGCCATGGAGCGATTCCGGCGAGGTCGTCTCCGATCGAAAGTCCTCCGCGTACATGCGGAAATGCCGTTTTGATGGTCCGGATCTCCTCCACTCCCGAGGTGATGACGAACTGGTCGACGGCGCACTGGTCGAGGACTTTCCGAACGATCTCGGCTTCGTAACCGGGCTCCTTGAGATCGAGATGCAGGCCGACGCGCCCGGCGGCAACGCCCAGCAGCTCGTCCAGCGTCAGCGCCTCCAGGCCCACCTCATCGGCCAGTTCCGCGTACGCCAGGCCGCGGACGGGACGCCCTGAGGGGGTGTTGTCGTCGTGGAAGATCACCGTCGCGCCGTCCGCCGTTCGCCGGACGTCGAACTCGACGTAGTCGACGCCCAGGGCGATCGCCTGGCGATAGCGGTCCACGGCGGACACTCCGTCCATCTGGCGGCCGCCTTGATGGGCGCTGATCAGTGGCTTCTTAGGTTGCAGAGCACTCATCTTGCCCACACTTACGAACGCGTGGTGAATCTGCATCCGACCGTCGTCGTCAATGGCGCGACAGGCGCGATCGGGTCGGCGACGGCCGCCGTGCTTGCGCGTCGCGGTGCGCGCGTGATCGTGATGGCCCGACCGACCGACCGCCTCGGCACCCTGGTGGAACGGCTGGGCGGAGAGGACAACAGGATCTCGAGCGTGGCCGTCGACCTGTCGTCGATGTCTTCGGTGCGCTCCGCGGCGCGCGAGATCAATCGCGCCGGGGGCCACATCGACGCACTCGTGAACGTCGCGGCAGTCTTCGTCAGGCGATATCGCAAAACCTCGGACGGGCTCGAGCTCATGCTCGCGACCAACTATTTCGGACCGTTCCTGCTGACCAACCTGCTGCGCGACAGGCTGATCGGCGGCGGGCGCGTCATCACGGTGGCGGCGCCGTCGACGACCCATGTCGACATGGAGCGCCTTTTCTCGAAGGACCAGTTCGACGCGCTGCACACGTTTGGCGCCACCAAAGCGCTGGGCCTCATGTTCACGTTCGAGCTGGCGCGCCGCGCGAAGCGATGGGACGTTCGGGCCAATGCCTTCCATCCTGGACTGGTCCGCTCGGAGCTCATGCAGGAAGCGCCGCGGCCGGTCCGTCTCATCTCGCGCCTTGTCTCGCGCTCCGCCGACCGCAGCGCGCACGACCTGGTCGAGCTCGCCATCTCCCCCGCACATGCGGGCACCACCGGCTGGTTCTTCAAAGGCTCCGGACGGATCGAACCGCCGAAGTCGACGACCGAAGAATCAGTGCAGTCCAGCCTGTGGCGCCGGACAGCGGAGCTGTTGGAGATCGAGATCGGCGGCTTCTGATCCGCAAGAAGGTCGTCATCTCTTCACACCGCGTACACAAGTCGCCCCAAACATGGGATCTGCACACGGCGGCAGATTTTCAAAGGAGTTTGGACAATGAGACGCGGTTTCGGATTCATCGGCTTGGTGCTGACGTTGATCGTGCTGACGATCGTCGGCGTCATCGCCTACAACGTCGGATGGTCGGAGGGCCTCGCGACACACGTGCCCGAGGGCACAGCGGCAGCGCCTCCGTACTACTACGGCTACGGCCCGCACTTCTTCGGCGGCGGGTTCGGGATCTTCGGGCTCTTCTGGTTCCTGTTCATCCTGTTCGGCCTGTTCTTCCTCTTCCGCCTCGCCTTCTTCGGGCGCAGGCACTGGGGCGGCGGCGGATGGGGCTACAAGGGTGGGCACGGCTACGGCATGCCATCGGGAATCGACGAGCGGATGCAGGAATGGCACAAGCGGGCGCACGGCGACCAGCCGTCCGGGACGACGTCGACGCCGCCACCACCGCCACCACCGCCTGACCGAACCACGGTTTAGCGAGCGTGGCTGTAACTAGGATGGTCGCCGTGGCGACCATCCTTGTCGTGGATGACGAGCCCCGGATCGTCCAGCTCGTCCGCGACTATCTCGAGCACGGTGGGTTCACCGTGCTCGTCGCGTCGGACGGCCCGTCGGCGCTGCGATCGGCCCGCACAGGCCGTCCCGACCTGGTCGTTCTCGACCTGGGCCTGCCGGGGATTGACGGACTCGACGTGGCGCGCGCGCTCAGGCGGGAAGGCGAGGTGCCGATCATCATGCTCACAGCTCGCACCGAGGAGTCCGACAAGCTGGTCGGCCTCGAGCTGGGTGCAGACGACTACCTGACCAAGCCCTTCAGCCCGAAGGAGCTGGTCGCCCGAGTGAGAGCGGTGCTGCGCCGGGTGGAGGGATTGCAGTCGCCGTCGGACGTCATCCGGGTCGGCTCGGACGTCGAGCTGGACGTGGCGCGAATGGAGGCGAGGTTTTCGGGCCGAAGGGTTGATTTGACCAGGACCGAGTTCCAGCTCGTGGCGACGATGGCGCGCCAGCCGGGCAGGGTGTTCACACGCGCTCAGCTCCTGAACGCTGTCCGCGGCGTCGCCTTCGAGTCGTATGAGCGGGCGATTGACGCCCACATCAAGAACGTGAGGAAGAAGGTCGAGCCCGATGCGCGATCGCCCCGATTCATCCTCACCGTCTTCGGTGTCGGCTACCGATTCGCCGAGCCTCCGGAGCGATGAGGAGCGGCTCGGGGCCACCTCCCCGGCGGCGTCCGCCATGGTGGCCCGAGGGCGAGCCCTTTCCTCCGACTCGCCGTTGGGGCGGCCGTCGTGGCCCGCCGACATTCGTTCGACGCATCGGATGCCTTGTCGTTGCCGTGTTGAGCGTCACAGCCCTGACCGGCGCCGCCGCCGGCAGCCTCCTCGCCCGATTCGGGATCGTGCCGGTCGCTGCGCTGGCCCTCGTGTTCGTGATGGCGGTGTTGGCGATCGCGTCCGGCGGCATGCGGCGGATGACCCGGCCGATGGACACCATCATCGAAGCCGCCGGACGTGTCGAGTCGGGTGACTATTCGGCCCAGGTACCTGAGCGTGGATCGCCTGACTTGCGTTCGGTGGCCCGCGCCTTCAATGCGATGTCGTCGCGGCTGAAGGCGAACGACGAGCAGCGCCGAAGCTTCCTGGCCGACATCACGCACGAGCTGCGCACGCCCCTTTCAGTGATTCGCGGCCAGGTCGAGGCGATTGCCGACGGAATGTATCCGGCCGACGCAGCGCACCTCGCCCCCATCCTCGATGCGACGCAGGCGCTCGACCGGCTGGTGGAGGACCTGCGCACGCTGGTGCTCACCGATGCCGGCACCCTGGTCTTGAACAAAGAGCCGACTGACCTGTCCGCACTCCTCGCCGAAACCGTGGATTCGTTCAAGCCGCAAGCGGACTCGGCGCGTCTGACGCTCGAGTCAGCCCTTGCCGCCAACCTTCCGCCGGTCGAGGTCGACCCGGCCCGCATCCGCGGTGTGATCGGCAACCTGCTGTCGAACGCGATCCGCCACACTCCGCCCGGCGGCTCGATCAGAGTCGGGCTGATCCGATCCGGCGACCAGGCGGTGGTGACAGTCGGCGACACCGGTGAGGGAATCGCGCCGGAGCTGCTGCCTCATGTCTTCGAGCGCTTTGTAAAAGGAGCGGACTCGAATGGTTCGGGCCTTGGTCTGGCAATCGCTCATGACATTGCCGCTGCCCACGGCGGCATGCTCGAGATCGAAAGTGAGCCGGGTGCGGGCACGCGGCTCCGGCTGAGTTTGCCCCTGGAAAACAAATGACCCTAACGGATCGCCTCTCCGGCTTCGAACCCAGTCTTGCGACCAGCTCCGACTCCGTCGAACGTGTCCCTCAGGGCCAAGGACGACCCTACATCTGACCGAGCGTGCGTGCGCACGGATGATTCTCGAGTAGCCTGGCAACTCTCATCAATCTTTGCGATGCTTAGCAGAGCTTGGCGAAGGGAAGTGGAGCAACACCGAAGGCTCGCGCGGCGGGCCGCCGGCGCGTCGAACGCCGTGGTCCATCCCGTCCCCTGGAGGGCGAAGACATAGCGACCACGCGCTGGGAAGACGCGCGGCACTGGATGAGCATCTATGCGGATCTCCTCGAGTTCAAGCGGGGGATCCTCAGTCGGGTGCGACGCGACATGACGAGCCTGTCGCCTCCCGCCCAGAAGGCGGCGTCGGTCGATCTCGAGATCATCGAGGGCCAGATGGACGGATACCAGCTGAGACTCGACCTCTGGTACCGCCGGCTCTGGGAGCTCCAGGGGTTATGGCTGGACCCCGCCGGCCGCATGGTCCGCCACAAAGGCAATGAGGTGGCGCTGACCAAACGAGAGTTTCAGCTGCTTCAGTTCCTGCTCGACCACCCGCATCGCTTCTTCACCACCACCCAGATCCTGGGCCAGGCCTGGGCCGACCCTGCCCTGTTCCCGGAGGAGGTGCGCAACTACGTGCGCCGGCTCCGGAAAATCCTCGTCGACCTCGGCATCCCGGTTGACCTCGTCAACAAGCCTGGCCGCGGCTACTCGCTGGTGTTCCACACCGACTGAACAACCGGCGTGAGGAAATCACCAATCTCGAATGTTGCTGATCTTTTTACGCCCAAGGCCGTATTGGTTAGACATGAAGAAGACCCGGTCCGTCCGCGCGCGGCCCGACATTGATGCCGCGGAACGCGGTGGCGACTGGACGCAGGCGATGGATGGTGAGGGCACTCCCGCAGATGCCACGCTCGAGCACGCCCTCTACTGGAGGCAGATCTACACCGAGATCCTGGCCATGGAGGAGATGGTGCTCGACAGCATTCGCCAGCTCATGAACACCCAGTCCGACGAGGCCCGCCGCGAGGTTGAGCTGACCAACGTTCCGGTGGTCGTCGCGCAGGCCGAAAGGTTCCGCCAGCGGCTGGGCTACTGGGACGCCCGGGTTGCCCAGTTGGACGGGCATCCCGACAAAACGTAACAGCCGCACGAACGTGCGGTCAGACAGAGGAGATTCCACCCGCAAAGCCGGGATTTCCTCTTGCATCACGGAGTGCGGGTCCCCTTCTTCCACCACAAAATAGAAGCTCTCCGGTGTCTGCGCGGATGAAGGCGAGTCGGAACGTGAGGTGCCCTGGTACAGAAATTCGGTCACCGCTTGCTCGACGATTAGGGAAAGGTGGAGCGGGAGACGGGCTTCGAACCCGCTACCTCGACCTTGGCAAGGTCGCGCTCTACCAAGTGAGCTACTC
>Ga0137409_10001188_pt1 | contig 28354 bp, 25 predicted proteins | sample CZODoug1_16funga_FD_122059 | JGI IMG/M metagenome (GOLD analysis project Ga0137409, IMG submission 122059) | Vadose zone soil fungal communities from Angelo Coast Range Reserve, California, USA - CZODoug1_16fungal (Hybrid Assembly) | ecosystem: Environmental > Terrestrial > Soil > Vadose zone...
CGCCTGTCCAAAAGGACGGGCATCACCACCGAGCGCCTGCTGGAGTTCACGCACCAGTGCACGCTGCTCGAGGTCTCCGGTATGGAGCGGTGCCTGCCGATCATCCGGCGCTTTGGCATCGAGTCGATGGGCGACCTGCGGGCGCAGGATGCAGACGCCCTGCACGCGAAGCTGGTCGACGCGGTTGGGCTCGCAGGAGCGCCCAGCCTTTCCGATGTTCAGTACTGGATCAGCCAGGCGACGGCTCTCGACATCGTCGAAGTGCCGGAACCGGCTCCGCCCCTCCCGGTCGTCACATAGATCAAAGGGCGGGCTCCCGCGCCCGCCCTTTGTCCGTCTAGCTCAGGGTCGCGACGAAAACGTCTGTCGGGTTCGTGTTGGTCGTATGCGGACTTGATGTGCTGCTGTCCGCAGGTGCGCAGTAGGGGTTGGACGCCGGGTAGGGGGCGTCGCAGTTGGTCTTGACGTAAACGGCGAGGAAGCCGCTTCCGCTGGGCTGCAACCCCTCATAGTCGCCGAGGAAGAAGCCACGGGCTATCGGAGCAGTCCGGGAGTCAAATGTGGCGCCGATGGGCTGTTCGCTGCTGTCGGGGAAGGTCGCCCCACCGTCAATCGAGTACTTGACCCAGTAGTTGGTCGGCAGGTGGTCGGTCTGCGTCGCGCCAAGGTTGCGGGTGTCGTAGTAGGTCACGGCGACCCGCCCGCCATTGACGGCGATAGTGGGTGTGAAGGTCGGCAACCCGGACGCGAGATGATGAACCACCAACGGCGCCGTCCAGGTGGCGCCTTTATCGCCGGAGGTGACCAGGAGGATCTCGTCGTCCCAGGCTCCGCTGCTCTGCTTTAGCTGCTTCTGGTAGTTCGTCGAGCTCTGGTAGACGACATAGAGCTTGCCGCTGGCGGGGTCGATCGCGACCTCTTCCAGCCCATCGCCTACGCGAAGGCTCTCACGAGTGTTGTTGGGGTTGTGAACGCCAAGGCTGTTGAACGGGGCGATGACCTGCGGCTGCGTCCAGGTGTCGCCACCGTCGGTCGACTTGACGAACGCGAGCTGAGCGTTGCTGCGCGTGCCCTGGAAGGGAGTGTTCGGCGAAATGATCAGGTCGGTGAAGTCGTACAGCGTGCCATCGGGGGCGACAACGATGATGTTGCCGATCGTCTGCTGGCGGGTCTTCGTGTCGATGATGATCTTCGCCTGGCTCCAGGTCTGGCCGCCGTCAGTTGTCTTGGAGAAGTAGGCGGGTCCTGTGTAGGAGGCTGTGTGTGGATTGTCGTCCGGATGGTCGGTCGGCAAGATCAGCGTGTCCCACACCGTGTACGCGGTCTTGTTCCTGGTGGGGTCGGCCGTGGTCGAGTTCTTGTCGGTACCCTGCGCGGCCTGTGTGAACTCGGACCCAGGAATCGGTCCAACGTTGTCCCAGGTCGCGCCGCCGTTCGTGGAGCTAGCCACTGCCACCGCGTTGGCCCAGTTGGGAACCAGGATGTTGAAGGCGAGCGCCGAAGCGTAGGCGATTCCATCCGGGCCGAAAGAAACCCAAGGGTCTGACGCCCGCATGTAGCCACTAAGCGACGACGGTGTGCCCGACGGCGTGCCCGACGCGCACGAGTCCCACGGCATCGCGGACTCGGTCCAGGTGGCGCCGCCATCCTTCGAGACGCTCACACCGATGGCGTGACCGCCTCCGTTGGACCAGCGATCCTGGTGAAACATGGTGATCACCTTGTCGCCATGCACCGCGATCTGCGGCTCCACCTCGGCGTTGGGAAAAACCCTCCCAGGTTGCGCCGCGTCTGACGACGCACATGCAGCGACCGGTGACGGCCCCGATACGAGGACCGGCGTGATGGCCGCCACTGCGGTTGACGAGGTAATCAGCGCGAGCGCGATTGCGAGCGCGGAAATCGATACGGCTTTCCTAGGCAACTTCACAAACCCCCTTTGTGTGCCATGCCCCGAGCCAGAATTCCATGACCTTAATCCCAGCCCAGCCGTTGACGCAACCAGGCTAGCGCGACCTCACCCTGGGCGGCCTGGAAGGCGCGAACCGTGGGAATGCCAGGCGGCGGGGGCCGGCGCGCATGGCCGAGGAAATAGCCGGTGATCGATGCGAGAGCGGCGTTGACGGCTTCGTCAGCGATGTCGCCCATGAGCCCGCGACGGAGCAGCTCGTCGGGTCTTGGCCCTCCCTGCATCTGCACCGAAGGCGCCAGTCCGAGCCAGTCCACAAATCGCGGCCCGACCCGCGCCCAGGGCCAGTCGACGAAATAGGCCTTGTCGCCGGCAATGAGAACGTTGTCGGCGCGGACGTCGAAATTCAGCAGCGTCCCGCCCGACAGCATCGAGGGAGCGGACTCCTCAAGGTCGATCAGCCGGTCGAGGTGCTTCATCGACCACTCATCGAGCCCGGTGGCGCGCGTGGATCGGAGCTCGCTCCAACCTTTGATCTCGGTGGCGAAAGCGTCGGCTGCGGTTGCGCTGTCCACTGGCGATGGGGTCAGCAGCTCATGAAGCCGTTGGAGACCCTCGATGACGAGGTCCAACTCGTGCGATCGCCACGGCTGGGCAGGCGTATGCCCGTCGATGTCCGTGAGGCCGAGGGCCACCCAGCCACCTTCGTCGAAGGTCCAGAGCAGTTTCGGCACCGCCGCCTCCGGCGGCAGGCCCGCGACTACCACCGCTTCGCGACGATGAATCCATGGCGTGTCAGGGTTGGCGTCCTCGCTTACCGCCTTGACGAAAACTCGACGTCCGTCTTCGAGGCGCAGTCTCGCGGCCAGGCCCGGTGAGAAACCCCCTGGTTGGGTGACCGCTTCGACGACCCGGGCGCCCGTTCGTTGCTCAATCCCCACGCGAACGTGATCGGGCAATTCGTTCCAGTGAACACGCACGCCCGCAGCAGGTGGGTTAGAGGAAGACACCTCGGCGCAGCTTCAGGTTGTCGTAGATGCCCTGCTGGATGGTGTTGCGTACCTCGTCGGCCAGGGCCATGACCAGGTTCTGGTCGTCGGCTGCTTCGGGCGGGTTCTCCTCCACGTGGATGGGTTCGTGGAACTGTATCCGCCACTTGCTCGGGAGCGGGATCATGCCCAGCGGTCCGAGCCAGGGCCAGAACGGTGTGACCGGAAAGTAAGGAAGTCCGAAGAGCCTGGCCAGCGGGGCGAGGTCGGCGACCATCGGATAGATCTCCTCTGACCCGACGACCGAGACGGGGATGATGGGTGCGCGCGACCTGATCGCGGTCGCGACGAATCCTCCGCGGCCGAAGCGACGCAGGCGGTAGCGATCCTTGAAGCTCTTCCCAGTGCCTCGCACCCCTTCGGGAAAAACAAGGACGAGCTCATCGCGTTCGAGCAGGCGCCTGGTGTCGTCGGGATGTCCCACCGTCTGGCCTGTGCGGCGTAGGAACCAGCTGAGCACCGGCATGCCCAGAAACATGCTGGCGACCAGAGCCCGCACGTGTCGCGGATGCGAGTGTTCCGCGAAGACCGCGGTCTTGATCATGGTGCCGTCCCAGGGCAGGACGCCGGCGTGGTTTGCGACCAGGAGAGCGCGGCCCGTCGCGGGCACGTTCTCGACGCCGGTGGTCTCGACTCGCCAGTAATCGCGGTACAGGACCTCGAAGACGGAAAGAAAAGACTCCGTCCATTGCGGGTCGAAGCCAAACTCGTCGACTTCGTAATTCGCCCCACGGCGGGCGAGCTCCTGCTGCTTGTAGACGAACTGGGCGACGGACATGATCCGGTTGAGGTCGATCACATTCCGGCCGGTCAGGTCCCGCAGTCGCACCGAAAGCTCGCTGAGTCCCTGGAGCGCGTAGACAGGGGCCTGGCGCTGGAGCCGCCTGACCTGTTTGGGCAACCCGAGACCCGATCGCGGCCGCACGATCTCAGCCGGCTTGCTGTTCTTCTTGCGCTGCTTGGGAGTGACTTTTTCCTGGATCATCGGTGCGCCGGCAGCTTCGGCGTGGCGCGATGTCCATTGCGCGCCTCCCGCCTGCGGCGCTGCAGGTACACCTGCAGCTCGTATTCCTGGGGAGGCGACGGCGCTTCGACGACCTCGAGGTCCCTGCCACGGGCGAGCGCGTCCATGACCGCGCGCGAGGTGTAGACCGGCTTCCAGCCGAAAGCCGCCTCGAGCCTCGACGTGTCCATCACCGAGCCGTAAGCGATCACGTCCGCGAGGTGCGCTTGGAGGTTCACGCCTGCGAATGCTCGCAGCGCCAACCGTCCCATCCAGCGGCCGTACGGGGGGAGGATCGGCGCGGGACTTCCACCCATGATCGCGATGGCCTGGCTGAGGAGCACCACGCCGCCGGCCGCGACATTGAACACTCCGGGATGGTCGCCCAGGACCGCGCGAACGATCGCCTCTGCCGCGTCCTCCTCGTGAAGCAGCTGCAGCCGCGGGTCGAAGCCGGCAAAGGTGGGCACGACGGGAAGGGACAGGTAGCGCGCCAACGTGGTGTCCTCGCTCACCCTGAACCCGAGCCTTAAGACGCTCACCTGGCACGACTCTTCGCGCAGCGCGAACTCGGCCACGAGCTGCTCCAGGTCGAGCAGGTCACGCGTGACCGAGGAAGCAGGCCGCTCTGGATTCGTCATGTCCTCAGAAAAGAAGGACGGATCGGTTGGTCCCGCGCCGTACACCGCCTGGCTCGATTTCACGATCAGGCGGCGCACGCGACTCGAAGGCCCTGAGCAACCCACCAGGATGTTCATCGTCCCGATCACGTCGGTCTCATGGATCGATCGCTCCGCATGAGGCGAGTCGACCATCACGGCCAGGTGAACCACGGTGTCGATTTGCAGCCGGCTGACGAGCTTACCGATCGCGGCGTGCCGGACGTCAGCGTGGACGAAGTCCATCTCCTCGATGGCGCTGATGGGGTCGTGGACGTCGCAGCCGAACAGGTACGGCACCTGCGGAGCCAGCCGGCGCGCGACCTCTGCGCCGAGGGGATTGGAAACGCCCGTGACGAGAACGCGGTTAGGTCGGGCGGGAGTCACTCGCTCAATTTAGACCAGTGGAGCTGAAGCCCGATTTATTCCGGGCGTCCCCAGGCTGGACAGATACGACTCCCGGCGACCTTAATGCAACAGGGGGGTTTCGCTGGGGGATCCTGATCCCCCCGCGCCACTATGGGTAAATGCCTCTGACCGTGGTCGCGTTGGCAACCCGTTGCACGGCCAGCGCATACGCGGCAAGCCGCATGTCGATCCGCTTGTTCACCGAGGTGTGGAGGATCTCGTAGAAGGCGCGGGTGATGACGTGGTGGAGCTTGGTGTTGATCTCCTCCTCCTCCCAGAAGAAGGCCTGCAGGTCTTGAACCCACTCGAAATACGAAACGATCACACCGCCCGCGTTGGCGATGATGTCGGGGACCAGGAAGATGTTCCGGTCGTGCAGGATCGGGTCTGCCTCCGGAGAAACCGCCGCATTGGCTCCTTCCGTGATCATTCGAGCCCGAATCCGGCCGGCGTTCTCCTCCGTGATCTGGTCCTGGGTCGCGGCAGGCACCAGCACGGTGACCGGCAGCTCGAGCAGTTCCGGGTTGGTGACGTTGTCGGCCTTCTTGAAGCCGCTGACCCCGCCCCTCACCTGCCGGTGTTCGTCCAGCGCCGCGAGGTCGAGACCTTTCGGGTTGTACACGCCGCCCTTGGAGTCGCTCACCGCAACGACGTTGAGTCCCGCCTCGGCGAGAAGGCGCGCCGTCGATCGCCCGACCGAGCCGTAACCCTGCACGGCGACAGTCGGGGTCTCGTCATCCACGTGCAGATACTTGAGGCCTTCGAGCGTCAGGTACGTGGCGCCCCGCCCGGGCGCATCGACGCGGCCTTCCGAACCGCCCACGTCAACCGGCTTCCCCGTCACCGAGGCGGTCACCGAATGTCCTGAGTGCATCGAGATCGTATCCATGATCCAGGCCATCACCTGCGGGTTCGTGCCCATGTCGGGAGCTGGGATGTCCTTTTCGGGGCCGATCAGGATCGCGATCTCAGTCGCGTAGCGGCGGGTCAGATGCTCGAGCTCGTTCGACGACAGCTTGCTCGGGTCGCAGGCTACAGCGCCCTTCGCTCCACCGTAAGGAAGGCCGACCGCGGCGCACTTCCAGGTCATCAACATCGCCAGCGCCTTCACCAGGTCAAGGGTGATGTCGGGGTGGTAGCGAATGCCGCCCTTGGCCGGGCCGCGGCTGATGTTGTGCTGCACGCGCCAGCCCGTGAACACGTGCACCGACCCATCGTCCATGCGGACGGGGAAGTGCACCGTCAGCTCGCGTTTGACGTCACGGAGTCCGCGGCGGGCATCATCCGAGAGCCCGATCACGTCAGCCGCGGCGTCAAACCGCCGCTGTGCGGTCTGGAAGGCGGAGGCGCGGGTTTCGACCGCCATTTAGGACTTCCGATGCTACTCCAGGCCGCGGACCGCGGGCCGCACAATTGCGTCAAATGACGCGCAGGCAGATGCTCAGCTTGGTCGTGGTTGCCGTCGTGGCGCTGACCACCGGGTTCCTCGTCGCGGGACAGGTCCGAGCGCGGCTCCTGACGCCTTCCAACCAGGTCGCGCGTTACCAGGCGCTCGTGCGGAGCGTGCAGGACCTCGAGGCGACCAACGCCGACATTCGCGGCAAGATCGCCGCCCTCCGCGCCCAGATCGACGCCCTGGAAACCGAGGCGGCCGGGCGTTCCGCGGCCACGCAGGCCCTGCGCGACCAGGTCGCCGACCTGCGCGCACACGCCGGGCTCACCGCCATGCACGGCCCAGGCGTCGAGGTCAGGCTGGCCAACGGCGTGCCCGGACCGGATGCTGGCGCACAGACCGGCTACCTCGTCAACTACCAGGACGTCCAGGACGTGGTCAATCTGCTCTTCGCCCAGGGCGCCGAGGGCATCTCCGTCAACGGGCGGCGGATCACCCCGCTCACGGCTTATTCGGGTTCCGCGGGCCAGGTCATCATCGACCAGGGGCCGCCGCTCTCCTCCCCCATCAAGGTGACGGCGGTTGGCGATCGAAACCGGATGGCAGCCGCCCTCGACGACTCATCCGCACTCCCGGACATCCGTGCGCGCCAGGTGCAGTTCCAGCTTCACCTCATCTTCGTCGGCAGCCCCGACCTTCAGCTGCCGGCTTACGACTCGAGCCTGCGGATACCGCATGTCGTCGCGTCCTAGACCATCGCCGCGTCGCCGCACGTCGGGACGCGCCGTCAGCGTCTGGCTGATCGCCCTCCTGGTCGCGCTCGTGGCCACAGTTCAGATTCGAAGCGAGGCGGAGGTAGAGCGCACCCTGGTCGGTATCGACACCACCTCCCTGGCGTTCCTGATCGACGATCTCCATCGCGCCAACGAGTCGCTGCAAGCCGAGTCGGCCGACCTGGCGCAGCGGAAGACCACGCTCGAATCCGGCGGCAGCGGAGCAGCGGATCAGGTGCTGAGCGACGAGGCCAAGCACCTCCGCGCCGTCGAAGGCCTGGTGCCCGTGCACGGTCCGGGTGTGGTGATCACGATCGATGCCACGGGGCTGACCGCGCTCGACCTGCAGGACGCGCTCAACAACCTCGCCGTCGGCGGCGCCGAGGCGATGGCCGTCAACGACCGGCGCGTCGTCGCAGGCGTGCCGATCGAGCAAAACGGCGGCGGGGTTGCCATCGACGGCGTGTTCGTCGCGGCGCCCTGGACCATCACCGCAATCGGCGACTCCAACCGGATCGCCGAGGTGGCCGACGCGATGACTCTGCAGCTGCGGGCGGACCGGCGTGTGAGGCAGGCGTCCTACCGGATCGAGGCCGACGTCCCGATCAAGGCTGTCATCAGCGAGAAGCCTTTCGTTTATGCGATCGGGTCGTAGCCGGCTCCTCCGCACCGAGCTTCTTTAGCTGCGCGCTGATCTTGTCAAGGCGGGCGTTGATCCGATCGATGTCGGTGTGGCTCGGTATCCGGAGCCGGCGAAGGGCTCGCACGATCGCCTCGTCGGCCTTCTCCTCGATGTCATCGCGCCGTCGCTCCATCTGGACACGAATTTCGGACGGAACGTTCAGGGTCTTGCGCACGTAGTCGAGCAGCGCCTGCCCACCTTCGTAGAGCACATCGCCTCCGGCGTCGACCAGGCGCGCAGGGCCGCGCTTCTCTTGCGACAGGACGATCTGTGACAGCGTCACCTGCGTGAGGTCGTGCCCGTTGTCGCGGTCGACCACCCTTATCTCATGACCGTCGCGGACCAGCTCCGCGATTTCTTCGAGCGTTATGTAGCGGCTGGTGCGCGTGTCATAGAGCTTGCGATTTGCGTACTTCTTGATAAGGTGTCGTTCAGGGGCCGTCGTCACGCCGGGCCCATTCTAACGCGGTGCGTTATGTGCTCCGCCGAGCGTGCTTTATGGAGGTTGCGACATGGCAACTAGGAAGCGGGCGTCTTCCCGATCCAGGCGGACTGGGCTCGTCGGACGGGCGGTGAAGGCCGGCAGGAAGGCGCTTCGACAGGCCGAGAGTCGCGTGCCGCCGGACCTGCGCAAGCAGCTCGAGCGCACGATCAAAGACGGACAGAAGACGCTGCGAAGCGCGATCGACCAACTCGAGACGCAGGTTCGCCGCAACGCCAAGCAGGCCGACCTGGACCGCGTTTTCAAGCGATTGGACGGATTGAGCAAGCAGGTGCAGCAGATGGCCCGCAACGCGGCTTCAGCCGGCGTGGCGAGGGCTTCGTCCACGACCTCCCGCCGGGCGGCGAGCACCACCCGACGAGCGACGAGCACGGCCAAGAGGACGACGCGCAAGAAGCCCGCTACGCGCAAGGCAGCCGCCCCCAAGGCGTCGACAACCGCCGCGCCGGCGGCACCCCGACGGACCGCCCCGCGACGCTCTTCGCCACGCCGGGCGACGTCCACCGAGTCCAGCACCGGTCAGGCTGCCCCCGAGCCCTTATGGATGCCCGAATCGACCGACAACGGCGGGACTTCTACCTAGAGCATTCCAAAGGCGCGGACTCCGCCCACGAGAACCGCTCTCGGGCGGAGTCCGTCCCGGTCGGACCCGACATCGATCGGATCCTCGTCGTAGACCTGTAGATCGGCGAGCATCCCGACGTCCAGGGTCCCCTTGTCTGATTCTTCGAAGCTCGCGTACGCACCACCCGCCGTGTAGGCCTTCAGCGCCGCCAGCATGCTGATGCCGTTTACCTGGTCATCGACCGCGACCTGGAGTCCAGGCCAGGGATTGGGATCGGGCGAAACCGGCAGGTCTGAGCTGAACGCAAGAGGCACGCCCGCCCTCAGCAGCCGGGCGTGAGGCGCCAGGTCGGCTCGGTCGCGGACCGGGAAGAAGATCGCCGACGAGACCCTGGTGAATCGCGCCGCCATCGGCTGCATGACGGCGACCATCCCGAGCCTCGCCATGCGTATCTGCAGATCCGGAGGGCAGATCGTGCAGTGCTCAACCCGATGACGCAGGCTGCCGCCGCCGGCCGCCTCCACCGCGTCGCACATCGCCTCGATCGCGGCATCGCCGATCGCATGCGCAGCGACTTGCAGCCCCGCGCGCGACGCGCCAATCACGAGCTCGCGAAGCTCCGTGGGCGTAGTGCGCCAGGTGCCGCCGCCGGAGCGAACCGCGACGCGCTCGGCTCCGCCATCGACGAACACCTTGATCGGCCCAGCCCGCACCAACGCGCCTCCGAAGCCCGCTCGAACGCCAATTTCCGAGGCGGCGTCGAGCAGCTCCCACGAGAGGAACTCGTTGACGCGCACCCGCAGCCGGCCGTCTTGGGCCAGCTCCTCGTAGGCGCGCAGGTCGTCGGCAAACCCCCGATTGACCGCCGCGCCGACGGAAGTGATGCCCCGTGACAAGAGCAATCGTTGGGCCAGGAGAATCCCTTGCTTGCGTCTTTCCAGGCGGGGCGGCGGCTGTACGTCGGCGACCATGCGCATGGCCGATTCGAGCAAGAGGCCGTTCGGCGTGCGGTCCGTGTCGCGGCCGATCCTCCCGCCGTGAGGGTTTGGAGTTTCAGCCGTGATCCCGGCCGCTGCAAGCGCGGCCGAGTTCGCAACGCGCGCGTGGCCGCCGCGTTCGTCGATGAACGCAGGGCGCCGGCCGGTGACTCGGTCGAGCTCGCGCCTGTGTGGCTGGCGGCGCTCCGCCAGCTCGTCCGCCCGATAGCCCATCCCCAGCTGCCATTCGCGCGGCGCAAGCGCTCGCGAGTGCTCCTTCATCCGCTTTGCGATCTCGGCCACGCTCTTCGTCCCTCCGAGGTCGGCCCCGAAGCGAGTGAGGCCGTAATAGACGACATGCGCGTGTGCGTCGTTGAACCCGGGGAGCACGGCCGATCCCCGCAGGTTCACAACTCGCGTTTTGGGTCCGCGCAGGCCCATGACCTCAAGCCCGCCGCAGGCGACCACCCGCCCGCCGGCGATAGCCAGGTGGCTGTGAATCTTGAGACCCGAGCGGCCCAGAGTGCGGATGCGGCCGCGGGCAAGGATCAGGTCAGCCAACACGCCCGGTTAGATTAAGCGCGTGACAGTGATCGACCTCCGGTCCGACACGGTGACGATGCCCACTCCGGCCATGCGCGAGGCGATGGCGATGACGCCTTTGGGCGATGACGTTTTCGGGGACGACCCCGCGGTCAACGAGCTCGAGGAGGTGGCCGCCGCCCGCCTCGGGAAGGAAGCGGCGGTGTTCCTGCCGAGCGGCACCATGGGCAACGTGGTGGGCGTTGCGGTGAACGCCCGCACGGGCGAGGAGATGATCGCCGACGCGGAGGCTCACGTCTTTCTATATGAGGGCGCCGGAGCCGCGGTCATTGCGGGCGTTCAGATCAGGCCGGTGGCGACCGAGGCGGGCATCATGTCGCCGGCGCAGATCGAGGCTGCCCTCAGGCCGCGCGACGACGTCCACCAGCCGATCACCGCCGCCGTGACTTTCGAGGACACGCACAACCGCCACGGCGGGATCGTCTGGCCGCTGGAAGATCTGCGTGCCGCCTCCGACGCCGCTCGTGCGCTCGGCCTTCGCGTGCACCTCGACGGCGCGCGGATGTTCAACGCGGCGGTCGCAAGCGGAACGGACGTCGCGGACATCGCGGCCTGCGCCGACACCGTGACGTTCTGCCTCTCCAAGGGTCTCGGCTGCCCGGCCGGCAGCATGTTCTGCGGCAGCGTCGACGCGGTCGACCAGGCGCGGCGATGGCGCAAGCGGCTCGGCGGCGCCATGAGGCAGGCAGGCGTCCTTGCGGCCACGGGGCTGATCGCACTCGAAACGATGGTGGATCGTCTCGCGGAAGACCACGCCAACGCGCGGACGCTTGCCGAGGGGCTCGCTGAGCTGCCCGGAGTGAGGTGCGACCTCACTCGCGTGCAGACGAACCTCGTCTTTTTCGACCTGGATCACATCCGCGGCGCTGATTTCGAAGAGGAGTGCCGCCAGCGCGGCCTGCTCGGCGGGGCAACAGGCTCCAACCGCGTTCGCTTCGTCACGCATTACGGGATCACCGTGGAAGACATCCAGTCGACGCTGCGCGTCTGCGAAGAGGTGTTGACCGCGTGAGCACGCGGCTGTCGCCGGACGGCATGTACTACTGGGACGGCCAGCAGTGGGTGAGCACTCTTTCCCACGACGGCCGGACTCGCTGGAACGGTTCGGCCTGGGTGCCCACAGGTCAGGCCGGCCCGGCGGTCGGTTACCAGCCGGCTCGGGGTATGACGCGCCAACCAACCTCGTGGACCAGGCCCCTCCAGTTCGCCGTGGCAGGCTGGTACGCGGTGTCAGCTCTGTACACCCTGACCACGCCCTTCTGGCTGAACGGGCCGATGACCCAGGCGATCAACCAGAGCATCGAGCGCCAGCAGCAGCTTCAGCCGACTGCGAGCCCGCTTCCATCTGGGTTCACTGAGACCATGACCTCGCTCGTGACGGTCGGCCTGTGGGCGTCGGCCGTGATCGGCGTCGCCATCGGCGTGCTGGTCATCGTCGGCGCGTTCAAGCGGTGGACGTGGATGTATTACGTCGTCCTGGTACTGCTGGGCTTCAACACCATCTCCCTGCCGCTGACCATCGTCAACATCTTTGCTGGCCCGGCCCTGTCGGCGGCACAGGGCTTCAGCCTGCCGGCGTGGACCTACCTGATCTCGGTGGTGCTATCGCTACCGGCGGCCGCTCTTTTCGTGTGGATGCTGATCGCGCTTATCAAGCGCGGCCCCTGGGCCATGACAAGGGCGGCGCCGCAGCTCAGCTGAGGAGATCGGCGAGCAGCCTGGGATCGATGTTCCCGCCGCTCACCACCGCAACCGTCCGCGGGCCGGGCTCGAGCTGCTCGAGCGCTGCGAAAGTCAGAGCGCCGGCGCCCTCGGCGACGACCTTTGCCGCAGTCGCGAGCTCAGGGATGGCCGCTCTGAGCCGGGGCTCCGGCACGGTTATCCAGCGGTCGACGCTTTCTTTCATCAGCTCGAACATCCTCGGGTGAAAGGGGGCCGCGGTTCCATCCGCGATCGTGTCGGGCGTGAGTGCGACCGGGCCACCCGCCTCGAGGGCGCGGGTCCAGAGCGCGTAGCCGTCTGACTGCACGCCGATCACCTCGATCTGAGGGCGGAGGGCTTTGATCGCCGACGCAATACCGCTTACAAGTCCACCCCCGCCCACTGGTACGAGGACCCGAGCGAGGTCGGTCACCTCGTCCATCAGCTCGAGCGCGAGGCCGCCATGTCCGGCCTGCACCTCGGGGTCGATGTGTGGGTGAAGGAATGCTTCCGGTTCGTCGGTCCAGCCTTCGGCTGCCATCCACTGGAACAGCGCTTCACGCGGCATGGGAATGGGTGTCGCACCCCACCGCTTGACGCCTTCGACCTTGGGAGGCGGCGCAGTGTCGAACATGAAAACCCGGCAGGGCACCCCCAACTTCATTGCGACGTAGGCGCATGCCTGGGCGGCATTTCCCGCACTGACAGTGATGAGGCCTCGGCGCAGCTTCTCAGGCGCAAGCGCAAGCGCCGCCGCAAAGTAGCCGCGGACCTTGAAGCTCCCGGTCGGCTGCAGGCACTCGAGCTTCAGCAGGGCGCCTTCGACCGGCATCAGGGGCGTCCGCAGCACATGGGGTCGCGCCCGCTCGGCCGCGGCGCGGACCCGTTCGATCCCGATCACCGGTATCTGGACACCAGATAATCGTAGGGATGCCCATCTACGAATACCGGTGCGAGGAATGTGGCAAGCGATCGACATCGCTTCTCCTGAGCTATTCGTCACCCGACCCGCCCTGCCCCCACTGCGGCAAGCCCGCCTTGAAACGCCTCGTTTCGACCTTCGCCACGGTGAGCTCCGGTGAAAGCGACGGCGGCGACTTCGACGAGATGGCCGGTGCCGACGACATGGGCGGTGGCGATGACTACGGCGGCGGAGATTACGGCGGGGATGACGACTTCTAGCTCGTCACTCCGAGCACCTCGTTGGCGGCGCGGATCAGCTCGGCGCGGTGCGTCTCGTCGTGCGCAAAGATCCTGAACAATGCCATGCGCACGGGCAGGCGCTTGAAGAGGTCCAGCACCCGGCTCTGTTGGTAGCGGTCTTCTAGAGGGTCGTACAGGAGGATGTCGGCCGTTTCGGTCATGGGGTTGAAAGCGCGCGACTCCTGGGCGGCCACGTCGACCTCGAACACGATGTCGTGCAGTTTTTTCGGCAGCCGTTCCCTGAGCTGCTGCGCGAATTGCTCCCGGGTGACGCTCAACGCGCCGCCCGGGACGTCCCTGGCGTCAGTGTGGCCCTGGTAGATCAGCTTCCATTTGAGCTTGCGGGCCACCACGTCAGCCCATGCGGCGCCAAGCTCGCGCTGCCGCGCATCGCCCTGGCCGAGGCCCCAGCGGCTGACCTCCGAGAGCAATGACCATTCCGTCAGCATCTGGTAGCGGTCGAGCATGGAGAGCGGGTTGCCGCCGAGCAGCGCCTCGAGCGTCGGTCGAAACACCTCGCGCAGCTGGAGGTCGATCCGTCGCACCGTCCGGTGGAAGTAGACCTGGTGGTACAGGTACAGCCTGGCGTTGAGGAACATGTACAGCGCCTCGGCCGCATGGCTGTGGAGGGTCAGGCCGCGCTCGGAGATGAACGAGTAATGGATGATCCGCTGCACGTCGACGGGGCCCGCCGCGACGCCACATATATAAGAGTCGCGCGGGACGTAGTCCATGTTGTCTGCCGAGTAGGCGCCGACGAGCGCGGGCTTGAGGGCCGCCAGCCAGGCAGGAGGCTTGAAGCCGTCCAGGTCCGCGGACGAGATCAGGTAAGCGACCCAGCGCGGGTCGATCCGCTCACCGGCCTCGAAATCGGCGCTCGGCGAAGCGCCCAGCGATCCGATGCGGCCGGCAAGCTCGCCAGTGATAAGGGCTCGCCCGATCACCTCGTGGTCGATGCCCCATGTGTCCAGGTAGTTCTCGTCGAAGAAGTGGCCGAACGGACCGTGGCCGACATCGTGGAGGAGGCCTGCCACCCGCATCGTCTCTTCGACCAGCGCCGGAGAAGGCGTGTCCGAACACGCGGCCTTCAGTGACGGATAAAGGTGGCGGGTCCATTCGCCGGCGAGGTGCATGGCGCCAAGGGCGTGCTGGAAGCGGGAATGCTCAGCCGTGGCGAACACCCACCAGGCGCTCTGCAGCTGGTGGATGCGGCGGAGGCGCTGCATCCACGCCGAGTCGACGAGGTCTTGCTCCGACGCGTCTCCGGCCACCCCGCCGGGTCCGCCCTTGGTGATGCGAAGGTATCGGTAGATGGGATCGCTCGACAGGTTGACTCGCGAATACTCGGCGGGGACCTCGGTCACGCGGCGATTATCCCCATGAACGGCGGGCTCAAGCGCGGCATCGACCTCTTTAACAGCGGCCGGTACTGGGACGCCCACGAAGCGTGGGAGCACGAGTGGATGTCTGACCGCAAGGGGCCGGACGCCGGTTTCTACAAGGGGCTGATCCAGGTCGCCGCCGGCTGCCTCCACTACGGACGGCGAAATCGCCGCGGCACCCTCAACAAGTGGCGCAGCGGCGCGGACTACCTCCGACCTTATCTGCCGGCCCACCTCGGCGTACGCCTGTCGCCTCTGGTCGAGACGGTGGATGAGTTCCTGGCGGCGATGAAGCCGCACGGCTGGCCAGACCTGACGATGCCGAAGATCGTTCAGGAATAAGGGGGAAATCGACGTCCCGCCGCTGACTCGATAAGCCCGCCATGACCGAGACGCAACAGGTCTTTGGCGTCCGCGCGGCCGTACGCGAAGACAAAGGGAAGCAGCAGGTCCAGCGAGCTGGAGCGCCCGAAACCGGCGCACGAGGCGACGCCGACGACCGCCGCCTCGCCGAGCCTTCCGAGCCACAACATGCTCCCGGGGTGCATGGGCGCGCCGAGCTGCAGGACCTGTCCTCCGGCACGAGTCAATTCGGCGTAGGCGGGGTCCAGAGGGTCGATGGCCGAGGCGCCCGCGAACAGCACGAGCTGCGCGCCAAGCTCAGTCGCCTCTGCGTAGGCCTCGGCCACCGCTTCGGTCGTTCGCGCCACCTCGTGCACCCCGAGCAGCTCCGCTCCATACCAGCCAAGCTTGGCTGTGACCGCCGCCCGAAACAGGTCGCGCGCCTTCGGCTTCAACCGTTCGGTCGCCACGACGAAAGTCTTGAGAGCGCGGAACGCGCGCAGCTCGACGACGGGACCCTGCTCGCGGCTGATCCTCTCGGCCGCTTCGATGAGGCTGCCGGGGACCGCGACCGGAGTCACCTTGCAGCCGGCGACCTCCTCGCCTTCCGCGACAGCCTGCCCGTCCATCAGCGTGAAAACGGAGATGTAGCCCAGCGAGTTGATCGCATCGACCGAGTCCGCCCGCACCCGAACCAACCCGCGATGCCCGGCGACCAGCCGAGCCTGGCTCTGCACCGGTCGCCGGGTCTCGAGGCCCGGGCCGGCCAGCGCCGCCGCGAGGCGCCTTGCGGCTTCGTCCTCGTGGAGGTCGCCCGGTTCGAGCTCGACCAGGTGAACCTCGCGGGCTTGCCGGACTCGCTCGAGGTGCCGCCCTCCCAGCACCGTGCCCTTCCGGAGGTCCGGGCCAAGGTCGTGAACCAGCACCCGGCCGTCGACGTCACGGCCCTTCGCCCTGGACCCATCCAACCGAATCGCTTTCACTTATTGAGAGGATAGGTTCGGAATGGATTCAACGAAGGTCCGCCTCTACAACACGTTCACGAGGCAGAAGGAAGAGCTGCGACCTCTGCGCGAAGGGGTCGTGCGGATCTACTCGTGCGGCCCGACCGTCTACCGGTACGTGCACATCGGAAACCTGCGCACGTTCATGTTGCCCGACCTCTTGCGGCGGAGTCTCGAATACCTCGGCTACGCGACCGAGCAGGTGATGAACATCACCGACGTCGGCCACCTCACCGATGACACGTTCGACCGCGGCGAAGACAAGATGCTGGTCTCCGCGCGTCTCGAGAACAAGTCTACAGAGGAGATCGCCGCGCACTACACCGCGGAGTTCAAGCAAGACGCCGCCAGGCTCAACATCCGGCCGCCGGCGCAGTACCCGCACGCATCGCACTACATCCCGCAGATGATCGAGCTCATCGAAAGATTGATCGCGCGCGGCCATGCCTATGAGGTCGGCGGCACGGTGTACTTCGACATCGCCAGCTTTCCGGCGTACGGCAAGCTCTCCCGCAACAGCACCGACAAGCTGCTCGCCGGCGTGCGGGGCGAGGTCGATCCGCGAAAGCGCCACCCCGGCGACTTCACATTGTGGAAGGCGGCCGGAGAGCATCGGCTCCAGGTCTGGCCGAGTCCATGGGGTCCGGGTTTTCCGGGATGGCACATCGAATGCTCAGCGATGTCGATCTCGCTCCTCGGCGACCGCTTCGACATTCACACCGGCGGCGCCGACAACGTCTTTCCACATCACGAGGCGGAGATCGCGCAGAGCGAAGGCGTGACCGGTCATCGCGTGGTGAGCATGTGGATGCACGGCGGCCTGCTGATGCTTGCGGGCGCGCGCATGGCGAAGTCCGCGGGCAATTTCTTTCGCGTCACCGAGCTGGAAGAGCAGGGCTTCGACCCGCTCGCCTTTCGCTACCTGGCGCTGCAGGCAAAGTACCGCACGAAGCTGAACTTCAGCGTCGAGGGACTGGCCGGGGCCGACCGCGCGCTGCGACAGCTGCGCGAACGAATCGCTGAGTGGTCGAAGGACGCAAGTGCCGAGGACCCTGGAGCATTGAGCTGCGAAACGCGTTTTCGCGCGGCGCTGGCCGACGACCTGGACCTGCCCGCCGTGATGGCGCTCGTGGCCGAGCTCGCCCACAGTGACGTCGCGCCTGGAGCCAGGGCATCGTTGCTCTTGTCCTGGGACCGCGTGCTCGGCCTCGACCTCGACCGCGAGCAGCCCGGTGAATCGCTGCCCGAAGGCGCGGCCACCATGCTCGAAGCGCGAGCCAGGGCGCGTGCTGTCAGGGACTTCGACACGTCGGACCGTCTACGCGATGAGCTGGCTGCGCTCGGTGTCGCCGTCACCGACACCGCGGAAGGCCAGACCTGGCGGCTGATCGCGATTCGGCCGTAAGCCCTCATGGACAGATGTGGGACCGGGCCTGGCGGCCCGGCCCCACGAGAGGAAGGGGTTTTTGACCTTGCTCGACTAAGGCTGCGGCGGGATCACCGAAACCACAACGGTGTTCGGTGGGTCGGTCGGCTCGCGGTTTGAGGAGGTCACAGGCCGAGGGTTCTGGTCGTTGCTCGGACCCTGCCCATGGGTCTTGTCCTTGCTCTTGTCTTTGCCGTGACCGTTGGCGTTGCCATTCCCGTTGCCGTTCTCGCGCGCGGGGCTTGCCTTGTGCGCGTCGCTGACAGCTTTGCCGTGCTGGTTGGCAAACTGGCTGACGCACTGCCCGATGCCGTGCACGCCCAGGCGCGCGGCGCTGGCCTTGCAAGCGGCAACCTGCTGCGTCACCTGCTGGCCCCAGTTGGCCGGGTTGACGCTCCCTGTGATCGCGACCTCGGTCGCGGCCATCGCCGCCGTCGCCGCCATCGCCGCGACAGCGAACCCGGTGGCGATCTTGAGTCCTATGGCGGCCCCAGCGCCGCCCAAAAGCTTTTTCAATCTCCCTCCTGAAGGTGTGAGTCTGCGGGCGGGGATTGGGCGCGCCGTCATCGGATCGAGGATCCGATGCAGCTCGTACTCCAGCTCCCGTTCGAACTCGTTCATGTCTGACATGTCGGGAAGAACAAACGCATTCCTAGGCGGGATCAACCATTTTTTCTCGCCGCGAGTAGGACGACATGGCCTGGAGGCGCTTGCGACCCTTCGCCAACCGAGAGGCGACGGTCGCTTCGGGCACTCCCAGGGAGGCGGCGATCTCGCGGTTGCTGTAGCCGTGGTAGTGGCGAAGGACCAGGGCCGCAGCCTGCTTGGTCGGGAGCCTCCGCAGCGAACGCAACAGGACCGATTGCTCGGCGACCGTGGCGGGATCGGGCGGCGGCGAAGGGCGGCCGAGCCGCCGGACCAGCTCGCCGGCCTGGCGTAGGCGATAGCGCCTTCGATCGGAGACTGCGACGTTGATCGCGATCCGGTGCAGCCAGGCTTCAACCGGGGCGTCCGGCCGCCACGAGCTCCAGCTCCGATACGCGCGCTCGAAGGTGTCCTGAGTGCAGTCCTCGGCGGCCGCCGGGTCACCGAGCAGGGTGATCAGGGTGCCCAGGATCCTCCGGTACGTGTTCCGGTAGAGCCGCGCGAAGTCGGCTTCCGAGCCCGGCTCGTACGGTTCCGCCTCATGGCTTGACTCCGAACGAATGTTCGTCTAACCTCCCCAGCGCGGCATGGCCAGCTTTCCCTCATTCAACGCGGACGACTTTCAAGGGGAGATAACGCTGGACCACGTGATTCCTGAAGCCTCTGCTACCTTTTCGCCCCTGCCGCTGGATCTCCGACCCGAGCTGGTCGCCGCACTGGCGAGGCGCGGCGTCGAACGTCTCTACTCCCACCAGGCCGAAGCCTATGCCGCCGTGCGCAAGGGTCGCCACCTGGTCGTGGTGACGCCGACCGCGAGCGGAAAAACGCTCTGCTACAACCTCCCGGTCCTGCAGCGCCTGCTCGAGAACCCGGAGAAGCGGGCCCTCTTCCTGTATCCGACCAAGGCGCTGGCCCAAGACCAGCTGGCGGAGCTCAGCGCCCTGAAGCACGGGCTGCCGATCGAGCTGCGGGTCGACACTTACGACGGCGACACTCCCCCAGGACGGCGCACCGCGATCCGTGAAGGCGGCCATGTGGTGATGACGAACCCGGACATGCTGCATGCCGGCCTCCTTCCGCATCACACGAGGTGGCGCCGCCTTTTCTCCAGCCTCGATTTCGTGGTCATCGACGAGCTCCACACTTATCGCGGGCTCTTCGGAAGCCAGGTCGCCAACGTCATCCGGCGCCTGAAACGAATCTGCGCGTTCTACGGTTCGAGCCCGACTTTCATCTGCGCGTCGGCGACGATCGCGAACCCGCTCGAGCTCGCGAAGAAATTGCTCGAAGAAGAGAACGTCGAGCTGGTGGAGCGCAGCGGCGCTCCGCGCGGCGAGCGCCGGCTCATCTTCTACAACCCGCCGCTGGTCAATCGCGAGATGGGCATCCGGCGGAGCTCGATGCTCGAAGCGCGGCGTATCGCGGCGCCATGGATCCGCACCGGCGTGCAGACGATTGTTTTCTGTCGAAGCCGGCTCCAGGTAGAGGTGATGCTCAGCTACCTGAGGCAGGACCTCGCACCACGTCTCGACGCCAACCGGCGGGTGCGCGGCTATCGCGCCGGCTACCTGCCGCTGCATCGGCGCGAGATCGAGGCCGGCCTACGCAATGGAGAGATCACCGGCGTCGTGAGCACGAACGCGCTCGAGCTCGGCATCGACATCGGCAGCCTGCAGACCGCAGTCCTCGTGGGTTACCCCGGGACGATCGCCTCGACATGGCAGCAGCTCGGTCGCGCGGGCCGGCGCTCGGGCTCGGTCGGAGTCTTCGTGGCGTCGAGCTCGCCGCTGGACCAGTTCATCGTGCGGCACCCCGAGTATTTCCTCAGCGCCGACCCGGAGGAGGGCCTGATCGACGCCGACAACCTGTTGCTGCTCGCCGGTCATTTGCAGGCGGGCCTCTTCGAGCTTCCCTTCGAGGACCAGGAGCGACTCGGCCGCGCCGACGTCGGCGAGCTGCTGCGGGTTTTCGAAGAGGACGGGTCGGCCACGCGTTCGGCGGGCCGGTGGTTCTGGAGCCGTCAGGCATTTCCGGCCGAAGAGGTGCACCTGCGCCGAATCCTGGCCGACAACGTCGTGATCATCGACACGTCACACCCGCGGCCTCAGGTCATCGGCGAGATGGACCAGTTCACGGCGCCCGTACTCCTTCACGAGGAAGCGGTCTACCTCCACGAGGGCGCTCAATTTCACGTCGACCGCCTGGACTGGGACGAGAAGAAGGCTTACGTGCGGCCGGTCGAGGTCGACTACTACACCGACGCGCTCGCCTCGGTCAAGGTCCAGGTACTGGAGACGTTTGACGGCCCGACCGGCGATGAGGTGTCGCGCAGCCATGGCGAGGTCAAGATCACGAGCCTCGCGAGCATGTTCAAGAAGATCAAGTTCCACACCCACGAGAACATCGGGTCGGGCCCGATCCACCTTCCGGAGCAGACCCTTCACACAACCGGCTACTGGGTCACGGTCGACGAAGGGCTGTGGCGTTCGCTCGGCAGAGAAACATTGGAGGCCGGGCTGCAGGGAATGGCGCATTCGCTGCGCCACGTCGCGAGCCTGCGCCTAATGTGCGACCCGCGCGACCTCGGTTCGGTCGCCGAGGTTCGCTCGATCACCACACGGCTTCCGACCGTGACGGTCTACGAGGTCTATCCGGGCGGCGTTGGCTTCTCCTCGCGCATGTACGAGCTGCACCGCGCGCTGCTCGACGATGCCTCGTCGCTGGTCCGCGACTGTCCGTGCCTGGCCGGCTGTCCCTCGTGCGTCGGTCCGCTGCATCTCGTGGAAGGAGCCAAGAGCGCATGTCTGCGTTTACTCTCCGCGACCGCCTTACCCGTCTAGGAGCTCCCCCAAGGCCTCGCCCTCAGCTCCAGCACGAGCTGCCTCGCGGGTTCGAGGAGGTGTCCACTCGATTCGGGACTGCGCTGCTCCGGCAGGACGTGATTCCTCTGCCGCCGCTTGTACCGCACCCAGGCAACGTCGCTTACATGGACACGGAGACCACCGGCCTCAGCGGCGGTTCTGGCACCTATGTGTTCGCAGCGGCTGTCGCACGCCCAATCGACTGCGGCCTGCGCGTGGCGCAGGTATTCCTGCCGCACCCAGGAATGGAACCCGCCTTTCTGCACGCCCTGCGCGAGGAGCTCGAGCCGGCAGATGCGATCGCCACCTTCAACGGAGCCTCGTTCGACCTGCCTGTCCTGCGCACGCGATGGGTCATGGCCCGAATGCCGGGCGAGCTCAGTGAGTCCGCGCATGTCGACCTGCTCACGCTCGTGCGTGCGCTGTACCGCCACCGTCTCGAAAGCTGCACCCTGCGGATGGTCGAGGAGCGAGTCCTGGGTTATGAGCGCGACGACCCTATGCCCAGCGCCCTGGTGCCGGACGCGTATTTCGACTACCTGCGCGCCGGCTCGCGAGATTTCCTGGAAGCCGCCCTCGAGCACAACCGGCTCGACGTGATCAGCCTCGCGCACCTGCACTCGCGCCTGTTGCTGCGACTGACCGGCGGGGAGTCGGGGATGGACGCGGCCGACTGGCTCGCGCTGGGGCGCCACCGATTTCGGCGCGGCGCCCGTGCCGACGGCTGGCGCGCGCTGCGCAATGCGACCTCGTTCGCCAAAGGGGATGCTTCTGCGACGGCGGGCCTCTTGATCTCCAAGCGCCTGGTCCGCCGCGGATCGATCGCCGCCGCCGACCGGCTGCTCGGCTGGCTCGAGTCAAGCGTCACGGAAGACGTCCGGCTTTCTATCGCGCGCGCACGAATCCTGGAATGGCGGCGGCGCGACGCTTCGCAGGCGCTGAGCGTGGTCGAGGCGGCGCAGCGCCGCATGCCTGACCAAGCGCCCGACCTCGAGCACCGCCGCGAGCGGCTGAGGCGAAAGCTGGACTCAGGCGGTGGCCGCCACCGGAAGCGCCACGGACGGGAGGTCCAGCTCGAGGCCCTTATCGCTGACAGCCCGGCCTAGGGCGCCAACGACGGTGGGGTCGAACTCGGAACCGGAACCCAGCACCACCTGCGCGAGCGACTCCTCCTGAGTCAGGCGCGGGCAACCGCGTCCTGCCGTCTGCGCCTCGAATCTCTCCGCCACGGCCAGGATGCGAGCCATCTGCGGAATGCTCTCGCCCGTCGCGGCGTCGGGCATGTCGCCCCCATCCCAGCGAGCGTGGTGATGGCGCACCGCAGCCACCACGTCCAACGGGAACTGCGCGCCGGCGACGATCTTTTCGCCGGCCTCAGCGTGGCCTGCCGCCTCGAGGGTATGGCCCTCGGCGGGGAGCGTCATGTGGCCTACGTCGTGAAGGAACGCAGCCATGCGCAGCTCCTCGAGCCGGCTCGACGGCATGCTCAGTCGCCGGCCGATCGCGTCGACGATCGCCACCACGCGGCTCGAATGGCCTTGCGCCTGCGGGTTCCGATGATCCACCGCATGCGCCACCGCCACCATGACCTGCGGCCCGGCCGCCTCGAGCATCGAGACGAGGTTGCCGTCGGCAAGCTCGAGCTCTGTGACCAGCTGCGGAAAGGTGCAGGGCCGGTCCTTGCCCTCACGTTTCGCGAGGTACAGGGCCTGGTCTGCAGCCTCGATCAGCTCGCTCGCGGTGAAGGCGTCTTCGGGGTAGGAGGCGACGCCGACGCTGAACGTGAGGTGCTCGCCGGGCGTGGTCGAAACCGCGGCTGCGTGCACGGCGTCGACGATGCGATACGCCAGACGCTGCGCGCCGGTGCCGTTCGTGTCGGCGACCAACACCGCCAGCTCGTCGCCGCCATATCGCGCGACAAGGTCCTGGGCGCGGGCCGCGTCGCGGACTATCCGGGCGCCCATCTGAAGCACAAGGTCCCCATGCTGGTGGCCGAGCTCGTCGTTCACGGACTTGAAATGATCGAAATCGACGAGGAGCAGCGACAGCGGGGTTTCGCGCCGGTCGGGGCGCGCAAACGCGCTCTCCAGGCGGCGGTGGAACTCGCCGGAGTTGGCCAGGCCGGTGAGCGAGTCGGTCGTCGCCTCCTGCCGGCTGCGCTGGTAGCGCAGGGCGTTGGCGAGCGGCACGGTCGCGCTGCCGGAGAGTGCCGCCACGGCAAAGAGGTCCTGGTTCGAGAACATGCCTTTCGACTGGTTGAGGACGGCGATGGCGGTGACTCCGTCGCCGGAAGCGATCGGTATCACCAGGCCCCTCCGGTCACCGGCGAAGACGGCCTCGCCAGTGGCGGCCGCCTGCCTCAGCTGGTGCTCGTCGATCGTCTCGCCCTCCGGGGCCGAAGTGGTGTTGCCCACGCGATTGGCGCTCGCCACCACCGTGAAGCCTTCCTGCGAGGAGAGGATCATCCGGCCGCGCTCGGCGCTCGTCATGTTGACGGCGTGGTCGATGAGCACCTCGAACACGTCTTTGATGTCGGTCTCGCTGACGAGGTTCATGCTCAGCTCGCGCAGCGAGTCCGCCTGCGCGGCGCGCTCGACTGCTGCACGCCGTTCGCGCTCCAGCTCGCGCGTCATATATCCAGTGGTGAGGGCGACGACCAGGAAGAGGAACATCTTTCCGATCGTGGCGTTGGGGTCGACGGTGAAGTTGGCCGGCGTGAAGCTGCCGCCGATGAAGAGGTATATGGCCGAGATGACCAGCGCCGAGATGAAGCTGGCCGTCGCGCCGAAACGGACCGCATTCGTGATCACCGCAAGGAACAGCGCCAGGAAGAACGGGCTGTTGAATCCGTCCGACAGGTAAACGAGCGCCGCCGCGAACAGGATGTCCAGCGTCATCGTCGAAAGGCTGAACTGCTTGCCCGGCTGATATCCCCGCGCAAGGAGCACGTTGACGACTACGTTCATCGCCGCCCACCCGGCAACCACGACGTCGATGGTCACCTTGGCTTCCTGGTTGGTGTGGGGATTCACGTTGTTCAACACCCCGAGCACGATCAGGAAGAGCCACCGAAACACAACGGCCACCCGTTCGCCCACCCGCCGGCGGTCGGCGTCGAAGGTGGCGTCAATGGCGCGGGCGCGGATGTCCTGCCACCGCTTGGATTCGTGGGTGCCCAGGTCTTTCTTCATGGCGGTACCCCCCCAGGCCCGCGTTAACCCTAAATTAATTCGCTCTCCCGCGACTGAAAACAGCATTAATTGCGTTAAACGCGGCAGACATGGGTGCATCCTTGGGTCCGATCAGCTTGAATATGTCCGCCAAAGTGGAACGAACGGGCGTTCACACGCGTCGCGAAATCCGTCAACGAGGCCAGTCCTTGGTCGAGTTTGCGATTTCCTCGATCGTGCTTCTGCTCCTGATGATGGGCCTGCTCGACCTGTCGCGAGCCTTCTATTACGCGGTCAACCTGCAAGGCGCTGCTCGCGAAGGCGCGCGCCACGGCGCGTGGTTCGACACGGCGAGCCGGAGCAACACCTACCTCGACGACGCCGACGTCATGTCGGCGGTCAACTCAGCGCTCTCCGGAGCCGGCCTTACCGGGACCTTCGTCGCGGGCGCCTGCCTCGCGCCGACTGACGGCAACGGGGTCAACAACAAGCCGTATTCCGCGGCGGCGTTCCCGGGGAGCAACCAGCAGGTGAACGTATACATCTGCTACTCAACGCCGAACGGCGGCCCGCAGCTCGGAACCCTGGCCGCCCATCCGACTGACAACGCGTGGAGGCTGGGCGACATCAACGTCTCGCTCCTGATGAACTTCGGGATCATCACCCCGTTCATCCAGACCCTCTTCGGCAGTGGGATCAACGTCGCCTACAACGAGCACTTCACCATCCAGGGCAAGCCATGAAAGCAACCCTCAAGCGGTGGTTTCGCAGCCAGAAGTCCCAGGGCCTGACCGAGTTCGCGCTCATCGCGCCGATCATCCTTCTGCTCACGTTCGGGATCATCGATTTCGGCCGCGGCCTTTACTTCTACATCACCCTGCAGCAGGCCGCCAATGAGGGCGCGCGCGTCGCGGTGCGCGCGTCGTACTTCATCGACCCCGCGGGAGCCACGCACACGTGGCCGACCGATGCCGACGTGGCCACCGCCGTCCAGGTGCACGCGGTGACCGAAGTCCTCGCCAACCCGTGCCCGAACGGACCCATCCCCAACGGCGGCAACCCGGTCGGATCCGCGCAGGTGCCACCCGCGAACACCGGCTGGATCTTCGTCACCGACCCAAGCCCGGCTGGTAACGGCGTGCCGAACGGTCCCCGCGGCGGACTTGGCACGCTTCCGGCGCCCGGCCCCGGATGCAACACGATCACTCCCGCGGTCGGCAATGAGCCGATCAAAGTGACCCTCTGGTTTAACTTTCAGCCGCTTACTCCCTTAATCCAGCAAGTTGTCGGCAACAGAATCGTCATCACTGCGTATGCGGTCTACCGAGCTGAGTACTCGAACTAAGTCTCCCCAGCGCAAGCTGCAAGAGGGTCAGGCGATCGTTTTGATCGGTCTGCTGATCCTGGTGCTGTTCGCGATGCTCGGCCTTGCCATCGACTCAGGCCGGGCCTACGTCGACCGCCGCGACCAGCAGGCTGCCGTCGACTCAGCCGCGCTGTCCGCAGGCGACTGGTACGAGAACTACGGCAACCTGTACGGAAGCACGCTGCCGCAGTCGAAGCTCATCTACGCCCGCAACCTTCACCTCTACGCAGCCCCCACCTCTGACGTCCTCTCCACCACCTTCGTCGGGCCAAACCTCAACCTGCAGCAGGACACTGAGACAGTCACCTACGCGGGTGGCTACATCCTGACGATCGTCGCCACCAACACGCAGTTCAACGGCTATCAGTTCGCCTTCTCTACGACCCACCAACTGCCCCTGGCCTTCATGCAAATTTTCGGAGGCCCGATCAACGTCACGATCAACGCCACCGCGACCTCGATCGTCGGCAACCAGCGGCAGACGCCGGCGCTGCTGACGCTGAGCAACGGCGCGTGCGCCCTCACGCTGAGCGGCGCGGCCCAGCTCACGGTGCTGGGCGACACGTACTCCAACGGGACCGCGTGCATCGACCCCAACCTGCACGAGGCAGGCAACTGCTACGGAGCCGCCGGCTCGAACTGCAACGTCGCCACCTACTACTGCTACAACTCCACCCCTGGGTTCATCCCCTACCCGCCGACTCCTTCCTGTAACGCCGGCGACAGCATGGGAGGACCGGTGGTTCCCGCCCCCACGCTTCCGGACCCCGGTTATCTCGCGCCGTCGGTTCCCTACTACGCTGCGGGCGCGGCATACAACAGGTTCAACCGTGGGACATGGACCGAGATGGGGCCGGGCGTCTACGGCAACTTCCACCTCACCGGTGGATCCGCAAGCTGCGCATTTCTCACCGCCGGCGTGTACACGTGGAACAGTGGCTACAAGTCCGACGCCAGTGGGAGCCTGCTTTCGAACGAGCTGAAAGCCCCTGATGAGGAGTCCTCATCGGCGCCCGCTACCACAGCGATCGCAAATCCTCAGTTCTGGGACATGAACGGAACCAACTGCGCCGGACATTTCAACCTCTCCGTCGTCCCGGCGCCAGCTAACGGCATCAAGCACCAGGGCGGTTCGGGCAACTGGGGCGTCGAGCTGACGTCAGTCCGCTACGACCGGTTCCTCGACCCGACGATCTCGCCGAACCCATGCTTTGGTGCCACCGGGTGCCGCCGCGAGAGCACCCCGTCCGCCTGCAAGGCGGTGAGCACCGTCGACGGGAACAACAGCGGCATCAACGTCAACGTCACCCAGAACGCTCCCGGGGCTCAGTACTACCTCGTGTACATCAACCCCAACGGCTGCGACGGCCTCCCGAACAACTTCTCGTTCGTCGGCCGGTTCCTGGCTCCTGGCTTCGTCGATGGCGGCGGCCCGCCGGCAGCCGCGGCCGGCCCTTACCCCAGCGGCGCGAACATCACGCTGGTGAACGGCGTGAACGGGTGGCCCTGCGGGGTCCCCGGGGTCACGATCTGCAACATCGCCTACAACAGCATGTCGCCGACAAACCTGTGCTTTGCACAGACCCGGAGCCAGCTCTGCCAGCCGCCGGACGACGAGCTCGCGCCGCAGTGCTTCAGCAACTGCCCGCCGCCCGCCGGCCTGCTGTCGCAGGAAAACGCCCCCATGGCGCTCCAGTACCCGCCATACACGGGCGGTGACATCGCCAACGAGAACTACTGCGTTGTGTCGCCCAACCCTGGAGACCCCTCGGCTCCATGCACGACGGCCAAGGTGACGCCAGGAGCGGTTCAGTTCTACTTCCCCAACGGCTCCTGCATGGACCAGAACGCGCAGGGCGCGACATACGTCTTCAGCGGCGAACAGTACAACTGGATCGTGATCTACCAGGTCCCTGGCAGCGCCTGCGCCAACAGCATGAACGGCGGCGCCTCGACCCAGTACATCGGCACGATCTATACACCGTCGGCGGGTTGGACGATCAACGGTGGTAACCGGTCACCGCTGGCCGGCCAGGTGATCGCCTACACAGCCAAGGTGACAGGCTCGGCCGCGGTGGGAATCGACTTCAACCCGAACTACGCCCCCGCACCTCCCGCCGCACGCCTGATCAACTAGTCCAGTCCTCGCCGATTTTCGTTAGCTCTGGCCGGCCGCTGTCCGACAGCGGCCGGACCTGGTAGCCGAGGGCGCGGAGGGCCTCGTCGATCCACTGCAGCGACATCTCCTCGGTGTTCGGCCACGTGTCGGGCGAGGAATCCGGGAGCCCGGTGTCGATCACGACTCGACCGGCCACACGCAAAAGTCGCTTCGCCAGCGGGGCCGCCTCGGGCACGGTGAGAGCGAGCTCGTCAAGCGCACGCGAGAGCATGAAGCAGGCGGAGTTGAACGTCTGCGCATCGATCGGCTCGCTGCCCGCAAGCCGTTCGGCCAGCCCGGCCCTCAGATCGGTGGGGTCCATGCGCCGGGTTATCATTTCAGATGGCTGGGAGTGATGGACCTTACCGAACCTGTCCTGCTGACCCCCGAGGGGCTCGAGAAGCTCAAGCGCGACCTTGAGGTCGCGCTGAAGCGGCGCGCCGAAGCAGGCGAGCGCCTGAAAGAGGCTTTTCAGCCCGGCGACATCGAGGACAACCCCGAATACGAGCAGGCGAAGGAGGAGGTCGGGCTGCTGGACAGCCGGATCTACGAGCTGCAGGAGATGATCGGGCG